>Ga0208138_100019_pt1 | contig 151729 bp, 164 predicted proteins | sample AntRauMetaRauer3_FD_184786 | JGI IMG/M metagenome (GOLD analysis project Ga0208138, IMG submission 184786) | Saline lake microbial communities from Rauer Lake, Antarctica, in enrichment culture - Antartic Rauer Lake 3 Metagenome Rauer3 (SPAdes)... ... | reverse complement strand
GCGAACAACTCGAACAGCATGAAAATGCCGACGACGGCGAGCGCGTAGGCCAGTCCCATCGCAGCCCAGTGGAGCGCCCCATGCTCGATCAGCAGGTGGGGAAACGGCGTCTCGACGGGCCGTGCGGTGAAGTACAGGCCGTGGAACGGGTTCGTGAGCTTCACCGCAACGATCGAGAGGTAGAGGCCGACAGCGGCCTGCTGGTAGGTCGGATTTCGGTGGAGCGTCCGGCCGGTGTAGGCCGAACAGAAGTAGAGCCACGGCCCGACAGTGCTCAGTCCAACGACGAGCCCCGCAATATAAAACCCGTACTGGAGGCTCGGCGTGGGGGCAGCCAGATAGCCGACATGCAGTGCTGCCCACACTCCGCTTGTTGCAAGCAGGGCGACAAGCCCATTTCGTGTGTCGTCGTTCGATATTTCCCTCGCCCGAGCGATACTTCCGAAACAGGCGACTGCGGCGGCTCCGAACACGAACAGATAAATCTCAAACAGATAGGCGTGTGTGACCAGGATTCCCTGACTGAGCGACAATATATCAATCATAGTATTATATATATGTTTATTAACCCAATATCAACGGTAGCGGCCTCGGAGGGATAAACATACCTTTTGATCTGATAGTCTCCCAACCAGTACGGGCACTACGGCCAGACAACCACGCCGACCGCAACGAGTCCCGACAGTGCCAGGAGGACGCTACTCCAGATCGTGACGTCCCGTGCGAACCGTCTGGGGCCAGCCGTCGACAGGCCGACCTTCACGAGGACACTGGCGGCGGTCGCAAGCAGGATCGCCACCACGGTCTCGGGCGAATCGATCGTTCCGGATCGAAACAGCAGGACTGCGGAGGTCGTCACGCCCGCCGAAGAGACCAACCCGGAGACGAGTGCGCTGACGTAGAGCCCGGCGGTGCCGAACTCTGCCTGTGCAACTGTGCTCCCGGCGAGGATGAAGAGGAACACCGAGCCAAATGCGAGGGCATTGCGGAGCGAAAACGGGCTGGCGAACTCCATGTCGACCTGTTGGTCCCAGTCAGCGATTACCCACGCGATGAGGAACCCCCCGACGACCAACACACCGAGGGGAAAAACGGCATCGTAGAGCACGGTCCCCGTCGAGAGCGTAAAGACGACCGCGATACCGAGATTCCGGAGAGCCATCGCGGCGTTGGCCAACAGCACCGCTGCAACGCCGTACTGGACGGCTTCGCGTTCCTGCTGGACGTGGTCGAGCATCGCGCCGACGACTGCCGCCGAGGAAGCCAACCCCCCGAAGAAGCCAGTCACTGCGATTCCTCGCCCGCCGTAGGTCCGGACCAACGCGTAGTTGACGATGCCGATCCCCGCGACTGTGACGACCATCAGCCACGCGATGCGTGGCTCGAAGGGAACTGGTCCGACCTCCAGGACACCCGCCGGAAGCAGCGGATAGATGACGAACGCGAGGATGGCGAACTCGATGGCCGACTGGATCTCTTCCCGTGAGAGCCCACCCGCGATCCCGTGGAGTTCGCGTTTGAGCACCAGCAGCGTCGACGACAACACGGCCACCGTGACGCCTTCGAGGACGAACCCCGAGGCGACCAGCACCCCGACCCCGTAGCTGACGAACAGCGAGACCGCGGTCGTCAGCGACAGCGAGTCGGGCGAGCGATCCGGGAGGAGCCCCAGCACACCGATCAGCAGCGTCTGTGAGATAACGAACAGCCCCCCGACAGCAAGCAGGAGCGATCCGTACGGGGTTCCGGTGGCGATGATCGTGAACACGGCACCGAGCAGGCTGGTCAACGAGAAGGTTCGAATACCGGCGGGTTTGTCGGACCATTCGCGTTCGAGGCCGAGAAAGAGCCCGAGGGCCGCGGCCATCGCCAGCTGTATTACCGGCTCGTCGAAGGAGAGGCCGAAAAACGTCCCCGTCTGGAGGAGCACCGCCATCATCCCCAACTGTTGGCAGGCCAGCGGTTTGAACACACCGCCAACAGAGGGATCAACCGACTCGCTGACACCGAGTCGACATCCTTTTTGATCTATCCCATTGGACGCTAGTTATGTCGATTCAATCGACGCTTCGCCAGCATCCAGTCTGGGTGCTCGTCGGGATCGCCCTCCTCGGTGCCGTTGCCTACGTCGTCCAGGCGTTTATCGGCACGCTCGTCTTCGGGCTGTTCCTCTACTATGCGACCCGGCCGGTGTACGACCGGATCGAGGGCCGGGTCGGCGAGCCGAGCATCGCCGCGGGCATCTCGATTTTCGCCCTCGCACTGCCCGCTCTGGCGCTGGTGAGCTACGCGCTGTTGATCGTCTTCCGACAGCTCAACGACCTCACCCAGTCGACGGCGCTCGATCCCGAGGACTTCGGTCTCGATCCGACAACCTTCGACCGGCTCGCTGACCCGGCAACGCTCCTGTCGACCGACCTCAGCCAGTTCATGACCACCGAGTTGGTGGGGTCGGTGCTCGACTCGCTGACCTCCGCCGTCGAGACGGTGACCGTGCTGGCAATCGCGCTCATCAACCTGTTCGTGATGGTCGCACTCGCCTTCTATCTGCTGCGGGACGACCACCGGATCGCCGCGTGGCTCCTGGAGGCCTTCGGCGAGAAGGGCAGCCTGTTCAGACAGTATCTCGTCGCCGTCGACCGGGATCTCAAGGATATCTTCTTCGGGAACATCCTCAACGCGGTGTTCACCGGCACGATTGGGGTGATTACCTACTCGCTTTTGAATATCGTCGCCCCGAGCGACGTGGCGATTCCGGCGGCGGCGCTGGTCGGCCTGCTGGCGGGGGTCGCGAGCCTCATCCCGGTGGTTGGCATGAAACTCGTCTATATTCCGGTCGGCATCTACATGACGGTCCAGAGCCTCACGACGGCCGCAACCGAGAGCCTCTGGTTCGTCGCCGTCTTCTTTGTCGTGTCGTTGGTCATCGTCGACTCGATTCCGGATCTCGTGTTGCGCCCCTACGTCTCGGGGCAGAACGTCCACGTCGGGGCGCTAATGCTTGCCTACACGCTGGGGCCGCTGCTGTTCGGCTGGTACGGACTGTTCCTTATGCCCGTCCTGTTGGTGTTGGTGCTCCAGTTCGCCAGAATCGTCCTGCCGGACCTCCTCGCAGCCGACGACCCCCCAACGATACCGCTGGTCGGAACGCCGCTCCGTGTAGCTGATGCGGTCGAGACGACTGACAACGAGCCACCGATTGGGCCAACCGAGTCGACAGAATAACCTCGCTGCTCCAGTTGGCCGTCAGGCTGGAAGGTACTGCTCTTCCCAGTCCGAGCGGGCGTCGATCTCCCGGCGGCCGCGCCGGGTCATCGTATAGAAGTTGGTTCGGCGGTCCTGCTGGCCCTTCTCGACGAGCCCCTTGTCGACCAGCGTATCGAGGTTCGGATACAGCCGCCCGTGGTGGATCTCCTTTTCGTAGTAGTCTTCGAGCTCCTCTTTGATCGCCAGTCCGTGTGGCTCCTCCAGCCCCGCAATGACGTAGAGCAGATCACGTTGGAATCCTGTTAAGTCGTACATCGGTAATATCCGATTTTAGGTTATTCTCTAAAATAAATAAATTTACCGACCTGACACCGAACGTAGTTGCCGCTCGGGACGTTTCCCGGCAGGATTTGCGGTCGGCTGGGGTTATATCCGGACAAATTACAGTCAGGATGTCATACAGAATCGGGACTGGTCCCGTGACAATCATTTATAATCGAGCCGACTCTTTAGGGAGATATGCCTGAAGAGGTACTATTCAAATCGGAGTCGACACAGTCCCGCGAAGAGATCGCCGACTACCTGCGAGCGGTCGCCGACAAGCTCTCGGCTGGCGAGGCAGTGACGCTGTCGGCTGGCAGCGAGAACGTGACCCTTGAGGTGCCGGATCGACCGACCTTCGAGGTCAAAGCCGAGCGTGAAACCGACAAGGGTGGCCGGAATCCAGAGAAATCACTCGAACTCGAGATCGAATGGGATGAGAACGGCTCGTCGTCAGGCGAGAGCGGCTCGCTCAACATCGAGTAGTCGACCAACTACGGCGCGGTAGCTCTCCGTTGAATTCTGTTCGAAAAGGGGAACGTAAGCGACACAAATTGTGCGCATCCGTTCCGTTGTGGTCCCCGCTGACGCTTCGGCCCTCCGAAGCGAAGCGTCATATCGTCTTCGTCGTCACATACATATAAATATATTCATGCAGCTATCTCAATTAATACCAGATAGTCACGTCGGCTGTCGTGTTGATCCGCTGACGGCGAACGGTTTTTCGGGCCACCGGCTCAACTGAGCCCATGAAAATACGGGGAACACGGGAGTGTCAGTCCTGTGAGACACAGTGGTCCTACTACGAGACCGGGAGTATCACCTGCCCGAACTGCGGGGCCATGGGAAGCGTCGGCGTCGACGAGGCCCGGCGAACCCACACGGATTCGCCAGCCGAACTCGATCTGGAGCCGGTGCGGCGAACGCTTGCGACCGAGCCGCTTGATCACGTGGTCGACGACCTCAAAGAGCGACTGCGAAGCTACACGCGCAAGCGCGGGTTCATAAATGGCGGCGAGCTGCAACCGCTCGACGACCGGTATCTCGCCGCCAGAGAGCTACTTCACGCAGCGGATCTCGCCGCTCGAAGCCATGGGCCGAGCGAGGCCGAGGAGCTGTACGTCCTCGAACTGCTGGGCGGGGCGGAATCCGGCGAGTGGCCGCCGGAGACTGACCTCCCCGACTCGCTTTCGGCCGCCAGAGGGCTGGCGGTCGCCGACGCCGTTGCGGCCTACCGCCGGGATCTCCGGACGTGGCTCGAAGATCATCCCGACCCCGAAGCCGTCAAAACCCTCGGCTCGCTCCGGGATCAACTCAAACGTGCCGAGGCCCTCCAGGGGGAGATCCCGACCAAAACCGCCGACCAACTGGTCGCGACGACCCGTGAAATCGGCGACCACCTCCGCGGCGACGACGACGCGCTGCCGTCGGCTCGTGACCGACTGAAACGACTGGCCTGAGCCAGCAGCGCCGACATCCGGCGTCGAAAACACCAAATCGGTCGGCTGTTTTGGGTGCGATATGCCCGAGCCGTTCGACATCCACGACCACAGACACGAGATGAAACAGCTGAAAGACACGGGCAAAACCGGGCTCTACGACAACCGCAAAGACGTCCCGTGTCCGGTCTGCAGCGACGTATTCGACCGGCTGTTCCTCACGAAGAAGCGCGGGACGACGTTCCCCGAAAACGACGGTGCGCGTTTCTGCTTTTTAAACCAAGAGGACGCACTCTACCTGTTTCGGCACTGACCATCAGTCGAGTATATAACTAGTCGGCGAATAACGAGATGTCGGCGCGATCGGATATATATAGTAACGGTGACGACCGGTGAAAGGTCGTGCTCCCCGTGCGGTGGGGCCGACGGCGCGTCTACGGGAGTTCGATGTCGACGCCCGCCTGTTCGCTGGCGGCCTTTACCGTATTATACAGGAGCATCGCGCGAGTCATCGGGCCGACGCCGCCGGGAACCGGCGTGATCGCACCGGCGACCGATTCGGCACTCTCGTAGTCGACATCGCCCACGAGTTCGTACCCCTTCTCGTTGTCCGCATCCACGCGGTTGACGCCCACATCGATGACCGTCGCGCCCTCCTGGAGCATCGCCCCATCGATAAACTCCGGGACGCCCGCGGCGGCGACGACGATATCCGCCTCGCCCGTCTTCGCAGCGAGGTCGTCGGTTCGGGAGTGACAGATCGTCGTCGTCGCGTTGCCCTGCGGGGCCTTCTGGATGAAGAGGTTTGCGAGGGGTTTGCCGACGATATCCGAGCGACCAACGACCACCGCGTCGGCACCTTCGGTTTCGATCTCGTAGTACTCCAGGAGCTTCTGGACGCCGTGGGGCGTACAGGGTTTGAATCGGGCGTCGCCGGCGACGAGGCGGCCGACGTTCTCGGGGTGGAAGCCATCGACGTCCTTGGCGGGGTCGATCGCGCGGATGACCTCGCGTTTGTCGACGTGGTCCGGCACCGGCAGCTGGACGAGGATACCGTGGACTTCGGGGTCGTTGTTGAGGTCGTCGATGGTCTCGAAGAGTTCCTCGGCGGGGGCCTCAGGGTCGATCTCGACGTGGATGCCATTAATGCCGACCTCCTCGCAGTCGCGCTGTTTCATCGAGACGTAGGTCTCGCTGGCGGCGTCGTCGCTCATCAGGACGGTCGCCAGGCCGGGGGTGACCCCCTCGGCTTCGAGGGTTTCAACGCAGCCGGTGATCTCCCCGCGGATGTCGCTTGCGACGGCCTTGCCGTCGATAATCTCGGTCATTAGGCGATAGACGGCGGGCAATCGGCAAAAGGATTCGGAAGCGGGGCGAGGGCGCTACTCGTACAGCGGGTGGGCGTCACACAGCTCATCGACGCGCTCGCTGACCTCGGCGATCACCTCGGCGTCGTCGTGGTTGTCGACGACCCGGTAGATCAGATCGCCGACCTCTGCGATGGCTTCCTCGTCGAAACCGCGGGTGGTGAGCGCGGGCGTTCCAGCACGGATGCCGCTGGGGTTGAACGGCGAGCGCGTCTCGCCGGGCACCGTATTCGCGTTGAGGACGATCCCCGCCTCGGCCAGCGCGTCCTCGGCGTCGCCGCCCGGCAGGTCTGGATGAGATTCACGGAGATCGACGAGCACGAGGTGGGTGTCGGTGCCGCCGGAGACGACCTCGAAGCCGTGGTCGGCGAAGGTGTCGGCGAGTACCTCGGCGTTGTCGACGACCTGCTGGGCGTACTCCTCGAATTCCGGTTCGAGGGCCTCGCCGAAGCCGACTGCCTTCCCGGCGATGTTGTGCATGAGCGGTCCGCCCTGGCCGCCGGGGAAGACGGCGTTGTCGATGTCGTCGGCGTGTTCCTCGCCCGTCATCACGATCCCGCCACGACCGGCGCGGATCGTCTTGTGGGTCGAACCGGTCACGAAGTCGGCGACGCCGACCGGCGACTGGTGGGCACCCGCCGCGACCAGCCCGGTGATGTGGGCGATGTCGGCCAGATGGTAGGCTCCCACGTCGTCGGCGACATCCTGGATCGTCTCCCACTCGACCTCACGCGGGTAGGCGGAGTAGCCCGAAACGATCATATCGGGTTCGAACTCGTCGGCCATCTCGGCGAGGCCCTCGTAGTCGATGTAGCCCGTCTCGGGGTCGACTTTGTACTGTTCGACCTCGTAGAACTGGCCGACGAAGTTGGCGGGGTGACCGTGGCTGAGGTGGCCGCCGTGGGTCAAGTCGAGAGAAAGGATCTTGTCGCCAGGTTCGAGGGTCGCAAAGTAGACCGACTGGTTGGCCTGCGTGCCCGAGTGGGGTTGGACGTTGACGTGTTCGGCACCCCAGAGTTCCTTGGCGCGGTCGATGGCGAGCTGTTCGATATCGTCGGCGTACTCACACCCCGCATAATAGCGCTTGCCGGGGTAGCCCTCGGCGTACTTGTTGGTGAGCGCGCTGCCTTGGGCTTCGAGAACAGCCTTACTGACGTGGTTCTCGCTGGCGATCATCGCCAGTGTGCCTTCCTGCCGGGAATCCTCGCCTTCGAGGGCGTCTGCAACCGCCGGGTCGACCGCACGGACCTGCTCGTAGTTCATACCTGAATAGGGGCCGCTCACTCCAATAAGTGGTTCGTTAGGCGTCGGCTAGCGCGTCGAACTGCTCAGGTTACGCGTTGGCTAACGCGCCGAACTGCTCGGCGGCCGTCCGGGTGCCTTTGGCGATCACGATGTCGCCGCCGCGGAGTTCGGCATCCGCATCGGCGACCAGAATCCAGCCGTCGCCGGGTCGACGGATCGCGATGACCGACATCGTCACGTCGGCGTCAGGGACCCCTTCGGAGACGGCGGTGCCGTCGAGTTGGCTCCCGGCGGCGACCGCGAGGCGGGTGATGATCTCGTCGCTCTCCTGGACGGCCAGCTGAACGACCGGGTGGACCTCGATCTCCCGGAGAACCCCCTCGCTGATGTCGACGGCGGCGTCGCTGATCACTTCCGTGCTGGTGCCGAGATGAATCAACCCCCGGAGAGTCACCGGGTCGGCGGCGTCGGCGGCGGCCTGCAGCACCCACGCCTCGAATCTGGATTCCAGCGCGTCGACCTCGACTTCGAGATTGCTGACCTCCTCTGCGAGTTCGGCGTCGTCGAACAGCACGCTGCTGTAGGCGAGATCGACTGCGAGCTCCGAGAGGTTCTTCATGTGGAGGATGGTGTCGACCGCGCGTTCGAGATCCTCGATCCTGGCGGCATCCGGGAGCTGTGGGTCGTAGGGGTTCCCGGAGAGCGTCTCGTAGACCGCCCCGATCTCGGATTCGGGGCCGCGGAGAAAGGCGATGTCTTCGCCGTGGATCTCGGTGGTGGGGCCGGGGTTGAGCAGCCAGTCGTCGCCCCGCCGGAGGGCGATCACGCGCACGCCGGTTTCGGATTCGAGATCGATTTCGCCGAGCGTCCGGTCGGCGTACGCCGACGCCTCGTCTACTTCCCCCCGGACGAGCGTCTCGACGGCCTCGGGGAGCGCCGCCCGCATCGCTTCGGGAAGGCCGATGTCTTCGAGGACGATCTTGGCGATATCACCCGCCGCGTCGCTGATCTGGTCGGTTGCAGTGACGATGCTCAACACGGGAGCCAGTGCCTCGGCGTCCGAGGGGCTCCGGGCAGCCATCAGGAGGCTCATCTGGGCCCGGATTTCGAGGACGTCCATCTTGTGTTCGAGCCGGAGGACTTCGGCGGCGAGCTCCTCGTTGCGGTGGAGGACTGCCGAGTAGGCGAGATCGATCAACAGCTCGGCGGTGTCTTTCATCTCGACGAGCAGGTCCTTGACGCTGACCGGCTCGTATTCGACCGGCGTCGACGATGTCTCACCTGCTGGCAGGTCCATACAGAAATCACTCCGTCCGGCTACAAAAGCGTTCAGTGCTATCGGTCCGCTACCGACTGTACCGATCTTCGAACCCTCTGATAGCGTCGTCGGTTCCGGCGATGATGACATCGTCGTCGGCCGTGAACGTGAACCGCTGGGGGTCGAAGTCGGAGATCGTCTCGCCGTCACGCACGATCGCGATGACAGTGCTCCCGGTCTCGGTTCGAACCGCCTCGGCAGCGAGTGTGGTTCCGGCCAGCCCGCTTGCGGGGAGCCGGACGACACTGACCTGTTTGCCGTAGGCCAACACCTCTTGATCCTCGAACACCGTCGCCGCCAGCATCTGTCCGCTGACCGTCGACAGCGACTGGACGTACTCCGCGCCCGCCCGGTAGAGTTTCGTCACGTCGCCCTGCTCGGTGGCCCGCACCAAAATTCGAATATCGGGGTTCAGTTCCCGGGCGATGAGCGTCGCAAAGATCGCCGTCGTATTGTCCGCGACGGTGAGAATCAGCGCCGTACTCTCCTCGATTCCCGCGGCCTCCAACACATCCGGATCTCGCGCGTCCCCGACGACGTCGACCGCGTCGCCGGGTTCGATATCCAACACCGTAGACTGGAGGCCGGCAGCGGCCAGCGTCGCAGCCGCCGCCTGTCCGGTGTCGCCGTAGCCAGCGAGGATCACATGCTGGGCGGTAACGGGTCGAACGGTGGCGGCTGTCGCCTCCCGCAGGGCTGCAATCTGTGTGGGTTCACCGGCAACGAGGAGTCGTGTTCCGGGGTCGAGTCTGTGTGTCGGGTCGACCGGCGTCTCGAAGCTACCAGCCGACCAGACGCCGATCACGGTGACACCGAACCGCTCGTGGAGCGACGCCTCCTCGAACGTTCGGTCGGCGAACTCGCTTTGGGCGTCGACGGTGAGTTCGATCAGCTCGAAGTCGTCGCCGATGGCGATGCCCGCCTCGATATCAGTCGTGACTGTTGCGGAGATCTGCGCCGCCAGACTCTCGCCCAGCAACTGTCGGGGCGAAAGTGCTTCGTCGACACCGGCCGCCAGATGGTACCGACGAAGCTCCGCGTCGGAAACCAGCGTGACGACGCGGATCCCCGGAGCCGCATCGCGGGCCGACAGGGCAATACTCGCGTTCGTATCGTCGCCCGCGTCGGCGACGACGGCGATCGCCTGCTCGAGACCTGCGTTCGACAGCGCCCGTCTCGACTCCGGATCACCCTCGATGACTCGATAACCGGCCTCGTGACACTCGATGGCCGTCTCGGTGTCGGGCTCGATAAGCACGTACTCACGGTCTCTGGCATCGAGCTCCGCGATCAGTGCGTCCGTTCGAGGCGTGTAGGCACAGACGATCACATGGTCCTCGAGCTCCTCGACCGTCGTCGGCACCGTCGGCGAAAGCATCTCACGGAGCCATGGCACCGCGAAGATGTCGACGGCCGTCAGAATGAGACCGATCCCGGCGAACTGCATCAGGATCACCAAACCGTTCATCTGGGGCGTCTGCCACGGCGCGTCCTCACCGTAGCCGGTGGTTGTGAAGCTCTGTATAACGATTTCGAGCGAGCGATACAGCGGTTGCGGGCGGCCCTCCCAGAGAGCCATCCCGGTGTTGTAGACGATCGTAAACAGCAGGGTCGTCACGACCACCAAGGCGAGGTAGAAACCGGTTCGACGTGTTGGGAACCGCATACACGAGTATCTCGCTGAGCGGTCTTATCAGTCATCGCCGGACAGGGGTCACAGGGCTTCGGAGGCCACGCTGCACCGAAGCAGATAACCTGCGGCAGTCGGAAATCGCTGTATGGACTACCACGAGGCGGCAGACTTTCTTTTCGATCTCCGCCGTTTTGCGGTTCGCCCCGGCACCGAGTCGACCGCGGCCCTCCGGGCAGAGCTCGGCGATCCCGGCGACGACCTCCCGTTCGTCCAGATCGCTGGCTCGAACGGGAAGGGCAGTACGGCAAAAATGGTCGAATCGATCCTCAGAGAAAGCGGCTTGTCGGTCGGTCTCTACACGTCGCCGCATCTCACCTCGCTCGACGAACGTATTCAGGTCGACGGCCGCCCGATCACCGCCAGCGCGATCACCGAATTCATCGAGCGCACGAAACCGTGGCTCGTCGACCGCGCGGCCAACGGCGAGCCGCTGACCTTCTTCGAGGTGGTGACGATGATGGGGATCTGGTATTTCGACCGCGAAGACGTCGACGTCGCCATCCTCGAAGTCGGCCTCGGCGGCGAGTACGACGCGACGAGCGTGGTCGATCCGGTCGCCAGCTGCGTGACGACAGTCACGCTCGAACATACCGACGTCCTCGGCGAGACGATCCAGGAGATCGCCACGACGAAAGCCAAAGTCGCCCCCGAGGGTGAGACGCCACTGGTCACCGGCGCGACCGGCGAGGCCCGCGAGGCCATCCGGGCCGAGGCGGGCGACCTCCTGACAGTTGGCCCGAAAGGCGGTGAGGCCGCCGACTGTACAGTCAGCTACGAGGGGCGGGTCAACCACACCGAAGCCAGCGCCCGGATCGACCTCCCCGCGGTCGGCCGCGGCCCGTGGGCTCCGCTCGATGCCAGCACGCTCGACGTTAGGCTCCCCCTACTCGGCGAACACCAAGCACTCAACGCCGGGATCGCTACGACGCTGGCCGGACAGGTTGTCGGATCGTTCGACGACAGCGAACCAGTCGACTTCGACGCCGGGACCATCGGCCGCGGGCTCCGCAACGCCCACTGGCCGGGGCGGTTCGAGGTCATGCGCGAGGAACCACTGACTGTCCTCGACGGCGCGCACAACCCCGAGGCGACCGCAACACTGGCCGAGACGCTGTCGACGTTCGAGTACGACGACCTCCATCTCGTCTTCGGCGCAATGGGCGACAAATCCTATGTCGAAATGGCCGAGACGCTGCCGGTCCCCGACTTCGTGGTCACCTGTCAGCCCGACCATCACCGCGCCGAGGACCCCGACGTGTTGGCTCGCGTGTTCGAAAATACAGGTGCGGACGACGTGACCGCGGGCTCGTCGGTCGCCGAGGCCTTCGACACAGCCCGCGAGCGCACTGACCCCGACGACTGCCTGCTCGTCTGTGGCTCGCTGTTCGCGGTCGGCGAGGCCCGAACGACGCTGACACGGCAGGCGGTTCCGAAGCGCGTCGACGACACCGAGACGGCCCGCGACGTTCTGTCGAACGCTCACGTCACCGACTGTGAAACCGACACCGAGGCCGAGCGGGCAGTCCACCGAGTCGTCTCGATGCAGGTCGAAGGCCGACAGGCGACGATCCTCGACCGGGAACTCCGGTCGCTCGGCGGCAGTTGTGGCACTTCCGGAGTCACTGCGGCGGGCGAACTCCACGATGTCGTCCTCATGGGAACAGTCGCCCAGTTCCGACAGCTGACAGCCACCCTCGACAGCCAGCCGTTCGGTCTTTCGGGAATCGCCGATGAAATCCGCAGGCAGGTCGGCCTTATAAACGATACTGGCGAGGGAACCGACGCCGACCAGTATCCGTGGGACGAGGGAACTGCCGTTATGGGGATTCTCAACGTCACCCCCGATAGCTTCCACGACGGCGGGGATTTCTTCGACCGCGCCGCGGCCATCGACGGCGCGAAAGCGTTGGTCGAAGAGGGTGCGGATATCATCGATATCGGGGGCGAAAGCACCCGTCCAGGAGCCGATCCGGTGCCCGTCGACGAGGAGATCGACCGCGTGGTGCCGGTAATCGAGGCCGTCTCCGATCTCGATGTTCAGATTTCGGTCGACACCCGAAAGGCGGCGGTCGCTGAAGCCGCCCTCAACGCCGGGGCGGACATTCTCAACGACGTGGCCGGGCTCGAAGACCCCGCGATGCGGTTTCTGGCCGCCGACCGCGAGGTACCGGTGATCGTCATGCACTCGATTGACACCCCCGTCGTTCCCGACCGGGACGTCGACTACGAGGACGTGGTCGAAGACGTGATCCGGTCGTTGAACGAGCGGGTGCTACTGGCCGAAAAGGCCGGGATTCCCCGCGAGCGCATCATCGTCGATCCGGGCCTCGGCTTCGGCAAAACCGCCGCCGAGAGCTTCGAACTCCTCGGACGCCTCGAAGAGTTCCGCGCGTTGGGCTGTCCAATCCTGATCGGCCACTCCCACAAATCGATGTTCGACCACGTCGACCGAACCCCTGACGACAGACTGGAAGCCACCGTCGCCGCGACCGCGCTGGCGGCGGATCGAGGAGCCGACATCGTCCGGGTCCACGATGTCGCCGAAAACCGGACCGCGGTCGACGTCCAGCAGGCGACCGACGGCCCACGGAGCGAGTGACCGATGGCGGGCTACTACGAAGCAGTCACCGCCTATCCCGAGGGGACGAGCACCGTCAGTCGCTACGCCAAAACCGCCGCGAGACATGGCTACGACGGGCTCGTCGTCCGAACACGGGATGCCGACTACGACGCCGCGGCCATCGGCGACCGCTACGATGTCGACATCGTCACCGGGGTCGAGGTCGACGCCGAGAGTCCCGACAGCGTCTCGGGGTCGATCGGCAACTTCCGCGGGGAGTGTACCCTGCTGTTGGTCCGCGGCGGGACCAACGCCGTCAACCGGTACGCCGTCGAGCAGGACCGAGTCGACGTCCTCACGGGACCGATGGCTGGCAACGGCGATTTCAACCACGTGCTCGCGCGGGCAGCCAAAACCCATGGCGTCCGCGTGGAGTTCGACTTCGGCCCGGTGCTCAGGTCCAGTGGCGGCCAACGCGTCCAAGCCCTCCGGGGGCTCCGGAAGCTCCGTGAACTGGTCGAACAGTACGACACTCCCTACGTCGTCAGCGCGAACACGACCAGCCACTTCGGGCTTCGTGCGCCGCGAGAACTGATGGCTCTCGGCGAGCAGATCGGGTTTTCCGCAGAACAGGTCGAAACCGGCTTCGCCGAGTGGGGTCGGCTCGCCGCGCGAAACCGCGAGCGAACCGACGAATCGTTCATTGCGCCGGGGGTCAAACGAGGGAAACATGAAGAAGACGAGTGAGGAACACGCCGCCCGGTTCACCGCGACGGCGGCGAGCTACGACGCCGACAAGCGACCCGAATACCACGCCTGCTGTTCGCTCGTCGTCGGCCGTGATCAATCTGCAAACACCTCGTTATGAAGCACCTACCAAAACATATTCGGCCACGATGGCGGTATCTCGCGGTCGAAATCGAGTCGACGCCCGACGCCGAGATCGACCGGGGGACGTTCCAACGGGAGCTGTGGTACGCCGCGGGGAACCTGCTGGGCGATCCAGGAAGTGCCGACGCCGACCTGACCGTCTACAGTTTCTCCTTCCAGGACGGCCTCGGCGAAACGATCGTTCGGGTGCGCCGGGGGAAAACCGACCCCGCACGCGCGGCAGTGGCGTGTGTCGACGCGATCGACGGTGAGCCGGTCGGCCTCAGCGTACGGGGGATTTCGGGGACGGTACGTGCCTGTGAGGAAAGGTATTTAGGACGCCGGACCGGAGGTTTCGACCAGAGACACGTGGCGTTCGCGGATGCCGATCGGCCTGCGTTTTCGCGCGATGACGCAGTCGACGTTTCGATGCCGACCGGGTTCGTGAGTGCGACGGAACTCGATTTCGAGTGACACATATATGCAGGGACAAGCCCAACAGCAGGCGTACGACCGCGGCACCACCATCTTCTCGCCGGACGGTCGGTTGTATCAGGTCGAATACGCCCGCGAAGCAGTCAAGCGCGGCTCGGCGTCGATCGGTGTCCGGACCGCCGAAGGAGTGGTACTACTCGCAGACAAACGCAGCCATTCGCCGCTCATGGAGCCCGAGAGCGTCGAGAAGCTCCACAAGGCCGACGATCATATCGGCATCGCCTCGGCGGGCCACGTCGCCGATGCCCGCCAGCTGATCGACTTCTCGCGCCGCCAGGCACAGGTCAACCGCCTCCGCTACGGCGAGGCGATGGGCGTCGAAGCGCTCACGAAGACGGTTACCGACTATATCCAGCAGTACACCCAGATCGGCGGAGCCAGACCGTTCGGCGTCGCTCTCATGGTCGGCGGCATCGAGAACGGCGAGCCACGACTGTTCGAGACCGACCCCTCGGGAACCCCCTACGAGTGGAAGGCGCTGGCTATCGGCGAGAACCGCGCCGACATCCGGGAGTATCTCGAAGAGCGGTACGACGAGGAACTCACGCTCGACGAGGGGCTCGAACTCGCTCTAAGCGCGCTGTCGGATGCCACCGACGAACTGCTTGAACCCGATGGCCTTGGACTGGCGACGGTAACGGTTGACGACGAGGCGTACCACCAGTACTCGGTCGACGAGGTCGAGACCGTCCTCGAAGAACACGATCTACTGGCCGACGAAGACGCCGAAGACGACGAGTAGTCAGCTACTAATTTTAAATCTGCCACTCACGCGGAGTCGTATTCAGTCGTTCACAACCGTCAGGGGTGACGACGACCAGATCCTCGATTCGAACGCCGAACTCACCGGGAAGGTAGACCCCGGGTTCGACTGAAAACACCATATTCGGCTCCAGGAGCCGGTCACTACCATCGACGATCGTCGGCTCCTCGTGGATGTCGAGCCCCACGCCGTGGCCCGTTCGGTGGATGAACCGCTCGCCGTAGCCTGCCGTCTCGATCACGTTTCGGGCCGCAGCGTCGACGTCGCCCGCGGTCACGCCGGGTTCGATCGCCTCGATGGCCGCAGTCTGGGCCCGGCGGACCAGTTCGTGGACGGTCCGGAATTCGTCGTCCGGCTCACCGTCGAAGACGACCGTTCGGGTCTGGTCGGAGGGGTAGCCGTCGACTCGTGTCCCGAAATCGAGGACGACCGGCTCGCCCGCCTCAATAACACGATCACCGTGGGTGTGGTGAGGCATCGCCCCGTTGGGACCGGAACCGACGATTGGCTCGAAGGAGAGTTCCGCGCCGCCAGCAGCGGCGAGTTCGGCTTCGATTCGCGTGGCGAGTTCGGCTTCAGTCATCCCGACTGCTTCGGAGCCGAGGTCCCGAACCGCCATCATCGCAGTGTCGGCGGCCTCGGCAGCCGCCCGGAGTGCAGCGAGTTCGGCGTCGTCCTTTCGCATCCGCAGGTCGGCCAGCAGTTCGTCGGCTAGCCCGAACGTCGCGTTCGGGAGCGTCGACTCCAACAACTGTGTAAACCGTGCCCACATCGTCTCGTCGACGAGCAGACGGCTGCCGTCGAGTCCGAGTTCCGAACACAACGCAGCCAGTGGATCAGCCGGCCCCTCGGCGTCACCCCACGTTCGAACGTCGTCGACCGGCGTTCGGTCAGCGATCTGCTCGGCAGCCAGTTCGGGGACGAAAAACAGGGGGTCGTGGTCGACAGTGAGAAACAGGAACAGCGCCCGTTCGCTGGGTTCGTCGGCGAACCCGGTGAGATATTCGAGGTTCCGGCTCGGAAAGAGAACGATTCCCTCAGCGGGGTGCTCGGCCAGTCGGCGTCGACAGGCCGCCAATCGGTCCGCATATGGAGACATGAGAGGGATGTGGGCGTCCGTATTGGTATAGCTGTCGACTAGTAAACAGTCACTAGACCTGTCGAGACGGGGAGTAGGAGACGATTACTTAGGTAGGATGATCGAACAACACCGGGTATGGGCTTCAATTGGCTCTCCGCGAACGCGTGCCCCTCCTGTAACGTTATTCCAAGTGCGGCCGACTACGACGACTTCGGTTATCCGGTCTGTCCGTCCTGTGGGACGATCATCCGGTCGGAGGGTGGTGACGAGCAGATCGCAGCCGCCCACTCGGACTAATCGGTTCCGTAACACACGTGTAGTCACTGGGCGTTGTGACGGTATGGAGTGGGAACAGACGACAGTCGAAGACAGGATCGAAGAGTGGGCCCGAGCCGACGGGAACGCGACGATCCGACTCCGCCGACGCACCGATGGCCAGTTTGCGGTCCGGCTCGACCGGCTGTATCAGGCCGACGAAGACCGCGGCTACGCCTACGAGGTCGTCGAGACCCGCGAGGCTGCCGAGGCACTGATCGACGACTGGCAGCATGAGGCAGCTATCGGAGACGAGACAGTCGAGTAGTCGATGACTACTCGTCGCATGCTGGATCGTCCTCGCGCTTTTCCTCGCCAGTAACGACAGCCGTCGCCTCCTGCTCTCGGGGGGCCGCCGATCCGTGCCCTCCACCACCAGGCGTCCGAACCGTCACTGTCGTGCCAGCCTCGGCCTCGATTGTCGTTTTTGCACCGACTGGGTCGCCGTCGACGAGGTTCTCCCCAGTGGCTCCGTTTTCGCCGCCAGCAACACCGCGTGGGGGATGACGTCGACGCTCAGTCAGGAGTGAGACAGTCGCCGGTACTTCGGTCACCAGTTGGCGTTCGATCCCGTTTCCACCGCGATATCGGCCGCGACCACCGCTATCCGGACGGAGCGCGTAGCGAGTGACCCGGAGCGGATACTCGGCTTCGAGGGCTTCGATCGGCGTATTTAGTGTGTTCGTCATCCCGACCTGAACCCCATCCATCCCGTCTTTGGTCGGGCGCCCGCCGAAGCCACCGCCGATCGTCTCGTAGTAGCTGAAGCCTGCTCCATCCCTGCTACCGATCGTGAGATTATTCATCGTCCCCTGACCCTGCGCCGGGAGTTCGTCGGGGACTGCCTCCGCGAATGCCGACAGCACCGTGTCTGTCACCCGCTGGCTGGTCTCGACGTTGCCGCCGACCACTGCCGCGGGCGGCTCGGGATCGAGCAGGCTTCCGGCCGGGATCTCGACCGAGACGGGCTGGTAACAGCCGTGGTTCGGCGGAATATCCGGATCTGTCACGGCACGGACAACGAAATAGACCGCACTCTTTGTTACCGCCCGCGGGGCGTTGATGTTACCCGCGACCTGCGGGGCTGTGTCGGTGAAGTCGACTGTAATCGATTCATTGCTGATCGTTAGTCGTACCCTAATCGGGATATCGTCGTCAGTGATCCCGTCGCCTTCGAGGAAATCCTCGGCAGCGAACGTGCCGGTCGGGAGTTCCGCGATCGCCGCCGCCATCCGCTCGCTGGAGTAGTCGATGACGGCATCGAAGGCGGCCTGGAGTCGATCGCGGCCGTGGTCTGTCTGGAGTTCCGTGAGTCGTGTTTCGGCTCGCTCGTTGGCGGCGATCTGAGCGCGGAGATCCGCTCGCCGCTCGTCGGGGTTGCGGACGTTCGCCAACAGCAACGACAGCAGTTCCTCGTTATGTTCGCCGTCCGTGACAATCCGGACCGGTGGGATTCGGACCCCCTCCTGGAAGATCTCTCTGGCTCCGGCGGGCATACTTCCAGGAGTCATCCCACCAACGTCTGCGTGATGGGCCCGCGAGACGGCATACCCAATCTGTTCGCCGTCGACGACAACCGGCGAAACCATCGTGAGATCAGGGAGATGGGTGCCGCCGGCAAAGGGATCGTTGAGCAACCAGACATCACCTGGCTGTGGGTCCTGTTCGCGGACAGCCTCGACGGCCTCCGGCATTGCCCCCAGATGGACGGGGATGTGTTCGGCTTGCGCGACGAGTCGGCCCTTAGTGTCGAACAGCGCCGTCGAGCAGTCGCGCCGCTCCTTGATATTGGGAGAGTAGGCACCGGCTACCAGCACCTGACCCATCTCCTCGGCGATTCCCTCCAACTGGTTGCGCATAATCTCCAGCGTCACGGGGTCGATCTCCGTCTCAGAACTGTCAGTGTCGGTGGCATCGGTCATTGTGTGTCCTCCCGTGTGAGTCTGAGCGTTCCGTCGGCGCTGACGGTTGCCGTCCAGTTGGGTGGGACGACTGTCGTCGACTCGTCGGCCTCCAGGACCGCCGGACCGTCGATCGGCTGGCCGACCGTGAATCCATCGCGGTTGTAGATCGGCGTTGCGACGAACTCACCGTCGAAAAACGCCTCCCGGCACCCGATCCGTGCTGGGCCCTCGGGCTCGTACGCGACGGCGGGCGGCTCGCGTTCGGCTACGGCGGTCGCCCGCAGGGTCACGCATTCGACCGGTTCGTCCATCCGGTAGCCCGATGTCGACTCATGGGCATCGTGGAACGCACCGCGAACGGTCTCGGTGTCGACCGGCCGTGAAACCGGTACCGTGAGTTCGAAGCTCTGCCCGCTGTAACGGAGATCCGCCGCATACTCGACGCTTGGCTCCGTCTCCGTGGTGGCGATCCGTGACAGCACTTCGTCGCGAAGCGTCGAGAGCGTCTCGTCGATGGTATCGGCCCCAAGCTCCGACAGCGGTGTTCGAACCGTTCGGGCGGCGTCGTGTTTCTCGTCGGCAGAGAGCAGTCCGAACGCCGACCGGACGCCGCTGGCGTAGGGAACGACGACCGCCTCAACGCCAAGGGTTTCGGCGATCGATGCGGCGTGCATCGGGCCCGCACCGCCGAAAGCACAAAGCCCGAACTGCCGGGGATCGTGGCCGCGTTCGACCGTGACCGCCCGGATCGCACGCGTCATATTGGCGTTAGCAACACGGAAGACACCGCGGGCGGCCGCCAGCGCGTCATCTAACCCTGCCTCCTCAGCCAGCGATCCGAGCGCCGTCCGGGCGGCGTCGGTATCGAGCGAGAGGTTACCACCGAGTTCGGCGTCATCGCCGATGTATCCCAACAGGAGATCCGCGTCGGTGACTGTCGGTTCGGTGCCACCACGACCATAGGCCGCGGGCCCGGGTGTGGCACCGGCTGATTCGGGTCCGACCCGGAGTGCGCCACCGGCGTCGACCCAGCCGATCGAACCGCCGCCCGCTCCGACCGTGTGGACGTCGACCATCGGAGTGCCGATCGGTCGGCCACCGACTTCGGCGTCGGTCGTTATTTCCGCGCCGCCCTCTCGGACCAGACTCACGTCGCTGGATGTGCCGCCCATATCGAAGGTAATCAGCCCCTCGCGGTCGGTCTCAACCGCGTTCGCGCTGATAACGCCCGCCGCCGGCCCCGACAGCATGGTCGTAACGGCGCGCTCGCGGACGGTTGACGAGTCGGCGATCCCGCCGTTGGACTGCATGATGCGGGGGGTCGGCACGCCGAGCGCGGCGGCCCGCTCGTCGAGCCGAGCGAGATACCGCTGGATGGGTGGTCGGACGTAGGCGTCGACGACTGTCGTCGAGGTCCGTTCGTACTCCCGGAACTCCGCGAGCACTTCGTGGGAGGCAGACACCGGCACCGCAAGGCGGTCGCGGAGCCGCTCGACGACCCGTTTCTCGTTTTCCGGATGCCCATAGGCGTGAAGCAGACAGACTGCCACGCTTTCGATCTCGCTGTCGGCGAGCTCGGCGGTGAGTGTGTCGACCTCGCTATCTTCGACCGGCCGTTCGATCCCCTCGGTCGTCGCCCGCTCGTCGAGTTCGAACCGCCGCCGTCCGGGAACCAGCGGGGTCGGCTTCTCGGCGTCCAGATCGTAGAGCGCAGGTCGGTCTTGGCGGCCGATTTCGAGCACATCGCGAAACCCCTTGGTCGTGACGAGCGCCGTTGTCGCACCGGCGTCCTCCAGGAGAGCGTTGACCGAGACGGTCATCGCGTGGCTGAACGCCTCGATCTCGCGTGGCTCGATGTCGGCGACCGAACAGGCCCGCGTGAGGCCCTGCATAACGCCCTCGCTTTGGTCCGTTGTCGTCGGGACCTTGGTCGTCGTTAGCTCGCCGTTGGCAAGGAGGACAACATCGGTGAACGTGCCGCCGACATCGACGCCAATCACCGGTTGGCGCTCGTCGTCGCCACTCACTGTCTGTCACCCCAAGAATGGATGTGAGTCGTGTGCATACTCGCAGGGAGTTTGCCACAGACTTAGTGATTCGGTCACTGCAGTCGCTCGGTCGTCTCGACCAGCGGGTGACGGGCGTAGTCGACGATCGTGATATCCTCGATTTTCGTCAGGTTTTGTTTGGCGGCTGTCTCGGCCATCCCGAGGTCGACTGACTCGCTGAGGACGATAACGTAGGCGTCCATTTCGGGGATATCCATACTGTCGGCGGCCAGCACGCGGTGGTGGCCATCGGCGAGATACAGTTCGGATCCGTCGGCCGAGCCGGTGTTGTCAAAAACGACCAGCGGCTCGGCGAGGCCGCGTTCGAGTTCGTACCGTCGCCCCGCGAGCTCGTCAGCATACACGCGCTCTTGGGTCGGCGTGAGATCGGACAGCGAGACCAGTCGGCGCTCCTCGGTGAGTTCGATTCCCTCGTGGATCTGTTCGAGGCTCCGCCTGAGTTTGCCCACTTTTTCGGGTGTGACGCGTTCGATCTGACTCCGGACGACGTCCGTGTTCGAGAGAATGCCGATCAGTCGGCCGTCGTCGTCGACGACCGGCAGTTTTTGAATGCCCGACCGGAGGATGACACGGGCGGCGTCGGTGACCGACATCTCGGGATCGGCAACCAGAATGTCGGGGGTCATGACCTTCGAGATGGGTGTTTGATCGTCGGCAGCAAGCAGATCACGAGCGGTCACGAACCCCTCGACGGTCAGCTCCCGACAGACCGGAAACCCGTTGTGGTCCTCGCTTTCGACGATCCGGCGAGTCACTTCCTGGACCGTATCGTCCGGCGAGACGGTCGACACCTCGTGGGTCATATACTCCTCGACCCGTGGCTTGCTGTCCATACCGCGAATTAGGCCGAACGCGTGGAAAAAGCTAGTGCCAGTGACCGATTCAGTACGTAATCGCCGACTACTCTTCGCGTCCCCCGAGGGGTGGGTTGATCATGTATGCTGCGGGTTCGCTTGCGACATCGAGGGCAGCGAAAAACCGTCCGGCGACCAGTTCGTGGACGACATCAATGAGCGGCTCGTCTTCGTCGACCTCGCTGATGATGCCGAGCGGGAGCTGTGCGCCGGCCATGTTCGCGTGACCGCCAGCGCTGCCGATCCGATCGAGCGCCTCACGCAAGATCTCGCCGAGATCGATCGACGACCCCCGGGTTCGTCCCGAGACGTAGATCATGTCGTCGGTGTAGCCGTAGACGAGGACGGTCGTAATACCCTCCATATTCAACAGATCGTCGGCCGCCTGTGCGAGCGCGTCGCGGTCAGTGATCCGGCCGACGCAGGTCGCCAGCGATGAGTCACGAACGTCTCGTCGCTGGATCGCCGTCGCCAGCGTTTCGACGACCGACGAGGTTACGCTCGGTGACTCGATCCGGTCGAGGTCGTCCTCGTTGGCCGTCGCAGAGAGCACGGCGGCGGCCTCGAAGTCGGCCTCCGAGACCTCTCTGGTGAACCGCTTGGTGTCGGTTTGAATACCGTACAGCAGTGCGGTCGACAGCGCCTGCTCGGGGACGAGTCCGAGCCGACGGAAGTATTCGGTGATGATCGTGCTCGTCGAGCCGACCTCCGGCCGAATATCGACGTATCTGTCGGTCTCGTCGATCGGCATTCGGGGCGGGTGGTGGTCGACGACGATCCCGACCGGCGTCTCAGGCGGGAGGCTGTCGTTGACGCCGGGTTGGGAGTGGTCGACCAAGGCTATCGTTCCGTAGTTTGCCGGGTCGAAACTTTCGGCGTCGGCCGGGTACAGCGAGAGGTCGAGCAGATTGACCAGCGCCCTGTTCTCCTGGTGGGTAATGTCGCCGAAGTAGTAGGCATCGGCCGGAACACCGACCGACTCGGCGATCTCGACGAGCCCGACGGCGCTGGCGATCGCATCCGGATCGGGGTTGTCGTGGGCGACCACCGCCAGCGGTTTCGAGAGGGATCGAACCGCCGACAGCAGTCGCCCCATTCGGCCACCGTGACCGCTCGCAGTTGCATCGAGTACCCTGTCGGTGATCTCCTCGCGAGGGTCGACGAGTTCGTCGGCCACCGCGGCGAGCCGGTCGCGGGTCGACTTCGAGGCATTAACTCCGACGGCCGCGACGATCGTCGCCTCGGGAAACTCCTCGCGAGCAACAGTGGCGATTCGCTCGGTTGCAGTCGCGTCGTCGGCCGCAACCACGACGACGTCGACCGCCGAGGGGTAGTGGGTGGGATCGGCCGGATCTCCCTCGATGGCCGCGACCTGCTTCTCGCGGAGTGTCGTTACCCAGCCGCTGTCGCCGGTGACGACGTACAGCTCGCCGGGCTGGTCGGTCGTGCGATCCGTGACGGTGCGACCCAGCGCACCGTCCCCGAGAACGAGCCGACGTATCATAGCCTACGTGAGGTGGTCGACCGGGAAAACGGTGCCGTCGTCGACTCGCGAACCGTAGATCAATTTATGAATAGGAGGTTGCTATCGCCCCGGTAGCGGGCAACTATTAAAAAACAGCGGCCGGTGCCGCCTACGCGAAGATGGCGGTGGCGGCGGCCTCTGCGGTCTCGATGACCGGGCCGAAGCCGGGCAGCAACAGGATCGTGATCACGCCAGCGGCGATGACCGCGGCGTACAGGCCGGTTGGCTTGCTGTCGAGGGCATCGAGGTTACCGTTCGGCTCCTCGAACCACAGTGCTTTGACGACGCGGCTGTAGTAGTACAGCGATAGCGCGCTGGTGACTGCACCGACCGCGGCGAGCCACCAGAAGCCGGCGTTGATCGCCCCGAGGAACAGGAAGTACTTCGAGAAGAAGCCGCCGAACACCGGCAGTCCGGCGAGGCTGAACATGAAGACGGCCATCGCGATCGAGGCCATCGGTGCCTTCCGGCCGAGTCCGGCGTAATCCTCGAAGGTCCGGCCGACGCCCCAGTATTCGACCATGGCGATGAACAGGAACGCGCCCGTGTTCATAAAGCCGTAGACGAACAGGTGGGCCATTGCCGCACCCATTACTGTCGCGTTGGCCTCGCTTGCCCCGGCGGTGATCGCCGCGAGGCCGATCAGCGCGTAGCCCGCGTGGCCGATCGAGGAGTAGGCCAACATCCGTTTGACGTTGGTCTGGGTTGCGGCGGCGAAGTTCCCGAGGATCATCGTGACGACTGCGAGGATACCGAACAGCAGTCCCCAGTCGATCACCACGTCGAGTGCTGGCGTGAACGCGACCGCGAACACGCGGAACGCAACCGCAAACCCGGCGGCCTTCGAGGCCGACGAGAGGAACGCGCTCACAGGCGCAGGAGCCCCCTCGTAGGCCTCGGGTGCCCAGAAGTGGAACGGCACCGAGGCCGTCTTGAACAGGAACCCACCAGCGACCATCAGAATCCCCATGCCGAGGATGCCTGCAAGATCGCTCACATCGCCGATCGCGGCAGCGACCTCCGGCAGCAGCAGCGAGCCGGTTGCGGCGTAGACGAGGCTGATACCGAAGGCAAACACTGCCGCCGACACCGCCCCAATCAGGAAGTACTTGAGACCGGCTTCGACGCTCCCACGGTTGGTCTTGAGGTAGGCGACCAGCGCGTAGGACGGTAGCGAGGCCATCTCCAGGCTGATGAAGACTGTCGCCAAGGAGTTCGAGACCGCCATCAACGACATGGCGGTCGTCGCGAACAACAGCAGCGAGTAGAACGCCGCCGGGTTGTCGTCGTCTTCGAGGTAGTCGGCGCTAGCGACGACGACCATCGCGGCGACGCTGGTGAAGATGGCGATGAAGAACAGCCCCATCCCGTCGACGACGATCGCGTCGCTGAAGAGGCTGATCGGGCCACCGGTGCCCGCAGCGCCGGTTCCGGCGGCGAGATACCACACCGTCACACCGAGTGCGACGAGCGTGCCGACTGTCGCCGTGCCGGCCAGCAGCCGGTTCGAACGGGAATCCGGCGAGAGGCTGTCGATCCCCAACACCAGCAGGGCGGTCACAGCCAGGATGACGACCGGCTGGAGCGACCACATGGCGTAGATCCAGTTGGTCGGTTCGATCTGGAGGAGGCTCATAGCCCACCTCCCAGTTCAAGAATCGGAACGGTTGCATCGAGTATCATGTCGAAGAACAACGAGGGTGCGACGCCGAGCAGGATAATCGCCCCGAGCAGCGCCACCAGCGGCGCGATATCGTGGACCGGCGCGCGACCGATCTCGTAGTCGGTTTCGAGCCTAAAGGGCCCGAACAGCGTGTTCTGCATGGCCATCAGCAGGTAGCCGGCGACGATGACGATGCCGAACATCGCCAGCGCGGTGAACACCGGCGCGTAGGGCAGCGCCGTCGACCCGAAGGAGCCGACGAAAATGAAGAACTCCCCGGCGAAGCCGGCCATCAGCGGCAGGCCCATGTAGGCGAACGCACCGGCAACGAGAATCCAGACGGCGACCGGCATGCGGTCGGCGAGTCCGGACATATCGTCGACGATCCGGGTGTGGGTCGCGTTGTAGATGACGCCGACCGCCATGAACATCAGCCCCGAAATGAGGCCGTGGGCGACCATCTGGAACGTCGCCCCACCCATTCCGAACTCGGTGAAGGCGATGAGGCCGAGGATGACGTAGCCCATCGACGACACCGACGAGTAGGCGACAATCCGTTTGAGGTCCGTCTGGGCGAGCGCTAACATCGCGCCGTAGATCACCGAGACGACCGCGATGATCGCGATCGGGATCGCGAAGGTGCTTGCCTGCTCGGGTAGCATCGTGAAGTTGAATCGGAGCAGGGCGTAGGTCCCCATCTTCAGGAGCACGCCAGCCAGCATGACCGATGCGGGCGTGGGTGCTTCAACGTGGGCGTCCGGCAGCCACGTGTGGACCGGAACGACCGGCACCTTGACCGCGAAGCCGACGAACATCGCCGCGAAGACGACCAGCGCCAGCGTGTCGGCTGGCAGACCGTAGAACGCGGTGAGTTCGCCTGCGGCGAGCGACTGAGTGATCTCCGGCAGGCCGAACGTCTCGACCGGCAGCGAGAATACCAGCGCCATGAAGGCGATGAACATCACCAGCGAGGCGATGTTGGTGTAGACGAAGAACTTGATCGCGGCGTACTTCCGGCGCGGGCCACCCCAGACGCCGATGAGGAAGTACATCGGGACGAGGACGGCCTCCCAGAAAATGAACCAGACGAAGAAGTCCAGTGCGGTAAAGACGCCAATCAGGTTGGCCTCCATCAGGAGCATCAGGCCGTAGAACTGGCTCTGTCGGTCCTGGATGGGAGTCCATGCGCTCATGATCGCCAGCGCGGTGAGGAACGTCGTCAGGACGACCAACGGCAGGCTAATCCCGTCGACGCCGACATACCACTGCAGCTGGTAGCCGGCGACTTCGAGCCACGGGGCGACCGTCTCGAAGGCGATCTGGCCGCCGGTGAGTGCGTTGCCGCCCGCCTCGAAGGCCGACCACATGTAGAGGCTCCCGGCGATGGGAACCAGACTCAGCCCGAAGGCGAGTTTGTGGGCGTACTTGTTCGGGACGGCGAAGACGAGCAGTGCGGCGGCAAACGTGAATGCAAGTAGTGCTTCGATAATCATCAGAACCACCCTCCTATGAGCGCGAAGACGACAAGCAGCGCCGTCAGGCTCAGCGTCAGGAGCAGTGCGTAGTTGCCGACAACCCCGGTCTGGATGCGTTTGATCCGGTCACCGCTGACGAGGCTGACCGACGAGACACCGTTGACGACGCCGTCGACGACGCCCTGATCGAAGGTGTCGGCCCCGCCCGAGACGCCTCGGGTGCGGTTGGCCAGCCAGACCTGGAACTCGTCTTGGTAGTAGTTGTTGTACAGCAGCGATTTCGCGCCGCCGAGCTTATCGGTGTGTTCGACTGGTTCGGCGACGTTGTAGAGCTTCCATGCCAGCAGCAAGCCACCGACCGCGAGGCCGAGCGAGACGGCTGCGCCGGCGACGACAGTGGCGACCTCGCCGCCGAATAGGGTGCCGCTACTGTAGGGGCCAATCTCGGCGTAGTGGTGCGACGACAGCCCCTCGATGCCACCGTAGTGGTTGTTGAGCCACAGGTGGAGATAGTCGATGCCCTCGATGCCGAGGACCTTCTGGACTGGCACCATGTTGATGACGCCAGTGACCGCGGCCAGCACGCCGAGGACCGACAGCGGCCCCTTGACGTTCCAGCGGACAGGTTCGGGGTTGCGTGCGGTCTCACTCCGTGCGTTGCCGTGGAAGGTCAGGAAGACCATCCGGAAGGTGTAGAACGCGGTGACCGGCACTGCGAGCAGCCCGAAGACGTAGCCCACGAGGATCAGCGGCTCGTTGAGGCCGTGAATCAGTGCCTCATACAGGATCTCGTCTTTCGACCAGAAGCCAGCGAACGGGAAGATCCCCGCCAACGCGAGCGAACCCGCGAGGAACGTCCAGTAGGTCACAGGCATCTTGTTTTTGAGGCCACCCATATCCCACATGTTCTCGTTGTGGTGCATGGCGATGATGACCGAGCCAGCACCGAGGAAGAGCAGCGCCTTGAAGAAGGCGTGAGTGGTCAGGTGGAAGACCGCCGCGACGTAGCCGCCCGAACCGAGGGCGAGCATCATGTAGCCGTACTGTGAGATCGTCGAGTAGGCGAGCACCTGTTTGAGCTCCTCTTTGACGATCCCCATCGTTGCGGCGAACAGCGCGGTGAAGCCGCCGACGAGGGCGATAATCCCCATCGTCGTCGGCGTCAGCACGTAGAAGCCGTACATCCGGGCGACGAGGTAAACACCGGCTGCAACCATCGTCGCTGCGTGGATCAGTGCCGAGACGGGGGTCGGACCCTCCATCGCGTCGGGCAGCCACGTGTGGAGCGGGAACTGGGCGGATTTACCCATCACGCCGCCAAGAACGAGCAGACCGACGACGGTGAACCACGTCATCACATCGAGGCCGCCGGGCGTCCAGACGTCGACGTTGCCTGCGAGTGCGCCCTCGGCGAGTGCCGGGAACGATTCCGCGCCCGCGAAGGCCGCCGTGCCGAACGTCGCAAAGACGGCGACGACGCCGACGAGGAAGAAGTAGTCACCGAAGCGGGTGACGAGGAACGCTTTTTTGGCTGCCGACGGCGGCCCTTCCTCGCGGAAGTGGAAGCCGATCAGGAGGAACGAACAGAGTCCCACCAGCTCGAAGAACATGAACGCCATCAGCAGGTTGTCGGCGATGACGAAGCCGAGCATACTGGCCGTAAACAGCCCGAGGCCGGCGTAGTAGCGCGGCAGGTCGCGTTCGCCCTCGTCGTTCATATAGCCGAGGCTGAAGACGTGGACCAGCGTGGCGATCAGCGTCACGATGACGAGCATGAGCGCCGACAGCGGGTCGATCAGCGCGCCGAACTCCAAGGTAAAGGGTTGGGAGCCAACGCCCTCGGCCCACGTCCAGTAGGTCTCCTGGTGAGCACCGCCGCCGCGGACGGCAAACAGCACCCAGATCGATAGCAGCAACGAGCCCGCGGTGGCGGCGATCCCACCGTAGGCACCCTTCTTCGGGAGGTTCTTCCCGAGGAACAGTGCGACGACGAACGAGACGAACGGCAACAGAACGATTGCCGGAACGTAGTCGAATGCGGTTACCATATCTTTACCACCTCATTGTTGCTGCCTGCATCACGTCGACATCTCCGAAGTTGCGGTACAGCGCGAGGATGATGCCGATGCCGACCGCGACCTCCGCGGCCGCAAGCGCGATAGCGAACAGCGCGAACGTCTGGCCGGTCAGGTTGCCCCAGTAGAAGGAGAAGGCAACCAGATTGATGTTCGCGGCGTTCAGCATCAGCTCGACCGACATCAGGAAGTACAGCGCGTTGCGCCGCGTCAGGATGCCGAAGAGGCCGATACAGAACAGCCCCGACGACAGCAGTAGATAGTACTCCGGTGGTACCATCAGCGGTCACCTCCGCGGTCGGTTTCGTCGGTCTCAGTTGTGCCCGCGACCTCGCCGTCGACGATATCCTGACCGCCGTCGGTCAGCGCCGAGATGATCCGACCCTCGTCTTCCTGCTTGGCGAGGTAGACCGCACTATCGAGTGCGACATCCAGCGCGATAGCGATGATCAGGAACGCGGCGAGGAATCCTTCCGAGGGAATCCCGCCGAGGTCAATATCGAACAGCGCATAGCCGATGTTGTGGATAATCGATTCGCCCGCGGGAAAGCCCGCGGCGGGGTCGCTGAAGCCACTGGCCGAGCCGAGTACGACCGCGGCCAGCACACCGAACAGTGCAACAGCCGCGAGCCCGGGTTTGCGTGACGAACTGCCCGGTTCGTCGTCAGTCATACACTACTCACCTCCGTCTCCGTCTCCTGTCGCGTCAGCATCACGGCGAACGTAATTAGGATGAGAACCCCGCCGACGTAGACGAGGATCTGCATCGCTGCGAGGAACTCGGCCTGCAGCATTACGTAATGCACCGCGACGCTCAGAAGGGCCCCGCCCAAAAGCAACGACGCGTGAAACACGTCGTCGACGAGGACGACACCCATGCTGAAGCCCAACGTGATCAGGGCGAACAGCGCGAACGCGATGGTCTCATAAACCATTGTGTGTGTATCCTTAAGGTATCCCTTTGAAGATTTCGAGAACGATCCGTCCGACTACTGGTAGTCGACTTCGCCGTCGCCCTCGCCGATCCACGCCCCACGGTCGGGATTGCGCGAGTTGAGCGGGTCGATCCCCTTGTACCACGGCACGTTCTTGAGCTGTTCTTTGTTGTAGACGAACTCGTCTTTGGTGTCCGCCGTGAACTCGAAGTTCTGGGTCAGCAGGATGGCGTCGACGGGACAGACCTCCTCACAGAGTCGGCAGTAGATACACTGGCCGATGTGGAGGTTGTACTGCTCGCCGTTGCGCTGGTCGTCCATCACGATCTGAATGGTGTCGTTCGGACAGACGTTCTCGCACTGTCGACACCAGATACAGCGCTCCTGGCTGAACTTGTGGACGCCGCGGAACCGTGGGCTCACTTCGGGCGCTGTTTCGGGGTATTTGACGGTGAACGTCTTCCCGTCCAGTGCGTGTTTCATCGTCGTCGCCATGCCTTTGAGAATTCCAATCATTATGCGATCACTCCCACGATGATGGCCGTGAGCACCAAGTTAGCGAACGAGAGCACTAACATTCCTTTCCAACCGATTTCGATCAACTGGTCGATACGGACCCGCGGGATGGCCGAGCGGCACCACTGGGTGAACAGGAAAAAGGCCCAGATCTTGATGACGAACCAGACGAAGCCTGGGAGGACCGGCCCGGCTGGTCCTCCAAGGAAGATCGTCGCCATGATCGCCCCACCCAGGAAGACGTGGAGGAACTCCCCGAGGTAGAACAACACGAAGTACACCGAAGAGTACTCGGTCTGGTAGCCAGCGACGATCTCGGTCGGGGCCTCCGGAATGTCGAACGGATTGCGGCCGATCTCGGCCATGTTCGCCACGAGAAACAGCACAAAGGCGAACGGATTGACGAAGGCGTACCACGCCGGGATGCTGATCCCACCGAGCGAGATCAGCGTCGACGTCTGCTCGGCGACGATCGTACTCATCTGCAGCGAGCCGGCGAAGACGACCACCGACATCGCGGTGACAATCAGCGGGATCTCGTAGGCGATGTTCTGGGCGACCGCACGGAGTCCACCCATCAGCGAGTACTTGTTGTTCGAGGCGTAGCCGCCCATCACCAGCGAAATCGAGGCGATGGAGGCGAACGCAAACACCAATGCGAGTCCGGCTTCGGGGTCAGCGAGATGGATCCCGCTGCCCATCGGAATCACCGCAAAGCCGAGCAGTGCCGACGCGGGCAGGATGATCGGCGCGAGATCGTAGGAGGGTCGGTCCGCACCCTCCGGAATGATCAGCTCCTTCGAGAGCAGTCGCACCGAGTCGGCGACGATGATCAGCAGACCGAACGGGCCGATCCGGTCGACGGCGATCCGGTCGGTGAAGGCGGCGGTGATCTTCCGCTTGGCCCACGGTCCAGCGACGCCTGTCATCGCCAGCATGACGTTGCCGACGATGAACGCGCCGATCAGCGCGCCGACGACCTCGCCAGCAACGCCGCCGAGGCCGAGCAGGTCGGCGATCCGTTCGGGCAGGAGTACCACCTCGCTCTGGAGTGGCCCCACCATTAGCGATCCACCTCTCCGAGGACAATGTCGAGGCTGCCCAGCGAGGCGATCGCGTCAGGGACGTACTCGCCGTTAGACATCTCGGGCAGCGTCTGGAGGTTCGAGAAACACGGACTCCGGATCTTGAAGCGGGCCGGCTTTTCGGTGCCGTCGGCGCGCATGTAGATCCCGAGTTCGCCCTTCGCGCCTTCGACCGCCCGGTAGATCTCGGTGTCGTCGTCGGGTTTGATCGTCCGCGGGACGTTGGCCTGGATGTTCCGCTCGTCTTCGGGCCAGTCTTCGAGGAGGTCGATACACTGCTCGACGATGCGGGCCGATTGTTCGACCTCGCGCATCCGGACGAGCAGTCGGCTGTAGTTGTCACAGCCGTCCTCGGTAACGACGTCCCAATCGAGATTCTCGTAGTAGCCGTAGGGGTCGTCGCGTCGGAGGTCGTAGTCGACACCCGAACCGCGGGCGACCGGTCCGGTCGCGCCGTAGCTCTTGGCGACCTCCGGCGGCAGCACGCCGGTTCCAACGGTCCGCATCTGGAGGATCTCGTTGGAGGTCATCATGTCGTGGTACTCTTCGAGCGCGGTCGGGAGTTCGTCCAGGAAGTCCCGGGTGTTCTCGAAGAACTCCTCGCGGGGTTCGGGCAGATCCCAGACGACCCCGCCGAGCCGGAAGTAGTTGAACATGAGTCGCTGACCGGTCAGGTCCTCCAGGATGTTCTGGACCTTTTCCCGGTCGCGGATCGAGTACATGAACAGCGCGGTGAAGTCGCCGTAGATGTCGAGAGCGAACGTCCCCAGCGCGAGGAAGTGCGCCGCCATCCGGCAGAGTTCCGCGCCCATCGTCCGGATAATCTGGGCGTACTCCGGGACCTCGATGTCGGCCATATCCTCGGCCACACGCGCGTAGGCCCACTCGTTGAGCAGCCCCGCCGAGATGTAGTCCCAGCGGTCGGGGTACGGCATGATCTGGTAGCGATACGTGCTGTTCTGGCACATCTGCTCCTCACAGCGGTGGAGGTAGCCGATGTCGGGTTCGAGGTCGACCACCTGCTCGCCGTCGAGAACGGTCTTGATGTGGAGCACGCCGTGGGTCGCCGGGTGGTGCGGGCCGATGTTGAGGAACATCGTCTCGCTGTCGCCCTCGGCTTTCTGATCCTCTAAGAGTGGGTTGGCGTGTTCCCGCAGCGGGACGACCTGTGGCTGGTCCTGATCGTAGTCCTTCCCGAGCGGATGGCCCTGCCACGTTTCGGGGAGCAGAATCCGTCGGTGGTCGGGATGCTCGTCGTAGTTGATGCCGACCAGATCGTAGGCTTCACGCTCGTGCCAGTCTGCGGTCCGGAAGACCTCGTTTGCCGACTGACTGACGGGGTTTTCCTTGTCCGCGGGCACGACAATGGAGACCTCCTGGGTCCGGTCATCGAACTTTGTGAGGTGGTAGATCGACTCGAACCGGTCTTCGTACTCCTGGGCCGTGACACACGAGAGGTGGTCGAAGCCCGCATCGTCGCGGAGCCGACGCAGCGTCTCAACCACGGTGTCGGGTTTGATAACGAAGCCGGGAGCGTTGAGGTGTTCCTCGCGGCCGATCACGAGGTCGCCGAGCAACTCGGCGAGCTCTTCGGGTGACTGTTCGGCGACGCCAGTGGTGTCGGGGAGTTCGACGCTCATGGTGAATCAGCCCAGTTGTACCGCATGACCAGATCCTCGGTGTCGATCTCTTGGGCGAGCTGGTCGACGATCTCGTCGCGTTCGAGATCGCCGAACTGTTCGAGCTCGTAGGGTTTGACGACGACCGGCGCGGACTCGCCGTTGGCGATCCGCTCCTGGAGTTTGGCGACCCCGTAGATCAGCGCCTCGGGTCGGGGCGGACAGCCGGGGACGTGGATGTCGACGGGGATGACCTCCTCGGCCCCCTTGACGACATTGTATCCCTCCTGGAACGGCCCACCCGAGATGGTACACGAGCCCATGCCGATGACGAACTTGGGTTCGGGCATCTGGTCGTAGACGCGTTTCATCCGCGGGGCGAACTTCGAGACGATGGTCCCGGGGATGATGATCACGTCGGCCTGTCGTGGCGATGCTCGTGGGACGCCAGCACCGAAGCGGTCGAGATCGTGTTTGACCGCGTAGGTGTGCATCATCTCGATGCTGCAGCAGGCGATCCCGAACTGAAGCATGAACATCGACGACCCCCGCACCCAGTTCATGAACTTATCGAACTTGGTGAGGATGAACGGCGAGGAGCCGAACGCCTCCCGGAGTCGGGAGTTGAATCGGTCGTCCTGGCCCGCGAGTCGTGCCTCGCGGGTGTCTGTCGCTACGTTCGAGCTGTCGGTGACGAATGGTTGTTGATTGTCGCTGCTCATGTGTTCTGTCTCTCTGTCTTTTGCGCCGAGGCCCGCAGACTCGTTGTCCACTCGACGGCCCCAATGCGCCACGCCCATACGAGACCGATGACGAGGATCCCAACGAACAGCAACATTGGGAGCAGCGCCTGCGATAGCGGGACGCCCGCTTCGAGTGCGCTGCGGTACATGACCGCCCACGGGAAGATCATCACCGTCTCGATATCGAAGACGACGAACAGCAGCGCGACCATGTAGTACTGGATGTTGAGCTGAACGTGTCCCGAGCCGGTCGGAATCTCACCGCTCTCGTAGGTTGTCGACTTGCCTTGTTCGGGGACGCTTGGACGCAGAAGCGCCGAGACCACCATCATTGCGAGTGGGATGGCGATTCCGACGAGTGCCAATGCCCCGATTGCTATCCATGACATTCCGGGTTCTCCGTAACGTGCGGAGATTTGAACCCGCCCCTCATAAGCGTTGATTTTTGACCGGCTGTCTCAGGCAGAACACCTAGCCATACTGGTTCGTTGAACTATCAGCGCCCACAGTTACGTTCCGTTGTTTGACTCGATGGTGCCGTCATCTTGAACGACTACTCGCTGTGGGCTGTCGACTGGCTACTGGCTGGCTGATACAACCGAACCCGCTCCCTGCTCTGCTGCGTGTATATTGCGTACATGGAAGCGACTACGACGCTGATTTTCCACGGTCTACCGAGCCTGTCCCGTCGTCGACACGCCGGTTTCGACGCTGCCGCTCCGATCCGACCTTCATTCAGGAAAAACCAACACATTAATAATAAAACGAACGTTCGTTCGAGACGCAGATGGTGAATACATGACACGGAAACTGGATAACGGAGCCACTACATCGGCGGGGGGTAACTCGCAGTGTGGTGTGTTCCACGACGGTCGCATCGACTCCAGGACAGCAGCGACAGATAGCAGCCAGTCGACCAATCGAAAGATGACGGTGATCACGGATGCCTGTTGAACTCGCACCCGAGCTCGTCTTGCAGGCCTTCGGCGGCTCGTTCGGCGACGTGGCGAGCGTCCTCGGCGAGCCCTCGATCTGGGTCGGCGCGTTCGCGGGCGGTGCCTTCGGCGCGGCCATCGGCGCACTCCCGGCGTTCGTGCTCACCGGCCTGCTCGTGGTCGCCGGTGCGGCGGCGAACATCGTCGGCGTCGCCCCCGAGGGGTCGGTCGACCTCGTGGGGATCGGTTTCGGCCACGTCTTCGGCCCCCACATCTCCTTCGCCGGTGGGGCCGCAGCCGCGGCCTACGCGGCCAAGAAGGGCTACATGGAGTCAGGCTTCGACTACCACAACGCCAAGGACATCGGCTTCGCGCTCGGCAACAAACCCGACGTGCTGGCGGTCGGTGGCCTCTTTGGCCTGCTCGGCATCGCCATCGAACAGCTCTCGCGGAACCTGCTTGTCACGGTCGACCCGATTCCGGTGAGCATCGTGGTCAGCGCGTTCGTCCACCGGGCGGTCTTCGGCTACGCGTTGGTCGGCAAGCCGAAGGGCAGCGGGCTCCTGGATATGGGGCCCTTCGAGCGCGGCGAGACGGTCGGCGATGCTGCGGGCGGCGCAGGCAGCGTCGAAAACGGCGGCGAGCCGGAAGGCGAGTGGCTCGCGACCGAGCCGTGGCTCCCCCAGCAGTACAAGTGGGCCGAAGTCAGCGCTATCGGCTTCATTGCCGGACTGGCCTCGGGCTACCTCGCGTTCCGAACCGGCAGCCCGTTCCTCGGCTTCGGGCTCAGCGCCGCCTCGCTACTCTTCTTGAATCTCGGCGTCGAGAACTTCCCGGTCACCCACCACATCACGCTGGCGGGGTCGACGGTCTTCCTCGCGGTGACTGCCTCCGGTGATGCGGCCCTCGCGGGACTCTCGGTGACCGCAGGACTGCTCATCGCCGGTGGGCTGGGGCTCATCGCAGCAGTTCTTGGCGAAGTCACTCAGCGGATCTTCTACGCCCACGGCCGGACCCACATTGACCCGCCAGCGATGGCGATCGTCGTCTGGTCGTTCGGTATCGGCCTGCTGTACGTCGCGGGCCTCATCCCGACCGGCGTCTGGATCCCCGGGACGGTCTGATCGCAGCCTGCTATCGCGTATAAACCGTCTCCGGCTTGGGGGCCGCCAGCCGGCGGCTGCCACCACACTCCTTGTGTCGCCCAGTAATAAGCTATATTTCCGCCGGTCGACAACCCCGGCCCATGAGCGAGGAGGCACCGCTCGACGGTGAGCCGGCTGACACCCACGAGGCGATCATGATGGCGACGTTCGCGGCCCTGCAGAAACACGGCTACCCGGGCATCTCGATCCAGCGGATCGCCGACGAGTCGGATCTTACCAAGTCGACGTTCTACCACCACTTCGACGGCAAGGACGACATTCTGCTGTCGTTCGTCCAATATATGCGGGACTACTTCGAGCGGGGCTACCGGATCGAATCGGCCGGCGATCCGGTCGGCGACCTGAAGGCCTATATCACCATCTCGCTCGGCGACTACCCCGCCCCGGAAGGGAGACCGGACGCCAACGATCGGATCGGAACCTATCTGGAACTGCGCTCGCAGGCGATCCAGAACCCGGCGTTCCGCGAGGAGTTCACCGAGATGTCCGCCGATCTGGTCGACTACCTCGCCAACATCATCCAGGACGGGATTGATGCGGGCGTGTTCGAATCGGTCGACCCCCACCGGATGGCGGAGTTCCTCAGCGCCACGCTCGAAGGCATCAACCTCCAGGAGACGACCCGGACCGACACGCCGAGATCGATGCTCCGGGAGGAACTCGAATCCTACATCAAAAGCGAGCTACTGGTCGACGGTGCGGATTTCTAACCCCAGAAGCGACGTTGTCTACGACTCGCGTTCTCGGAAACCGTCGATGCCCAGATCGTGGAGCGCCTTCGAAACCTCGCCGACATCACTCAGTTGGGCATCATGGAACTCGACGAGTGCCTGCTCGATCTCGTCGTGCTCGCGTGAGAGGATCTGCCCGGCCGAGAGCCCGGCATTGAACGACTTGCCAGCGTCGACCGCGGTGATCGGTGCACCAGTCGGCATTCCGATGACTGAGTCGACGGATTTCTCCTGGACAGGGACCCCAATGACAGGAATCGGGTAGGCAATCGAGGCGGTCATGTTAGGCAGGTCCGCCGACTTCCCGCCCGCGCCCGCGATGATCACGTCGATGCCGCGGTCAGCGGCGGTCTCGCCGTAGACGTACATCAGTTCGGGCGTTCGGTGGGCCGAGACGACGTAGCTCTCGAAGGTAAAGCGGCTCTCGGGTGGGTTCTCGAAGTCGGTCTGTTCGGCGAAGCCGAGTGCTTCGAGGGCCTCATAGGCTCCGGCCATCACGTCGAGATCGGAATCCGATCCCATGATAATCCCCACGTCGGGAGTCTCAGCTGGATCGCGGTTCTGGTCGGCTTCGGCTTCGAGTCGGTCGATCAGATCTTGGACTTCGGGTGCGGTAGTCATTGGCTACTGGTGTCTGCGTGCTGGTAGGCAGTAGTTACTGCGATTCGCTGACGAACGTCAGCCCGTCGCGGAGCGATTCGGTATGGTCGAGCAGCGTGCCTCGATCACCCTCCTCGGGGTCGGTAACGGTAATGTGGCCCATCTTGCGAAGCGGGCGAGCCTGCGTTTTGCCGTACCAGTGGAGGTGGGCGTTCGGTTCGTCGAGGATCGAGTCGATATTATAAAGGGTCGCTTCCTCAGGTTCGTCCACGTCGCCCAGAATGTTCGCCGAAACCGTCGGCTCCCGAAGCTCGGTCGAGCCGAGCGGCCAGCCCAGTACGGCCCGGATGTGGTTCTCGAACTGTGAGGTGCGTGCGCCCTCGATCGTCCAGTGGCCGGAGTTGTGCGGTCGGGGCGCGATCTCATTGACGAGGATCTCCCCGGCTTCGGTCTCGAACAGTTCGATCCCGTAGACGCCCCAGCCATCGAGGAACTCCAGGACTTCGGTAGCGACTTCGTGGGCGCGATCAAGCGTCTCGTCGTCGGTCCGGGCCGGTGAGACGCTGGCCCGCAGGATCTCTTCCTCGTGGATCGTCTCGGTGACTGGGTAGGTCGCCACCTCGTCGGCTCCCTTGACGCCGATCACCGAGAGTTCGCGTTCGAAGGGGACGAAGGATTCGGCCATCGTCTCGACGCCCAGTTCGTCGAGTGCGTCGGCTGCGTCGTCGGGGTCCTGGACGGGCGTGTTGCCTCGGCCGTCGTAGCCGCCCTCACGAGCCTTGAGCATCACACCGTCGAGTTCGTCGACGACCATCTTGAGATCCTTCTCGCCACCGATGCCGATGAAGTCTGGCACCGGGATCCCGGCGTCGGCCAGCGCCTCCTTCTGGACGAGTTTGTCCTGGATCGTCCGGAGGGTTCCTGGATCGGGGTTGACCGGCACGTCGAACTCCTCGCTGACCTCGGCGAGGACATCCGGATCGGCGAGTTCGATCTCGTAGGTGAGCGCGTCGGAGACTTCGGCGAGCTCTCTGATGGCGTCGGGGTCGTCGAAATCACCGACGATCTGCTTGCGGGCGACCGGCGAGGCGGGGCACTCTGGAGTCGGATCCAGGACGACGAGGTCGACGCCGAGTGGGGCGGCGGCCTCGCCGAGCATACGGCCGAGCTGGCCGCCACCGACGACGCCCAGCGTGGGACCGGGAAGTGTGACTGACATACCCGAGGGATTCCGTCGACGGGCTATAAGGATTCCCACCTCGGACGAGCCGCCGGTTAGACCGACGAGTCGGCCGTCCCGGCGACCACCAACCAAAAGGCGACGAGCGTGACGCCGACGGTCAACAGGATCGCAACGGTGTAGCCGTCAGTGTAGGCGATGCTCGCCGTGCCGAGCGGCGGCATGAGCAGCGATCCGAGCCCGCCAGCCACATTAAAAACGCCGATCACGGCACTGTCTTTCTCCGGGGGATACACCTGCATGAGCACCGGGATGTAGAGCGTCGCCGAGCCGCCCAACCCGAGGCCGATCAGAAAGACGGCGACGGCCAGCGCCGAAACCTGCGGGATCACGAGCAGGGCGATCCCCGCCGTCGCGAAGCCGAGCGAGCCGAGAAACGCCCGGCGGGAGCCGAACCGATCGCCGAGATAGCCGCCGCCGATCCGCGAGATGATACTGACGCCGCCGATGAAGCCGAACGCCGTCGACGCGCCCGCTTGAGTCAGCCCGCGGGCCGAAAACAGGTCGACCGCATACGCCGCCAGCAGTTGGTACCACGCGAAGGCCAGCCCCATCCCGACGAACAACAGCTGAAACGACCGGGTTCGGGCTAGCTCGCCGACCCAGCCGACGATCTCACGGGCCGAGGTCACCGACTGGTCGGTCCACGGCGGGCGTCGACAGACGAGCCCCACCAGCAGAAAGGCGACTGCGGTCACCGACATGATCGACAAAAACCCCTGCCTGACCCCGAAGGTCGCAAAGGCCCGCTGCCACAGCGGCGGGAGGACGAACAGCCCCAGCCCGTTGCCGACGAAAATCAACCCCGTCGCGGCACCACGATACTCGTCGAACCACCGCGGGATGATCGACGCGGTCAGAACGAACGCCGTGCCGAGCGCGAGACCGAGGACCGCGAAGACGACCAGCAGACCGTAGTAGGAGTCGACGACATACAGCGCGGGCGCGATCAGTCCGGTCGCGGCCGCGGCGGCCAACAGGACGCCACGGGCGGGAAACCGGACCGACAGCACGCCGACGATCCCCGACCCAATAAAGAACGTAAACAACATCACCGAAAACACGGTCGACAGGGCGACCGGCGAGACGCCGAAGGTCTCGCTGAACGGTTGGCGGAAGATGCCGTAGGACAGCGGCGTGCCGAAGGTGAAGATCATCGCAATCGCCCCGACGACCGCCACGAACCAGCTGTATCGACTGTCGGCTGTCGGTCCGGCTGTCACAGTCGAACGCTGGGGGGCTGTCGGGAAAACGTTCGTGTTCCCACTCGACGCCGGACGGGATATTTGTACGTCGCCATGCAACAGGCAGTATGGAACCCTCACACGTGCTCGTTCCGCTGGATGGCTCGCCGCTGGCCGACGAGGCGTTGGCACACGCGCTTGCCGTATTCGACTGTCGGATGACTGTTTTAAATATCGTCACGCCGCTCGATGCCGGGATGAGCGAAGGCGGGGTTTTGGAGCCCGACGAGTCGCGGCAGGCCGCAGCCCACGAGCGCGCCGAGCGGCTGATCGAGCGTGCGAAAACCGAGGCTGCGGCCGCTGACCGGTCGGTCGACACCGCCGTCGAAACCGGTGATCCTGCCGAGAGTATCGTCGAGTACGCCGAGAGCCACGACGTCGACCACATCGTTATGGGCGGCCACGGTGGCGATCGTGGCGAACTCACCAGACGCCTGCTCGGCACGGTCGCCACGGCGGTCCTCGGAGAAGCTCCGGTTACAGTCACTGTCGTCCGGTAGCTGTGGTCCGCCCGGCGATTGTATATAAATAACCGCCGACTACTGAACTCCGAGCAGTGTCGACAGCCCTCGGTAGAGCCCGAAGCCGATAGTTATCGAGCCGACCAGCGTAATGAGCCAGAAGCCGACAGTCACACCGATCTTTCGGCGGGAAACGCCAGCCGATCCGGCCGCGAGTCCGCCGCCGATCACCCCCGAAATGATGATGTTGTTGAACGAGATCGGGATCCCGAGGGTAATCGCCAGTTGGGCGATGATGAATCCCGGCACGAGCGCCGCGATCGACCGGCGGAGGCCGAGTTGGGCGTACTCCCGGGAGGTCGCCTGCAGAAGCCGCGGCGCGCCCATCCATGCCCCCGCAAGGATGCCGGTCGCACCGATAGCCAGCAGCACGATACTCGGGAGGCCGAGTTCGGCTCCGTAGAGGTTTTCAAGCGGGCCGGTGGCGAGGCCGACCTGACTGCCGCCGCTGGAGAAGGCGACGACGCTCCCGAGGGCGACGAGCAGGGTCCGGACTCCTGCTTCAACCGAAGCTTGGGTCCGTCGACGAATCGCCCGAAATCCGAGAGCCGCAAACACAAGCGTCACGCCGCCGACGGCGATATCGACGCCGAGGACGGAAGGGTCGCCGACAAGCCGTGCGAGGGCCTCAGCAACCGATCCCTGCGCGCGGTCGGGATGTGGGATGATTCCGAGCCGGACGTTGGCGAGAATGCCAGCGACCACGGCCGCGAGAAACGGGATGGAGACCGTTTCGGGGACGTCCTCGCGGCGGAGCAGTTTCGCGGTAACGTAGGCAAGCCCGCCGGAGGTCGGTGGGACCAGCAGCCAGAACGTGCCGATCCGCTGGTAGGTCCCGAACGCCGGATCGCCGCCCAGCGAGAGACCGACGCCGACCATCGCGCCGGTGGTGGCGAACGCCGCCGGGACGGGATACCCGCTGTAGACGCCGAACGACATGAATCCCGCCGCGACCAACAGCCCTGCGGCCGCCGCCAACGGCGTGATCGCTACGCCGTCGATCAGGTTCGCCCCGACCGTCTCGGAGATCGCACCCCCCTGTGTCAGCGCGCCAGCGGCTGCGAGAATACCGATCAGGAACGCCGCTCGCATCGTTGAGACCGCGTTGGCACCGATTGCGGGGGCGAACGGTGGCGAGTTGCTGTTGGCTCCCAGCGACCACGCCATAAACAGCGAGCTAACGGTCGCAAACACGACCAGAATCCAGAAGACAACAGTCATAGTGTGCGCATTTAGTTGTAAGCTACTGATGCGACGGGGCATATAGTTGTGTTTTCAGGCGGTCGACACACGCGGCGGCCCGCGAACGGTAGTTCTTTTGCCGAACCCGCCAATCTCGGGCTATGACCGCAGTCGGACTAGTGGTGGCCCAATTCAACAGTTCGGTCACCGACGAGATGCAGGCCGCCGCCGAAAAGGCCGCCGCCGACCGAGGCGTGGAGATCGCCGAAATACTCGAAGTGCCGGGCGCATACGACTCGCCGCTGGCCGCGGATCGACTGGCCCGCCGCGACGATATCGATGCCGTCGCCGTCATCGGCGCGATCGTCACCGGCGACACCGACCACGATCGGGTGATCGCCGACGCCGCTGCCCAAGCCCTCACGGACGTGAGCCTCGACCGGGATACGCCGGTGGCCTTCGGCGTCAGCGGGCCGGGGATGAGCGGCGCGGAGGCCCGCGAGCGGGTCGACAAAGGAGCGGAAGCGGTAAACGCCGCGGTGGATATGGTAGGGGTAGGACAATGAACATGGAGTTTGCGGACCGAGTCGGCCGGGTTGAACCGAGCGCGACGTTGGCGATCAGCAACCTATCGAGCGAGCTGGAGGCCGAGGGAATCGACGTCGTCGACCTCTCGGTCGGCGAGCCGGATTTCCCGACGCCCGACAACATCATCGAAGCCGGAAAGGACGCGATGGACGCCGGACACACCGGTTACACATCCTCGAACGGAATCCTGGAGCTTCGGGAAGCGCTCGCTGACAAGCTCACCGACCAGGGCGTCGACGCTGACGCCGACGAGATCATCGTCACGCCGGGCGGCAAACAGGGGCTCTACGAGGCGATCAATACGCTGATCGACGACGGTGACGAGGTCGTGCTCCTGGACCCGGCGTGGGTCTCCTACGAGGCGATGGTCAAACTCTCGGGCGGCTCGCTCAATCGCGTCGACCTCTCGCCGTACGGCTTCCAACTGGAGCCGGGCCTCGACGACCTAGCCGAAGCCGTATCGGATGAGACCGAACTGCTGGTCGTCAATTCGCCGTCGAACCCCACTGGAGCCGTCTACTCCGACGAAGCCCTCGAAGGCGTTCGGGACCTCGCAGTCGAACACGACTTCGCGGTCATCTCCGACGAGATCTACGAGCGGATCACCTACGGCGTCGAGCCCACCTCGCTGGGCTCGTTGGAGGGGATGGAAGACCGAACGATCACACTGAATGGCTTCTCGAAGGCGTTCTCGATGACTGGCTGGCGACTCGGCTACATCCACGCCCCACAGGACCTGATCGACGAGGCGAGCAAACTCCACTCGCATTCGGTTTCCTGTGCGGTGAACTTCGTCCAGCACGCCGGGCTCGAAGCGCTCTCCGAGCGCACCGACGACTCGGTAGAGGAGATGCGCGAAGCCTTCCGCGAGCGCCGCGATATGCTTGCGGACCTGTTCGCCGAACACGACGTCGACGTGCCGGTCGGCGACGGGGCTTTTTATATGATGATCCCCGTGGACGACGACGATCAGGCCTGGTGTGAGGGCGCGATCCAGGAAGCCCACGTTGCCACCGTTCCGGGCAGTGCCTTCGGCGCACCCGGCTACGCCCGAATCTCGTATGCCGCGAGCGAAGAACGACTCCGTGAGGCAGTCGACCGACTGGTCGAACACGACTACCTGTAACGGTCGCAGCCACCGCGGTAGCCGCCGCCTAGATATAAACAGACCGTGGGCGGCAGTGGGTGTGTTCCGGTAGCTGCCGATTATTTAGATAGCGTCGTGGTCAGCTATTCGAGTTCGTCGGGACGGGTGCCGAGCGTAAGGTCGACGGTTTGTTCGCTCCCATCGCGCAGGACCGTCACCGCGATGGTGTCGCTGGGCCGCGTCTGGAGGGCGAGGTAGTTGCCCAGATCCTCCGTCGTCATGAGGTCGTCCTCGCCGAGCGAGAGCATGACGTCCCCGCCGACCGGGACCTCCGTGTCGTCGACAGTCGTCGTCTCCTCGCTGGGTTGGAGGACGCCCTCGGAGGGTCCGCCCTCGACGACCGCGTCGACGAGCAGGCCACGCGGCTCGTCCAGTCCGTTTGCCTCGGCGACATCCGGTGTCACGTCAGTGAACGAGACACCCATATAGCTGTGTTCGTAGCTCCCGGTCTCGATGAGTTCCGGCACGACACGCCGGGCCAGCGGGGCCGAAACCCCGAAGCCGAGGTTGTCGCCGCCGCCGGAGTTGATGACCGCGACCACCACCCCATCGAGAGACATCAGCGGGCCGCCACTGTTGCCGGGGTTGACCGCGGCGTCGGTCTGGATCGCATCCGGGATTGTAAAGCCGGTCGGCGAGGGGATCGACCGGTCGACGCCGCTGACGATCCCGGCGGTGACACTCCCGTCGAAATTGAAGGGGTTGCCGATGGCGATAACATCCGTACCGACTTCGGTCTCGCCGTCGATGAACGATAACGGGGTCGCTGACTCCGGGACGGTTTCGACAGCGATAGCCGCGAGGTCGCTGTGTCGGTCGGTGCCGACGACCTCGCCGGTCGTCCACTGACCCTCGGAAAAGCGAATCTCGGCTTCGGAGGCTTCGCCGACAACGTGGGCGTTCGTGACGACATGACTGTCGTCGATCATGAACCCCGTGCCGCTCCCCTCATCGTTCCGGACGAGCACAACCGAGTCGATGGTCTCCCGATACACCCGTGTTTCCGGATCGTCCGCGACCGGCTCGCCGTCAGAAGCCGATTCGGAGTCGGTCTCGTTCCCGGACTCGTCTTGGGATAGCTGGGAGAGACAACCCGTGAGGCTTACCGCAACCGCAGCCCCGCCAAGTTGCAGACACTGCCGTCGGCTCGGTCGTCGATTGCTCATGAACAGCTACTACTCCGGCGATAAGACGTGTATATCTTCTGTCTCGTGAGCTCCGTCAGCGTCGGATCCCATAGAAACGGGCTGGGGCGGCGTCAGGCGATTTCGATCCCGACTTCGGCCCGGCCGGTCAGCGAACCCAGCAGGGAGTTGTCGTAGTTGAAGACGAACGGCGAGCCAACCGCGACCAGATCGGAGTTCTCGATCGCACCCAGCAGCCGCGTTTTGGCCCGCTCTACGCGATCGCCCGGCGGGTAGATCGGCACCGACCGAACAGCGATGGTCCGGGGTGTTTCAACAGTAAGCAACACCGAGCGGTCGGTCGGCTCGGGAGCAGTTTGGGGGCTGTAGCCCGGCGGCAGGTAGGTACCGACCCGGACCGGGTGGGTCGACGACTCGCTCCCGTCGGTGGTCGGCACTTCGACCGATTCGACCTGGGTTCGGAGCGGCGTCGTCGCTGGGATTCTCGCCTCAACGCTGTTGGCCCCATCGAGGTAGTGTTGGAGCCGCCGCCGGGCTGAGGCCTCGTTTGCGGCGACAGTTTCAGCGACTACGACCGTCGGATACTCCCTGATTTCGATGCCGTCGTCGGTGCGGCGCATCTCGTAGCCGACCGGCTCGGTGGCCCGCGAGCGGTAATAGCGCCAGCCAGCCACCGCAGCCAGCCCACTGAGGGCCCCGGTGACGAACGTTGTTGCCCGGTTCATACCAACTGCATTAGGGCGGAGTATAAAATACACTCGCCGCGTCAGACGTGGATCAGGGATCGCCGGTCCCGGGGTTTGACTCGTCGATCTGCGTGGCCGATTCACCCGACTGCAGGCGGTCGTAGGCACCGGCTTTGCGGAGCCGCCCCGCCTCAGCTAAGACCGCGGGCGTCCGGCAGACGCCCGGCTCGCCTGCTGCCTGCGGCACGGTGCAGTTGTTGCAGTTCTCGCAGACGACCGCTGTCTCGGGGCCACCATCGAGCAGCCGCGCCGGGAGCCGCGGCTCGGCGTAGAAGGGTCGACCCAATCCCACCATGTCGCAGTCGGAACCGAGTAGGTCGTCGATCTGCCCCCGCGTTCGGATGCCGCCCTCCGCGAGGATCGGTACGTCGACGCACTCCTGGACGCGCCGACAGAGCCCGCTGTTCCAGGCCGGTTCGTAGGTATATAATAGCGAGTCGAGCCACGTCGCGGCTGCCGCAAGCCGCCGCCGAACGGGGCCGCCGAAGGCCTCACTGTACTCCGCGGCGAATCGCTCGTCGCTCCATGCGCGGTCCGGATACTCGCCTTTGATAATGCTCATATCCCAGATGACCGAGCCGGTGACCGGCACGAGGGCGTCGAACCCAGCCGCTTCGAGTCGCTCACAGATCCCCACCGCGTCGGCCTCGGTGAGGTGCGGACCGACTCCGGGCGGCGTGGCCGATTCGGCCGGAACCTTGGTCATCAGCGGTACGTCACCGCACCGCTGGCGGATCTCGCTGGCGACGAGTTCCAGGAACCGAACCCCATCGCCGAACTCGTCGTCCCGGCGATTATAAAACGGCGACAGGAACTGGTGGACGATCCCCATGTTTGCGCCCGCGATGTGGATGATGTCGTAGCCAGCATCGATGGCCCACTCGGCCGAGCGGCCGAAGTCGGCAGCGAGTTCGTACACCTCGTCGGTCGACAAGACGTGGGTGTCGTAGGAGAGCAGGCCGAGTCGATCGAGAACCCGGAGGGGTCGCGGCGGCCGTGAGACCGCGAGCTGCTGCAGATCGGAATGCTCGCTTCGGTAGCCGTGGTGCCAGGTCTCCATACTCCGGAGCCCGCCGTGTTCGAGCTGGATCGCGATCGCCGCGCCGTGGTCGCCGATTGCGTCGGTGAGCCCCGAGAGTTCGTCGACGAACGCAGGGTCGTCGACGTAGGTCATGTTCGGCGCGGCACACCCGCCGGGACCGCGGACGATGGTCGCGCCCTGACAGACGAGTCCGGCCCCCGAAGCCGCGGCGGGTTCGAGATCGGCGATTAGGGTGTCGACGGCGTCGGAACCGTTTCCGGCACACTCCAGGAGTGGCGCACGATACAGCCGATTGCGGAGGGTGAGCCCGCCGATCTCGACGGGAGTTTCGAGCTGTGGGGCCATCGATAGGAGTAGAGTTCGGCGTCGATAGGCTTGATCGTTTGGCTGAGGGTGGAGTCTGTGGTCGAAGGGAAGCGGGAGCACCACACCACACGGTGGCCGATCGGTTGCGATAGGCTCAACAGTCCGCGGGAGTACAGCCAATACATACGCTATGGCCAGCCAACAGGACGAGGCGGGCATCCCGCGGGGATCGAGACGGCACGAACGCGAGCCGCCGAGCCGACTGACCGACCGCTCGGGTAGCGATCGCTCGGATCACGGCCGGAGTCGGGCGACGCCCATGGAGGCGCGATGAACCGGCGGCTCGGCCTCGCGATCGTCGCTGTTGTCGCACTGGCGGCGACCGCGGGCTGTCTGGGTTATATCACCGGCGGTGGTGAAATCTCCCCGGAGCGACTCGATCAGGAGCCGGCTGAACCCTACAGCTGGGATACCGACCGCGACGCCCTCCTGACCCTCCATACCGCCGACGAGGTTCAGGCCGTCTACGATGTCAACGCGAGCCAGGAGCTCCGACTCTACACGCCCGCTGGACTCGGGCGGGAAGAGCCCCTCGACGTCTCGGCGGTCCGGTTCCGGTATGCCGACAACGGCACGGTGCTCACCGGCACCGAGATCCGTGAGCGCGGCGGCGAGATCGAACAGACCACCGACGAAGTCGACGTGACCGTTCCCGACGCCGACGGCCAACTGGCCTTCTCGGCGAGCGCAACGCCGCGTCGACTCTCGCTACCGGTGTACGTCGAGGGGTCCTACGAGGTCATTCTCCCGGAGGACTACCGAATGGATTTCTTCCTGTTTAGCAACGCCGCCCCGCGAGGCGCAGATACCGAAACCGTCGACAACCGGGTCCACGTGCAGTGGGCGGAGGTCACCGGCGGGACGGTCCTCGTCCAGTACTACCTCGAACGGGACCTCTACGTCTTCGGCGGCGCGGCCGTCGTGCTGTCGCTGATCGGCGTCGGCGGACTCTACTACTACCGCCGACAGATCGACCGCCTCCACGACGTGCGGGTCGGGATGGGCCTCGATACCGAGGAGGACGACGAGGACAAATGAACGTCGCCATCGTCACCGTCGGCGACGAACTGCTGGTCGGCCAGACGGTGAACACCAACGCGGCGTGGCTCGCCGAACAGCTCACCGCCCGCGGCTGTACGGTTGGCCGAATCACCACCCTTCCCGACCGGATCGACGACATCGCCCGCGTTGTCAACGAGTACCACGCGGAGTACGACGCGGTGATCGTTACCGGTGGGCTGGGGCCGACCCCCGACGATCTGACGATGGAGGGCGTCGCGGCCGCCGTCGGCCGAGAGACGACCCACCACGAGGCGGCCCACGAGTGGCTCACCGAACAGGGCGGCTACTCCGCCGAGGAACTGGCTGTCGGAACGGCCGAACTGCCTGCCGGTGCGCGGATGGTCCCCAACGAAGTCGGCGTGGCACCGGGTGCAGTCGTCGACTCGATCTACGTCCTGCCGGGTGTGCCGTCGGAGATGAAAGCGATGTTCGAGTCGGTCGCCGAGGCGTTCGCCGGCGAGGAGATCCACACCGAAACCGTGGTTGCCGACGAGCCCGAAAGCACGCTGGTCGACCGACTCCAGGAGGTCCGCGAACGGTTCGACGTGGCCGTCGGGAGCTATCCCGGCGAGACGGTCCGTGTCAAGTTCAGCGGGACCGACGCCGAGGCGGTCGCTGCGGCCGCCGACTGGTTCGGCGCGCGCGTCGACCGAGTTGAAAAAGAGGACTAGCGGAAGACCGACCGGATCCACAGCAGCGTGATGAGAATACTAACTACGAGGACGACGCCCGCAGTCGACTCGATCGGAAGCGGTGAGGCTGTGAGTGGGATCATAGCGCATCTTGAACAACCAGGCTTTTTAATTATTCGAGTCCGGTCACGACGCTATCAGTACCGCTCGCCGTCGTAGTGACAACGGGCGAAGTTTCACAGCCAGCATATGGCACTGGGATATTAAATACAAATACGCGTAACTGTGTGGTATGTATCTCGATCTACGGATCGGTAGTGGATGGTCGACCGGCGTGACGGCAGTGAGTAGCATCGAAACGTGCTATCGACCGCAGTCCGCCGCATCGATCTGATAGATGGCTGTATTTAAAACACTTACCGACGCCGGGGGACTGACTAAACAGTATCTCTCGGCGCTGGGTGCAGGTGGCTGGCTCAAGCTCGCGGTCGTCGTGCTGTTCCTCGGCGGGTCGGGGCTGACGAGTCAGTTCCCCGGTCTACCGGTCGGTCCCGAGACAGCCGCCGACCCGGCCGAGCTGTGGGCTGCTGCCGGGGTTATCGCGGCCGGACTGCTGATCGTCGGGGGGTTCGCCTATCTCGCAGCCGTCCTGGAGTTCGTCTTCGTCGACTCCCTCCGGTCGCGGTCACTCTCGCTGCGACTCTACGTCCGGTCCAACCTCGGGACGGGGCTCCGGCTCCTGCTGTTCCGACTCGGCCTCTGGCTCGCCGCGGTCGCGGTGGTGGCCGTCCCGGTCGCGTGGACGGTCCTCGTCGGCGATGTCACCGCCCCTGCTGAGGTGACGCCGACACAGGCGGTCGGCATCGCCCTCACGGCAGTCGTTGCCCTCTTCGGACTGACGACGGCTAACACGCTGACGACGCTGTTCGTCGTCCCGATCATGCTCCACGAACAGCGCGGCGCGCTCAGCGGCTGGCGGCGGTTCGTCGACGCGGCGGCCGCAACCAAGCTCGGCGTCGTCGCGACCGTCCTGCTTGCGTGGCTGATCGGCTTCATCCTCTGGGCCGTCCTCACAGTCGTCGGGCTCATCGTGAGTTTCGTCGGGATCTTCGGGCTCATCCTCACCGGATCAGCACTCGGCGAGCTTGGATCGGCCTACGAGCCGCTGATCATCGGTGCCCTCGTCGCGGGACTTCTCGGCTACCAGTACGTCGTCTCGCTCGTCGTGGCACCGGTTCGGAGCTACGTGCGCTACTACGCACTGGTCGTCCTCGGGGACGCCGAGCCGCAACTCGATCTCATCCCTACCCAGCGGGAGGCGATCCGGTCCGACGGAGCTGTCGACAACGGGCGCGATGCCGGTGACGCAACCGATACAGCCGCGTCGAGAAAACCCGCGGCGTCAAGTGACGGCCCCGACACGGAGGAGTAGCTCGTCGGTGGTTCTTCGAGCGGGTCGAGTTAGGCCGCCCGGACCGATTTGAAAAGGGAGTTTCCGCCAGCGAGCAGGAAGACCACGCCGATGGCCACTGCGAGCAGCGGGCCGTTCGATGTTTCATCTCTGAGGAACGCCGCACTCGGTGCCTCGGGGTCGACGTATGCCGTAACGGTCTGCTCGGCTTGGTACTCGTCGATGATCGATTGGGCTTCCGAACGCCGGTCGTAGTTCGCGGAGATGCTGGCCGGATAGATCCGCTCATTCGTATAGAACGCTCCCTAATAGTTGTAGCTGAACGTGACTTCCGGCTTGTAGTCGACGCCGGTGTTGGCTGATACCGTCCGAATATCGGTGTCGGTGATCGTGGCGTCGACTTCGACTGCGTTTGCCACTGCGTCCGACTGCTGGGTGTGGTCGTAGAGGCCGAACCCAGCGACAGCGAGCCCGACGACCAACAACAGCAGTCCGGCACGGATGGGGTCGAGCTTGCGACCGCCGATCGTGATCTCAGTATCGGGAGACACGGATACAAAAGCCGATTTCGGTCTTGTAATGGTGTTGAACGCGTAGTATCCCCTCGACCCGATCGGGAGAAAAACGATCAGTTAGTGGACCTATCGGTCGACTCGGATGGTTCCGCAACAGCTATTTGCGGCCGAAATAACACCACAATACGTTCATGAGTGAGCCCGAAACAGATGCCGAAGGGACAGATGAGGCCGTGTCGTCACCGACACCCGGCTCGAACATCGCCGGGGCGAGCGAGCCCGAGTCGGGGGCACTCATCGAGGAGCCGATCATCGAGTCGAAGGCTGTCAACGTCTTTTACGGCGACGAGCAGGCCCTCCAGGACATCACGATGGATATCCCTGAAAAACAGGTCACCGCGCTGATCGGCCCCTCCGGCTGCGGGAAATCCACCTTCCTCCGGTGTATCAACCGGATGAACGACCTCATTACCTCCGCGCGCGTCGACGGCGACTTGCTTTTTTCGGGCAAAAACGTCTACGACGACGACGTCGACCCCGTTGCCCTCCGGCGGAAGATCGGCATGGTCTTCCAGCAGCCGAACCCCTTCCCCAAATCGATCTACGACAACGTCGCCTACGGGCTGCGGGTCCAAGACGAGAACGTAACCGACGAGATCGTCGAGGAGGCGCTCCGTGGAGCCGCCCTCTGGGACGAGGTCAAAGACCAGCTCGGCGAATCCGGCCTGGAACTCTCGGGCGGCCAGCAACAGCGGCTCTGTATCGCCCGCGCGATCGCCCCCGATCCCGAAGTCGTGTTGATGGACGAGCCCGCCTCGGCACTCGATCCGGTAGCGACCTCGAAAGTCGAGGACCTTATCAGCGATCTCGCCGAGGAGTACACCGTTATTATCGTCACCCACAACATGCAGCAGGCCGCCCGGATATCCGATAAAACGGGTGTCTTCCTCACCGGCGGCGAGCTCGTGGAGTTCGACAACACCCAGAAGATATTCGAGAACCCCGAACATCAGCGCGTCGAGGACTACATCACCGGCAAGTTCGGGTAGCAACCCGTGTGCCTGCAGTCGGTTTGATGACCACCGCGACGACCGCAGGGGTGGGAAATTCTTTTCTACCGGCTTGCCCCATAGCCGGTATGCCCCGAAACGAGTATCAATCACAACTTGCGGATCTGCGGACTGACGTCCTCGATATGAGTGAGACGGTCGCCGAGCGGCTCGAAATGGCGCTCGAAGCCCTCGAAACCAGCGACGACGAACTCGCCCAGCAGGTGATCGACGGCGACGACGAGATCAACCAACAGTATCTCGACCTCGAAAAGCAGTGTACCGATCTCATCGCGCTCCAGCAGCCGGTCGCGGGTGATCTCCGGTTTATTGCCGCCTCCTTCAAGATCATCACCGATCTCGAACGTATCGCCGATCTGGCCACCAATCTCGGCGAGTACGCCACCGACGGCGAGACGAGCCTCTTCCCCGAGATCGACATCCAGGAGCTCGGTGACGTGACCCTCGAAATGCTTGCCGACGCGATGGCAGCCTACGCCGAGGACGACAAACAGCAGTGTTACGCGGTCGACGAACGTGACGACGATCTGGACTACCTCTGTGAGGTCGCCAGCGACACGGTTGTCCGCGAGCTAATCGAACACGACCAGCTCGACGGGGACGAGGAGATCGAGGCCTACATGGAGGACGTCTCGCGGTTCCTGCTGACGATCCGTGACATCGAACGCATCGGCGACCACTCGGTCAACATCGCCGCCCGGGCGCTGTATATGATCGACAACAACGACGAACTGATCTACTGATCCTGCTCTTTTAAAAAAGATCGTCGACGGCCTGCGGCCTACTGGAAGCCGATCCGGCCGTCGCTGCGTTCGCCCAGCTGGTCGCGGCCGCCGCCGCGGAACTGGTCTTCGATATCCGCGTAGTAGTCCATGATCTCGTCGGTCACCGTCGGGCGGACCGACTCCATGGCGCGCCGGAAGTGCTGCATCTCGACTTCGGTCGCGTCGTCGTCGTCCCGCAGGGCTTCGATGGCAGACTCCCGAGCGATCGATTCGAGGTCAGAGCCGACGTAGCCGTCGGTGATCTCGGCGATCTCTCGCAGACTCACATCCGGCGCAAGCGGCGTCTCGCCGGTATGGATCTTGAGGATCTGCTCGCGGCCCTCCTCGTCGGGCTGGCCGATCATCACCAAGCGGTCGAACCGTCCCGACCGAATCAGGGCTGGGTCAATCATATCCGGCCGGTTGGTCGCACCGATCACCATCACGTTGCCCATCTCTTCGAGCCCATCGAGTTCGGTCAGGAGCTGATTGACGACGCGCTCGGAGACGTTGTTACCCATGTCCTGACCACGGGCGGGCGCGAGGCTGTCCAGCTCGTCGAAGAAGATGATCGTCGGGCTGACCTGCCGGGCTTTCCGGAAGGTCTGGCGGATCGCCTTCTCGGACTCGCCGACCCATTTCGACAGCAGCTGCGGGCCACGCACCGAGATGAAGTTGGCATTCGTCTCGCTGGCGACGGCCTTCGCCATCAGCGTCTTCCCGGTCCCCGGCGGCCCGTACAGCAGCACACCTTTCGGTGCTTCGACACCCATCCGGTCGAACTTCTCCGGCGAGGTCAATGGCCACTCAACCGACTCTTTGACCTGTTGTTTCGGCGATTCGAGCCCGCCGACGTCGTCCCACGTGATCTTCGGTAACTCGACGAGCACCTCTCTCATCGCACTGGGTTCGACCTCGTTGAGTGCGCCGCCGAAGTCGCTCCGCTTGACGATCATCCGATCGATCAAGCTCGGCGGGATGTCCTCCTCGTCGAGATCGATCTCCGGTAAGTACCGCCGGAGGGCTTTCATCGCCGCTTCCTTGGTCAGGCTCTCGATATCCGCCCCGACAAAGCCGTGGGTCTCGTCGGCCAGATGGTCCAGCGAGACATCATCGGACAGCGGCATCCCGCGGGTGTGGATCTGGAGGATCTCTTTCCGGCCCACTTCGTCGGGCACGCCGATCTCGATCTCACGGTCGAACCGGCCGGGGCGACGGAGTGCGGGGTCGACGCTGTCGACGCGGTTCGTCGCCGCGATCACAATGACCTGCCCCCTTGCTTCGAGGCCGTCCATCATCGTCAGCAGCTGGGCGACGACACGGCGTTCGACCTCGCCGGTGACGTCCTCGCGTTTGGGCGCGATGGAGTCGAGTTCGTCGATGAAGATGATCGACGGCGACTCCTCTTTGGCGTCTTCGAAGATCTCCCGGAGCTGTTGTTCCGACTCCCCGTAGTATTTCGAAATGATCTCCGGGCCGGCGATAGAGAAGAAACTCGCGGAGGTCTCGTTGGCGACCGCCTTGGCGAGCAGCGTCTTGCCAGTGCCCGGCGGGCCGTGGAGCAGAACGCCCTGCGGTGGCTCGATCCCCAGTTTCTTGAAGATCTGGGGGTGTTTCATCGGCAGCTCGACCATCTCGCGGACCCGCTGGATCTCGCCCTGCAACCCACCGATGTCCTCGTAGGTGATGCCGCCGCCGGTCTTTTCGAATCCCGAGATCGGCTCCTCGCGTAGTTCGACCTCGGTGTCCTCGGTGATGAGACAGACGCCATCCGGCTCGGTCTCGACGGCGATCAGTGGGATCGCCTGTCCGGGCGACCGCATGAACGGATGGTTGGTCGAACTCATCACGGGCACGATGTCGCGTTCGACCACTGGCCGCTTGAGGATCTGCCGTTTGACCATGCCTGCAGCGTCGGAGCCGAACTGGACGCTCGCCTCTTCGGGGGGTGCGAGCACGAGCTTGTCGGCTTTTTCGGCCTCGGCCTTCCGGATCGTCACTCGTTCGCCGATGCCGACGTCGGCGTTCTGGCGGGTGAAGCCGTCGATGCGGACGGTGTCGGTGTTCCAGTCCTGCCGGTCGGCCCGCCACACCTTGGCGGCGGTCGTTTCGCCGCCCTCGATCTCGATGATATCGCCCGGTGAGAGCTTGAGATGCAAGAGGGTGTCAGGGTCGAGGCGAGCGATACCACGTCCCGAATCGTTGGGGTAGGCTTTCGCCACTTCGAGTTGGACTTCGTTCATAATTTCCTCGGAGGGATTGCCCGAAAGTCGGGTCGGTCCGGGGATAAGTGCTTTGCTCCCGGCGGTCCTGTAACGCCCGTTATGACGGCGTCGACCGCTGTCGCCCCGTCACAGAGAGATTGTGCCATTGTATACCACACTAAGGGGCGGCAGCTACTAATCCCTACCGGGAGCTACCAGTTGGATGGTAGCTACAGCACGGAAACCCAGCAGTGTCCGGCGGCTCGACTGACAGCAGGTGGGGCGAGATCGATGGGGGGGCAACTCCTGTCAGCGGGGGCCAGAGTCGCTGAACACTGCTGGCATATTCCTGAGTGGTGGTACTTGATAATAAAACCAGCCTGTTGAATGGTACCTCGTACCAAGTGAATGTCCGGACTCCGTCGACAAATCGAACCGCTCGGCTGGGGATCGCCTGTAGCTACACAACCGTTTGTAGTCACCACCGAGCCTTTTGACGGGTGACCAACAACAAACTAGTATGAAGCAGGCAGGTGTCTGGAGCTTCCGAACGGCGACGGGAATCGCCCGCGTCGTCGACGGAAGCCTCCGGACACGCCACACCCTCCGCGGACTCACCCTCGGAACCTACAGACGCGGCAACTGGAAGTCCCTGCTGCGACATCTCGTCGTTGGATTCGGGAGTTTCAGCCTCTTCGGATCAGCCGCCGACCTCGTAAGGGCTATTCTCAGCGGCAGCACTGGGGGAGTCTCGGTGCTCGGCGTCGTCTCGCTGGCCGCACTGGTGGGGATGGTCGGCACGCTCTGTCTACCGCTTATGAACCGATCCTCGGCCATCGTCGATATCTACGAGATCACCGATGTCACGGTCGACGCCGACGACAATGAACTCACGATCCAGTACGCCGACAGCGATGGCCCGGAGACGACGACGATCGAAGTTGCCGATGACGAAGCACTCGGCGAGGCCGTGTCGATTCTCCAGCTCAAAGGTGCGCCGGTCGACGAGGCTGTCGTCGAGAAGTGGGGGCGAGTCTGAGTCCGTGACTGACTACTGAACGCGCGTGCCGGGCACCGAATCGCCGTGGGTCGTCAGAATGTCCGCTTCGTCGCCTGCGGCGAGCAGCATCCCGTTGGATTCGACGCCGAACAGTTCGGCCTCTTCGAGGTTGGCGACGATGATGACGCGGGTTCCCGGCAGCTCGTCGAGGTCGTGGAGCTGCTTGATCCCCGCGACCAGTTGGCGGACCTCGTGGCCGATGTCGACCTGGAGTTTGGCGAGCTTGTCCGCGCCCTCGACGGGCTCGGCCTCGACGATCTCGCCGACCCGGAGATCGATGTCCTGGAAGTCATCGAAACTAATTCGATCCTCGACAATCGGTTCGAGATCGGCTGGCTGTGCGTCGGTGTCATCGTCGGGTTCTTCGGTCATGGAGTCGTCGTCCTCGTCGTCATCCGCGGTCGCTTCTGCAACACGCTGGTCGAGCTTTTCGTTGAGTTCGTCGACGCGCTCTGCTTCGATCTTCTCGAAGAGTTCGTCGGGTTCGTCGAAGCTCCCAGCAGGAGCCGCGCGGGCGGCGTCGACCGTCGTGTCGGCCACATCGCCGTCCTCACCAAGTTGGTCCCAGAGCCGTTGGCAGGTCTCGGGTGCAATCGGTTGGAAGATCACCGCGAGGGCTTTGGCGAGGTGCACACAGTCGTAGATGACCTGCGCCGCACGGTCGGGGTCGTCATCGGTGAGCTTCCAGGGCTCGTTGCGCTGGATATACTCGTTGCCGAACTGTGCCAGTTGAATGGCTGCGTTGCCTGCCTTCCGGATGGAGTAGTCGTTGATCGCGTCGGTGAACTCGGAGATAGTCTCGGCGATCCGATCGTCGACCTCCGCTGAGACCGTCGCATCGGGCGTCCCGCCGTAGTTGCGGGCCGCAAACAGCAGCGAGCGGTAGACGAAGTTCCCGAGGGTGCCGACGAGTTCGGTGTTGACACGGTCGCGGAACTTGTCCCACGAGAAGTCGACGTCCTGCTGGAAGCCGCCGTTGGTGGCGAGATAGTAGCGCAGCAGGTCGGGATGGAACCCTTCGTCGAGGTACTCGTCGGCCCACACCGCCCGGTCGCGGCTCGTCGAGAAGCCCTTGCCGCCGAGCGTCACGAAGCCGGAGGCCATGATCGCTCGTGGTTCATTGTAGCCCGCGCCGTTGAGCATCGCGGGCCAGAAAATCGAGTGGTGCTGGATGATATCGCGACCGATGACGTGGACGATTTCGCCCTCGTCCCGCCAGGTCTCCTCCCAGTCGTAGGTGTCAGGCCCCACGCGCTCGGTGTACTGCTTGGTAGAGGAGATGTACTCGATGGGGGCGTCGACCCAGACGTAGAGCACGAGGTCGGTCTCGCCCTCGTCCTCACCTGGATAATCAATACCCCAGTCCATGTCGCGGGTGATACACCAGTCCTGGAGGCCCGATTCGATCCACTCTCGGGGCTGATTCTGCGCGTTCGAGGTGCCTTCGAGCCGATCCAAGAACTCGCTTAAATACTCCTCGAACGCCGAGACCTCGAAGAACTTGTGGCTGCGTTCGCGGTACTCGGCGGGGTTGCCCGTGATCGAGGACTCTGGATCCTGGATCTCGCCGGGTTCGAGGTGGCGCTGACAGCCCTCGTCGCACTCGTCGCCGCGGGCCTTCTCGCCGCAGTACGGGCAAGTGCCCTCGACGTAGCGGTCCGGAAGATGTTGGTCCTCCGCGGGGTCGTAGGCCACCATGATCTCCTTCTCGTAGATGTGGCCCGCCTCGTCGAGCGCCCGGACGATGGACTTCGTCGTCTCGGCGTTGGTCTCGTCGTGGGTGTGGCCGTAGTTGTCGAAGTCGACGTCGAACCGCGGGAAGGTCTCTTTATAAGTCTCGTGCCAATCGAGAGCAAATTCTTCAGGAGAGACGCCCTGTTTTTCGGCGTTGACCGCGACCGGGGTGCCATGCATATCCGAGCCGCAGACGAAGGCCGTCTGCTGGCCGAGGGTTTTCAGCGCGCGGGAATAGACATCGCCGCCGACGTAGGTCCGGAGGTGGCCGACGTGCAGGTCGCCGTTGGCATACGGCAGCCCACAGGTCACCACCGCTGGAGCGTTGGTTGGGAACTCGTCGTGACTCATTGGCTACCAGTTGGCGAAGACGGCCTAAAAACCGCTGATTCGTCGCCGCCGGTCGGAGTCGACTAGGGCGATCACCGAACGACAGTTACGGGCGTCGGAGCCCGCCGGACGACCGTCTGGGCGACGCTCCCCAAGAGAACGCGGGAGGCCCCGGTCCGACCGTGGCTTCCGATGACGATATGCGAAACATCGTTGGCCTCGGCGTAGTCGACGATCTCGCGGACGGGTTTGCCGACGACGGTTTCGACGTCGTAGTCGACCGTCGAATCGTTCAGCGTCTCCAGGAGCTCTTCGGATAGCTGGGCGGCTCCCTCCTCCCGAGATTCCTTGAGTCGTTCTTTGATCAGGTCGAAACCGGCCTCCAGCGAGCCGTCGGCGAACTCGATGACGCGCAACAGGACGATCCGCTGGTCGCCACAGTTGTCGATCGCGTACTCGACTGCCTGCTGGGCTGGCTGGGAGCCGTCGTAGGGGATGAGGACAACCATACAAGAACTTGGTAGCGACCGAATATAAAAGACGGTCAGGACCGAATCCGATCGAGGTCGGCAAGGAACGACTCCAATGCCTCGCGGGTGACGTGGGGCATACAGACGATCCGGAGCTCGCCGGTTGCTGTGCGGGAGATCCGCCACCCGGCTTCCCGAAGCGCCTCAAACATCGACGGTGCGAGCGACGCCGCGACCAGCGGCAACACGGGGTCGACGGTGTCGATCCCCCGAGCCGAAAACTCCCGAGCGAGATAGTCGGCGTTGGCCTGCTGGTCACGGTAGCTGGCGCGGTAGCCGTCGGGCCACAGCGCCTCCATCGCCGCCAGCGCCCCCGCGACGCCAGCCCCGCTCCGGGTTCCTGTAAGGGTTGCTTGCGAAGTCGTCTCCAAATAGGGTGTGTCGACAGCCAGGGCGTCGACCGTCTCTCGGTCCCGAGCCAGGAAGCCACCTGCCGGGACCGGTGCCTGGCCACACTTGTGGGGGTCGATCGCCATCGAGTCGATCGGTGCGTCTGCAAACGACCACTCGTGGTCGGTGAAGGGGAGCAAAAAGCCGCCCCAGGAGGCGTCGACATGCATTCTCGCGCCCACGTCATGGGCGACCTCAGTGAGTGCGGCAATTGGGTCGACCCGGCCGTACTCGGTCGTGCCAGCGACGCCGATCACGGCGACTGTGTCGGTGTCGACCGCCGCAGAGACTGCATCGAGATCCGCCCGGTAGCCGTCGTCAACCGGGACTGTCCGGAGTTCGACGCCCAGCACCTCGGCGGCCTTGGTGACGCTGAAGTGGGCGCTCTCGGGGGCGACGATATTGGGATCGTCCGTCTCGGCGAGGTTCCGGGCCGCACGGACCGCCTGGATGTTGGCCTCGGTGCCGCCGCTTGCGAGGTAGCCCTCGGGACTGTCGAGTCCGGCGATCTCGCCGAGCAGGTCGACGGCCTCGCCTTCGAGTTCGGCGACTGTCTGATAGGTCGCCGGATCGCCGGGGTTGGCCGAGAGAAACCGGACCGCTTCCTCGTGGGCGTCTGGATGTGGGACCGTACACATCGAGGAGAGCACGCGGTCGAAATCCTGCGGCGTTCGACGCCGAACACGTTGCATCGAACACGTATAGGATCGAACAGGGTTTAGGTTCTGTGGTACTGAACGACGTCGTTCCTCATAAATCGGGAGCAACGGAGATGCTGCTGCGCCGTTAGAACGCCTGGAGATCTTCGAGAACGGCCGCCGCGCTACCGTCGGCGATCGCCTCACGGGCGGCTTCGAGCCCCTGGTCGATGGATTCGACGTCCTCGCGGGCGTAGATCCGGAAGGCGGCGTTGAGCGCGACGGCGTCGGCGAACTGGTCGTCGCGGTCGCCAGCGACGACCTCCTCGGTGATTGCCGCGGAGTCGACTGCGATATCGTCGACGTTGAGATCCTCGCCCTCGAAGTCCATCCCGTACTCGGCGGTCTCGATGCCGTAATCCGTAAACTCGCCGTCGGTCCACTCGGCGACCTTCGTGAAGCCGGGACGGATATCGTCGTATCCTTCCATCCCCTGGAACATGATCACGCGGTGCATATCGTGGTGATGGCTCTCGTCGAAGGTGTCGACCATCTTCTTGGCGAACGCGAGATGGTAGAAGGAGCCGAGATGGACGTCGGCGTTGGCGGGGTTCGCCAGCGTTTCGATGGTGTTGACGAACGTGCGAACGCCCATCATATCCCGTCGATCAAACAGCTCGTCGATGACCGGGTTGAATGCTGGCTGATAGTAGAAGCCGAAGCCGGTGTCATCGACCATGTCAGCCGAGTCCTGTGGGGTGAGTTCGGTTCGGACGCCGAGTTCGTCCAGGACGTGTTTGTAGGCGTCCTGCTTCTGTGTCGGCACGCGGTCCCCCGAGTGGGCGACGACCGGGGTTCCGGCCGCCGCGGCGACGACGCCCGCGGCGACGCCGAGGATCGCGCTCTTGCCTTTGCCGTCGTAGTTGGCCCCGCAGTCGACGGGGTCACAGTCGGGCTCGGCGTAGTCAACGTGTTCACACATCACGTCGGTGTAGGCGGCCAACTCCGTGGGCGTGTTTCGCTTCCAGCGGTTGGAGAGCCAGAACGCCCCGAGGGTCGTCGGATCGGGCGCACTCGCGATGATGCGCTCGATGGCTTCGGTCGCCTGCGCCCGCGTCAGGTCCTCTGCGGATTTGTGGCCGGAGCCACAGACCTCGGTCATCAGTCGCTTCAGGGGCCACTCGCCGAATGTTTCGGTCGCCTGAGCCATAGCCGTGCTTGGCGCGTGTGGTCCAAAAGCCTCCCGTTGTCTTCCCAGTGAATGAAAGACTCCGAAAGCGGTAGATACCCACCGACCCTACAAGCTACAATGAGTCTCGAGGCCGATTGGCGGGCGGATCTCGACACCGTCGACGCGACCCTGATCGACGAGTACCAAAGCGGCGTGCCGGTCACCGCCGACCCCTTCGCGAAAATGGCGGCCGATCTCACCGCCACCACGGGCGTCGACCTCACGGCGACCGATGTGCTCGACCGCGTCCAGCGACTCTCCGAGCGCGGCATCTTCCGTCGGTTCGGACCCGTTCTCAATCCGCCGGTGATCGGCAGCTCGACGCTGGCGGCGGTCCGGGCACCCTCCGAGCGGTTCGACGAGGTCGCAGCCACGATCAACAACCACCGGCAGGTCAACCACAACTACCGCCGGGACCACGAGTGGAATATGTGGTTCGTGGTCACCGCTGGCTCCCGGGAGATGCGGGACTCGATCCTCGCCGACATCGAGGCCGAGACGGGCTGTGAGGTGCTGAACCTCCCAATGTTGACCGACTACTACATCGATCTGGAGTTCCCGGTCGTCAACGACGACCGGTTCGCCCGGGAGAGCCTAGAGTCGACCACGGTCGACGCGACGCGAATCTCCGAGGAGGCCACCGGGGATCTGAGTCCGCTCGAAGCCGACCTGCTGTTGGCGATTCAGGGCGGGTTCCCGCTGAGCCAGACCCCATATCAGGACGTGGCCGACAGCATCGGAGCCGACGTGTCGGATGTCATCAGCGCGATCGATAGATTGCTCGAAACCGGCTGTATCAAACGCATTGGCTGTGTGGTCAACCACGTCGTCACCGGGTTCGAAAACAACTGTATGGTCGTCTGGGACGTCCCCGACGACAAACTCGACGAGTGGGGCGAAACCGTCGGCAGTCTGCCATACGTGACGCTGTGTTATCATCGCCCCCGGCGGCCCGACCAGGACTGGCCATACAATCTGTTTACCATGGTTCACGGCCGTGAGGCCGAGGCCGTCAACGCCAAGATCGACGAGCTGGCCGCCGACTACCTGCCGGTCGACCACAAACGGCTCTACTCGACAGCCACGCTGAAACAGACGGGCGCACAGTACGAACAGCTGTTGGCCGATCAGTAGGCGGCGACTAACCGACACATGAAAGGTCGGCTGGCACCGAGGAGGGTGTATGAGCGACGAGCGGCCGAAACCCAGCGAGTTCGGGACGACCGACGACGCCCCGCCAGTCGAGGAAAAGCCATACAAGATCATCTTCGAGGCGAACAAATGCTTCGGGGCAGGGCGGTGTGCGGAGGCCTCGAACAACTGGGAGCTGGATCTCGAAACCGGCGTTGCCAACCCACGAGCCTACTTCCTCGATGAGTCGGAACTCGACGAGAACGTTCGGGCAGCCGAGCTGTGTCCCGCCAAAAAGGGCACCGGGATCATCCATATCATCGACCGCGAGAAGGATATCGAGATCGCGCCCGACCCCCACGGCGACGGCTCGCTGAGCGTCAACTGGTAGTCGGAACATCGAAACCCACTTTTGTTGGATAAGCGAAGACCAACTGCGCGAGGGTGGCTGAGCCAGGCCAAAAGCGGCGGGCTTAAGACCCGCTTCCGAAGGGATCCCTGGGTTCGAATCCCAGCCCTCGCATTTTGTGCTCGAATGGTAGTGAGAGTCAAAATCTTACTGGCTGGATTCGAAGCAGGGAGTAGCTTCGCTACGAGTGAGGTTCGAATCCCAGCCCTCGCATTTTGTGCCTGAACGATAGTGAGGGCCGAAATCGTTCTAGCTGAATTTGAATCGGAGAGTATCCACAAATTAACATAGGGATGCAGCCGTACAGCTCATAGTATAATTCTGTTACTTCCGGTCGTGAATGCTCACTCTGCGATGAGAACCTACACTAGAGACTCAGAGAAGCTTGTTTCGTCAGTAGAAAAAGGCTAACTCGCCCACACGAAAGGAAAAAGTCTCGCGTAGGCGAGTTGCCTTCGATTGGTCCCCGCTGACGCTTCGGCCCTCCAAAGCGAAGCGTCACCTGTACCATTAGGTCATGTTTACTTAATAATACCGGGTGCGGAGGATTCTACCGTAAGCTAGCCAGTGGCACAGTCACGACGGTCGTGAGCTAGCTGGTATCGTGATCAATCAGCCGCAAAGAGCGGTGTTTTTCCGAGTCGACGCCCTCCCTCTATGTATGAGCGAGCTTCCAGGACGGGTTCGGCGTGCATTTACCGACCATACCGCGTTCGAGCAAGTCGACGAGGCCACCTTCGAGTCGACCACGACCACCTTCGATGGGATCGTCGAAGCCGACGAGGTCGACGGTCATATTCGGTTCGCCGTCGAAGTTAGGATCCCCCTACTAAACAGCGTGACCGAAGACGAGGTGGCAGCGGTGGTCGAAGACGGCTGGTACGAGACCTTCGAGCTGCGCGTCGAAGACATCGGTGGCGTGTTCCGAACCGAGCGTGATCTCGAACCGACGGTCACACGACAGGGCGAGACGATCACCGTCGAAGCGAGCTTCGAGGATATCAACGAGCGGCGTGGCGTCGACGATGCCGGGGCGGTCATCGACTACGTCGAGGGGACCTTCGTGCAGGGAATTATCCCCGGCTACGAGTACACCGAGCCGGTGGCGAGCATCATCGACCGTGCACGCGAGAACGCTGGCGGCAACTGATCCGGGGCTATTCCATCGCGATGTAGGTTTGGGTGTTTTCGACACCGCTGATCGTTTGGATGCCGCTGGCGACGATATCTTTGACTGCGCCGGGCGTCTCGACAGCCACCTTCGCGATGAAGTCGACGTCGCCAGCGACGATGTTGGCCTGTGTGACGCCGTCGAGGGTCTCGATTTCGTCTTTGACGCGGTCGGCCTCACTGGTGTTGGATTTGACCAAGATGTAGGCTGTCACGCCCATGATCACTCACCTCCGGCGACCGCAGCGGCCGCGCTTTCGTCGCCGACGAGCAGCTGTCTGACCTCAGCGAGCTCGGAGAACTCCGACAGCACCGCAACCCGGTCGCCGGCTTCGAGCGAATCGTCCGGCAGCGGAATCCCCAGCGGGTCGTTGGCCTTGCCGAACGCGAGAATTCGGGAATCGGAAGGCAGTGCGACCTCACTCAGCGTGTATCCCTTCATCGGGGACTGCCCAGTGATCGTGATCAGGACGATCTGGAGGCTCTGGGCGACATCGGCGATCGCCTGAATCGAGCCACCCAACAGCGCGTTTTTCGCACCGATCGCGCCCAGTCGCTCGGGGTAGACGATCTCGTCGACCTCGTCGGCGTACTGCTGGTAGATCTCCTCACGGTAGTCCTCGTCGATCCGCATGACGGTCCGACAGCCGTGGTGTTTGGCGATCAGACACGCCGCGAAGTTGACGTTGAGATCGCCCGTCAGCGCGCCAACGGCATCGGCGTCAGCGACGCCAGCGTTCTGTAACACGGACTCCCTGGAGCCGTCGCCGTCGACGACCTCGAAGGTCAACCCGCGTGCGCGATCAGCCTTCTCAACATCGCGCTCGACGAGCGTCACCTCGTGGCCCTCCTGACGGAGGACACGAGCAGTGCGTAACCCCACGCGTCCAGCTCCAATAATAATAAAGCGCATGGGAGAACGTAACACGTTCTGAGCAGATAACTGTATCCCCGCCTCCCCTGTGGGAACGTTTTTGACCTTGGTGTGTGAGTATAACACATGGTCCACGCGTTCGTCATGGTGAAAACGGGTGTCGCTGCCTCGGAGTCGCTGCTCGGGATGGTTCGGGATCTCTCGCCGGTGTCGGAAGCACACATTGTCGCCGGAGAGTACGATCTCATCGTCGAACTCTCGACCGAGGAGGTCTACGAGATCCTCCGGACGACCGCCAGCGAGATACAGTCTCTCGACGGCGTCCTGGAGACGAAGACCTACATGTCGCTCGAGGACTGACGGTCTCGGAGTCGGTACTCCAAAGAGTCAGCGCCACGTACAGAGGGTATGCTCTCGATTATCGGGTTCGCGTTGTTCGGTGGCATACTGGTCGGCCACACGCTTCTTGCGGCCGTGCTGACGCGGTTTTTCCGCCTTCGTCTCGACACGCAGTTCGGCTGGGTGCTCTACGCGGTGACACTGATCCCGGTCGTGCTCTTCGTGTCGACGCTGGTCTTCACTGGCGTGTTAGGGATTGGACCCAATCTCGGCTCACCGACGGTCGTCTTCGGCGTGATGATCGGCCTCCCGCTTGCGGTCGGGCTGACCCTCGACCTACTGTACGTCGCCCAGCCCGACGAGGTTGAACTACCGGATACACAGTAGGCTCAGTCCAACACTGTCGCAAGGCGGGTCCGGACCTGCTCGGCGACCGTCTCGGGCGACTGGGTGGCGTCGACGCGGACGAACCGGTCGGGCTCGGCAACGATCAGCCGCTCGTAGTTCTCACTGACCTGCTCCAGATAGGTTGCCTGTTCGAACTTGTTCGTCTTACCGCTCCGTTCGGCGGCGGTTTCGGGGTCGAGATCCAGATAGAAGGTGAGATCAGGCGTCCGTGTAAACGGTTCGTGGATCGACTGGATGTAGGCCATCGGGTCGTCGACCTCGCCTGCTAACGTCGCTCCCTGATAGGCGTACCGCGAGTCGCTGTAGCGATCCGAGATGACGAGTTTGCCCTCGTTGAGCGCGGGCCGAACAACGCGAGACAGGTGGTCGGCGTGATCAGCCGTGTAGAGAAACAGCTCCGCGAGCGGGTCGGCCGCATCCTCGTCGATCGATCGGTAGACCGCCTCGCCGTACCACGACTCGGTCGGCTCGCGCGTCCGGACTGCGTCGGGGTAGGCGTCTCCTAACGCGTTCCAGACGGTGGTTTTGCCGCTCCCGTCGAGCCCCTCTAGGGTCACGAGCATACAACCCTCTCCGAGCGGTCGATTATGAACGGTTCGCTCTCGGCGCGCTACCTTTAGGTCGGTCCGGTGAGATGTTACTGGTATGCAAGTGTTAGTAGCCGGCGGGAACGGATTCATCGGCACAAACCTCGTCGACGAACTCCTCGACCGCGGCCACAACGTAACGGTGCTGGCACGGAATCCCGACGCCGCAGCCCTTCCGGACGGTGTCGACACGGTCAGCGGTGACATCACCGCCTACGATTCGATCGAGTCGGCGCTCGACGGCCAAGATGTCGTCGTCAATCTCGTCGCACTCTCGCCGCTGTTCAAACCGAAAGGCGGCAACGAGATGCACGACGAGGTCCACCGCCACGGCACCGAGAATCTCGTTCGGGCCGCCGAGGAAAGCGGCGTCGATCGGTTCATCCAGATGAGTGCCCTCGGTGCCGATCCCGATGGGACGACAGCCTACATCCGGGCGAAGGGACAGGCCGAAACCCACGTCAAAGAGTCCGATCTCGACTGGGTGATCCTTCGGCCGTCGGTCGTCTTCGGCGAGGGAGGGGAGTTCGTCTCCTTTACCAAGAAGCTCGCCCCGCCGTTCGTAGCCCCACTGCCGGGCGGCGGCAAGACGAAGTTCCAGCCAATCTGGGTCGGCGATCTCGTTCCCATGCTGGTAGATGCCGTCGAGGACGACGCTCACGTCGGCGAAACGTACGAACTCGGCGGTCCCGAGCAGTTGACGCTCGCGAAGGTCGCCAAACTAGCCCACGGAGCCGATGGCCGCTCGGTGAGCGTGGTTCCGGTGCCGATGGGGCTCGCTGGGATCGGCCTTTCGGTTGCCGGGTCAATCCCCGGGTTCCCGATGGGAGCCGACCAGTACCGCTCGCTGAAGTTCGACAACACGACCGACGACAACACAGTAGAGTCCTTCGGCTGCACTGAAGCCGACCTCACCTCGCTCGGATCGTATCTCGGTGTCGAATAAGCACAGCTAGCGGTAAACCGGTTAGTCGCGCACGTGATTTTCATTCGGTATCTGGATACGAGGATAGCAGAATGATCGCGCGCGAGCGGAGCGTGTCGGGCGTTCGTCAGCCGGGTAGCAGACACCTGTTAGTTATACTGTGTCTTACACCCGGTTATGCCGAATTTAATGACATCCTACTACCGGAATTGCCAAAATACATTCTTAACGAGAATCCTGTTTATTTAGCCTTCTACCTGCGTAATTCATCGGTTCCAATTACTCATGAAAACTTACCTGATCACAAGGTTTATATTCGCTTTCCGACTGTACTTGTGCCAATGGCAAGGGGAGACAATAGATGAAACTCGCAATGATCGGCTTCGGCCAAGCCGGAGGCAAGATCGTTGACAAGTTCCTCGAATACGATGCCGAAACCGGATCGAACATCGTTCGAGCGGCTGTCGCGGTCAACTCCGCGAAGGCCGATCTCATGGGATTAGAACACATCCCGGAAGAAAATCGCGTACTCATTGGCCAGTCACGGGTCAAGGGTCACGGTGTCGGTGCGGACAACGAACTCGGCGCGGAAATCGCCGAAGAGGATATCGACGAGATTCAGGGGTCGATCGACTCCATCCCGGTCCACGAAGTCGACGCCTTCCTCGTGGTCGCGGGGCTCGGTGGCGGCACCGGCTCCGGTGGCGCACCCGTGATCTCCAAACACCTCAAGCGAATCTACACCGAGCCAGTCTACGGGCTGGGTGTGCTGCCGGGCAGCGACGAGGGTGGAATCTACACGCTCAACGCGGCGCGATCCTTCCAGACGTTCGTCCGTGAGGTCGACAACCTGCTCGTCTTCGACAACGACTCGTGGCGAAAAACGGGCGAGTCCGTCCAGAGCGGCTACGACGAGATCAACAGCGAGATCGTCCGCCGGTTCGGGATCCTGTTCGGTGCCGGCGAGGTCCGAGAAGGCCAAGAGGTCGCCGAGTCGGTCGTCGACTCCTCGGAGATCATCAACACGCTCTCCGGCGGCGGCGTCTCGACGGTCGGTTTCGCCGAGGAAGAGGTCGAAGAAACCTCCTCTGGCGGCTTGCTCTCGCGGTTCCGTGGCGACGGCGATGATGACACTGCCGATACCGCCCACACAACGAACCGAATCACCAGCCTCGTTCGGAAGGCCACGCTCGGTCGACTCACCCTCCCGTGTGAGACCGATGGCACCGAACGCGCGCTGCTGGTGATGGCTGGTCCCTCGAAGTATCTCAACCGGAAAGGTATCGAGCGCGGTCGGAAATGGCTCGAAGAGCAAACCGGCAGCATGGAAGTCCGCGGTGGCGACTATCCAACTGACGGCTCGGGACGTGTCTCGAGTGTCGTGTTGCTTTCGGGCGTGACGAACGTCCCACGGATCAAGGAGCTCCAACAGGTCGCCATCGAGGCCCAGGAGAACATCGACGAGATCCGCAACGAGAGCGAAGAGAACCTCGAAGGGCTCGTCAACGAAGACAGCGACGAGCTCGAATCGCTGTTCTAACCCGTCTGTGGCGACCACTCTTGGTCGCCCATCCCCTCGAATGACTATGCGCTGTTTCGTCCCGTTTGCAGTCGACACACCAAAAAGCCGCCTGGCTCCGGTTCTCACACCGGGCGAACGGCAGTCGCTTGCGACCGCGATGCTAGTTGATGTTCTCGATGCACTCGCCACCGCGGGCTACACGCCGACTGTTCTTTCGACAGCACCGATCACCGACGACCGCGTGACTGATCGAGCTGCAGTCACGGTCGACGACCGAGCGCTGACGGCGGCGGTCAACGCCCGTCTCGCGGAGGGCACACCGACGCTTATTGTGATGGCTGATCTCCCGCTCGTGGAGCCCGCCGACATTCAGCAGCTCGTCGACAGCGAGGCCGACATCTCGATGGCTCCAGGACTCGGGGGCGGAACCAACGGGCTGGTCGTTCGCGACGCACGGTTTCGGGTCGACTACCACGGTGCCTCGTATCTCGACCACCGGCAGGCGGCCGCCGAGTTGGGCGCGACCATCGAGACAGTCGACTCCCGGCGGCTGACGACCGACATCGACGAGCCAGAGGACCTCGCGGAGGTACTGATCCACGGCACAGGTATGGCCTACGACTGGCTCGTCGACGCCGGGTTCGAACTCGATACCACAAGTGGTCGAGTTGGGATCCAGCGCGACGAGTAAGAGGCTGTTAGCCTCCGACTAACGTAATCGAACCACCGGGAGCCGAGCCGTTTTTGAATGTCCGACTCCGAGAAGTGGCTATGTTTCCCGCGGCCGACAACTACGATATCGATCTCTCGGTCGACGAGGCCGCCGTCGACGCCCTGCTGTCGGTGACGCCCCGTGATGTCGCGGCTCCCGACGAACTCACCTTCTCGCGGAACGTCTTCCTGCCGCTGACGACCGCCTGCCGGTACACCTGTAGCTACTGTACCTACTACGATGTCCCCGGTGAGGCGACGCTCATGGAGCCCGAAGCGATTCGGAGCGTCCTCCAAACAGGCGCGGACGCCGGCTGTACGGAAGCCCTCTTTACCTTCGGGGACAAGCCTGATGACCGCTACACCGCTATCCACGACCAACTGGACTCGTGGGGGTACGACTCGATCGTCGACTATCTGTATGCCGCCTGTGAGATGGCCATAGAAGAGGGACTGCTACCCCACTCGAACCCCGGCGATCTCACCCAATCGGAGTTCCGTCGGCTCCGCGAGGTCAACAGCTCGATGGGCGTCATGCTGGAAACGACCGCCGACGTCGACGCCCATGCGGGGAACCGCCGCAAAACTCCCGGCCAGCGACTCAACACGATCCGGGCAGCGGGCCGCGAGAGCGTGCCGTTCACCACTGGTCTGCTGGTCGGTATCGGCGAATCCTGGAGGGATCGAGCCGAGAGTCTACTGGCGATCGCCGCACTCCACGAGCGGTACGGCCACATCCAGGAGGTCATCGTCCAGAACGTCGTCCCCAACGAGCGCTCGTCGTTCGACCAGCCGTCGGTCGAGACGATGCGCCGCGTCGTGGCGATGGCTCGGGTGGCACTCCCCGAATCAGTGTCGGTGCAGGTACCGCCGAACCTCTCGCCCACCCGGGAGTTGATCGACTGCGGCGTCGACGATCTCGGCGGCGTCTCGCCAGTCACTGACGACTATATAAATCCCGACTACGCATGGCCCGCCCTCGACGAACTCCGCGAGATCGCCGCCGATTCGGGGCTGGATCTCTACGAACGACTCCCGGTCTACGATCGGTATCTGCCGGATTCGGTCCGGCGCGAGGGGGTCGACCCGGCGCGCCGACCGCCGGAGGATGCTGGCGGCGAGGCCGATGGGTGGCTGTCGACACGGATCGAGGATGCACTCGCAGAGTCCTCTCGGGCCGGTCGACGGTATCGACACGTTGCGGGCCGCGAGTCGCCGCTCACTACCCCTCAGTAGCGATTTTAAAAGTAGGCATCGGCTACGCCCGGTTAGTCGTCTGCTGAAACGGGTGTTTCGGAGAGTTCGTCGGCCGACAGCATCGGCGTCCCGTCGGCTCGCGGGCCGAGCGTCGGACCGTAGGGACCGTCGTCGACCTCGATCGGTCGCTTGGTCTCGTAGTCGGTCGACCGTTCGACAGGACGGCGGCCGACCGCGTCGATCATCTCAACGTAATCGCCGACGCTCCGGAACTCGCCGTAGCTCCCACCGGCACGTTTGGTGATCTCTTCGGAGAGGATCGTCCCCATAAAGTCGTTCGCGCCGCAGTTGAGCAGTTTGAGCCCTTTGGCGTTGCCGTATTTGACCCATGAACTCTGGATATTGTCGATATTGTCGAAGAAGAGCCGCGAGACGGCGATCATCAGCTCGTCTTCGGCGTCGCTCGCGCCGCCGTCGACTACGCCGTGCTTGTAGAGCGGCGTGTTCTCGTGGACGAAGGAGAGCGGAACGAACTCCGTAATTTCGCCGGTTCGGTCCTGGAGGTCCCGAACTCGTTGAAGATGCATCGCGCGGTGGGTTTCGTTCTCGACGTGGCCATACATGATCGTCGCTGTCGTTCCGAGTCCAGCCGCCATTGCCCCTTCCATCGCTTCGAGCCAGTCGTCGGTGGTTATTTTCCCCGGACAAATCACATCTCGGACCTCGTCGACGAGGATCTCGGCGGCGGTACCAGGGGCCGTATCGAGCCCCGCCTTTCGGAGTCGCCGATATACCTCCTCGTAGGACCAGTCGGTCCCACGTCGGGCGTGGTAGGCTTCCTCGGGCGTCATCGAGTGGACGTGGACGCCCTCAAGAGACATCGCACTGATCTGGTCGGTGTAGGTTCCTGGATCGGTCGTGTACTGTTCTGGGGGTTTGTAATTAACCTCGCTGGCGGGGCTGTCGTAGCCCGCGAGGATCTCGTGGTGTTCGTCGTCGAGCGCGAAGGCTGGGTGGAGCCCCGACACCGAACAGACTTCCGAGATCCCCATATCGAGGGCGTCGTCGACGATCGCTTGGGATTCGGCGGGCGTCTTGGTGAAGCCGCCGTGGTCGGTCTCGGAGTCGGCCTCGAAGTTATGAGCCGTGTTTTTAAAATTGCAGAACAAACAGCCCACGTTACACGCGGTAGTGACGTTGTTGTTGAGGTTGGCAACGAACGTCACGTCCTCGCCGACCATCTCCGCGCGGCGGCGGTCGGCGAGCTCCAGGACCTGTTCCTTTCGGCGCGGGTCGATCCCCCTACTCTCGGTGCCGGTCGTCAGGAGTTCGACCGCGTCGTCGACCGTTAGGCGGTCATTACCGCGGGCCTTGGCGAGGGCGTTCTCGAAGGACTGATCGGTCTCGGGGGTGTGCTCGAACTCGAAGTCCGCTGGCGAGAGATCGGCGGCCGACCGGCGCGTCATTACTGGGGGTTGGCGGTCCCAACTAAAAAGAGGTCGGTCACCGGAGACGCGGAACTGAAAGATTCATACGGGCGGCAGTCGGCGATACGACCATGACGAGCGTCAAGGAGTTCCGCGTCGACCGCGAGCCGACCGCCACCGAACTCGGTGCGGGGCGGTTCGTTTTCACCGACGCCTACTCCGTCTTCGACTGGGGGCAGATGCCCGACGCCATCCCACACAAAGGCGCGAGCCTCTGTACGATGGGTGCGTTCAATTTCGAGCTGCTGAAGGAGCAGGGAGTCCCGACGCACTACCGCGGCGTTGTCGACAGCGATGCCGACGGCATCGACAGCGAGGGCGAGATCGTCGACCTCGCGGACTGTTCGGAGCCACCGACAGAGATGGCGATCGAGCTCACGCAGGTCCCCGACCTCCCATACGACAGCGACGACGGCTACGACTACGAGACCTACCACGAGGCCGCCGCAGAGAACTTTCTCATTCCGCTTGAGGTCGTCTTCCGCAACACGGTCCCGGTGGGCTCCAGCCTCCGGAAGCGCGGCGAACCACGCGACTACGGGCTTGAGATGGACGAGTGGCCCGAGGCGGCCGTCGACCTCCCCGAGCCAGTCGTCGAATTCTCGACGAAATACGAGGAACAGGACCGGTATCTCACACGCGAGGAGGCCGACCGGATCGCCGGAACAGCCTCGATTGACGAACTCGAATCAGTCGCCCTACGGGTCAACGAGATCGTCACCGACCACGCCGAATCGGTCGGCTTCAGCCACGAAGACGGGAAGATCGAGTGTCTGTTTTATAATGGAACTGTCGCCGTCGCGGATGTCGTCGGTACGTTCGACGAGAACCGGTTTTCCTACGGCGGCCACCAGCTCTCCAAGGAGGTCATCCGACAGTACTACAAACGCGAACAGCCCGACTGGGTTGAGGCCGTCTCGGCGGCCAAAGCCGACGTAGCCGACGCCGACATCGCCGACTGGCGACAGTTGTGTGAGGTCGACCCAATCGGCCTGCCGGACGATGTGGTCACGGCCGTCTCGGATATGTACGCCGCAGGCGCGAACACCTACACTGAAACTGATTGGTTCGGCGTACCGCCGGTCGATGAGGCGGTTGAGCGACTCACTGATATTTGAAAAAAACCCGCGTTAGTCGTCGGGTACTATTCGTTAATCGTCTGCTACAGTCGGTGCATCACGCTTTTCGAGGTCGCCGTCGACCGGTTCGTTCGGATTGGCCTCTTGTGCTTCCTCGGAGAGCCCGAGCTGGTAGTCGGTGGGGTCGGCCTCGTCCCGAAGGCTCGTCCGACCGCGGTGGACCGAGACCGAGTCGTCGAGATGCATTTCGACCGCCTCCAGGAGTGCCTCGGCTTCCAGCGGCTGGCCGCGGGCCTTGATCTCGTCAATAAGTGCATCATCCGGCACATCGAATGCGCGCTGGGTGATGATGGGTCCCTGATCGAGATCGGTCGTCACGTAGTGAGCAGTGACACCCGCGATCCGGACGCCCTCCTCCTTGGCCTGACGGTAGGCTGCCGCGCCGGGGAAGGCAGGGAGTAGGGAGGGGTGGATGTTGATGATGCGGTCCTCGTAGCGGAAGACGATCTTCGGGCCGAGGATGCGCATGTAGCGCGCGAGGACGATCAGGTCGACGTCGTGTTCGGCTAGGATGTCGAGCATCCGGTCCTCGTCGGGCGACCCCTTGCCGTCGCCGACATCGTAGAACGGGACGTCGTGGGCCTCGGCGAGTTCGCGGAGCGTGCCGCGGTTGCTGATGACAGCCGAGATCTCGACGTCGAGTTCGCCGGCATCGGCGGCATCCAGGAGCGATTCGAGACAGTGGGATTCCTTGGTGACACAGACGGCGATCCGACGGGTCTCCCGATCGCTGGGGAACCGTACCTGGATCTCGACGCCGAGTTCCCGTCCGAGGTCCGAAAGCGCCTCCCGGAGTTCGTCGGGGTCGGTCTCCATCTCACCCGTCTCGACGCGCATCGACATCCGGAACAGGCCATCACGGACCGCCTGATCGAGATCCTCGATGTTGATTCCGCGCTCGAACAGCAGAGTGGTGACTCTGGCGATGAGTCCGGTTTTGTCGCCGCCGATAACCGTGATTTCGGTGAGTTCGGTCGTCATACCGACACCTCCAGGCCGCTGTCGAGTGCGGTCATTACCGGGCGATAGCTACCCGAAGGCAAAAACGTGTCCATCCAGCGAGTGTCAGTCGCCCGTGAGAGATACCCACGAACGTGCCCGAACGCCCGGGTTCCAAAAGAGCTTTTGACCACGCTCGCCCAGCCTCAGCTATGACTGCCTACACCGCGACCGTCACCGTTCGGTTGAAACACGGCGTGCTCGATCCGGAAGCCGAGACGACGAAACAGGCCCTCGATCGGCTGGGATTCGAGCTGTCGGCGCTCCGGTCGGCCGACCGCTACGAGGTCGACCTCGACGCGGAGGATGCCGACGAAGCCGAAGACCGTGCCGAGTCGATGGCCGAACGCCTGCTGGCCAATCCCACGATTCACGACTACGAGGTCTCGGTCGTGGAGGCCGACGACGCCCAATGACGGTCGCCGTCATCCAGTTCGGCGGCTCGAACTGCGACCGGGATGCAGTTCGTGCGCTGAACTATCTCGACATCGAGGCCGAACGCGTCTGGCACGAGGACGGACTCCCCGAAGACACGACGGGCATCATGCTTCCCGGTGGTTTCTCCTACGGCGACTATCTCCGTGCTGGGGCGATGGCCGCCCGTTCGCCGATCATGGCCGAGGTCCGGGAGGCTGCCGACGACGGTGTGCCCGTTCTCGGCGTCTGCAACGGCGCACAAGTGGGCTCGGAGTCGGGGCTCACCGCCGGGGCATTCACGACCAATGAAAGCGCCCGGTTCCAGTGTGAACACGTCCACCTTCGGGTCGAAAATGCCGACACGCCGTGGACCCAAGAATTCGAAACGGGCGACGTGATCGAGGCTCCCATCGCTCACGGTGAAGGGCGCTTCGAGATCACCGACGAGCGCTACGACGAGCTCGAAGCCAACGATCAGATCCTGTTCCGGTACTGTGATGCCGAGGGGAACCTCACCGACGAGGCCAACCCCAACGGGTCGACCGGCAACGTCGCCGGGATTCTCGGCGAAGACGACTCGGTCGCCGTGCTGATGCCCCACCCGGAACGCGCGACGCTGCCGGACGTCGGCAGCACCGATGGCGCGGACGTGCTGACCGGCTTCCGCGCGTAGGCCAACAATCGCAGTTGCGGCAGCCCGGTGAGGCGATACGATTATTCAGCCACCCCGGCGATATGTGTGTATGAGCTTAGACGTCGACACCCCCGAGCCGCCCGAACTGGAGGCGGTCGACCCCAACGAGTACGACGACGCCGAAGTTGTCGGCGACACCGATTACAAGCGGGCCGAAATCGAGGGGTTCCTCCAGGAGGGCGCATGGGACGAGGCCTTCAGCGACTGGGCCGCCGAGACGAACCTCAGCGAAGATGCCTATCGGATCGTCGTCGATCTGGAACTGCTGTCGCGGTTCGATTTCTTCTGGGATTCCTTCGCCGAGCGCGTCGGCTACCACGCGCCGGGACTCCCCGAAGACTGGAAAGAGCGGGATCTCCACCCAGATCTCGACAGCTGGTCGACGATCTCCTCGATCAACGCCAGTCTGACCGAACTCGGCCAAGAGGTCTGTGACGTGCTGCTCGATTCGTATATCGACTGGGAGACGGAGTACGAGGCTCCCGACGACCTACCGGATTTCGGTGAATGAACCGCGAGCCGACGACAACTAACCCGCTGGACGTAACAATCCCGCCGCTGGACGACGACGCCAGACAGACGGCACTCGACAGACAGGCCCAGCTCACCAAACCGCCGGGGAGCCTCGGGCGACTGGAGACGATGGCCGCCGAAATCGCCGCGATGCAGTCGACCGCCGAGCCGACGGTCGATCCCGCGGTCGTCGTGACGATGGCCGCCGACCACGGCGTCGTCGCCGAGGGCGTCAGCGCCTACCCGCAGTCGATCACCGCGGCGATGGTCGCCAACTTCTGTGACGGCGGCGCGGCGGTCAGCGCGCTCTGCGATGCGGGAGAGGTCGAGAACGTCATCGTCGACATGGGTGTCGCGGGCTCGGTGCCGGAGAGTGTCGTCGACCACTCCATCGCCGACGGGACAACCAACATCGCCGCGGAACCAGCAATGAGCCGCGGGCAGGCACTCGCTGCGATCTCGGCCGGGCGGTCAGTTGTCGCCGAGCACGCTTCCGAGGCAAACCTGATCGGCCTCGGCGAGATGGGAATCGGCAACACGACACCCAGCGCGGCGATTACTGCGCTGTTGACCGACAGCCCAGTCGACACGGTGACGGGCCACGGGACCGGCATCGACGACGAAACCAGAGCCCGGAAAGTCGCGGTGATCGAGCAGGCCATCGAGACGACCGATCCCGATCCAGCAGATCCGGTCGACGTCCTCCGGTCTGTCGGTGGCTTCGAGATCGCTGGCCTCGTTGGCGTCACCCTCGAAGCCACCAGTCGCCGGATGCCGGTGGTTGTCGACGGCCTAATCGCCGGGGCGGCCGCGCTGCTCGCCGCCGAAATCAAGCCGAGAGTGGCCGACTATCTGCTCGGCTCACACGAGTCGGTCGAACCCGGCCACGAGAGACAGTTGGATGCCCTAGATCTGGAGCCGTGTTTCGATTACGGAATGCGACTCGGCGAGGGGACCGGCGCGGCAGTCGCTATCGGCGTCTACCGGGCGGCGTGTGCGGCGCACAATGGGATGTCGACGTTCGCCGAGGCAGGGTTGGAAACCGATTCACCCGAGTAGGCAGCGACTACCAGTTAGTCGGCGCTGCGTAGTCGGTGACTTCGTTCGTCAGTCGGTGTCCGTTGGGATGATGATCAGCGGCTGGTCGACTCGCCGCGCGAGCTGTCCGATGACGTTCTCGGAGATGAGTCGACGCCAGACGGATTTCCTCCGCGGCGTCAGCACGATCGAGTCGGCGGCGTGTTCGGCGGCCGCATCCAGGATCGTCTCGCTGACATCAGTACCGTACCAGACTTCGCCAGTCGTCGGAATCCCGACCGCGTCGAAGCAGGCGGTCGCCCGCTCGAAGACGGTCTCGGCGCGGGCTTCAACCGCCTCGGTGTCGGCGTTCCGTCGCTTCTGTTTGACGACGTGGATTACGAACACGCGGCAGTCTTTGCCCTCCAGATACGGAATCACGGCCTCGCAGGTGTTTGCGGCGTCCTCCTCGTCGGCAATCGGGAGCAGGACGTTTACTTCGACGAATGAGCGTGACATATATCGGGTCGACCGATCGACACGGTCGAACACTACCCTAGAGGACCAGCGCGGATTTAGCTGTGTTCCGTCGCTGTGGTGACTGTCCAGCGGAACCGGTGATCGGTGACAATCCGACAGCTACCTCGACACAACCACTCTTGAGGCGGGCGAGCGTCGACGGCGTATGACCAGCGTCACCGTCTGGAACGAGTACCGCCACGAGCGCGACAGCGATGTCGTCGCCGAAATCTACCCCGACGGCATCCACGCCGTCATCGCTGAGGCCCTCAATGCGGCCGGGTTTGACACGCGAACCGCCACCCTCGACGAGCCCGACCACGGGCTCACCGAGGACGTGCTCGCCGACACTGACGTACTGACGTGGTGGGGCCACGCAGCCCACGAGGAGGTCCGCGACGAAATCGTCGACCGTGTCCAGGAGCGCGTCCTCGATGGGATGGGCCTGCTCGTTTTGCATTCGGGCCACTACTCGAAGATATTCAAACGGCTGATGGGCACCTCCTGCTCGCTCAAGTGGCGGGAGGCCGCCGAGACCGAACGGCTCTGGGTCGTCGAGCCGAGCCACCCGATCGCGGATGGCATCGACGAGTACATCGAGATCGATGACGCCGAGATGTACGGCGAGCGGTTCGATATCCCGGCTCCCGACACGCTCGTATTCAACTCCTGGTTCAAGGGCGGTGAGGTCTTTCGGTCGGGGTGCTGTTACCGCCGCGGCAACGGCCGCGTCTTTTATTTCCGACCGGGCCACGAGACGTATCCTGTCTACCACAACGAGGCCGTCCAACGGGTGCTCGTCAACGCGGTCCGCTGGGCCGCACCAGGAGAGGGTCCGGAACCGACCTTTGGGAACTACGAGCCTCGCGAAGAGATCGACCTGAGCGACGACCGGACGGTTCACTGATTGGGTTGCCGACGATCAAGACCGGTCTCAATAAAGGGAGCAAGCGGCACACCAGCTAAGTAACTGCCGCGCCTAGCGACCCCAATGAGTTCCGACGACGACTCGGGCAGCGGGGCCGGACTCACGATGATGTTCGCCCTCGGTGGCTTCGCGGTCTTGATGTTCCTGCTCGGAATCGGCGTGATTTACTATGTCAGCTACGCCTCATGACCAAGGAGGAGTTGCCAGACCGACTCGAATCCGTCATAACAGCCACAGGTATTTGAATAAACACCACAGACGGGAGTGTGTATAGATGTCATCCACCCGTTCGTCCTCACCGTTCGTGAAGACAGCAATCACCGCAGATCAGGTCGATCGGCTAGCAGCACGCGTCGAATCGACAGGTTCGGCGATGCTTGACGTGACGGCCCCGGCGACAACCGAGGAGATCGGCTCGGTGCCCGACTGCGACGAGTCGGACGTCGACACCGCGGTCGCGGCCGCCCACGAGGCCCAGATCGACTGGGCCGCAACGCCGGTCGACCGGCGGGCCGCGGTCATCGACCGGTTCAGCGACCTGGTTGTCGAGAACCGTGCGGAGCTCCTGGACCTGATCCAGCTCGAAACCGGGAAATCCCGACAGACGGCCGTCGAAGGCCTGTTTTCGGTGCCGTCGGCCTGTGAGCAGGCCGTCTCACGTGGCCCCGAAGCCGTGGCCGACGAGCCGCGAGGAGGCGGGATTCCACTGCTCACCACCGCGACGGTCAGCTACGAACCGGTCGGGGTGGTGGGGGTGATCTCGCCGTGGAACTACCCGGTCACCCTCTCGATGGCGGACGTGATCCCGGCGCTGGTCGCGGGGAATTCGGTCGTGCTCAAGCCCGACGAGAAGACGCCGTATGCCACCCTCTTTTTGGCCGAGTTACTGGAGCGCGCGGGCCTGCCGGACGATGTACTGCGGGTCGTCACTGGCGAGGGCGAGGTTGTCGGCCCGGCGCTGATCGATCGGGTCGACTACATCGCGTTCACTGGCGGCACCGAAACCGGACGGACGGTCGCCGAGCGCGCCGGACAGAACCTGATCGACTGTTCGCTCGAACTCGGCGGCAAAAACCCGTTGGTTGTCCTCGACGACGCCGACGTGAGCGAGGCCGCCCGCGGGGCGGTCACCGCCTGCTTTTCGAACGCCGGCCAGCTCTGTCTGTCGGCCGAGCGGATTCTCGTCCACGAGTCAGTCTACGACTCCTTTTTAACTGCGTTCGTCGACGAGACGCGCCGACTCACCCTCGGGACAGCATACGACTTCGACGCCGAGATCGGCTCGTTGATCGATGCCGACCAACTCGACCGCGTCCGAACGCGCGTCGAGGAGGCCCGCGAAGCGGGGGCGACCGTCCACACCGGCGGCCAACACCGCCCCGACGTCGGGCCCTACTGCTACGAGCCGACGATCCTCACGGGCGTCGACCCCGACTCGACGGTCGCCTGTAAGGAGACGTTCGGCCCCGTCGTCTCGGTGACGCCCGTCGAGAGTACCGACGCCGCGGTCGAGGCCGCCAACGACTCGCCGTATGGGCTCAACGCGAGCGTCTGGACCGGCGACCGGAAGCGTGGCCAGCGGGTCGCCCACCGGATCGACTGCGGCACCGTTTGTGTCAACGACGGCTTTGCGGTGGGGTGGGGAGCCGTCGACGCCCCCATGGGCGGGTTCGGCGATTCGGGGCTGGGTCGACGCCACGGCGTTGAGGGGATCAAACGCTATCTTGAGGCCCGGACGGTGGCGACCTCACGGGTCGGCCCGCTGGCCCCACCGGATCGGCTCCCGATGGGGTGGGTTGTGGAAGGCGCCAGTATCGCGCGACAAACCGGGCGTCGATTTAAAAAGGCCGCCAGCTCGCTGCTGCGGTAGTCGCTGACTACTGTTCGGTTTTCCTTTTCCGCTACGACTCCGGGCCGTAGCTCTCGCCGTCTCGCTGGTCTGCATTTTTCCGGCGGATCGCCGCCGAGGCTTGGGCGGCGTCGTAGCCGAACAGAACGTCTTTGGCGTAGGTGTCGGCCACCTCCGCCGCGTGGATCAGATTGTCGACGTCCACATCGACTGCGTACAACTCCACTGAAAAGGGCGGCTCCGGCTCCGTGCCATCGACATCGTAGTCACCGCCTAACGCGGTTCGGAACCCACGAGCGATGGTTTCGAGCCAGTAAGTCGTCCCGTAGTCGAGGTCGTAGAGGGGAACGACGAACTCGTCTACGTATTCGGTCAGGGCCTCAAGGTCGAGTCCGGCCCGCTCGTAGAGGTGGCCCGGATACGGATCGGGGTAGAGGGTGAGGTAGGTGCGACCTGGAATCCGACTGCTGGCCTCGGCGACAAAGTCGGTGATGACCGAGGCGCGCCACTCGCAGCGGTCGTCGTACTCGCTGGCGGCGAATCGTCGGTTGCACCGCTCGCAGTGGCAGTAGCCCTCGCGCGGAAAGCCGACGTCGTCGAGACGAACGTCCGGGTTCGCTGCGGCGCAGTCCTCGATGATTTCGAGGAGTCCCTCGCGGTAGGCGTCGTGGGTCGGACAGATGTAGGCCCAGTCGAAGTACTCGCGGTCGCGGGTCGCCTCGTTTCCCGCAGCGTCGACCGGCACGAGATCCGGGTCCTCGCTGGCGGCGGCGTTGTCGCCGAAACAGGAGACCATGTTGACCGCCGAGTCGATCGGTTCGGAAGGGCGGCCGCTGACGTCTTTGACCTCATAAAAAGCGCGTTCGAACTCCGGCCAGTCGACCTCGGGCACGTTTCGCGTGACGACGCCGTACATGACCGGGGGTTAGCCGCGACAGTGTGTAAGTGGTTCGCTACTCTTCGACCTGCACTTCGACAGGTTCAGTGTCGCCCGAAAACAGGGCATAGGCCAGTACGACAACGACAAGAACACCGATGAGCTTCGCTTTCGTGGACATACTCTCGTAGAGGGACGGACCGCTTAAATTTCTTTCCTGCACCGACGAACCATATCGGGTCGTAGGAAGATCCTATTCTGTGTGGCAAGCTTTATCATGGGTGCTGACGTACCCCCAACTGGATGGCCCCTGTTACCATACCACCGACTGAAGAGGCCAGGACCGTGTTCCGACGGCTCGGCTACGCCATCAGCGAAGAGGGCAGCGAGTTCGTCGCGGAACGAAAGTGGCGGCGCGTCCGTGTCACACCGCTGTGTGCGGATGACGCGAGAGAGCCGGAGCCAGTGCTCGGCGAGGAGTCCGACGAGGGGCTTCGGCTTCGTTGCTTCGTCACATGGATGCAGTGTACAGGGGAGCTTCGCGAGTATCTTCGGTCGACCAAACCACCGTACGACTGGGCAATCATCGGCGTCGAGGAGGACGACGAAGACGCCTTCGAGGTCGTCCACCCCGACACGACGCTCGCACCAGCGTAGTTGTCAGCAGCGGGTGATTTTTTGAGGGAGTACGTCGAAAGAGTAGCCGCGATGGTACACAAAAAGGTCACACTGATCGGTAAGAGTTCGGAGAGCTTCGATGCAGCCGTCGACGATGCGATCGACCGCGCCCAGGCGACACTCGACAACGTCCACTGGATCGAAGTCGAGGAGCTGGGTGTCGAACTCGCAACCGTCGAAGATCGGGAGTATCAGGCGGAAGTCGAAGTCGCCTTCCAGCTCGAAGGGTAGTCGAACCGACTACTGCGGGACGAATCGTGCGGCTTACGCTCCCTGTTTTGATGGAACGATAGCCTCTTTGCTCGGAGTCGTCGATATCGAGCCAGATGACGCTCGTCGTGGTCCCGGTTCGGTATCCGCTTACTGCCCATTCGAAGGCGACGCTCCGCGAGGCGATTCGTATCTCCACCGACCGTGGTGGTGAGTTGTCTGTGCTACACGTCGACCTCTATCAGGACAGCAACCACGTCAGCCGGACCGAACTGAAAAAGGCGGTCGAACGCGAGTTCGGCGAGCTCCAGCAGGCCCGCTACGTCGTCCGCCGTGGCTTTCTGGTCGAGGAGACAATCCTCGAAGAGATCGCCGCCGAGAAGGCAGACATCGTCGTGATCGGCTCCGGACAGGCCAGCCAGTGGAAACGGATGGTCCAGAAACTCCTTTCGGACCCCGACATCGGGTCGTATCTCCGCGAAAAACTCGACTGTACGGTGATCACGGTCGACGCCGACGGCCAAACCGACGAGTAGCGTCCGACTATTCCAGCGAGTAATCTCCGACTACGCTGACGGGTGGCTGCCGGCTATTTATATACCATATTTATATCCCGAACGTTGCCCGAAGCATATCACGGGTACCGGGGCCAAGGCCGACAGCAACCACCGCGACGAGCAGTAGGATCGTATACCGTGGCGTCTCCTCGAAGAGATCGTCGTTAAACACCCACACGAGGAACGTCGCGGCGGCCAGTTTCACCAGCAGGAACGGCCATGCGTCGCCGGTGACTGCGAGGATCGACTCGGGCAGCACGGCTCCGGTAATATTAACGATGGCAGCGTTGACCGGGTGTTTCGGGACGAGGTTCGCCCCCGCGCCGAGGGCGGGCATCCAGTCGAGGCCGACAACGTTGGCCATCCCGTCGACGGCGTGGGCCCAGATGACGACACCGCCGATGAACCCCGTTCCGACGTTGAGTTCCGGATAGCTCGCTCCGATGAGCTTCCAGACCAGCAGTGCCGACAGCGTCGCCCCGGCGAGGGTGACGAGCAACACCTGCGGATAGATCGTCACGTAGTCGGTCGTGACGCCGAGATACGCGAGATAGCCGACCGACGCTACGAGCAGCGCGGTGCCGATACCAGCCAGCGGGTACTCGTACGCGTCGACATAGGCAGCCGATTCGAGCCAGACACTCACGAGGACTGCGGCTAGTGTGAGGCCAAATACCGTGACGTAGATGAACGGGCTGATAATGAGCGCACTCGCCGGGAAGGAAATCAGTGGCTCCAGGCCAGCGTCGAGTGCTGCAATCCCGGCGTCTTCGACCGTCCGCAGCGCCCCGCCGAACAGCATGAACGGGAACAGCGCGTAGAAGAACCGCCGGTCGGTGCCGAGATCGAGCCGACGGAGCAACAGGATCGCGCCGAACAGCGCGAACAACAACGTGAAAATGTAGCCGATCTCCGAGACGATCGTGTAGCCCGGATAGGCGACGATCTGGCCCGCGGCTTCGGCCTGCGTGCAGGCGGCCGAACTGCCTGCAAAGTCGACGGTACCGCCCGAGCGGATCGCACACTGTGCGCCGTTGCCGTCGGCAACGACTGGCCCCCAGAAGTACTGCCAGAGGAACCGACCGTAGACGAGCTCACGAAACAGCAGTGAGCCGATCAGGAGGGCGGCGACGATAGCGCCACCGGTGCCGATCCAGAGCCGTTCGGGGGAGGTATCGAGCCGCTCGGAGACAGTAGCCATTGGGTGACTGTGTGGCCGTCGGGAAATTGAGCGTTCCGGTCTCCTGTACGCCGGTCGCCCGACCGTCCCCCTACTCACTCGCGCTGTCGACGATTCCGTCGGTCGCCGCCTGCATCGCCTCGTGGACCTTGCCGTTCGAGATCACCATCCCCGTCGAGTCGTGTCGCCACCGCTGGCCGTGAATATCGGTCACTCTACCGCCCGCCTGTCGGACCATATGAACGCCAGCGACGCTGTCCCACGGGTGAGCCTGCAGGTCGGTGATCCCGCCCTCGATCGAACCGTCGGCGATCAGCGCGAGGGTGGCCTGCGCGGAGCCGAACCGACGGAGATCGTCGAACCGCTCGACGATCTCGCGGGTGGCGGCGGCATAGGCCCCCCGACTGTCGGTGTCCCACCACAGCATCGGCGCGACCGTCGACAGTGCCGCCTCGCTCGTCTCGCTGACGCTGATCTCGGTGCCGTTCCGGTAGGCGGCGGTCCGGTCGGCAGTGTAGCTGTCTTCGAGGGCCGGAAGGACAACCGCCGAGCCGACGGGTTCGCCGCCGACCACCGCGGCGACAGCAGTTCCCCAGACGCGGATGCCGTCGACGAAGTTGTTGGTGCCATCGATGGGGTCGATGATCCACGCCGGGCCCTCGTCTGGCACCGTTTTGAGCGCATCTTCCTCCTCGCCGACGATGGTGTCGCCGTCGAACTGCGATTCGATCACCTCGATCACGCGGCGCTGGGCCGCCCGGTCGGCCTCGGTGACGAGATCGGTTGCTGAGCTCTTGGTCTCGGCGGCGATGCCGGTTCGGAACTGCTCGACGGCGAGTTCGGCCCCGGCGGTGGCCGCGCGCTCGGCGACAGCCGCCCGTGTGTCGTCGGTGTTGGTCACAGTGGTAGACCGTCTCGATTTTATCTATATCCGTCGGTCGACCGGGTGACGATGTAACAGGAATCCGAATGGTTTGCCAGAATTTACTCAATTACGAATTCGAGTAACTATTTAACCCTGTCTTCTGTATGTATCCGTGTATGCAGCCCGAAGAAGCCGTCAAACAGGTCCAGTGTGTCGCCAACGCATCGCTCGCCGAGACCGGTCAGCGAGTCGCACCACTGTACGAGCCGACGTTCCGCCGGGTCGCTGCCGAGGGGACGGGGGCTGACGTGACGTGGCTGGCCGACCAGCTCTGTACGGCAATCAGTTCCGGCAACCGGCCCAACGTCGACGAGGCCGAAGGGCTCGCAACCGACGCGCTCAGTCGCCGCGCGCTGACCGACGGCGGCCAGCGGTAGTTGGCGCATACCAATTCCAGGAGCCGATCTGTGGGGGTCGACCAGCGGTAGCCGAACGCGGTCGCGGTTCTTTTGGTTCCCCGTCGCTGGTGTGTACTCATGCGCATCGGCTTCGTCGTCAATCCGATCGCGGGAATGGGTGGGCGTGTTGGCCTCAAAGGCACCGATGGCAAGGTCGCCGAGGCCCGCGACCGCGGAGCCGAGCCACGCGCTCCCGACCGCGCCGGGCGGATGCTCGATCGATTGGCCGATCTCGCCGCCGAAACCGAGTTGCTGACCGCCGGCGAGCCGATGGGCGCGTCGCTGGCCCGCCAAGCGGGCTTCGAGCCGACCGTCGTGTATACCCCGGACCACAGCGGGGAGACGACCGCCGACGATACGGCGGCTGCGGTAGCTGCATTTATAAGCGAATCCGTCGACCTCGTACTCTTCGTCGGTGGTGATGGGACCGCCGCGGACGTTGCCGAGGCTCTTTCGGACACAGAAATTCCGATGCTCGGCGTGCCCGCCGGAGTCAAGGTGTACTCCTCAGTGTTTGCGGTTTCGCCGGAGGACGCCGCCGACATCGTCGTCGGCTTCGACCGGACCGAGCGCCGGGAGGTGATGGATATCGACGAGGACGATTACCGCGACGGCGAGGTGAACACCGAACTCCGGGCGGTCGCGTGGGTGCCGGTCACCGACGAACTCCAGTCATCCAAACAGCTCGGCGGCGGTACCGTCGAATCGCTATCCGCAGGAATCGCCGATGGCATTGATCCCTCCAGGACCTACGTACTCGGCCCAGGATCGACAGTTGGGACGATCAAGTCGGCGCTGGGTTTCGAGGGGTCGCCGATCGGCGTCGACGTCTGGCGGGACGGCGAGGTGCTGGTCGAAGACGGCAGCGAAGCCGCGATCCTCGATGCGCTGGGCGAGAATAACGTCATCGTCGTCTCGCCGATCGGTGGTCAAGGGTTCGTCTTCGGCCGGGGGAACCCACAGCTCTCGCCCGCCGTTATTGGCCAGTGTGACGTCGAAATTGTCGCCTCTCGCGCCAAACTCGACGGGCTGTCGGTGCTCCGAGTCGATACCGACGACCCCGAACTCGATGAGCGGCTCCGCGGGTGGCGGAAAGTCCGGGTCGGCCGGTTCGAACGTCGGATGATGAAAGTCGTCTAGGGGACCCCGGATACTGCAGGCTATTTAAAAGGACGTCGACTGTCGGGGGCGGCACGCAATCACATATTAATTTCCGTATCTGTATGCCCGTATGTCGTGTTTTTCAGTGGAAATACTGTGTGTATAGACAACATTAAGGAGATACGAAGCCCACAATGAGTATGGAAACACGGAAAGTCCAACGGTTGGGGCCGTCGACGCTGGCGATGACCCTGCCAGCGGAGTGGGCCAGGGCACACGACGTCGAGAAGGGTGACGAAGTGTCGATTCGAATGGGTGGCAAGGGGACGCTCACCGTCCTGCCGGAGTCCGCGAGCACCGAGGAAAGCGAGGCGATTATCAACGCCGACAACCTCGATGCCGGGGCGCTCGAACGGGCGATCGTCGCCCAGTACGTCCTCGGTCGGCGTGTCATTCACGTCGAGAAATCCGAGGGCGCACTCGACTCCGAACACATCAACGCCGTGTATACGGCCGAAACCCAGCTGATGGGCCTCGGTGTGATCGAAGAAACCCCCGAATCCATTGCGATCCGGTGTTCGGTCGACCCCGAGGACTTCACCCTCGACAACCTCCTGGAACGGTTGGAAAACACCGGCAGCACGATGCGCGGCGAGGCGATCAAGGCGCTGGCCCATGACAACGCGGATCTCGCCCAGCGGGCGCTCAACCGCGAGCGACAGGCCAACAAGATTTTCGTCCTCCTGCTGCGACTGATATTTACGGCCCACCAGAACCCCAACCTCTGTCGCGCGGTCGGCCTCGACTCTAGTTTCCCGCTGATCGGCTACCGTTCGGTGGCAAAAAACCTCGAACTCACCGCCGACAACGCCGAGGATATCGCCGAGATCGTGATGGATGCCGAGGGCGAGGGCCTCGATATCGACGGCTCGACAATGCGCCGCATCCGGGAGTTCACCGATCAGGTCGATGAACTGACCGAGCTCGCGGTCCGGGCGGTCGTCGAACGGGATTACGATCTCACGATCAAATGCCGGTATCTGTTCAGCGAGATCGCCGACCGCGAACAGGAGATCCTGGACGACCTGCCGGAGCTGTCGAACACGGAGCTGCTCCGGGTTCGTGAGGTGCTCGTGAGCCTCCATCAGACCGCCGAGTACGCCGTTCGGAACGCCGAAATCGCCGCCAACCTCGCGCTCGACGAGGAGTCCGAACACGTCGAGATAAAGTAGCTGATTCCCGCTGTGGGACGAATAAATTAAGTAGTCACCGTCGAAGCGGTCTGTATGGAAACCGGATCAGTCGACTCCGACAAAGCACTCGGTGTCTCGATGGCCTTCGGCGTGCTTGCCGTCCTGGGCGCGCTGCTCATGTTCGGCGGCCCGACACAGCTCATGAAGGCGTGGGGATTCGCCGCCGCAATGCTCACCGCCGCCCTCGCGGTCGCCGTCATCCATCTCTACGATTGACCGTCAGTCGAGGCGACATCTGTCGGCGCTCGCGGGACGTAATTGTTAAGCCTGTCACAGCCCTATACAGTGGCAATGACCTCCTACACCGACGAGGAAAAGCGGATCGTCGCCTATCTCCGCGACAGCGTCTCGCGGGGTGAACGATACTTCCGGGCGAAGACCATCGCCGAGGCCATCGGCCTCTCCTCGAAGCAGGTCGGTGTACGACTCCCACGGCTCGCCGAGAAATCCGACGATGTCCAGATCGAAAAATGGAGCCGCGCCAAGTCGACGACCTGGCGTGTCACCCCTGAATAACCCGCCGTCGGTGCCTCTTCCGCGCCCTTTTTACCTCCGCCAGTCGATCCAGTACCAATGACAGTCCGTGTATCACGGACCTTCGAGTTCGATGTGCCCGGCGAGCGGATCTGGGAGTTCATCGCCGACCCCGAAAAGCGGGCCGGCGCGATCAGCGTCGTCGACTCCTACGACCTCCGCGGTGAGAACCGGGCGGTCTGGCACGTCAAACTGCCGATCCCGCTCATCAACTCGACGGTTCAGGTCAAAACCGAAGACGTACTCCGAGAGCCACCCACCCGCGTCAAGTTCTCCGGGCGATCGAAAGCGCTCAACGTGACCGGCGAACACACCATCACCGAGACCGATAGCGGCTGTACCCTGACAAACGAGTTCGTTGTCGACGGCAAACTCCCCGGCGTCGAGCGCTTCTTCAAACGGAACCTCGACAAAGAGATAGACAATCTCGAAGACGCACTCCGGGCGGATATCGAAGACACCAGCTAACGATGGAACTCGCCCTCGCACAGCTCGAAATCGAACCGGGCGACCCCGAGGCGAACCTCGCGCGGGCCGCCGAGGCTGTCGCGGCCGCTGCCGACGAGGGCGCGGACCTCGTCGTGCTCCCCGAGCAGTTCGTGGTCGGCTTTTTCGCCTTCGACGACTACCCGACCCACGCTGCAGGACTCGACGACCCCCTTTTCGACCGCCTCGCGGCGATGGCTGGCGATAACGACGTGGGATTGGTCGCCGGAACGACCGTTGAGGATCTCGCCGCCAGCGCGACGGCGGGCTACGATGTCCCTGCCACCGAGGGCTACGCGAATACGGCCGTCTTTTTCGACCGCGACGGGAGCCAACGCGAGGTCTACCGGAAACACCACCTGTTCGGCTACGAGTCCGCGGAATCCGAGCTGTTAGTGCCCGGCCAACGGCTCCCAACGGTCGACTTCGAGGGGGTGACCGTCGGGATGACGACCTGCTACGATCTGCGGTTTCCCGAACTATATCGCAGACTGGTCGACCGCGGGGCGGAGCTGATCGTCGTCCCGAGCGCGTGGCCCTACCCGCGGGTCGAACACTGGAAGACGTTGGGCCGGGCCCGCGCCATCGAGAACCTCTGTTATGTGGCGACTACCAATGGATCAGGAACGTTCCCCACCGCCGAGACGACGCTCTGTGGCCGGTCGACGGTGTACGATCCGTGGGGGACGACGGTGGCGAGTGTCGGCGACGAGCCGACGCGACTTACGGCGACGGTCGACCCCCAGCAGGTTCGGGAGGTTCGGGAGACGTTTCCGGCGCTGGACGACCGACGGGAGTGAGAAGCGTCGGGCAGAGGACGGTGCATTTATCAACACCAGATACCAAGCATGAGTGCCGACGCATCGACGCTTTTCTCGTCGCCGTCGGCAAGAACGCTGCCGCGCCCATCCCAGTCGCTTCGGGTCTGGTCGGACCCGACGACGGGCCGAGGTTCGGGGGCCACCTCGGCTCGTCTCTTCGCACTCACCGCTCCTAGCAACGATGACGCCAGTAACGGCTCTGCTCGCGTCGACTGGCGAATAGTAATCGGACATCCAAACACGTATTCCCAGTATATATTGTATAATTATCTTGTATATAGATTATAACCTGAACTATATGTGGTATAATCGTATACTATTTGGTAAGCATACAGTGGAGGTGAAATCAAGAGAACCCCATCACAAAACTCGACGGCTGTTCTCCGCCGCATCGCTCGACTGCCCTGACTTCGGCTCATCCGCGTGTGGTTTGCCCGATGGGACGGCGTTTGACGACACGCCCCCATCCCGCGTCCACCCCACACTCCAACTCGTTCCGCCGACGCTGTTTTTTGCTATCCAGTTGCCTGGTGTTCACCACCGAACCTCGAACTCGGATTCTCCCTCGGGGTCTGTCGTCGTGACCTCGACGGTCTCGACATCGGCCGCTCGGCTCCCCGTGTGACACCATTCGACAATCGCGTCGACGGCAGCCTCGGCTCCCTCGAAGACGGCCTCGACACGCCCGTCGTCGAGATTTCGGACCCAGCCGTCGACGCCCTCTTCGGAGGCTTTGTCACGCGTGCTGGCTCGGTAGTAGACGCCCTGTACGCGGCCACTAACGAAGACGTGGGCACGAACACGATCTGATTCAGTCATCGCTACCGGCTTCAACCGCGGGCCAAATAAACGGTCGACACGCGAGCCCGCCGGTCGACCAGCGGTTTCTAATGGCGGTGACCAAATGGATAGCGTATGGTTGAGTTCGGAACGGCCGGGGTTCGCGGGAGCGTTGTCGACCACGTCACCCCGGCGGTGGCGCTCGCAGTCGGGCAGGCAGTCGGGCGAGTCGTGACTGAAACCGAGTCGGGAGATCTCTCGCCTCCCGAAGTCGTCATCGGGCGCGACGGCCGCACGACCGGATCGGCACTGGCCGCGGCCGCCGAGGCAGGGGTGGCATCGGCAGGCGCGCGGCCGGTACGGATCGGACAGGTACCGACGCCGACGCTGGCGTTCGCCTCCCGCGGCCGACACGGGCTGATGCTTACCGCCTCTCACAACCCGCCGACCGACAACGGGATCAAGTGTTTCGTCGACGGCTCGGAGTTCGACCGAAAGCGCGAGGAGATCGTCGAACGGTACGTCGACCAAGACGGCCCGCCCGCCGACTGGGACCGGTGGCAGTCGGCAGTGAGAGCTGACCACTTGCCCGAGTATCGCGAGACCGTCGCCGACTACAGCCGCGCGTTCGGGACCGACTGTGACGGATTGCGGATCGCCGTCGACTGCGGAACGGGTGTCGCGGCGAACGCAACACCGGCAGTCCTCCGTGAACTCGGTGGGACCGTGATCGGCGTCAACGCGACCGTCGACGGCCACTTTCCGGCGCGGCCGAGCAAGCCGACCCCCGAGACGCTCTCGGAGTTTCGCCGGCTTTTGGCCGACGGGGCGTTCGATCTCGGAATCGCTCACGACGGCGACGGCGACCGGATCGTTATCGTCGACGGCGACGGCGAGATCGTCCACGAGGACACGGTCCTCGCGATCCTCGCGGGCTACTACACTCGGCAGTACGTCGCCGAACACGGCGAGGACGCGCCGACGCCGGTCGTCATCACGACACCGAACGCGTCGGGGCGGATCGACGAGCAGGTGACCGCCGCCGGAGGGCGCGTCGACCGCAGCCAACTGGGCGGGCTCCACGAGGGAATCGCCGCCACGGCCGACGACGAGCCGGTCGTCTTCGCCGCCGAGCCGTGGAAACACATCCATCCCCGGCTGGGCGGCTGGATCGACGGGGTTGCCAGCGCGGCGGTCATTGCACGGCTGGTCGCCGACGAGGGATTACCGGCACTGCGTGAGCCGATCACCGAACAGCCCTACCGGAAAGTGAGCTGTGAGTGTCCCGATGAGCAAAAACTGGCCGCAATGGACCAGCTCGAAGACGCTCTCCCCGAACAGTTCCCCGAGGCCGATGTATCACTCGACCACGGCATCCGGCTGACCTTCGCCGACGACTCGTGGCTGCTGGTCCGACCCTCGGGAACGGAGCCCTACATCCGACTCTACGCCGAAAGCGACGATGTCGACGCGCTCGTCGAAACGGCGGAGGGTGTAATCGGGTCGGTAGTCGACCTCTAACGTCGGCTAGGAATCGTCTACGAGGTCGACGACCGCGTTGAGATCCGTGACGGTGGTATTTTTCGCCCGTCTTCGAGACCATTCTATTCTCCGAGCCAGCATCGAGTCCAAACAGTCAAGAAACGCGACCGGACAGCATCAATATGGGCAGCGAAACTACCGGGCAGCAGGGCGACGAGACCACTCCGGAGTCGACCACGTTTTCGTTTGCGGGGGCTCGGAAAGGGTTTATTGCCTGTGTGCCAGTCGCGCTCGGTGTCGCGGGCTACGGCGTGCTGTTCGGCGTGCTCGCCCGGCAGGCAGGGTTGAGTATCGCCGAGTCGACGCTGATGAGCGCCACCGTGGTCGCGGGAGCAGCCCAGGTGATCGCCATCGGGGTGTGGGACCAGCCGATTCCTGTGGCTGTGGTCGTCGGTACGGTGTTCGTCGTGAACCTCCGATATCTGTTGATGGGCGCGTCGCTCCGCCCGTGGTTCGAGGACCTGTCGCCGCTGCAGGCCTACGGCAGCGTGTTCGTTATGGCCGACGAGAACTGGGCGCTGACAATGCAGGAGCTCCGATCCGGAAACCCGGCCGGTGCCTTCCTATTGGGTTCGGGGATCGCGATCTGGCTGTTCTGGGTCCTGTCCACAGTGCTGGGTGCGGCCGCAGGCGGCGTGATCGACAACCCCGAAACCTACGGACTCGACTTCATGTTGACCGCGGTGTTCGTCACCATCGCGGTCGGCCTCTGGGAGGGGCAGTCGGATCTCATCCCGTGGCTCGTCGCCGGTGGCGTGGCTGTCGGGACCGCACAGCTGCTGGGCGGCCAGTGGTACATCCTGTTCGGCGGGCTCGCGGGGGCGGGCGTGGAGATGGTTCGGTATGACGGTTGAGATAGACCCTCTCGTCGTCGCGGTTATCGCGGCGATGGGTGCCGCCACCTACGTGACCAAGGCCGGTGGGCTGTGGTTGTTGGGGAAGGTCGACCTCTCACCACGGGTCGAAGCCGGCCTCGAAATCTTGCCCGGCGCGATCATCGTCTCGATTCTGGCCCCCGAACTGGTCGGCGGCACGCTCGCGACGTGGATCGCTGCCGGGATCGTCCTCGTCGTCGCCTGGCGAACCGAGAGCATCACGGTCTCGCTGGGGACCGGCGTTGTCGCAATCCTTGCGCTCCGGGCAGTGCTTTAGACCCCGTCGGAGCAGTCGGTACCACGGTCGACCAGCTACGATTCGAGACTCGCAAAGACGAACTCGCTGCTGGAGCCGAGTGGGTCGGCAGCGGTCTCGGTCCGGAGGTCGGTAAACCCGGCCTCGCGGAGTTGGGCGAGCGTTTCCTGCCGGCCCGGCGCGGAGAAGAACATCTCCCCGCCCATCCAGCCGCGACGTACGGTCTGAAACCGGCCCGACGGCAGCGTCATCAACAGTGTCCCGCCGGGCCGCAGCACGCGCGCGAACTCCTGATAGACGGCTGGATGGCGCTCCCGCGGGACGTGGAAGACGGCGTGATAGGCGGTGATCCCGTCGACCGACTCCTCGGCGAGCGGGATCGCCGTCATATCGGCCTGCAGGAGTCGGCTGTCCGGAACGGTATCGGACGCTAACGAAAGTCCCTGCCGGGCGAAATCAAGGCCAAGACTCCCCGCCGGGAGATTGGCCAGCGTCCGGGCTCCATCGCCACAGCCCACATCGAGAACGAGTGGATCATCCGGACACATCGCCAGCAGATCGTCGATCAGATCGGCGTCCGAGCCGTCAGGATCACGGCGCTCGGCATATGTCGTCGACAACTCCTCCCACGCCCGTCGTCGCTCGTTGCGGTCCATGCCGAATGTGAGGCCGCCACAGCAATCAGTCCTTTCGCTACCAGTTATACGTCGGATAGGAGACGACTAATTTCGAGATAAAGAGTTTTCGCCACGGAGCGTGGATTCGAACTAATGACTACCCACGAGTACGATATCGCCGTCGTCGGCGCAGGTACGTCGGGCTGTTATGCCGCGGCGACCGCCGCCAACGCCGGCCTTGATGTCGTCATCATCGAGCGGAAAGACGAGGCGGAAGCCGGTCACATCGCCTGCGGTGACGCCCTCAAAGGCGCGAACGCCTTCCCCGAGGCGATCCCGAAATCCAAGATCGAGCCCGCCTTCACGAATACCGATGTCGACCACGGCCGCTTCGAGATCCCGAGCCACGACACCGTCCTGGAGATCCCGGTCCCCGGCGAACTCGCCGTGATTGATCGACTGAAGTACGGGAAACTCCTGATCGAGGGGGCGGAGGAATCCGGCGTCGAATTCCACTACGACACCGTCGTCCAGGACGTTACACAGGATGACGATGGCACCGTGACGGGCGTCACTGGGGTTCATAAGGGCGAGTCGGTCGAGTACGACGCCGAAATCGTCATCGATGGGGCGGGTTCGCTGTCGCTGCTCCAGGACAAAGTCGACTTCGAGGGCACCACTTTCGACACCAATGTCCGATACTCGCAGTTCTGTTCGGCCTACCGGGAGATCGTCGAAGTCGAAGAGGACGTCGAGTGGGACGATGCGCTCGTCTTCAAGCCGACCAAGCGCGCGGCGGGCTACCTCTGGTACTTCCCGCGGACGTCGACCACGATCAACGCCGGGCTCGGCTTCCAGATGAACGAGGAGCCAATGCAGATGATCGATGACCTCAAGGAAGATCTGAAAGACCGCGAGGAGTTCGAGAACGCCGAAGTCACCGACAAACTCGGCGCGGCCCTCCCCACACGCCGCGTCTACGATTCGGCAGTCGCTCCCGGCTACATGGCAGTCGGCGACGCTGCCGCCCACGTCAACCCCACAACCGGCGGTGGGATCGCGGGTGCGGCCTACGCCGGGCAGTACGCCGCCGAGCAGGCCGTCGAGGCCATCGAGGCGGGCGACGTGAGCGAGGAGGCGCTCTGGCGGTACAACGAGCGGGTGATGGACCACTTCGGCTCCCGGTACGCTGGACTCGACGTGTACAACATCCTCTCGACAGCGGTCGACATCGACGACCTGATGGGCTTGCTGGCTGCCCTGCCGGGCGAAAAGCTCGCTGAAGCCCTCTATACGGGCAAAACGTCGATGGGACCACTGCTGGCTGCGCGAACGGCGATCGATAGCTTCGGCTACTGGCGACAGATCCTGGACTTTTATAAAGTCAAACAGCTCGCCGAGAAACTGATCAATCACTACGAGCGGTATCCCTCGACCCCCGCGGCGCTTGCGACCTGGCAACGCCAGCGCGATAATCTGATGGAGACGATCTACGAGGCGACCGGCGCGGAACCGAAATATTAGGCGCTGACTACGCCTCATCTGCGGGGTCGAACAACCCCGCAACATCCCGTTCTTTTCGTTGTCGGCGCTCGACCTGGGCGGCCAGCCGGTCGTAGACGATTCCCCGATGGGTTGACTCGTCGACGAACGTTGTGAGCAAGCCGATGAACTCCGTTTGGCTGCCGTCGACCTCCTCGCGGGCGTAGTCGGCCGCGGCGTCGACGACAGCCTCGTCGTAGTAGTCGAACTCTTGGGCGACCACTGCCGCCGCAATAGTGATCGCGTCAAGTTCGAGGTCGGCTGCCGACAGCCGCCGATCTTTATAAATGAGTACGGGTGGCCCGGCCCGCTCGATACGCTCGGGATCAATTTGTAGGCCTTGTAAGTAGTCCATGACTACCGATAGGTCGACACCGCGGTAGGTCGACGGTAACCCGCTTAGGTACTCCCGACCGCTTTCGGCGAGGCCGACTGTTCCGCTCCAGTTGCGGTTTCCAGCGTGATACACTGCCGCGGTGAACTGGATCAGACCGTGGAGCAACTGCTCGTCGTCAGTACCCTCGGAGAGGTCGAGCCATACCTCCTCCCACGCGTCGTGGGCCGCGTGGGTGGCTCCAGCATTATAAATCGCGATCCCGGCGCGGAGTTGGGCCTCCATACCGAACAGGGTGGTACCTGTGGTGAAAAATCCGCGGACTCCGCGCGGCGATAGTAACGCTGATACAGCCGCCAGCCCTCCAGTCGACCGTGACAACGTGGGTCGAGACGCCGGGCGGCGGCCGTGATCGTGGGCCGGGCGGCATGGTGCGCGCGTGGGGCGAAGTCCTTCGCCGTCCCCGCCGGTTTTTCGCCAACGGCGTTGCGCCAGGAGATCAGGCTCCAGGACTGAGTTTTGCAATCGTCGTCGCACTGATCTACGTCGGCGGGCTGTTGGCGGTCCAGCCCGATCGGGTTCTCGGCGAGAGTCGGATTCCCGTGATGGCCGACAGCGTCGGCCTGACTGCCGTCTTCGTCCTGTTGTTGACGGCAGTCGTCGCTGCTCCTGCGATCCTCCATCTCGTCTCGGCGATTCAGACGGTTCTGCTCATGCTATTGGTCGACGACCGCGCGGGCGTCAGCGAGACGGTCCAAGTCATCGGCTATGCGACCGCCCCCTGTGTGTTCGCATGGATTCCGGTGCCGGGCGTGGCAGCGGTCTGTGGGCTGTACGGGGCCGGACTGTTGATAATCGGGCTGGCAGTCGTCCATCGGACGACGCTGTTTCGGGCCGCCGTCGCCGGGGTCGTCCCTGCGATACTGGTCTTCGGCGTTGGGTTCGGTGCGGTCCGCGCCGGGCGGGTTGCCATCGGGGCGTTGGGCGGTTAACACCTCAGCGCGTTTCGACAACCGTTAAAGGGAGGCCCCATATCTTCCTAGCAAATGGGTTCGTGTATCATTTGTGGCATCCCTGTTGATGGCGGTCACGTCTGTGACAGTCATCAGGAAGACGTCCTTTTCGAGTTCCGCGGCAACCACGCATCGCAACTTATCGACAACCGATTTTACGAAGGCACGGTCGACGGCTACGCCGATTTCGGCGTCTTCATCGACCTCTCGCCCGGCGTTACTGGACTCCTGCACCGCAGCGAGTTGGACCGACGCCTGGAGAGTCTCAACTGGGAACCCGGCGACACGGTCTGTGTCCGAGTGAACAACGTCCGGGACAACGGCAACATCGATCTCGGTAAATCGATCCGCCAGTCCGACCGCGAGTTCCGCGGCAAACTCATCCTTGATGGCACCGACGAACACCTCCCGGACGACCTTGACGACGATGACGAGACGGACGACGAGGAAGCCGAGCCAGCCGTCGAAGAATCCGACGAATCAGCCACCGACGAGAGCGACGAATCAGTCACCGGCGACGAAGCCGAAACCGAATCGGTGACGCCGAGTCACGGTGCCGACACCGCCAGCGAGACCGAGGCCGTCATCGGCGGCGAGACCAACAGCACGCCGAGCAGTAACTCCTCGGCCGGTGCGGTCACCGTCTCCGAACGCGAGGCCGACGCGACCGAAGCAGCCAGCGAGTCCGTCGCCGAGGGCTACGAGGAAGCCAGCATCGAATCGCTTGAAGACCGCGTCGACGAGCGCGTTCGACTCGACGGCGAGATCGTCTCGGTTCGCCAGACTGGCGGCCCGACCGTCTTCGAACTCCGCGATGAGACAGGCGTCGTCGACTGTGCAGCCTTCGTCGAGGCGGGCGTCCGAGCCTACCCCGAGGTCGAACTCGGCGATATCGTCCGACTCGACGGCGAGGTCGAACGCCGCCGTGGCGAACTGCAGGTCGAGACCGACGAACTGGTCGTCCTCGAAGACGACGAGCGCGAGGCCGTGACTGGCCGACTGGCCGACGCACTGACCGACCGCGCCCGACCCGACAGCCTCGAACCGATCGGCGACCACGACGCTGTCGCGGCCATCGAGGAGCCACTCCTCGATGTGGCCGAAGCGATCCGGCGGGCCGTCCTCGAATCCCGCCCGGTCGTCATCCGCCACCCCGCGACCGCTGACGGCTACGTCGCCGGAGCCGCAATCGAGCGCGCTGTCCTCCCGCTGGTCCGCGAGGAACACGCCCGCTCGGATGCCGAGTACCACTACATCGTCCGCCGACCGCTCGACGACGCGATCTACGGGATGGATGCGGCGACCAAGGACGCCACCCGGATGCTCCAGGACCGGGACCGTCACGACGAGAAACTGCCACTGTTCTGCTTCGTGGGTGCAGCCAGCACCGCCGACTCCGCAGACGGCCTCGGTCTACTCGGCGTCTACGGCGCGGAACGGATCGTTCTCGACTCCATTGCCGCCGACACGGACGTCGATGACGCCGCCGAGCAGGTCGTCACCGCCCGGCAGAACGCGACCGATCTCTCGGTCGGCGCGCTGACCGCGACGCTGGCGGCCGCGCTCAACACCGACGTGAGCGAGGATATGCAGCACCTCCCCGCGGTGAGCTACTGGGAGAACACGCCCGATGCCTACACGGCTGCAGCCGAAGACGCAGGCTACGACGCCGAGCAGGTGACCGACATCCGCGAGGCCGTCGCCCTCGAGGCCTACTACCAGTCGTATCAGGACAAACGCGAACTGATCACTGATCTCCTGTTCGACGATGCCGGTGGCCTCGCTGGCCACATCGCCGAGCAGTTCCGCGAGAAACTCGACACCGAGCTGTCGACCGCCCAGGCCAACCTCGAGGCCGACGAGCGGGCGGGCGTCTCGATGGCCGTCCTGGACACCGAGCAGTTCAGCCACCGCTTCGACTTCCCCTCGACTGAACTCCTGCTCGACGAACTCCACCGCGCCGAACGCGAGGGCGAGGCGTTCGTCACCGTCGGTATCGGGATGGATGAGCTCTACCTCCGCAGCACCGAACCGCTCGACATTCGTGCGGTCGCCGAGCAGGCCGCCGAAGCCGCTCCCGAGGCCGGTGTCACCGCTCGCGGCGTCCGCGAGGGCCGCATCGAGTTCCTGGCTGGCAAACGCGAGGCCGCCAAGGACGCAGTGCTTGCGGCCGCTGCTGAGCAGTTCGAGTAATCACGCCACCGAACAGTTCTTTCGAGGGTTATCGAGGCGTTTCGCTCCCCTATTCGAGAAGTCCCGGTTCAATCCCCGTGTGACCAGCTGACGGTGATTTCGTAGTACGACCCGTCGTATGCGATCTTTCGCTCGTCAGTCCCGATTCCTTTTTGCGACACATCCAACCGGTCGAGCATCGCCTGTTCTGCCTCCGAAAACGGGGAGAACGCGTCGTACTCACCACCTTCAGTCAGGTCATCGAATACAGCCCGCGTCTCCGCTGTCAGATCGTCCGACGAGAGGCGAGTGATGTTTCGCCGACTGGTAATATACCGCTCGAACTCCTGTGGGTCTGCGGCGATTTCGGTCAGCGAATACTCGTACCGATCAGCGTCGACCGTCTCCTCGGTGAGGGAGAGACGGAAGAACTCGTCTTGGTATTCGACGAACTCGTGTTCGAGGTCCGGTCTGAGTGTCGTCGTGTTTTCCGGAGGAGAGTGGAAGACGTATCCGTCCGGCTGACCGCGGAACGCGAACACCACGGTCCGACGAACGGGGCGATGATCGCTATCAGGGAACGAATCAAGCGAGACTGCATCGCCCGCTACGTCGGATGCATTGACCCGCTGGGCTCGTAACACGTCCCTGTCGACCGTTTCGACGCCAGCCTCGGCTCGGTTGATGAGATAGTATGTCCCATTCGAGACCACATACGTTCTGTCCTCAAAGGGTTCGGACTGTTGATTCCCGAACCGAACAGCCGTCTCGTTTGCGACTAACTCGTCAACGAGAGCCGATTGCGAAGCCGAGAGATCCGCTGGCTGCTCGGTAAAGGCCTCGGTGAGGTTGCCCTCCGAGAGCCGTTGTGAACGGGCAGTGAAACTGCTAGATCCCTCTCGGGATCCGAAACAGCCGGCAAGACTGGCGAGGGTGGCAACCCCCACCGTATTGTATGTGAACGTACGCCGATTCATTAGTCGCAGTTTATCAATTGTTTATAAATACTTTCTGCCTGTCACATATGGCTGTGTTCTGGGGGTCGGGTCGACTATTTATATCGAAGAACGTCCGGATCCTCGGTTGACCCATATGACTGACCCTCTTGAGGTCGAGAGACGTACTCTCTCGTAATCGGCCATGAGACGGACACTGTCTGTGAATCTGATAGTGTACCTCTATCGTAATTTATTAATAATCATTGTGTTATTCTGGAGTAAGGTTTACACGCATGGGAGAGCCAATACGGTCGGGCCCAGCGGGGGCACAGTTGCTGGCGTCGGTACCGCCATCGAAGGCACTTGAGCCGTCGGCGTTTTACAGTCTATATCTCGGTGGATTGTCGTTCAGCGACCGACAGCGGCGGCTTCGAGCCAGCGCCGTGCTCATGCTCGGCGGTCGACTCGGCTTGCGGCCGGGGGAGATCCAGCATCTCCACGAGGAGTGGATCGACTGGGGTCGCGGCGAGCTAACGGTTCCCGATCGGGACCCGTGTGCCTGCCAGCAGTGTTGGGAGACCGCCCGCCACGCCCAGCGGACTGGCGACGGCCGCACGCTCCAGGAGATCCTCACCGAGTCGACATGGTCGCCGCCGGGGGCGGGCCGGACGATCCCGTTCGCGTGGTCGGAGCGGCTGACGGCGATCCTTGCGCGGCTCTGCGAGGCCGAAGAGTACCTCACACTGTCGGTAGAGGCGATGGTTCGGCTCGTCGAACGAAGTGCGTATCACGCCGAGGGGCTCGACGACGACGCCGTCGACTTTCGGACCCTCAGGGCAACTGCAGCCATGTTCTTCGCCGATGCGGGGTTTTCTCCGCAACGGGTCGGGAATCTGCTTGGGGAAGAGCAAGCCAGGATTCAGCGGGTGGGCGGCGACGCCCGCCAGCAGCTCGCGGCGCTGTTCGAGGGTTCGGGAGCCGATCCAGGAGACGACTACACCCTGTTGGCGAACCCCGAGCCGTTCGACCGCGAGCCGTTCGATCCCCGGACGTACGACGCCGAGTGGCGACGGGCTCGTACCCACAGTCGGTCGAATGAACCCGAAACAGTCCGCAACCCTCGACCGATGAGCAGTTCGGTCGACAGCGCGCTGGATACGTCCGATCTCGGGACGCGGGAGTATCTCGATCCCGAAAGCGACCTCGTCGACGAGACGAACGCCGCCGTGCAGCTCGGGCGGTGGGTGAACGGACGGGACGCCGTACGCCGGGATGAGACGGCCAAAACTGAGACGAAATCTCAGCAGTCGCCAGCCACCGATCGTGGCGATCCATCGCCCAGCGACGCCGCAGATAGTTCGGCGACCCGAGAGTCGGCGTCGACGTCGAGCGAGCAGTCGGGGTCAGCGTCGAGCGAATCGCCGTCGACGCTGAGCAAGCAATCCCAATCGCAACCGACCGCAGACGAGCAGTCGCCGTCGACGGCGGGCGATCAGTTGGCGTCGACCGAAGGCGAGACAGGCGGCGATGGGGCCAGTCGAAACGGCGAGACGGCCAGCGAGTCGACCACGACGATCGACGACGCGGCAGTGTTCGACCCGCGGGAGCAACTCAGCGGCTCGCCCGTGGAAACCGTCGAGACCACAGTCGCCTGTTCGGCGTTCGCCGACGGCCAGCCGACGAGTACGCGCGTGTTTCTCGGCCCCCAAGAGCTGTTGTTCGTCCGCAACGACGACTCGATGACACCCGAACACACCCGTATCGAGCTTTCGGCGGTCGTCGACCAGTCGCTGGATCACTTGCCCTCACAACTCGAAGACGCCTTCGAGTCGACGGTGACACTCGCCTACGACGACGGCGACCGCCAGCGGCTGGCGATCGTCGAACTGAGCGGCAACAGACAGCGCGGCTTTGCGAACGCGGTTTTTAAACAGATCCTCTCGGAGTGCCGGATCGTCGTCACCCATCCCGCACGGCGGGGTGGTCGTGTACTCAATACCTCGGCTGCTGGCGGGACGCTGACGGTCGACGACCGGGCGGTGTCGATCACAGTCGACGACGAGGATGAGGATGAGGATGAGGATGAGGGGGTGTTCACGATCCAGCTATCGGACATCATCTATTTCGAACTGGAGAAACAGACCTTCGAAGAACAGCGGTTCCGCAGCCTCTCGGTTCGGCATCTCGACGAGTCAGGCGTAGCGATCAAGACGACAATCGCGGTGCGGGACGAGCGAAAACACAAGCTCTTCCAGCGGTTCGTCCGGCGCGGCTATCAGGAACGGAAGGCGAAAATCGAGGAGCTGACACTCACCGAGGCGTACAAGGAGGTGCTGGTCGCGCTGTATTCGGCGGGCGACGAGTTCGACATCTCGATGATCATCGACAAACCCGCCAGCGAACTCCAGGAGCTGCTGTCGTCACTGGGACAGGTCGGGCTCGTCCGGATGAGCGACAACGGGGCCGTGTTGACCGGGCTGGGCCACGTTGTCGTCAACGAAAAGATCGAAGACGTGAATATGTGATTTAAACGGCGAGTCCAACGTCGACGCCGAGCATGACGCCGAAGCCGAGAATGAAGGTGATCGTCGCCGTGTCGGCGTAGCCGTGACTGTGGCTCTCGGGGATGAGTTCGCGGAAGACGACTGCCATCATCGCCCCAGCGGCGAACCCGGCGGCGACGGGGAAGATCCCAGTGACAACCGCGACGAGGGCGAACCCTGCCGCCGCGGCGATCGGTTCCGGAATCGCCCCCGAGAGCGTCGTGTAGAGAATCGTTTTGAACTTCGAGAGGCCGGTCTGGCTCGCCGGGACCGCCATCGCAAAGCCGTCGGGGACGTTCTGGACGGCGATCGCCCCCGCGAGTGCGATGCCGACCTCCTCGAAGCCGCTGGCGAAGGCGATCCCGATGGCGAGCCCCTCGGGGACGTTGTGAATCGTGATCGAACTCCCGATGAGGATCGCCTGCCGGAGGTCCTCGTCGGTCTCGTCGACGGATTCGGACTCGGGAAACTCGTCGCCGTTGGTGCCGCCGAACAGCATATGGGCGTGGGGAATCGCCCAGTTGGCCGCCAAGAGGAAGACGCCGCCGACGATCAGCCCGCCGGTGACCTCCGCGAGCGTCCCGAGTTCGAGGCCAGGGACGACCAAGGCGAACACCGCCGCCCCGACCATGATCCCCGCCGCAAGGCCGAGCGCGCCGTCGTAGACGCGGTGGCTCACCCGACCGGTCACGAGGATCGGCAGCGCGCCGATGCCGGTGGCCGCGCCAGCAAGGAGCGCGATCAGCGTCACGTCGACCACCGTTACCATAATTCGACTGGTGTAGGGAGTAATAAAAAACGTCTGATACAGTCTGTTGTAGACGGTTCCCGCTCGACCACCCAACGGGTGGCGGTCGAGACGGGAACTTCCTACAACAAACCGTCTGAGACGGCAGTCGGAGCGACACCCCTTTTTCATGTCGTGGTGAAACAGCCGTATGGACCCCAAGCGGGAGCTTTCGAGCATCGACCTTGCGGCCCTCGTCACCGAACTCGGGCGGTACGAGGGTGCGAAGGTCGACAAGGCGTATCTCTACGGCGAGGATCTACTGCGGCTCAAGATGCGTGATTACGACCGCGGCCGGATCGAGTTGATGATTGAAGTCGGCGACGTCAAACGCGCCCACATGGCCGACCCTGACCACGTCTCCGACGCGCCGGGGCGACCGCCGAACTTCGCCAAGATGATCCGCAATCGGCTGGGCGGCGCGGATTTCGCGGGCGTCTCCCAGTACGAGTTCGATCGCATCCTGGTCTTCGAGTTCGAGCGCCCCGATGCCAACACGACGATTGTCGCGGAACTCTTCGGGCAGGGCAACATTGCGGTGCTCGACGAACACGGCGATGTCGTCCAGAGTTTGGAGACTGTGCGGCTCAAGTCCCGAACTGTCGCCCCTGGCTCGCAGTATGAGTTCCCCGACTCGCGGATCGATCCCCTCGCCGTGAGCTACGACGCCTTCGAGCGGGAGATGGAGGCCTCAACCACGGATGTGGTCCGAACCCTCGCAACCCAGCTCAACCTCGGCGGACTGTACGCCGAGGAGGTCTGTACCCGCGCGGGTGTCGACAAGGAACTCGACATCGAGGAGGCCGACGAGTCGACCTACCGGGCGGTCTACGACGCCCTCGACGATCTCGCCACCCGCGTGAAGGCCGGCGACTTCGATCCCCGGCTGTATCTCGACGAGGACAGCGTGGTCGACGTCACCCCGTTCCCACTGGCCGAACGCGAGGCCGAGGAGCTAAGCGAGGAAGCCTACGACAACTTCAACGACGCCGTCGACGAGTACTTTTACCGATTTGACCGCTCGGAGGAGGAGAGCGACGACACCGAGCCAACGACCAGCAAACCGGATTTCGAAAGTGAGATCGCCAAACAAAACCGGATTATCGAACAGCAACAGCAGGCCATCGAGGGGTTCGACGAGCAGGCCGACGCCGAGCGCGCCAAGGCCGAAGCCCTCTACGCGAACTACGATCTGGTCGACGAGATTCTGACGACGATCCAGGACGCCCGCGACGAGGGCGTTCCGTGGGACGAGATCGGCGAGACCCTACAAGTGGGAGCCGAGCAGGGAATCCCGGCGGCCGAGGCCGTCGTGGATGTCGACGGCTCGAACGGCACCGTCACGATCGACCTCGGCGAGACGCGGGCGACGATCGACGCGACGACCGGCGTCGAGAAGAACGCCGACGAGCTATATAAGGAGGCCAAACGCGTCGAGGAGAAGAAGGAAGGCGCGAAGGCGGCCATCGAGAATACCCGCGAGGATCTCGAAGCCGTCAAAGCCCGGCGCGAAGCGTGGGAAGCCGATGACGAGGATGACGCCGAAAGCGAGGAAGCGGAGGGCGATGACGAGGACGAATACGACGAGGTCGACTGGACGGCCCGCCAATCGGTCCCCATCAAGCGCAACGAACAGTGGTACGAGCAGTTCCGCTGGTTCCACACCACCGACGGCTTTCTCGTCATCGGCGGCCGCAACGCCGATCAAAACGAGGATCTCGTCAAGAAGTATATGAGCCGCGGAGACAAGTTCTTTCACGCCCAGGCTCACGGCGCGCCGGTGACGATTCTGAAAGCCACGGGGCCGAGCGAGGCTGCCAAGGAGATCGACTTCCCGGAGTCGACCCTGCAGCAGGCCGCGACGTTCGCAGTCTCACACTCCTCGGTCTGGAAGGCGGGCCAGTATGCCGGGGACGTGTACATGGTCGACCCCGATCAGGTCTCCAAGACGCCCGAGAGCGGCGAGTACATCGAAAAGGGGAGCTTCGTGATTCGTGGGGATCGAACCTACTTCGACGACACGGCGGTCGACCTCGCGGTCGGCATCCAGTGTGAACCACAGACGCGCGTCGTCGGCGGACCGACTCCGGCAGTCGAAGAAAACGCGGCGACCCACCTTCGGCTCCAGCCGGGCAAGTTCGCACAGAACGATTCGGCAAAGCGGTGTTACCGCGAACTCAAAGAACAGTTTACCGACGAGGGGTTCGTCCGAAAGGTCGCCAGCCCGGATCTGATCCAGGAGCACCTCCCGGCCGGTGGTAGCGAGTTGGTCGACTGAGGATCAAAAACGAGGTCGACTGAGCAGCTACGAACCACCCGACGCGCCGGTCGGGGAGCAGCCACGGTGGGGGTTTATTTTGCTCCAAAATAATCCTTACATAGTATGACCTTTCACGGCGGCTCCGATCTGGCGACAGTGTACGACGACGCGCTCGACGAAGGGTTCGGCCTGATCGCGAGCAACATTGCGGAACCGAACACGATGATGGGACTGATGCAGGGCGCACAGCGCGCAAACTCCGATTTGCTGTTGCAGATGTCCAACGGGGCCTGCAGTTTCGCGGGCAACGGTGATCCGATTGCAGGCCTCCAAGCGATGGGCAACTACATCGACCTCATCGCCGCCCAGTACGATATCGGGGTCTTCCTGAATATGGATCACCAGACCAACCTCGATACGATCCGGAAACAGATCGAGCTCGAAATCCCTTCCTCGATCATGATCGACGCCTCCCACGATTCCTTCGAGGAGAACGTCGAAAAGAGCAAACAGGTCGTCGACTGGGTCGACGAGGCCGACGCAGACATCCTCGTCGAGGCCGAACTGGGGACGATCAAGGGCGTCGAAGACGAGATCGTCGCCGAGGAAGCCTTTTATACTGATCCGGAGCAGGCCGTCGAGTTCGTCGACCGAACAGGTTGTGACCTGCTGGCGATTTCGGTAGGCACCCAACACGGCGTCGCCAAGGGCAAGGACCTCGAACTCCGGCCCGACCTGACCGAGGATATCCGCATGGCGCTCCGGGATCACGGTCTGGATACGCCGCTGGTCCTCCACGGCTCGTCGGGTGTCCAGCCCGAACAGCTCCAGGAGATGCTGCAACACGGAATCTGTAAGGTCAACAAGGACACCCGGTATCAGTACGAGTACACCCGGACGGCCTTCGACCTCTACCGGGAGGCAACCGACGAGATCGTCCCGCCGGAGGGGATCGATGACCACCGCGACACCTTCTTCAATGACGTCGACTGGGCCCCAAACAAGGACCGATTCGACCCCCGGGTTGCGGGTCGGAACATCCGCGATCGGATCGCCGACGTCTACGCCGATCTCGCCGAGGCCGCCGGAAGCGCCGGGCGCAGCAAATTCAACTAAGCGGTCGCCGCAGCTACGATTCTCCCCGCAGATTGGTATCTACCCCCTCGGAGATATCCCGACCGACGATGAGATGATGGCCGGGGACGATGTCGGTCGTCCCGGTATACTCGACACGTCGGTCGACTCCGTCGCTGCCGACGATCGTGACGGTATCGTGTTCGGTATCTCGATTCTGAAACCGAGTCCATACGGCCTCGAAGTCGAAGTCCTCGGGGAGGAACTCCGCGAGCGACCGTCCGAGGAGTTGCTGGCCCTCGATCCCGAAAACGCCAGCGGCCGCCGGGTTTGCCTCGATGATGCGGCCCTTCGTGTCGACGATCACCATCGCGTCGGAGGCCTCCTCGAAGGCCGCCTGATACTGATCAGCCGCCCGGCTGATGTCCGTTTTTTGATCGTCCGCAGGCTGGTCGAGTGTCTCCGGGAGGCGGACAGTCATCGTCGTCCCGGCCTCCGAGACCGTCGCCTCGATGGAGCCGCCGTGACTCGTCACGATCCAGTGGGCCAACCAGAGTCCGAGTCCGCTGCCGTGGATCAGTGGCGATTCGGCACCGTTTTCGAGGACCGACACCTCGTGGGTGGCAATCCCCGGTCCGTCGTCAATAATTTCGATCTCGATGTCGTTCGAGACGGCTTCGACACCCATCCGTATCGAAGGAGTTTCGCCGCCGTGTTTGGCGGCGTTCTCGACCAACTCAGTCAAAGCGCGCTCGATACTCGGAAACACCTGCCCGGTGACCGACGCCTCGGTATCGACCTCGATGGTCGCCTCGGGATACCGGCAGGCGACCGTCCCGGCGACCGATTCGGCGAGCGCAGACAGATCGGCCGTTTCGGGATCGGTGTCCTCACCGATGATGTGGTCCAGTTTGCGGGCCTTCTCGCTGAGTTCGATCAGGCTGTCAATGGTATCGAGGGCGGTCTCGCCGACAGCCGAGTCGGCCGCCGGGTTGGCGGGCGCAGTAGCCGCGTCATCAGTAGGCGTGGCGGCGGCCGCGTCGTCAACGGCGTCAGCCAACAGCTGTGTGTACCCCCGAATCACCGAGAGTTTGTTCCGGAGGTTGTGGCGAAGCACGCGATTGAGCACGGTCGCGAGGTTGGCTTGTCGCGTGAGCTCAGTCTCGTGTTGCTGCCGTTCGAGTTCGCGTTCGAGCAGCCGGGCGATCAGCTCGGCGAACAGACACTCACAGTCGCTGAACTCCTCGCGGGGATCTTCGGCCACGAAACAGACCGTCCCGTAGGGCTCGCCGTCGACGATGAGCGTCGTCCCGTGATAGCAGTGCAATCCCTGTTCCTGGAAGGCTGGATCGTCGGCCCACCCCTGGTTGGGTGCATCGTGAAGAGCAATCTGGCCCTTATCGGAGCCGACGGTGCGCCGACAGTAGGTCATCTCGAAGTCGAGCCCCTGGTCGGTAAGTGGCTCACCGTCGACTGGCTCGGTAGAGACCAACAGTTCCCAGTGTTCCCTCTCGGTGTCGACGCGGGCGAGATAGCCGCTGTCGGCGTCCAGAAATCGTGTGCCAACTTCGAGGGCCTGTCGGGCCTTCGATTCAAACGATCCCTCACCACGGATACTGTCGTAGAGTTCCTCTCTGGCCTCCTGTGCGGTTACTGAATTGGCGGTCATCTGACACAACACACCCCGGAGTCGCGCCGCTTGACTGCCCGATGGCTATCGCGCTGTCGGCTGGCTGTGGAGGACATTATTAGATACAGTAGATTTCCGATCCACAAATAGATATATGTCGGTCATTGTCAAATTTTATGGGTTTCGATTACAGCAACCGGCTCGGAGTCGATAGGGGCCGACAGACGCCCAGTGGCTGAACCGTGTCGTCTTCACCCTCCGTCACAAGATCGGGATGTTAGTCTTGCAATCGTTATAAGACCGAGGAGATACTGAGTACAGCCAATGCTGAGCGAGTCGCTCCGGGTGCCCTACCGTGCCGACGACGCCTTCGGGACGATCCTCGTCGGTTCGGTGCTGACGCTTCTCACCGGTGTGCTGGTAGCAGTCTGGGTGGTGCTACTGGCGGTGTGGCCCCCGGGCCTCGCGCTGCTGCCAGTCGTCGCGCTGCCGAGTCTCATAATGCGGGGGTATCTCCTGAGGGTCGTCGAGGGCGGGATCAGAAACGAGTCGACCGTCTCGTCGTTCGTCGAATGGGGGTCGCTCGTCCGGGCAGGCTCGAAGTCGGCACTCATTTCGGCGCTGTATCTCCTTCCCGGGGCGGTACTCTGTGGCCTCGCCGTCGGCGGCGGAGTGGCAACGGTGGTCTCGCCGTCAGGGTTCGACGAGACGGCCCAGGCGCTGACCGGTCTGCTCATCCTGATTTCGGGGTTCGGGCTGCTGATCTACGGGCTGGTGTATCTCTACGTTCGGCCCGCGGCGCGGGCGGTGTTTGCCGCCACCGGCTCGCTTCGGGCAGCCCTCGGAGTGCGACGCGTCTTCCGACTGGCTTCGAGTGGTGACTTCCTCACGGGGTGGCTGATCGGGATGGGACTGCTGGCGGTCGGCCCGACCCTCCTTCTGCCGCTGTTGGTCGTCGCGGCGCTCGTCGGGCTGCTCTCGCTGCCTGTCGCGGCTGTGATCGTGCTGGTGACGTTCCTCCTCGCCGTCGGCTTGGCGTTCGTCGTCCGCGTGTCGGCGGCCTGGTCGACCGGCCGGGGGGCCGCCTCCGAACTCGACAGGCTGTACCCCGCCGCGAGCGAGTCCGACGCGGCGACCGACGATACCGGGGTCGTCCTGGACAGGCGAGCGACGCCGGAACTCGACGGCGGGTCGGCCGAGGTCGACCCGACGGTACAGACGGGTCGAACCGTCAACGCGAGTCGGACCGAGCGGTCGATCGTCGAGGCGGCAGATCCCAAGCCCACACCGAACGAAACCACCGATTCCAAACCGACACCGACTGAAACCGCCGACACCGACGACTACGAGGAGAATACCGACAACCAAGAGGCAGAGCCCGCGGATAACGGGGCAGAGATCGCCGATCAAGCAGCTGAGACCGACGACACGGTGGAGCCACGGGATCTCGATGAGGGAGACGACGAAGACGATGACTCCGGGTTCGTCTGGGGCGTCAACGACAACGAGTCAGAGTAGGCGGTGGCTAACTGCGGTCCAAACGGAAGGGTTGTTAGCCGGTCGGCCGAAGGAAGGGATATGCGAATTGCGAGCCGCGGTCGTGGCGAGGAGGGTCGAGAGCGGATGACGCTCGTCCCCGAAACCGTCGACGACCTCTGGCATCTCTCCTACGTCCTGGAACCCGGCGATCTCGTCTCCGGCGACACCACCCGGCGCATCCAGCGCAACGACGACCAGATGCGGGATACCGGCGGCGAACGGGAACACATTTCGGTCACCATCGAAGTCGAGAGCGTCGAGTTCGCCCGGTTTGCCAACCGCCTCCGTGTCGGCGGCGTCATCACCGGCTGTTCCCGCGAGGACCAGCTCGGCTTACATCACACGCTCAACGTCGAACAGCACGAAGAGCTTACTATTGAAAAGCATTTCAAGGCCGATCAGATCGAGCGGATCGAGGAGGCCGAGGCCGCCGCCGACAACCCCGATGTCGCCATCGCCACCGTCGAGGAGGGCGAGGCCTACATCCACCTCGTCAAGGAGTACGGCGTCGACGAGTACGCCTCCTTTACCAAACCGACCGGCAAAGGCGAGTACTCCCGACCCCGCGAGGAACTGTTCGGCGAGCTGGGAAGCGCACTCGGCCATCTCGACACCGACGCGATCATCCTCGCCGGACCGGGCTTCACCAAACAGGACGCGAAGGACTACATCGTCGAGAACCACAGGGACTTGGAGGACCTGATTACCGTCGTCGACACCTCCGCTGCGGGCGGTCGCGGGGTCCACGAGGTACTTAAGAGAGGGGCGGTCGAGGAAGTCCAGGACGAAACCAGAATCGCCCGCGAGGCCGAGACGATCGACGAACTCATGGTGCGAATCGGCGACGGCGCGAAGGCAGCCTACGGGATCGAGGGTGTCCAGGAGGCCGCGGAGTTCGGCGCGGTTGAGGAGCTGTTGGTTCTGGACGAACGGCTCCGCGACGAGCGCCAGGCCGAAGGCGATTGGGAGATCGACGTCAACGAAGTCATCGACTCGGTCGAACAGAAGGGCGGCGAGATCACCGTCTTCTCGAAGGAGTTCCAACCCGGACAGCAGCTCAAAAACCTCGGTGGAATCGCAGCGTTGCTTCGGTACCGCCTGCAGTAGGACCACAGTAGTCACCTGCTACTGGCCCGTTAGGGCCTCGCTAGCCGGGGCAAACGAGATCGTCGCCCCGATCCCCTCCTCTTTCGCTCGCTCGTACAACATTCCAGCGGCCGCGACGGTTTCGATCCCGGTACCGCCACTGTCGAAGACGGTGATCTCGTCGGTCGTCTCGCGGCCGACTGCGTTGCCAGCGACGACCTCGCCGAGTTCGGCGTGAACGTGTGACTCGTCGACGGCTCCCTCGTCGACAGCATATATAAACGAGCCAGCGTCCTGCATGACCCGTTCGCGTAGGTCGGGGACGTACGTGCTCCGTTCGATAGTCGTTGTATCGAGTTCGCGTTTGGTGGGATTGTACTGGCCCATCGCAGTGACGTGAGTACCGGGAGCCAGCAGCTCGCCGTCGAACACCGGCTCCGAGGCGTTGGTTGCTGTAATGACGATGTCGGCGTCGACCACGGCGTCGGCACTGGCGTCGACGGCAGTCACCTCGCAGTCGAGCCGATCTGTCATCTCCTCGGCGAACGTCTCGCGGTTCGTCCGTGTCAGTGAGTAGACCCGGACTTCGGAGAGGTCCCGAACGGTGGCGGTCGCCCGGAGCTGGCCGCGGGCTTGTGCCCCTGAACCAATGATACCCACTGTCTCGCTCTCGGCACGGGCGAGGTGGTCGACCCCAACCGCCCCGGTCGCACCTGTTTTAAACGGATTCATACTCGCACCGTCAAGGAGAGCGAGCGGCGCGCCGCTGTCGGCGTCGAACAGCGGCGTCATGAACCACGCGTCGCGCTCGCCGAAACCAGCCGAATAGGTGTAGCCACCCATGTAGCCCGACTCCGGGAGGATCGCCGCATACTCCGTGAGCATTCCCGGCGGCGACTCGTTGATGAGTTTGGTTCGCGGCTCGGCTGGCGCACCCTCACCGCGCTGCCGGTAGCCCGCCTCGACCGCCGCCACGTAGTCGGCTGGCTCGGCGAGGTCCGAGATCTCGTCGCTAGTTACAAACAGCGTGTCGGTCATCGTGGCTCAACGAACGGCGGCACGTGGGAAAAACCAACCGCGGCGAGGAAGGTATGTGGAGGGCCGACCTGTCGGCGGAGACGTTAGTCGGCGTTCGGCGGCTGGACGGTCGACCGCTGGTCTGCCATCGGCTCGACCTGACGGGGAACGTTGACGAACAGCGCGTGTCCGATCACGAGCACCGCAGCCCCGGCACCGACCGGCACGGCCAGTGTCAGCTGTATGCCTGCGAGGAAGAGGATCGCAGTCAGTCCGAACAGCACGACCGGAATCAGGCCAAGCACGTAGTCGTAGTACCGAGTCATAATACATGACGTACTATGGAGACTACGTATATAATTTTTTCTCGTAGTACACACGAAGCCACTATGAGTGGTAGGAAAATCCAACTCGTAACTTATGAGACCGCGAGGGGTGGAAACGGCGCAAATCAACGGTGTTCGGGAGTACCGAGAGAGTGACCAGCCACGAATATGTTGTCAGCCAGCTGCATCCTACTCGCTCGACCGACAATTGGGGGGAAACATCGGATTTATCAAGCCAAAACGTCAATTTTGACTTGACTAATATCGGTATGTCTGGACTCGTCGACCGTCTGCTGTGTCGGTGGCAGCGATGACGGGCTGGGTCGAAATCCTCGTCGTCGCGTTCGTCCTCCAGCTGTCGGTGCTGCCCGGCGAGAAGGTCCAGTTCATCATCGCCGGGCTGTCGACGCGCTACGATCCATGGATCGTGGTTACGGCCGCGGGGACTGCCTTCGCTGGCTGGACTGTCCTGGAGATCCTCCTTGGGGAGGCACTGAACACCGCGCTCGATCCCGTCTATCTCGATGCGATCACCGCTACCCTCTTTTTGCTCTTTGCAGTGCAGCTCGTTCGGTCAGCCCCCGAATCAAGCGGGGCGTCGGTGGGTGACGGCGACGTCACCGATCCGGCGGAGATCGACCTCTCGATCAGAGGGTACGAGGTACCGTCGTATCTCCGCGGCTTCCTGCCGATCTTCGCGCTGATGGCTGCGGGGGAGTTCGGTGACAAGACCCAACTCGTCACGATCGGGCTCGCCGCACAGTACGGGGCCCATCCGGCGATCTGGGCGGGCGAGATGCTCGCCATCATTCCGGTGAGCGCCGCCAACGCGCTGTTTTTCCACCGCTTTTCCGGCCGATTCGACCGCCGGAAAGCCCACCTCGTGGGGGCGGTGATATTCGGACTGTTCGCCGTCGATACTGTCCTCCAGATCGCTACGGGGTTCTCGGTCTGGGAGACGGCCGTCGATCGAATCACGGCCGTCGTGCTCACGGTCGTCTGAACGATGATTTAAAACGTCTCTGCGGTCGGTCGCTACGCGTTCAGCACGCCGCGGAGGATTTCGGGAGCTTCGTCAAGAGCGTCGTCGAGGGCGTCGACATCAGGGCCCCCACCTTGGGCGAAGTCCGGCGGTCCGCCGCCGCCGCCACCGACCTTGCTTGCGAGTTCGCCGACAACTTCCCCGGCGTTGACGCCCGTGTTGTCCGGCACGCCGACGACGAATACTGCACTGCCGCCCTCGCCGCTGCCGAGGACCGCGATCTTGTCCTCGTCGACGAGTGCATTCGCGGTGGCCCGGAGTTCACCCACGTCCGCATCGAGCCGCTGGACAACCGCTGACTGGTCGCCAACCTCGATCTCGTCGGCCTCTGCGGCGGCGCGTGCCTCCGCGAGTTCGTCCTTGAGGCGGTCGATCTGCTTGCCGCGTTCCTTCCATTCGGTGAAGAACCGCTCGGATGTCTCGGGGACCTCCTGTGGGTTCACGTCCAACACGTCGGCAGCGTCGTAGAGGGCGTCCTCGGTGCGCTGGGTCGACTCGATGGCCGCCGCGCCCGCTGCAAAGACGATGCGCTCGACGCCGTCCTGGACCGGCTCGGTTTTTAAGACCTTGATCGCGCCGACGTTGCCGGTCCGGCTGACGTGGGTGCCACCGCAGGCCTGGACGTCCTCGCCAATATGAATCAGTCGAATGTTGGTTCCCGGCGGAATCCCACCTTGGTAGAGGTCGAAGCCGTGTTCCTCCTGGGCATCGTTGCGGTGGGGCCACTCCTGTCGGACCGGGATGTTGTCCCGGACGAGTTCGTTGGCGATGCGCTCGATCTCGGTGACGTCCTCACGGGTGATGCGCTCGTAGTGCCGGACGTCGAGCCGCGAGGAGTCGACGCCCTTCTGGGCCCCGGCCTGTCGGATGTGGTCGCCGAGGACTTGGCGGGTCGCATGGCCGATGATGTGGGTCGCCGTGTGGTGGGCCATGAGTCGCCGCCTGCGCTCGGCGTCGATCTGGCCGCGGACGAACTCGCCTTTGCCGGGGTTGCGGTCGGTCCGGTGGAGGACGACATCGCCGTCGATCTGGACGTCGGTCACCTCGGCGGTGGCATCCTCGCTGGTCAAGGTCCCGTGATCGGCGGGCTGGCCACCACCCTCGGGGTAGAACATCGTCTGGTCGAGCACCACGTCGTACCCCTCCTCGGCCTCGAAGACGTCGAGGACGACCGCTTCGAACTCCATCCGCTCCTGATTATCGTAGTAGAGTTTGTCCGTCTCCGGGAGGTCGTCCAGTCGCTTGTCACGCTCGGTCTCGACCGCGGCCCCACCGGCGTCGTCGTGGCGGGCGGCGACAAGCGAGTAGAAGTCGTCGGGGATTTCGACGCGAGCCTCGTGGTCGGCGGCGATCTCGGCGACCATATCCGGCTGGATGCCATGCGAATCGTACAGTTCGATCAGCTGGTCGACCGGGATCGGTTCGTCGCTTCCGGCGTACTCTTCGGCCAACTGTTCGACCTTCCTGGAGCCGCGGTCGAGGGTCTCGCGGTATTTGGCCTCCTCGGTGCGGACGATATCGCGGATCGTATCGCGGTTCTCGTATTCCAGTCGCTTGGCCTGCATATCGACCAGTTCGTCCAGCGGCGCGTCGACGCCGACGTTGTCGACGAGTCGCTTCGTTCGTCGGAGGACCATCCGGGCGAGGTAGCCCGTGCCGACATTCGAGGGGACGATCCCGTCGCCGAACATGTAGGCGAGTGCACGGCAGTGGTCGGCGATGGCGTAGATGTCCTCCAGCGGCTCCATGAGGGCGGTGAGTTCGTCGACGGGCACATCGAGACGGTCGGCGATCTCCGTTCGCGCGGTCTCCATATCCTCGGCCTCGTCGATATCCATGTGGCCCGCGAGCTTGGCGGCCCGGTGGATGAGTTGTTCCTCCTCGTCGGAGTGGTCGATGTTGGCGTGCTCTTTGAGGAACTCGATCATCTCGGGGTAGACCGCCTCGTAGACGGTCGGGGTGCCTTGGCTCATCCACGTCCAGCGTTCGAGCCCGTAGCCGGTGTCGACGACGTAGGTATCCATCTTCGAGTACCGGTTGCCGTCCTTCATCTCGTACTCGCCGTCGGGGTCCTGCTCCATGCTCATGAAGACGAGCGTCGCCAGCTCCGCACCCTTATAGATGACCTCGATGGCGGGACCGGCGTTGCCGCCGCCGACCCACGGATCTTCGATATAAGTGATCTCGTCGAGGTCAGCGCCAAGCGATTCGAAGAGGCCATCGCAGTATTCGACGGTCTCGTCCTTCCAGTAGACTTCACCCTCGTAAGCGTAGTCGTCTTCGGCGTCCTCGCGGGCGTTGAACGCGTGGTGGGCCATCATCTCGAAGGCCATCGTGTGTCGACCTGTCTTCCCGACGTTGTCGATGTCCTGCATCCGGATGCAGGGTTGGCTGATCGTCAGTGGGTTGGCCGGCGGCGGCGTCTGGCCGCTGGTGACGAGTGGCTGGAAATCGTAGATAGAAGCCTGTGTCAAGAGCACGTCGTCCCGCCAGCGGTTGGCGGCCACGGGATATGGATCGATGCGTTCGTGGCCGTGATCCTCGAAGTACGAGAGGAACGCCTCGCGCATCTCCTCTAAGGAATACTCCTCGTCGAAACTCGGATCGTCAATAAATCGGTAATCCTCACACGGTGGCTCCCCACACAGTTCGCGGTCGTGGTCGCGCGTCCAGAAGTGTGCCCCACACGACGAACACTCCCGGCGGACGAAGTTTTCCTCCTCGAAGTACTCGAGGCGGTACTCCTGCTCTAAGCTACTCATTACTGTTCTGTGGCCGATGACACTGCAAAAGCGTTCCGACGACGGGCTGACGCCGAGAGTCCTGGACACGTTACAGCGCCACGACATCACAGCGGCAGCTACTGTTCAAACGGAAAACAGCATAGCGCTATAAAAACAGCAGTGTGATAATCATGAGTAAAAAGATGGACAAAATAAGTAATAAAATCCCTATAATCTGAGCAAGCCATTCAGTATCATTTGGGAAATTGGTATTGTTTTCCACAAACCGTGTTGGATATACAACCGCATATCCGCCTACAGTGCCTGCAAATATCGGAATCGCGAACGAAATGATCGTGTATAGCAGTTTCATACTGGCAATGCAGACGGTCTGTCAGACTACCACATAATTTGACCAGGTATCACAGAATCGGCGGACAGATGTCGTTGTTCGTCGACTCGGTGCAGACTCGATACAGACATCACCTGCTAGGCAGTTTATATTCGATTTTTTCGGTCTGGTCAGACGAGATGGCTCAACCACCATGTAGGAATTCGCTTGAGCTGGATGATCAATGGGCTTTCTGTAAGCCGTGGCGTGATCGATTTGCGGTGGCGTGTCGGCTCACCCGAGGTATAGTACCGTCGCGCTACGTGCTACTAGACAGCGCGTATTTTATCCATCGGTTCTCTACTGGCTGTATGGACCCACGAATCCGCGAACACGCCGAAACGATTGTCGACCACTCGGTCGACATTCAGGAGGGCGACCGTGTCGTTATCCAACTACCAAGCGAGGCCGAAGACCTCGCGGTCGCCCTCCACGAACTGTGTGGCGAGCGCGGCGCGAGCCCGATCTGGATCGCCCACTCCCAGCGGGCCTCCCGAGCCTATCTCCGGAACGGCGGGACGGAGTACGAAACGCCCGACCACCAGCAGGCACTCTACGAGGAGACCGACGCGTTCATCATCGCCCGCGGCGGCGCGAACGTCACCGAGACCAGCGACGTACCCCCCGAAAACAACGCCGCCTACCGCCGGGCGGTCAAACCAGTTCAAGAAGAGCGGCTCTCGAAACGCTGGTGTCTCACGCAGTTCCCCACGAGCGGCCACGCCCAACTCGCGGGAATGAGTACCGAGGCCTACCAGAACTTCGTCTGGGACGCCGTGAGCCTCGACTGGGACGCTCAGCGGGAGTTCCAGGCCGAGATGGTCGACCGCCTCGACGGGGCCGACGAGGTCCGGATTGTCGCGGGCGACGAAACTGATCTCACCTTCTCGATCGCGGGCAACGAGACGCTGAACGACTACGGCGAGAAGAACTTGCCGGGCGGCGAGGTGTTCACCGCGCCCGTCGCCGACAGCGTCGAGGGATCGGTCTACTTCGATATCCCGCTCTATCGACAGGGCCGCGAAATCAAGGATGTGCGACTCACCTTCGAGGACGGCGAGGTCGTCGACCACAGTGCAGCCGTCGGTGAGGACCTCCTGACCGAGATCCTGGACACCGACGACGGCGCGCGGCGGATCGGCGAGTTCGGCGTCGGCATGAACCGCGCGATCGATCAGGTGACCTACAACATGCTGTTCGACGAGAAGATGGGCGATACGATCCACCTCGCTGTCGGCTCGGCGTACAAAGAAACGGTGGGCGAGGACAACGAGCGCAACGAGTCGGCCGAACACGTCGACATGATCGTCGATATGAGCCAGGATTCGAAAATCGAACTCGACGGCGAGGTCGTCCAGCAGGACGGGACGTTCGTCTTCGAAGAGGACGAGGCCGCTGCCTCGGGGAAAGACGAGGCCGCTGCCTCGGAAAACTAGGGCACGCCTTCGACTACCCGTCTGGTGAGTTCTCGTCTTTGGGCCCGTCCTCGTTTTGGGGTTCCTTCCAGTTTTCAGTTCTGTCCGCACCGAACTCTCCTTTGGCGTGGCGTTCACGGGGCCAGAGCATGATCCCGAGCAGGATCGTATAGAACACAGCGACGACCACAACCACAGCAGTGCCCGAAAGCCGACCGATGTCGGCGGCTGTGACCCAGTCTTGGCGCGGCGTGAACGCCGTGATTCTGAAGACCCATGCCAACAAGAGCACCCCCAGCAGCCAGAGATAGACTCTCCGAAGCCGATTCGAGAGGGCTTCGGTCACCGGCACCGTTACCGTTGGCTGCCGGTAATCCGCGCTCAGTTGTACTCGCCAGTCGTGGCTCGGCACATCTTCGGATGGGTTGAGCGCGTTTGCGAACAGGTTCTCCTGGAGCAGTCGCACACGTGAGCGGAAGACGTCGTAATCTCGGTACCGTCGGGCTTCGATCCCCAGAAACACAGTGACGACGCTGATCCCGACCAACAGAATATAGTGTGGGTTGTCGGGGCTCGAAAACGCCCATGTCAGAATCGCCGCCATCAGTGTCACCGCCCACGTCGTCGTCTGATCGAGGCGCTGCCGCCAGGTTCCGACCCGATCGATCTCGCCACGGTAGGCGTGGGCCATCACCGAGCCGAGGCCAGTGCTGTCGTCGACCATCTCGCGACCGATCCCCCGCTCGTCGGCATCCGTCGGATCGACCTCGCTGTGACTCGACTCGCCCATAGCCGAACGATGCTCCGATATCGGAAAAGCAGCGGCGATGATAGCGGTATCCGACTACAAAACGGGCCGTGTCGACAACTACCCGGTGAGGAATCGAATTCGGTACGGTCGATTAGCTACTCGTCGGCGAGGTGGGCCTCAACGCGGTCGATAAGTTCCTCGTTGCCGAGGTGGACCGGCACACGCTGGTGGAACCGCGTCGGCTCGACATCCAGGATCGACTGGCTGCCATCCGAAGAGACGCCGCCAGCACACTCGACGATGTAGGCCATCGGGATCCCTTCGAACTGCAGCCGGAGTTTGCCGTTTTCGGCCGACTTGAGGGCAGGATACGAGAAGCTTCCGCCATAGGTCAACACCTGGTTCACGTCGGCGACCATCGCGCCGCCGTACCGGAGTTTGTACTCTTGTTCGACCTCGTCGATGAACGCCGCGAAGCCCTCGGTCCAGTCAGGCACACGACCACCCATACTGTAGACAGTCGGGTCGTCGGGAATCGTCACATCGTCGTCGACCACGTCGATTTCGCCATCCTCGACGATGGCTTCGGTGACGGTGCCGTCGCGGGCGATATCCATCGTGAGGATCGGGCCGAAGAGGACGAACCCGGAGGCCAGGAGATCGTCGCCGCTGGCCGGGAGGTCGCCCTCGTAGACCGCGATGATCGTCCCCATCGGGCTGTTGGGTTTGATGTTTGAGGAGCCATCAAGCGGGTCGCAGGCAATCGACACGTCACCGTCGCCGACATCTATCGGTTCGGCCTGCTCCTCGCTGGCGTAGATACCGACGCCGTCGATCCCGCCGAGGGCCTCCTCGATGAGTTCGTCGGCGTAGGCGTCAGCCTCAAGCCGGGTCTCGCCGCTGGGGTTGGTTTCGTCGCTTTTGACTCGTCGACCGGGCAGCGAGGCCCGGATCTCGGGAGCCAGCTCGGCGAGCGTCTCGAAGATCTCGTCGAGGACCGCCTCGTGGTCGCGGTCCGTGGTAGGTGAACTCATTAGTCGAGGGCCGCCGGGTTGGTCGGTTCCGATCCCATTACGTCGAGGGCTTCTTTCACACTGGCTTCCTCGAAGATCACGGCTTCGAGGCCGTCGAGGATCTGTTCGGGGTTGTCGCGCTGGAAGACGTTCCGCCCCACGGCGAGGCCGTCGGCACCGGCGTCCATCGCGTTTTTGACCGTCGAGAGGAAGTCCTGATCGTTGGTCTTCGAGCCACCGCTCATGACGACCTTCGATTTGGCGGCCATGTTGACGGCGTGGCTCATCGCTTCAGGCGAGCCGGGATACTTGACCTTCGTGATGTCAGCACCGAGTTCGAGGCCGAGTCGCGTCGAGTAGGCGATGGTGTCGGGGGTCGTCGCGTTCTTGAGGCCCTGGCCGCGCGGGTAGGACCACATGACGACACCGAGGTCGTGTTCGCGGGCGGCCTCCTGGGCGTCACGGAACTCCTCGACCATCTCGAGCTCGTGGTTCGAGCCACCGTAGACGGTAAAGCCGATGGCGTCGGCACCGACCTCGGCGGCGTTTTCGACCGTCCAGTTCACGGCCGAATTGGGCTCGCCCATCCAGAGGTTCGAGGTGCCGTTGAGCTTCGCAAGGAGCGTGACCTCGTCCTCGTAGGAGGGGTAGTAGGCCTCGGCGATCCCCTTCTGGACGGCAACGGCGGTCACCGCGCTGTGGGTGCCGATCTCGAAGACGCGGTCGGGGTCCGCGGTGGCGGGGTTCGGTTCGAAGTCGACCGGTCCGTGTTCGAGTCCGTGGTCGTAGGCGAGGATCAGCGACTTACCGTCGCGGGTTATCGCCTCGTCAGCGTGTGGGATCATCAGTAGTATGTCCCGTAATCTACCATAAAAACACTGTGGTCAATCCCACCGATCTGATACGTTAGAGACTCCCGTACAGCCGTTTTCGCCTCTAGAGCATTACTTCTGTTTGTAGTAAAAACTTCGAAAATATTGCTTTTCCGACCATATTTTGTAAGCAGACAATCACTCAGCCAGGGAGTAAATAACCATATTGTTCATTATATTTCTGCCATCTGATGAATTGTCAATTAAATATCATTTATTTATAACTGCCTCACTGAGTTCGGCGATTGACAGATTGAATACTGGTATTCTGATGCTGTATCTGCCGCTAGCTGCTGCCCGGTTTCAAATCACCAGCTATTCGTAGGCATCCCGTGCCGCCTGGTACCACTCGTCGACAACTACTTGTGAAAGCTCCAGGACATCCGCGACGTGTTCGGCATCGGCGGTCGCAAGACTCCGAACGGAGGTAATCCCTGCCTCCGCGAGTTGCTCGGCGGCCGCCGCGTCGACTGCTTCCAGGTCCTCGACGGGCGTCGGTTTGCTCCGGGCCCGCCAGGCGGCCTCGGCGCTGATCGCGTCCCCGCTGCCGTCGGTGGTGGCGGTATCGGCCGCGCTACCCTCGACGACCTCGGACTCTCCGTGGGTCGGCCACGGCGTTGGTTCGTGGGAGTCGTCGGCAGTCTCGCTGTTGTCGGTCTCGTTGTCGACCGCGTTATCATCGTTACTTACGGGGGCCTCTTCCCAGTCGCCCGCCGAGGCGGCGATCCACTCGGCCTCCGCCGAACCGAGCCCGCGGATCTGTGCCGACCGGCGGTCGAGGTCACCGCCGGAGTCGAAGGACCACGACAGCGAGTGCTCCCGGCGGATCTTCGCGGCGACCCCCGAATTCACTCCGGCCTCGACCAGCATCCGGAAGGACACACGTTTCTCGGTGATGGCTGTGGCATCGTACCCCTCACGTTCCAGCACGGCGGCTGTCGCTGGCCCAACGAACCGCACCGACTCAAGCGCCGCCTCGACAGTCGACGAGTCGGAACTGTCACTTGACACAACCGGTCACCATTCCATACGAATCTTGGTACCGTCGCTATTGAATATTTGCATCAATTTACCAACGTTGAGAGGTAGAAACCAGTGGTCGGAGACGAGCTATCACGGGTTAGTATCAGTGTGGCCACATACGTAGCTCCCATACCTGAAACGGAGCGGTGAGCAGTCGACGGGTCGTCTACACGAAGTCGTAGGTGATCGGATACGACCACGTCTCACCGTTTGAGGCTTTGATGGCCGCGATCACACAGAAGACGAGATTCAACAACAGGAGCACGGGGATCAGTGCGAACCCGATGACGAGCAGTGCCAACGCTCCGGCAATGGTGCCGTAGATGACCACCATGATCTGCCAGTTGAGGGCGTTGGCTGCGTTCCGTTTGGCGAACTCGTCGTCGGCAAGCAGATAGATGAGTAGCGGCCCGAGAATCGACGTGACGAAGCCCGCGATATGCGCGACGATCGCAAGCCCGGTATCTTGCTCCGAGAGTTCAGTCATTTCGTCCGGAACTCTCTGTGGCGCATACTTAATCCCACGGTAGCGTCAGACTGGCCACCACGTGGGAACACGACACCCTCGGAATATCTCGCTACTCAACGGCAACGAACTCGACGAGCACCCCACCGGTCGACCCCGGATGCAGGAAGGCGACCTCGTGGCCCCATGCGCCGGGTCGCGGCTCGTCGTCAATTAGATCGACGCCGCAGTCACGAGCCGTCGACAGCGCCGCGTCGATGTCGTCGGTCCCGACTGCGAGGTGGTGAATCCCGGGGCCGTGGCCCTCAAGGTAGCTCTCGATGGGTCCCGGTTCGTGTGGCTCTAACAGTTCGAAATACGAGCCATTGAGGTCGAGAAACAGGACGTCCATCCCGTCGACCCGCTCCTCATGGACGAGCGGCGCATCGAACAGTTCGCTGTAGCGCTCGGCCAGCCCCACGGCGTCGTCGGTCGCGATCCCGGCGTGGTGGAAACGCATACCGGGCGGTCGACGCCGGGCCGTATAAATGGCAGCGAGAGCACTACCCGGTGCCATCAGGTTCCCAACAAAATTATAGCCTTTACTGAGAATCGCTCAATATGATCGTTACGACGACTGACACGGTCCCCGGTCGGAAGATCAGACGCACCCACGGCATCGTCCGTGGCTACACCGAACTCAGCACCGAATCCCGCGAGCGCGCCGAGAAGCGAATGATAGCCGAAGCCAAATCGATGGGTGCGGACGCCATCGTCGGCGTGCGGTTCATGACCGGCAGCGACACGGAGGGTGCCGCAGAGGTACTGGCCTACGGAACAGCCGTCTCGCTCGGCTGACCGCCGTTGACGACTCAAATGCCGGGCTGATACTCGCCGAACTCCTCGCGGAACACGTCGCAGATCTCCTGGACCGTGCCATAGGCTTTGACGGCCTCGATCACCGGCGGCAGGACGTTCTCGCCGCTCGCCGCCGCGTCGGCCACCGCCGCCAGCGCCTCGTCGACCGCCGCTCCATCCCGCTCGGCTTTGACCTGCTCCAGCCGGTCGACCTGCCGGGCTTCGTCCTCCTCGTCGACTGTCTCCAGATCCATTTCTGGGTCCTCGTCGACTTCGAACTCGTTGACCCCGACGATAATCCGCTCGCCCGATTCGATCTCCTGTTGGCGCTCGTACGCGACGTCCTGGATCTGCTGTTGAACAAACCCGGTATCGACCGCCCGCAACATTCCGCCGCGTTCGTCGACCGTATCAATAATCTCCCGGGCGTCGGCCTCAACGTCGTCGGTCAGTGATTCGACGTAGTAGCTCCCCGCCAGCGGGTCGATGGTGTCGGCAGCCCCGGACTCGTGGGCGAGGATCTGCTGGGTTCGGAGGGCCGTGCGCACCGACTCCTCGGTCGGCAGCGAGAGGGCCTCGTCCTTGCCGTTCGTATGCAGACTCTGGGTGCCACCGAGGACGGCCGCCAGCGCCTGATACCCCACCCGGACGACGTTGTTCTCGATCTGCTGGGCGGTGAGCGTCGAGCCGCCGGTCTGGGTGTGGAACTTCAGCTGTTTGGATTTAGGATTTTCAGCGCCGAACCGCTCGTCCATGATTGTGGCCCAGAGCCGTCGTGCGGCCCGGAACTTGGCGACCTCCTCGAAGATGTTGTTGTGCGCATTAAAAAAGAACGAGAGCTGTGGCGCAAACTCGTCGACGTCCTGTCCGGCCTCGATGGCGGCCTCGACGTACTCGATCCCATTGGCGAGCGTAAAGGCGATCTCCTGGGCCGCAGTCGACCCGGCCTCGCGGATGTGGTAGCCCGAAATCGAGATCGTATTGAAGTTCGGCACTTCATCGGCCGCAAATGCGAACGTATCGGTGACCAGCCGCATCGAGGGCTCCGGCGGATATATAAACAGGTTTCTGGCGATATACTCCTTCATGATGTCGTTTTGGACCGTCCCGCGGAGCTGGTCGCGGTCGACGCCTTGCTTGTCGCCGACCGCGATGTACATCGCCAAGAGGACGACAGCCGGAGCGTTGATCGTCATGCTGGTCGAGACCTCGTCGAGCGGAATCCCCTCGAAGACGGTCTCGAAGTCGGCAAGGGTGTCGATGGCGACGCCGGCCTTGCCGACCTCGCCAGCGGCCATCGAGGCGTCCGAATCGTAGCCCATCTGGGTCGGGAGATCGAAGGCCATCGACAGCCCCGAGGAGCCCTGATCAATCAGATAATTAAAACGCTCGTTGGTCTCGCGAGCGGTGCCCATCCCGGCATACTGCCGCATCGTCCAGAGCCGACCGCGGTGCATCGTCGGATAGACACCCCGCGTGTAGGGCTCTTGGCCCGGAAAACCGAGATCTTCGCCGTAGTCGAGATCGGAAACGTCGTCGGGCGTATACAACCGGTCGACGGATTGACCCCCGGTGTCGGTGTCGAAGCCCTCGGTGCGCTCGCCGAAGCGGTCGAGCGTCGGCCCCAGCGTCTCGGTTTCCCACTCGGCTTTGGCCTCGCGGATCGTCGCGAGGTCCTCGTCGTCGAACATTGTCGAGATCCACGAGGCGTGGCATGTTAAAAGTCGTTGGCGCGGCGGGCAGCGGCAGGACGGACGAGCGAGCGGCAGGCAGTCTACGCGGTCGGGCTGAACATCGCTCCGCTGTCGGTGCCGCCTTGGGCACGCTCGCCCTCGCTGGCATCGGTGACGGTGACGACCTCGAAGGTCGCCTCGGAGCCGACGGCTTCGGGGTCGAGGTAGCCAATCGCGAAGGCCGTGTAGACGGTCTGTCCGTCGGCTTCCAGGTCGACCTCCGCAGCCGGGCCGTCGGCTTGCTGGTCGTCGGTCCCTTGGTCCGTCGTGTTGTTTTCTTCTTGGGTGTCATTCCCCCCTTGCGTGTCGTTTTCTCCCAGTGTATCGTTTGCTCCGTGGGTGTCGTTCCCCGCTTGGGTCGTGTTCGTCTCGGTAGTCGACTCGCCCCCACTGCCTGCGGGGACGACCTCCAGCGTGTAGTCGCCTTCCGGAACCGACTCGGCGACCGTCCCGCCGAACTCGACGCCCGCGAACAGCGGCTCTCCCTCCGAGGGAACGTCGGTCGACTCATTGCCGCCGTCGCCCTCGCCTTCGGGGCCGTCGACGACGACGATGTCGACGGTCCCGGCATCGGGGACGGCGTGGAACAGCCGAAGCCGACTCATCCCCTCGCCCGGATCGGTGAGATCGTCGTCGAGGAGTTCGATCCGAAAGCCGGTGTCGGGACCACCGGCGGCCTCGCCGAAGGCGACAGCCGTCTGTGTGACCCCCGCATCGAGTTCGATCTGCTCGTCGAAGACGACTGTCTCCTCATCACCGGCCGCCGTGACCTGGACCTGGTAGGTTCCTGGATCGAGCGCCGCGTAGGGGCTGACCTCGCCGAAGCCGAGATCCTCGATGGCCGCCTCGCCGTCGATGTAGACGTCGACGTTCGGCGCGTCAGGCGAGGCGTGGGCGACCCGCAGCGCACCCTGCTCGCCGTCGCCGGTCTGTGGTTGTCCCTCGGCATCGTCGGCCGGTGTCTCGCCCTGCCCGTCGTCAGCAGGCCCGCCGTTGTCGGCACAGCCCGCCAATCCCCCGACAGCGACGACCATGCCCGCAGTCTTGAGTACGTCCCTGCGTCGTGTGTGGCTCATGAACAATCAGGGTCCGATACGGCCGACAGATGTGTATCATTTTTTATAGTAACGGTGACTCTCAGATCGGCGCGTGTGTCACGGTTCGGGGTCGTTCGAGTCGACAGATCGTCACGGTCGGAAATCGTGACGAGACCGGTCGGCGCGGCGGTTGGCTTCGCCACGCTTTTCGTCGTCCCCCGAGACCCCCTAGGTATGTTTGGAGGCGGCGGTATGAACCCGCGGAAGATGCAACAAATGATGAAACAGATGGGGATCGACGTCACCGATATCGACGCCGAGACGGTCACCATCACCACGGCCGACGGCGAGGAGCTCGTCTTCGACGCCCCGGAGGTCACCCGAATGGACGCCCAGGGCAGCCAGACCTACCAGATCGTCGGCGAGCCCGAGACACAGGACGCAACTGCGGGCGCAGTCGACGACGGGGGCGACGCCGACGAGGCCGACGAGGCCATTCCGGAAGACGACATCAAACTCGTCGCCTCGCAGGCCAGCGTCTCGAAAAGCGACGCCCGTGAAGCCCTCGAAGCCGAAGACGGTGATCTCGCCGCGGCGATCTCCCGCCTCGGGTGATCCTCCTCTGTCAGGGTGATCGGGAGTACCTCCGCGCACCCGGCGCGGAACTCCACACCGACCTCGGGATGTTGACTGTCCCCGACGACGTCGAAAGCGGGGACGTCCTGGAGACACATCTCGGTACTGAGTTCGTCGCCCGCGAACTTCGCGGTCCCGACCTGTTCAACCATCTCGAACGCACCGGCGCGCCGATGATGCCTCGGGATATCGGGCTCGTCGTCGGCCACACTGGCGCGGCCGCCAACGACCGGGTCCTCGACGCCGGGACGGGAACCGGCGTGCTGTCGGCGTATCTGGGTCGACTCGGTGCCTCGGTCACGACCTACGAGCAGGATCCCGAGTTCGCCGAGGTCGCCCGCGAAAACATGATTACCGCGGGCGTCACCGACCGCGTCGACATCCGTACCGGCGACGTCACCGAGGACCTCGACGACCTCGTGGCTGGCGAGCCGTTCGATCTGCTCACCCTCGATACGGCCGACGCACCGGAAATCGTCGATTCGGCCCCCGACCTGCTGGCCTACGGCGGTTACGTCGCGGTCTACTCGCCGTTTATCGAGAACTCCCGAAAGACCGTTGCAGCCGCCGAGGAGGCCGGACTGTCGGGGATCGAGACGATCGAGACGATCCAGCGGGAGATGACCTTCGACGACCGGGGGTCGCGGCCGTCGACTGCGGGCGTCGGCCATACGGGCTATCTCACCTTCGCGCGGCACAGTTAGGCGACGAAGACGACGCCAGACTCTTTATATCGGCCCACTTCTGTCCAGATACGATGTCGACGAACGATTCCACTGTCGAGGAGACCGAGACGTGGCCTGAGCTGGCGATCGGCCTGTACGAACGGCTCACCGGGCGCGGAGCCGAGATTACCTACGAGTTCGACGAGATGCGGATCGACGTTCCCGACCGGATCGGCGAGGACGCCGACCACGCCGAGTGGCGGCTCGACGGCACGGTCAAGATCCGGGCCCGCGAACGCGACAGCGACGAGTGACCCCCGACGACGAGCCTCGCGGACTCCTCGTCGAGGCCGATCTAACGGTCGACCTCCCCGAATCGTCGCTCCGGCTCCATAGCGAAGGCGACACCCTATACGTGGAAGCCCCCGACTTCGGCACACTCCGTGAACTCCGGGCGACGGCCACAAGCGATGCCGTCGGCTGGTTCCGACAGCTCGGTGCCGACAGCCCCCTCGTCATCGAGACGCCGGTGCTCGTTCGCGTCCGCGGGGTTCCAGTCGCCCGCTACGAGCCATCGGGGTCGGCTGGCTGGCTCGCCGACCGCCTCGGATTCAGTCCGTTCCGGATCGACCTTACGGGTGTCTTGCAGGCTGCCGGGCGGCAACGCTGGCACTGAACGGGCGAGCGTCTGACAAAGGGTTAAATCGTCTCGTTGGTGAACCAGTAGCTATGAGTGACTATACACGCCGTCGGCTGCTCGCGCTGGGCGGGGCGATCACAGCCGGAGCGGTCGCGGGCTGTTCCGGTCCCGAAAACGCCGCTGAGGCAGGGTCGACGCCGGAAGCGTCGGCGGGACCGACGCTCCAGACTATCTCGCTGCAGAACCTCGACGACGACGACCGAACGGTCGATGTGATCGCCCAGTGGGGCGACACAATCGAGTACTGGGAGACACACGAGCTGGGGTCGATCAACGGCGACAGCAGTCTTACCCTCGACAGCGGCTGGCCGACCGATCCTGGCGAGTTCCAGCTAACCGTGCGGCTTAGCGACGACGATACACGGGCCGGGGTGTCCTCGGCGGACCTCCCGGACCACGACTGTCTGGATCTCGTTGTATTAATCTCCCGCGAGGGCGAGCTCTCGATACTAACCGACGTGAGCGGCGGGGAGTGTTCGACCGACTCGACTGGCGACAACAGTAGCGACACGTAACGGCGACCGGCGACTCCGAGGCGGCCACTGCGACGATCGAAGATGGGAGCGCGGACGCGCCAGCCGAACTACTGCTGGCTGCAGTCTTTTATAAGTGCCAACAGCTCCCGGCGGGAGTCGGCAGGATCGATCTCCGCTTCGAGTGCCGCCATGAGTTCGTCGGGGGCGCTCTCCGACGGCCCAGCCGGATACGCACCCCCGGCGACGTAGTAGTCGTCGTCAGCCCAGACAGCCAGTAGTGCCTCAATGGGCAGCGACAGCGGGTCCGGATCGGAGTCGCGGTCCGTATTGTTGACGCTCAGTTCGGTTGCGAGATCGTCGGCCGACAGTTGGAGCCTCGCGTGATATCGCCGCAGACTCCCGTCGACACCTCCGATCGAGATGCTGCTCCGGGTTTGTTTCGTGATGTCGGCGAGCCCGCGAGCGTCGAGGCGGTCGACGAACGCCGAGGCGACGCGTTGGCGAAGCAACGAACTCAACATCGGGTTCGGTGGGTGCGGTGGATCGAGCCGCACCCGACTGATAAAAAAGAACCGCCACGGTCGATCGACGCCCGTCCGGTCGGCGATCGTCTGTCGCTGGGTCGACTCCTCGTAGACACGGGTGTGAATATAAACCGACAGCATCGGTGTCGAAAACGGTGAGTCGACCGTGCGGTCGGTCTGCCGCCAGTCGGTCAGCCGCGATTCGGGAACCGACGGAGCCGGGATATCCATTGCCGACCGTTCAGTGGTCGTCCTCGCGCCATTTGTGTTCGCACTCGGTACAGATGAAGAATCGGGTCTCCGACTCGTCGGCCGCCCGGATCTGTTGCATATACCAGTAGGCCATGTCGTTGTCACACTGTGGACACTGGGCTTTCGTGCTCGGCAGCCCCTGATCCTCGGCGTCGCTCACGTCGACGATCTCGGTGCTGACCTGCCCTTGCGTGGTCGTCATCGCCTGTTCCTGCTTTTTGTCGCGTGGCTTTTCGAACCCACAGGAACAGACCCACAGGTCGCCCTCTGTCTTCATCATCGAACCGCAGTCGTCACAGAACTCCATTAGCGAATCGAAAGTCGGCTGAGACACTTAAACGCCGGGATTCGGCCGGGGGCGACCGGGTGCTGCGTCTCGGAACGCGCCGAGCAGGACCACCCTCACGGCATCTGTGGATCAGTTTGGGACTGCTGGCCGACAAGGTACCATTCGAGCACGCGGGCCGCACCGCGGCGGATCGTCTTGCTCGCGGTCGACGTGTCGACGCCCAGTCGCTCGGCCACGTCGTCGAGCGTATACTCACGCGGCACCTGAAAGTAGCCCGCTCCGAGCGCAACCGAGAGACACTCGCGTTGGCAGTCTGTGAGGACGGATTCCGACTCACGGTCCCTGACGACCGAGAGCAGTTCGTACTCCACTCCACGGTCGTCCAGGACCGCACCGAACTGCTCGAACTGCTCGCGGGTGACGGTCACGTCGAACTCCACGGTCCCGTTTCTGGCAACGATCGGGAACTCCGGCGGCAACGACGTGCTGCCGAAGAGGTCGAAAAACGGCCGTTTGGTCCCCTTCTATTGGGCGATCGTCCGCTGAGCGTCCGTATACAGCTCGTCGTAGTCGACGATATCCGGGTGGTCCCGAATGACCTCACCGGCAGCCGCGGCCTCGTCGCCGACGACTTCGCCGAGACACATCGCCCCCTCGTCGGTTGGCACGCCAGCTAACAGCCGAAACCGGGCCTCCGGAAACGACATCGAGACCTCCTTCGTCCACACACCATCAGGGATCGGCATCCGGAACCGCGCGCTAATCAGTTCCCCTGCCATCGCTGTCCTCCCTGCCTCGTGATCATGTTTCCCGTCGTCTCGGCCCGACAATATAAGTGGTCCACAGTGCCGACCGTCGACCGATCGCTATTCGGTCCAGTGAGTCACAGGACGGCTGAAACGCGATCCTCAGGCGTCTCCCTCGGATTGGCCCGGCTCGCCGACTGCCTCGATCGGCATCACGTTGTTGAGTTCGGTGTCGAGATCGTCAGCCGAGCCGAACTCCTCCCGGTCACAGTTGGCGATCAGTTCGCCGAGATTGGCCTCGCCGTCGGCGAAGATCAGCGTCACGTCGTCGAACTCCGCGGCGGCGTCGTCCCGCCCTAGTGGGTAGTCGACCCGGTCGAGCACGTTTGTCACACGGTTGATTTTGATTCGTTCTGTCACACCGTGTATAACGGTTCCACACGACTTAGCCGCTCTGCAGGGTTTCCTGACAGTACCACTCTCGAACCCAACCCGGAACCCCGATATATCCCGAGCCGTAACCACCGGTTATGAGCCTCACGGACGACGAGGTAGACCGGTTGGGAGACATCGTCGAACTCCAGCCGACGAAGAACAAGGAGCTCCAGGACCGCTGGGGGCTCGACAGCGGAAGTGAGGTCCACCAGTATCTCGAAGGCCACCTCAAGGAGTACTATTTCCGGGACGACGACAGCCTCATTCGGTCGACTGCCGAGGCCGTCGAACTCACGGGTGTCGAGCCGGGTGTCGAACCCCCAACTGAGGGCCAAGGCACTGACGAGCCCCCGAGTTCGATCCGGGTTTCCCTCCTGGAGTCCAGAGTGTTCGAGACCGTCGCCGGCCCCGACGAGCGCTCCGAGAGCGTCGTCAGCGTGCTCAACGGGCTCCGAGAGGCCTACAACATCGACCCCGAGGCTGGCGACGTGCGGCGGGCCCTCCAGAGTCTCAAACGCAAAGGCGTCGTCGAAGTCATCTATCGGACCGTCCCCACCTTCCGGCTCTGTGTCGGGCGGGATGCGGTCGATGTCGAGACGACCGACGACGAGTAGCCTGCGGCTATGCAGCCGTAGTCAGTCACTACCCGGCCGGTTTTCCCGTTTCGAACGATCTGCCAGCAGCCTTTTTATTCCCTTTCCAGGACCCCCCTCGATCGGCCAGCCGCGGGTCCGCCATGCCGGGGGCTCCGGCTGGAAGTCCCCACAAGAACTCCCACAGACCGTCGACGACTGGTGGCACTCCTTGGCCGCACACCACGGCAGGAGGGCCCGGCCGTCCCGCCGGAGTTCGAAGAACCGACAGTCCGGCCGCATCGTCCGGTCGTAGTTCCGCCACCCGCGCCCGTAGGCTCGCTCGGCGAGTTCGAGCCGTCTGCTGTGTCGGTCCGCGTCGGTATCGGAACCGTCGCCGTCAGCCCCAGTGAGACGCGTCGGATACCACTCCACGCTGGCGGCCTCGGCGTCGACACCGTTTTTAAATTCGGTCGTCAGAATCCCGGCCTCGACCGGCAGCGACTCCAGGAGAGCTGGTTCGACCCGTCGCCCCGTCTTGGCAGTCGCCACCCAGACCTCGTCGGCTAGCGCGGTGTCGACATCGTGTTGGAGCTGGTCGGCCAACTGGCGGGCCGCACTGGCGTCGAGATCCGGTTTGTTCTCGATGGCGATCAGGCGATCGACCCAGTCAGGGAAGGGGGCGATGCGTTTGATCTGGATCCGGTTGCCGTCACGTCGTGTCCGGATGATTCCCCGATCATCGGCGCGATGAATCGCCTCCCGGACGTAGCGCCACGGGTAGCCCGGTTGGGGCAATGCGTCGCGGTAAAAGGCCCAGTCGACCGGAGCGTGGCGGACGATATGGAGGAGGTCGGAATCGAGTTCCCGGTCGCCGAACTGCTGGCGGGCGGCCAGTTTTTCCGGGGCGACCTCAACAACGACCGTATCCCAGCGCCGCCGCTTGGTGCCGAGCTGGCGGGCAACGAGCTGGGGAGTCTCGGCTGGCTTGTCGGGTGGCCAGGCGAGTTCGGCCCACCGACAGACCTGCAGTTCGTAGACGAACTCCGAGCGGCCGGTCGGCACGCCCTAAATGTACTCGCCGTCGTCGTCTTTCAGCTCGTCGAGGAATTCGTGGGCCTCTTCGAGGATCTCTCGGGGACCGTCCTGGGTGATCGTATTGAGCGCCTGCTCGTAGTCACGCCACTGGAGATCCCGGTGTTCCTTCGAGAGTTCGGCGCTCGCCTCGAAGGAATGGGCGATAAACAGGTGGACCGTCTTGTGGATCGTCTTCCCGTTGGCCTGAAAGACGTAGTCGTAATCCTTGCGGAACCCATTGATAAGTCGAAACTCCTCGATACCGGCCTCTTCGGAGACCTCTCTGATCGCTGTCTGCTGGAGCTCCTCGTTCCCTTCGACCCCGCCTTTGGGGAACTCCCAGTCCCCCGGACGGCTCTTCAGGAGCAAATACTCCCGTCGGCCGCGGGTGTCGCGGAAGAGGATTGCACCAGCACTTGTCGCATCGACCGTCATTAGCAATCGGTATGCGGCGGTCTGTTAAGAGGGTGTCGGAGGCTGTACCAGTCGACTGCCGTGAGTACCGGCGTGCTGCCACGGGTCAGTGTCAGTAGCCACCCACTACTCGGTGGTAGTCGCTTACTACGGGGTGTGGGTCGCCCACACTAATCGGTCGACACCATCGCTCGTGGGAAGAATTCACAGTCCGGAGGGCGGTAGATGCGTTTTTAGTGCTCGCGGCCACACTCGTTTGTAGTCACTATGACGTTCGTTACAAAACTCACCTTTCAGTCGGGCGACCGGGCCGTTCTCGAAGACACCGTCACCTCGCTCAAAGAGATGGTCGAGCGCAAGGGCGGCCAGTGTAAGGGCCCCCACACCGATCCGGCCGATAAGCTCCGGGTGCCACAGTACCGAACCCTCCAGCCGGGTGGGACGTTCCCCGACTGGGAGTACACCGTCTACAACCGCCGGGTCGACATCCACGGTGCCGACCACATCGCCCGCGAGGTCGGCCACATGGAGTTCCCCGACTCGGTCCACGTCGAGATCGAAGTCGAACAAAAAAAGCCGCTCGGCCACAAGGGGAACTGAGGGCGCTCCCCATGCGTCGAGACGCCGCGGTCATCATAGCTTTATTTTCTCTCGTCGTCTCCACCACGTATGAGCGATTCAGCAGTCCAGACGGACGCCGACCTCCGGGCCCTCCGCCGGGAGCTTCACCGACATCCCGAGCCAGCGTGGTGTGAATTTTATACGACCGCCCGACTGATCGAGGAGCTACGAGCCCGCGATGTCGACGCGATCCACTACGGCCGAGAGATCCACGCCGCCGACGAGCGGCTCAACCTCCCCGACGAGTCGACCCGCATCGAGTGGCTCGATCGGGCCCGCGACGCCGGTGCCGACGAGGAGGTTTTAACAACAATCGGCGAGAGCTTCACCGGCGCGGTCGCGGTCGTCGACCGCGGCCCCGGCCCAACGGTTGCCCTCAGGGTCGATATCGACGCCCTCCCGATCACCGAAGCCGACGATGCCGACCACCAGCCAGCCAGCGAGGGGTTCCGCTCCGAGAACGAGGGCTATATGCACGCCTGCGGCCACGATGCCCACGCCACCATCGGCCTCGGCGTCCTGGATGCGATCCTCGCCAGCGATTTCGCTGGCACATTTAAATTGATCTTCCAGCCCAGCGAGGAACAGATTTCGGGCGGCAAACCGATGGCCGAATCCGGCATCATCGATGACGTCGACTACCTGCTGGCGCTCCACATCGGCCTCGATCACCCCTCCGGACAGGTCGTCGCCGGCATCGACGACTTTCTGGCCGTCACGCAGTTCCGCGCCGAGTTCACGGGCGAGTCGGCCCACGCCGGAGCCCGCCCCGAGTCGGGCGCGAACGCGGTCCAGGCGATGGCGGCGGCGGTCCAGAACCTCTATTCGATACCCCGGAACTCCGAGGGCGCAACCCGTGTCAACGCCGGCCGCGTCGGCGGCGGCACCGCCGACAACATCATCCCCGAACACGCCTTTATCAAGGGCGAGGTCCGCGGCGAGACGACCGACCTCATGGCCTATATGTGGAATCACGCCCAGCGTGTCATCGAGTCGGCCGCCGAGATGCACGCCTGCGAGGCCGACATTCAGATGCTCGGTGAGGCCCCGAGTGCCGAAAGCGACCAGGCGCTGGTCGACATCGTCGGCGAAGTCGCGGGCCGAACGGCGGGCGTCGACGACGTGCTTGAACGCGACAGCCTCGGCGGCAGCGAGGACGCCACGTTCCTGATGCAGCACGTCCAAAACCAGGGTGGGCTGGCCGCATACGTCGGCGTCGGCACCGATCACCCCGGCGGCCACCACACGCCAACCTTCGACGTCGAGGAGCGAGATATCGCGGTTGCAATCGACGTGCTGTCGGCGTCGATCCGCGAGATCGCCGCGGCGATGCCATAACCAACAGAGTCACCGAATCCGACCGGTACGAACACCGAATAGCATCCGGACCGACAGTCGACACTGAATGCCCTCTACCGAACGACTGGAGTCGGCCGACTGGCTCACCCTCTCGGGCGACGAGCGGATCGAATGGATCGGTCGACCCTCACTATTTACGATCGTCCCACAGCTCCTTATTGCAGTCATCGTTGGAGTCGGTGGCGCGCTTGCAGTCTCGGCGCTCGATTCGGTCGTCGACGGGACAGTTCCGGCAGTCGTCCGACTCCTGCCGCTCCTCGCCGCGCTCTCGATACTGGCGGTCGTGCTGCTGCGATGGTACCGCGTGCGGTACGTGATCACCTCGACGCAGGTCTACATCAAACGGGGATTCGTCTCGCTGGACGTCGACCAGATCCGGCTCGCTCGCATTCAGAACACCCAACTCTCTCAGTCGATCCTGGAGCGACTCCTCGGCTACGGCGACGTGGTCGCCTACACCGCGGGCAGCGACACGCTGAACATCGAGTTCAATGCCGTCCCCAACCCCTCGCGGGTCAACGAGACGCTGTCGCGGCTGTTGAGTCAGCCCGAAAACGAGCCGGTCGAGCTGTAGGCGTCCGCTCACCAACGGGGACACACCTTTTTGCGCTCGACGGTTCTACACTGTCGTATGCAAATCATTGTCGTAGGCTACGGCCGTGTTGGGTCCCGCACTGCCCGTGTGCTCGCCGAAGAGGGGTACGACGTGGTCGTGGTCGACAACGACCACCTCAAGGTCGAGCGCGCCCGCGAGCAGGGGTTGACCGTCGTCGAAGGCGATGGCACCGACGAGGCAGTATTAAAAAAAGCGGGCATCGAGACCGCCGACGCCCTCGGCGGGATCACCGGCGACGTCGATATTAACCACCAGATTTGTCTGATCGGCAAGGAGTACGGCTGCCGGACCGTGATGCGTATCAGCGAGGACGTGAGCACCGAGGTGTACGAAACCTACGTCGGCGATGCCGACGAGGTGATCTATCCGCAGCGACTCGGCGCGGCCGGGGCCAAAACCGCCCTCCTTGGCGGGAGTTTGAACGCGGTCGGCGACCTGACCGAACAGCTCCAGTTGACGGTGTTTACTGTCGATCACGACTCGCCGGTGGTCGGCAGCCGCATCTCGGAGATCGAGCTGCCGTCGGCCGCCCGGCTGTACGCCCACGGCCGCGAGCGTGATCCGATGACGATCCCGCTGCCGACGACGACTGTCGAGGCTGGCGACCGGCTGGCGCTCGTCACCGAACAGGAGGCCATCGACGAGGTCGAATCGCTCCTGCTCGGTGCGGAATGAGCTGGGCCGACTGTTTCGAGCAGGCACCCGACGACGTGACCGTCGCGGAGATCAGAGACGCCCTCGCTGCCCACCGCACAGCCAGCGAGAGGGACGACTCCGACGACGAGGCGGGAACAGTCAGCGACCCACCGGAGCCGAGCCCGACGCGGATCGTCGCCGACGCCGACGTGTTGGCGGCCGACTGCTGTCTTGACAGCGAGGCGAGAGCCGCACTCGATCTCCTTCGCCAACACTCCTGGACGACACTGGTCGCCAGCGACCAGTTGATCGACGACGCCGAGGCAGTCATCGAGTCGGTCGGCGACCGGTCGCTGGCCGCCGACTGGCGCGAACGGATCGAAGCGTGGCGCGAGCCGGTCGACCAGCCTGCCGGGGATCATCCGGCGGTAGCCTCGGCCTACCGCGGCGGCGCGATGCATCTGCTCTCGTTCGACGACCAACTCACTGGCTCGGCGGCCGGGGCGGCGCTGCACAACCGGTTTCCGGTTAGCGTCCGCCAGCCCGACGCCTTTGGGCTGCTGTTCGATCCCGAGAGCCTCTATGAGGCCGAGCTGTCCAGCGAGTACCCCGGTCCCGACCGCGACCCGCGAGCGTAAGCTTCTGGTGTCGGTATAATTGGTTTAAAATTAGTCGTCGACTACCGTTCGAACCTTAGAGGCCGATGTTGAGCGCGTACGGCCACGGCACCGTGGCGACGATGAGGAAGGCGACCGCAGCCCCCGCGCCGTAGACGTTTTTCAGGAACTGCGTCATCTCGGTTTGGGCCTCTTCCTCGTCGACGGCCCAGAAGTCGTGCATTGCGACGCCCGAGACCAGCAAGAAGACCGCAAGTGCGCCCGCCCCGATGGTCGGATAGATGCCAGCGACGAGCGAGAGTCCGCCGAAAATCAGGAGGCCGCCGCTCAGCAGGACCGATGCGCGTGGGGCAGGCAAGCCCTTAAATTCGGCGTAGCCAGCCATCGAATCAGTATCCAGGAAGTGGTTCAGTCCGGTGAACGCGAGGACGCCACCGAACAAGATCCGTGCGAGCAAAAACAGTTCGGCTGCGCCTGCGGCTTCGAACACCATCAGGCACTCACCGCGGTTCCGGCACTCAGTTCGAAACGATGCTGCCCGTGCGTAGATCGTGGTTGCATTACAGTAGCTCATACGGACTCTCCATTTACATCACTTCCCGGACATAAGTGTAACCAGATAACCCCTGTGTCACTGACCCATAGCAAGACGGCAGACTGGCCAAGGTGGGTTTGCTGTCGTGTCACCGACGACACAAACCCACCAAATTGTAGATAAAATTGATGATGGACCGTTGGACGGCGGGTTCAGCGAGGCGATTGATCCCTAGCGCTGGGCGTACCAGTCGGCGAACTTCGCCAGCGCGCGACCGCGGTGTGAGAGGGCGTTTTTTTCCTCGGAACTGAGTTCGGCGAACGTCGACCCGTCGTGTTCGAAGATCGGATCGTAGCCGAAGCCGCCGTCGCCCCGCGGTTTGACGATCGTTCCGCGAACCGATCCGACGAAGAGTTTCACTGGCAGCGGCTCGTCGTCCTGTTCGTCGGTGTCAGCACCACTGGCTGCTGCTGCAGCGTGGTCTTCCGCGGCAGCGGCCGCGCGATCCTCTCGGTCGACGGGATCGGGCGAGGCCGAAAACGGCTCGCCGTCGCAGTAGGCCATCACACACCGGAACGAGGCCGCACGGTCCTCGACGGTTTGGGCGAGGTCCCACACCGTCTCGATGCCGAGTGTGTCCTCGACATACGAGGAGTAGGGGCCCGGAAAGCCGTCGAAGACGGTTATAAACAGTCCGGAGTCGTCGACGACGACCGGCTCGCCGACCTCGCGGTAGGCTTCGCGGGCCCCCTCGGCGGCGATCGTTTCGAGCGAGTCGCTTTGGATCTCGGTGTAGTCGTAGTCGTAGTCGGTGATCGTCTCGTCGCCCAGATACTCGCGGGCTTCCCCGAGTTTGCCAGGATTGGTCGTCACGTAGTGAAGCATACTCGTCGGTTCGGTCGACGGGCAAAAGCGTCGTCGGTCGACCGGACGAACGGGTCGTTAGTCGTCGACGATGACTTCGACCGGCTCGTCGGCTTCGACCTCATCGTCGTCAGTCTCCTCGGAGCCCGAGCGTTCCTGGTAGTAGAGCCCACCGGCGACCAGCAGGACGGCCAGCGACCGCCAGTTGGCGAGGTTCAGCGTGTAGCCGACGCCGAACGGCTTTTTGACGAGCATTCCCTTGCCGGGCTGCCAGTAGGCCGACAGCATCCGCCCGATCGAGGGGCGCTCGAAGTTGTACGGAATCCCGAGAATCTGACCGGAGTCTGGTTTATCTGCCATACACCCCTGTAGGGGCTTCGACGTAATGAAAATTCGCCCTCCGGTCGCCCTAGGACTGCTCGTCGGAAGGCGCTGGCGGCTCCGTGTCGACCATCGCGGATGTCTCATCACTGGCACGCCGCGAGATCGACCCCGTCTTGGAGAGCAGTTCCGCCTCGGCGTCGTACTCGACACCGGAAAGATGGTGGGCGGCCACCTCCAGGAGTTCGGTGTTGATCTGCGAAGAGTCGATCCTCGCGTCCCGCTGGAGTGCTTTTCTGACTCTGGGTTCGAGCGCGGTGAAGCCGTCGACGGCCGACTGCTGACGTTCGATCCGGTCGGCCGCCTCCACCAGCGCGGTCGCCCGTTCGAGCCACGTCTCGCTGTAGGCCTCGACCGTCGCGGTCGACAACCTCGTCACGTCGCTGTGCTGCAGGACTTCGGGTGGCTCCCGGAAGGCAGGTGGCGGCGCGGGGTCGGCCGCGACTAGGTCGCTGTGGGCCGCGGCGACGTCCTCGACGGCCGCCGACAGCCCGTCAAGCGTGATCTCCGAGACCCACTCCTGGAGGGAGTCGACGTCCGGCTCGCTGTAGAGGGGATCGAGCCCAGACAGCGCCACGCCGATCGAGCCGACCAGATCGGGGTACGGCTCGCCAGCAACGTCGAGTAGCGGATGCTCGCCCACCTCGCCGACGAACTCCCAGAGGTCGACGAACGCCGGAGCACAGAAGGTCCGTCTGAGCCGCCGCCCGACCGGCGCGACCGCCGGCGTCCGATGGTCGTCGGTCGAAGGGACCGAGAGTTCGGGGCGGTCGGCGACGGCTTCCGGCGTCGGCTCGCGGGCGACCGCGCCGACCGCAGCAGCCGTCTTTTTTAAGGAGCGTGCGAGCTCGGTGAGTCCGTTGTTCCCCGCGCGATTGCTGAGTACGTCGAGGCGGTCGGCAACGCGTTCGTACTGGTCGACCGCCGCGGCGGTGTTGCCGGATGCGGCCGCGTCGTCGGCGGTCCGCAGATGACGACGAAGTCGGGCGATCGACCGGGCGATCTCGGCGTGTTGGTAGCGCTCGTCGGCCAGCTCGATCGGTGGCACGGTGGCGTCGACCCGCGTGCGGGTCTGCCGGAGCGTGCGGAGCGTCCGGACGATCGTCCGGCGGGCCTCGGTGTCGACGGTCGGCGGCGGCTGGGCCCCGTAGAGATCGTCGGTGGCCGCCACGACGACCGCCGCCGTATCGTGGAGCACGGCCTCGATGGCCGTGGCGATCCGGCTGGCCTCCGAGGCGTAGGTCGACGCCGAAGCGGTGACGCCTCCCGAACCGCCGTCGGTATCCGTACCCGGATCGTCAGGGCTCCGCCGCTCGTTGGTGGCGGCGGTCTTCGACTCCTCGGCAATGTCGTAGGCCCGGCGGTAGGCCTCGATACCGGCCAGATAGGCGACCAGCGCGCGCTGGTACTCCTCGGCTTCGAGGGCCGCATCGCCAGCCTGCACCGAGTACCAGCCGTCGGCCGCGGCCGCCCGAATACGGGACAGCGCGGTGTCGAACCCCTCGCCCGCCTCCTCCTCGATCAGGCGTTCAAGAAGCGTCTGGATCAGCTGAAACTGTTCGGGATCGTCGTCATCAGTGGGGAGCTGCCGTTCGCCCAGTAGGTGGTCGATGCGCGCAAACAGCGGGGCCAGCGAGTCCAGGACACTGCCGTCGTCTCCCCGACCACGGACGACAGCCGAGGCGACCGAGCCGATCGTCGGCGCGGCGAATTCGAGGGCGGCGTCGGTCAACGACTGGGCGCGCTCGGTATCGCCCTGGCTGCGGGCCTTCTCGGCTGCCGACAGCTGGAGAGCCAGCCCGGAGTTCCGGGCCGTCCTGGAGACAGTCCCGCTGAACCGGGTCCACAGGCGGTTGACGCGGTCCTGCAGGCCGTTGGTCTCAACGATCGACTCGATCTCCTCGGCGGCCTCGACGACTAACTCGTGGTCGGCCAGCCGGGTGGCCACGCCCTCGACGAAGTTGGTGGCAGTCGCCAACGAGGCGGGGTCGTCGCCCGCCGCCGCGGTTTCGCCCCCGCCGTCGCCCATCGTCGACTCGTCGAGACCCTGTTCGGAGCCCTCCCGACGACGGCGGTCGAGCCAGCGCTTGAGGCGGTCGAGTAGACGGTAGACACGCTCGACGAACCGGTTTCGGAGCCGGTCGAGTCGCTCGGAGCGGCCACCGGCGACCGCCACGGGACCGACGCTGAGGAGCGTGCCGACCGCGAGCCCGAACGGAAACGCACTGAGTTCGCCGTACCCGAACAACGCGGCCCCCCGCGACCCGAAGGGGACGACGATCGCCAGCGCCGCGATCGCCGTCGCCTCGATCCCGAACCGCGTGGCGGGGGTGAGCCCCTCGTCGGTCGACCGGCGCGGGCCACGCGAATCGGCCCGGAGCAGCGCGAACAGCAGGCTGCTGAACGGCACGACGAACCCGGCGGCGAGTCCGGCGAACAGCACGGCGAGAAACAGCCGGAGATCGGGCGCATAGAGGATGCCAGCCGCGCCGCCGGCGACCGCCACCACCAGGCCCGCGATGGCGGCAAAGCCGCCCAGATCGTCGAACGAGAGCCCGCTCACCAGCAGCCACGTGGCGACGATGCCGATGGCGTAGCCGATGGTCGCCGTCCAGATCGATGGCAGCCACCACGTCGAGACGACGACCACAGAGGTCGCTGCCACGATGAATCCCGTCGACAGCGTGACGACGAGCGCAGAGAGCGTTGGCCTCGACAGCCGATTGTGGGCGGTGTACAGCCCGCCGATGGCGACCCCAGCGAGTAGGCCGAGAGCAAAGACGGTGTTTCGCGGGAGGGTCAGCCGGACGATTCCAGCGGTGACGACGCCGATACACAACCAGAGCAGTCCATCAATGAGCCGCTTCATGCTAGTAGACGTCCGAACACCAGCCGCGGTAGACGGCGACCGTCGTCTCCCACCGGCCGGTATCTCCTGACGACTCGTTTCGCGTGACGACCGCGTACGTGCCAGATTTGCTGATACCGATGACCCGTTCGAATCGGTCGACGTTCTGTCGGTTCACCAGCGTCTCCTCGTTGGGATCGAACACCGACAGGCTCGCCCGTGGACCGTCGACGCGGCGGAGCCGGACGTAGAGCCGCTGGCCTGCCTCGGCGTCGGCATCGTAAATCTCCATGCCCTTCCGTCGGACCTCGGCGGTTCCCTCGTAGACGGTCCGACAGCTCCCCTCCTGGATACACCCCGCCAGACTCGTCGCACCGACGGCAGCGGCCAACAGTGACCGCCGGGAGCAGCGATTACGGACCATACGCTACGAGTAACGCCGACCGGCTTAAGCCTCCGTCATCCAAAAATCGCTTCTGATACTCCGCGGGTCGAGTGACGGTGGTCAGCCGCAGCGAGCCGTTACTGGTACCGACCACGGTCTTCGATCGTCGCCAGTCGGTCGAGAACCGCCTCGCTGCCGACCTCGCGGTAGCCCGCTAGCACGGCCCGTGTAAGTGGCTCGGGATCGTCGACGGTCGCAGCAAGGCTCTGCCGGAAGACGTGGAGGTCCATCGCGTGGTCCTCGACATGGCCGGTATAAAAGCCGAGACCGAAGTCGATCAGCCACGTCCGGTCGCCGATCCTGACGTTTCGGGTGGTTGGATCGCCGTGGACGAACCCCGCCTCGTGGATCGTCGCGAGATGACGGCCGACAGCTCGAACCGGCTCGACGGCGAGGGCGGCCGCCAGATCGGCCTCGCCGACGTGTTCGAACCAGATCGTCGAGTCTTGGGTGTCGATGTCCCAGACCAGCGGCGTCGGTACCCCCGCTCGCCGGGCTTGCGAGGTGAGTCGGGCCTCGGCAGTCGTGCGCTCGGCCCGGAGCGTCTCGTCCAGTTCCGGGTGGCGGTAGGCTTTCGGCACGCGGCGCTTGCGAACACTGTGTGCTGGAAGGCTCAGTCCCTCGTCGGCTGGATCGAGTTCCTCGACGACGGCCTCCGCACCGCGCTGGGTCGCGGTGGCTGCGTCGGCGGCCGCCAGCCCGCGAGCGACCGAGGGCTCGTCGGCGCGCCACGTGACTGGGACTTGGTCGGGGCGGAAGTTGGGGTCGACCGTCGACTCGGCGATTGTGAGGGTGTCACCGGCGGCGAACTGCTTGGCACCCAACACCGCGATCATCCCGGCGTTGTCCCGCAACAAGCGCGGCTCGGGCGCGTGGAACGCTGCGCCGCGCTCGTCGCACATCGTTTCGAGCATCTCCTGGAGCCGTCCGTTTTGGCCCACGCCGCCGCCGAGGACGAGTTCGTCGGTGCCGGTCAGCGACAGCGCGCGCTCGGCGACCTCGGTCAGCATCCCGAAGACGTGTTCCTGCAACGAGAAACAGATGTCCTCGATTTCCTCGCCGCCGTCTGCGGCCTGTTTGGCCGCGCTCATGATGCCGGAAAACGAGAAGTCCATTCCCTTGACGACGTAGGGGAGATCGATGAACTCGCCGTCGGCGGCCGCCTCCTCGACTTTCGGGCCGCCGGGGTGGCTCCAGCCGATATGTCTCGTAAATTTGTCGAGGGCATTGCCGACGCCAGTGTCCATCGTCTCGCCGAGCACGCGGTACCGGCCGTTGTGGAAGCCCAGCAGGTGGGCGTTCGCGCCCGAGGCATTGAGACAGACCGGCGACTCGAAGCCCGACTGGTGTCGGCCGATCTCTAGGTGGGCGACCATGTGGTTGACACCCACAAGGGGAACACCGAGCCGTTGGGCTGCCGCGCGGGCGGCCGTCCCCACGGTTCGCAGACAGGGGCCGAGTCCCGGCCCCCGCGAGAAGGCGACGGCGTCGATCCCGTAGGGGTTGGTGTCGGTGTCGACAGCGTCGCTGTCGCCTTCGACGCTCCCACTGGCCGTTTCGGCCGCGTGGCCCAACACCTCTGCGATAACCTCGGGGATCGCCTCGCCCATGTGTTCGGCGGCCTCACGCGGGTGAATGCCGCCGCTGTCGGGCTGGTAGGGATCGCTCTCGATGAAAATATCCTCCTCGGCATCGTCGTAGAGGGCGGCGCTTGCGGCCCACGCCGTCCCTTCGATGCCGAGAACGCGCATTCGGCCGGTTAGGCTTCCTCGGCTTCGGCTTCGGTCTCGTCGATCTTGTTGCGGTCGAGCATGTGGTCCTGCTCGACGTCACGGGCGAACTCGGCCGAATCGTAGACCTTCGCGTAGCCGACGGTTTTCCGCATTCCGAAGGCGGTATCGAGTTCGTGGACGACGACTTCGTCCGAGCCCTTGTCGAGTTTGGCCGCGAGACTGTCGCGGACCGACAGGCGTGACGGTGTGGTCTCGTCGTGGACCGTCTCGAATCGGATATCAGTGCGGTGCAGCATCGGGTTCTCCTCCTCGGAGATGATAGTGACGTCCATGGTCAGTTGCTTATATGTCCTCGGGAACGCTGTAAAAGGATTTCGAAGCCCGCCATCGGCTGGCGGCCTCGACGGCCGTTAGCCACCGACTATTTGAAGGGCGGCCGCGGTGTCGCCGTCGAACTCGCCGAGGAGCCGACGGGCCTCGGCGGTTTGGGCCTCGGTGACAGCGACCTGAACCATCCCTTCGCCGGGCTGGCCGTAGACGACGCTCGATCCGGGCGGCGCAGCGAGGATTGCCGGGAGCGTCGCCAGATCCTCTTCGCCGTCGACGATGATCGTCGTCGATTCGGGCGACTCGATCGCCTCGCGAAGGGCGACCAATATCGCTTCGGAGAGTTCGGCCGGTGGGTTCGACACGCGGCGCGTTAGTCCGTCGGGGTCGGTAAGGGCGTCCGCGATGGCCTCGTCGACCGCCTCGCGTTCGGTCTTGCCGTCGGTCACCGCCACGTCGGGCTGTCGGCCGCTTTTTAAAAGATGGTAGGTGACCATATCGCCGACCGCAATAAGGGAGGCGTCGCTGGCGGCTGCTGCCGTCTCGTCGATTGCCGAGAGCAACGCCTCGGTTTCGGTGTACACCGGCCCGAACGGCTCTTTAAAAGCATCGCGGAGCGAGTCGGGCAGCCGGAGCACGGCTATCGGACCTTGAGAGCGTAGCTACCCGGCTCGGTGACGTTCATTTCGGTTGCGATCTCGCTCTGTTCGGGATGTGGGATGCTCACGTAGCCCGCCCAGTCTTCGGTCAGGCTCGACGAGCCACAGCTCTGACAGTTCTGGATGTCAGCGTCGTTGACGAAGTGGCACTCCCGACAGGCGAGTCGCGATTTGGCCATCTAGGTGCCCTCCGAGGTGGCCTCTTGGGTCCGGCTGCGGCGCTCCGAGTCCAGCCACTCGTGTTTGCCGAGGCCGGGCTGTTTGGCCGTCAGGCCGATCTTCGAGTCGCGGGGATTCCGCTCGTCGATGCTCTTGGTGACGATTCGGACCCGAACCGGGTCGTCGACGCCGAGCGTCTGGTTCGACTCCGTCGAGGCCAGCTGCTGGTTCTCGCCGTCGTAGGCGAGGTATTCGTCCGAAATCTGGGAGACGTGGAGCAGCCCGTCGACGGGACCGATCCCGACGAAGGCACCGAACTCGACGACCTCGACGACCGTGCCGTCGACGACCTCCTGCATGTCGGGGTCGAACGTGATCGCGTCGAACTCGGCCTCATAATAGACGCCGGGTCGGTTCGGGAGGACCGTCCCCTCGCCGATGTCGTGTACCTCGCTGATACTGACGACACTGCCGACATCCTCGTCCATCCGTCCTTCTAGTTTGTCCTGGAGCAGGTGCTTGACCCGCTCAGGCGTCACATCCGCCAACTGACGTGGCGGCACTTCAACCGTATCTTTGAGTCGTACCCGTTTGTACATATTATGGTTCTGTTATCCCGAGTCTGTTTTGGCCCCGGACACCGATGACGCGCACGCCGCGGGACAGCAGGCGGTCGCGCAAGGGGCGATCGTTCGTGACGACGTAGTCGAACTGGCCCTCGGAGGCGAGTTCGACCACCGCATCGTCAGCGTACGAGACGTTCGTTTCGACTACACGACACCGATTGGCAAGATCTTTTCCCACGCTGGCGGCTTTGGCTTCCTCGCCGTTGCCGTCGGCCAGCGCGTTCAGCTCGTCGATGACGGGCTGGGGAACGCAATACTCGGCCATGCCGGGGCCGAACAGCCGGTTGAGCTCGTCGAACACGCGCACGCCGACTTCGACCGGCATCATCAGCGCGTTCGTATCCAAGCCAACCGAGACCATCGTTACTCCGTGAGCGTGCCGACACCGATCAGCCGCCATCGCGCGCCGACTCGGCGGTTGATGGCGATCTTCGCGCCTTCGGGCGCACAGACCGGCCGTTTGAGCTTGACCTCACACTCGCCGGTCCGCGCGCTGGTGACCGCGCCGACCGTGGTCGCAGTACCGACGGTGAGCATTAGCGGCTCGCCAGTCGAGATCTCCTCGACCTCGTCGTTTTCGCCGACGACACGATCGAGCAGTTCGACGTCCATCTCGAAGTCGTTTCGCGTCGGCGGAAGACTGCCGGGCGTGCCAGCGACCTGGCCGCCGAGGGCGTCGCCCTTGGCGAGACTCGGGTCGAGACCGGTCCCGACACCAATGAGGCCGCCGGGAGTGACGGAGTCGACGTTCTCGCTGCCGGCCTGCAGCGACCGGATCGATGTCTCGATCGACTGCCACTCGGTTTTGCCGCCCTCGTCGACCTCACGGCCGGGGCGGAGCTGGATCTCGTCGCCCGTCTCGAACTCGCCAGCGACGAGACTGCCGCCGATCACGCCGCCGGAGAGACTCTCCCACGTCGTGCCGGGGCGATTGATATCGAAGCTCCGGGCGACGTACATCCGAGCGTCCTCGCCTTCGGTGCGGTCGGGCGTCGGGATCTCGTCTTCGATCGCACCGATGAGGAGATCCATATTGACCTCCTGTTGGGCGCTGATCGGGACGATGGGAGCGTCCTCGGCGACGGTGCCCTCGACGAACTCCTGGATCTGTTCGTAATTATCGACCGCGCGCTCGCGGTCGACGAGGTCGACCTTGTTTTGGGCGATGACGATGTTCTCGATCCCGATGATATCGAGCGCCATCAGGTGCTCTTCAGTTTGGGACTGGGGGACGTCCTCGGTCGCACTCACGACGAGCACCGCGCCGTCCATCAGCGATGCGCCAGCGAGCATCGTCGCCATCAGCGTCTCGTGGCCGGGGGCGTCGACGAACGACACCGTCCGCAGGGGGTCGCTTTTGGTTCCATCCGCGCGTTCCTCCTCGACGGTGTAACATTCGGGCTCGTCCGTGTCGGGGTATTTGCGGAACGTGGCGTCCGCATACCCCAGTCGGATCGAGATGCCGCGTTTCATCTCTTCGCTGTGTTGGTCGGTCCACGATCCGCTCAACGCCTGGACCAGCGTCGTCTTGCCGTGGTCGACGTGGCCGACGAGTCCGATGTTCACCTCCGGTTGTGTTGTCTCTTGTGTCACCATTGACCTCCTAGGAGTAATCTTGTGGAAAATTCGCCCCGAACGCCTGATAAAGTTGCTGTTCTCCCGGCGTCTCGTCACGGAGTGACGTGGGCACGTCGGCGACGCGTTTTCTCACGGTCGACTGGGTAGTTGGCACACACAACCGCGGTTCACTGATAAATCAGTAATCCGATATGGAGAACGAGATGGCGCGATGGATTCAGACAGCAGCCGATGGAGAGATTACGGAGATCGTCGACGAGGAGCCCGCGGATGGCGACGAGTGGATCGAGATAACCGAGCTAGCGTATATGAGCGACGCTGCCCCCGATGGCATGGCGTCGACGCGCTACTACAAGCCAGAAGCCGACGAGCCGGAGGACGGCTGGGATATCGAGTCCGAAACGATCGGCAAGGTATTCCACGACTAACCCGGCAGGAGCAGCTGTTAGGCGTCGGCTACCGCTTGACGATAGTGTCGACCGAACGCTCGACGCCGGACAGTTGCGGCGGCCGCCTCGGGTTCGTTCTGGTAGCTGGCGGCGACGACCGTCTCGTCGACGGCGACCGGATGCCAGACGATCGACTCGACGTCGTCGCTCCCAGCGAGGTCGACGCTGTACTGCCTCTCTTCACACCAGTCTTCGAACTCCTCACGGGAGCCGTGATAGACTTTTAAACGCGAGGCGAACAGCGCGTCCCGGGCGGTTTCGATCACGTCGCTCGTGACGCGGTCGTCGTACTCCGCGTTGTCGAAGGCCATCGCTTTGGTGGTCTCTTTGACCACGATCTGTGCGACTGGCCCGACTGTTTCGTAGGCTTCGCGCGCGGCCTCGACCGACTCGGGTTCGTAGACGCCCTCACGTTCCATGGGTCGACAAGAAGCAGACGGGTTAGGATTCTTTTCCTTCGTCGCTGTCGGGGGCGCGGTCCTGCATCTTCCGGGTCAGCTCACGGGCTTCGCTGAGAATCGATTGGGCCTCGGCGTCCAGTTGGGCGGTCTCCGGGTTCGATTCGGTGATGGCTGGCTGTCCCTGCGTGGCCGACTGGTGGCCGCCGGTGACTGGCTGCTCACCGTCGACCGGCTGGCCGTCAGCGATCGGATGGGTGTGGTCTCCAGGATGGTCGTGGTCGGTAGTTTCCTCGGCGAGATCGGCGACGACCTCCGCCAGCTCCTCACGCGGCACCGACTCCCAATCGTCGATCGCCTCACGATCCGCGACGGCGTCAGCGAGCCACGTCTCGTGTGGGCCGCCGTGGAGGATTGCCGTCACTGCGAGATGGTTGGCACACTGCTGGTCGTCGGCGAACGGCTCCTCACAGACCGGACAGAGATAGCCCATTGGCCTCGGGTAGGCGGTCGACGAATAAAACGGCGGTGGTCCGGAGTGACTACTCGCGGACGTACACCAACACGAGGGCGGTCTCGCCGTCGCTGTAGTAGCGGGGTATCCGGCGGACCGTCTCGAAGCCCTCGTCGGTGTAGAGTCGTTTGGCCGCCGTATTCGACGCCCGAACTTCGAGTTTGATGCTGGCGACACCCTCGACGATGAGTCGGGAAACGGCGTGGCCCAACAGCAGCCGTCCTAGCCCGTTGCGTCGGGCCTCGGGGGCGACCGCGAGATCCTTGACATGGCCGAGCCCGCCGCCAGCGTTCGGCATCCAGTCGGCAACGACATAGCCCAGTAGCTCGTCGTCCCGTTCGGCCAGCAGGAACGCCGGCTCGCCGACGAACCCCTCGAAGGCCGAGTAGGCCCATGGCTGATCGAACACCCGCTTTTCGAGCCGCGAGATCGCCAGCAGATCCGCCCGCGTCGCTCGGCGGATCTGCACATCCTCGGTGTCGACAACCGAATGAGGTGGCACAGCGGTAGTACGGAACGGGATCAAAAAAGCCCGTGGGGTCGGCGGCGACGGCAGCCCCCGCAACCGCCGCAACCGCGCACGAAGAACGTTGGCTCGATCTCGGAGGGTGGAACACTCCCGAATCACGTCCGAACGAGCGGCGGCCGCACCGAGAACACGGACTCGGTCTGCCCGACGAACGCTCTTCGAGAGTATCAACAAAGAGGATATAGAGACAAAAAGGAATCATACCTAACCTGTCTGGTATAGCGTTGGTGTACTGATCGGACCGACATGAGAGCCATCCGCCGACCGACGCGGGAGACGTACAGAAGACCTTCAGGAGGCCTCGACGTAGGCTTCGACGAGTTTGCCCTCGGCCGCCCGGAGATGTTGGTGGAACGTCTGGCGTGTGATATCCATGCTGGCGGCGATCTCCCTCCCGTCGACCGGGCGAGGGAACTCGAAGTAGCCGTTGAGATGGGCGGCTTCGATGGCAGCCTGCTGTCGATCGGTGAGCCGATCTTCGATCGTGGCGGTGAACTCGTTGTGGGGGTGGGTCCGTCGCTCTTGGTGGGTTCGCGCCCGGAGGTCGACGTTATCGTAGGCCGACCGGAGCGCCTCCAGGAGCGCTCGAACGTCCTGTTGAGGTGGGAGTTCGACCGTCAGGGTAGCCCCGTCGGCCGTGGCGGTCGTTTCGGTGACGACCGCACCGAATGCCGCGAGCCGGTCGGCGGGCGGCACCGTCGAGAGCCGCACCGATAGCGTCCGTGTCGAGTCGGTCGACGAAACCACGCGCGCAGCCTCGACGAAGGGAAGCGAGTCGACCGCCTCGGCGTCGACCGAGGCCTCGGTCGTCAGATACAGCACACAGTCGCCGTCGGCGGTTCTGGTCGTCCCACAGCGGTCGACCGGGCCACCGACCGCCGCGGCAATCTGTGAGAGCCGGAACGATGCGTCGTCGAGCTCGATCCGGAGTTCGGTGACGTGGTCGGTCGTCAGCAGCCGGGTCGTCTCGACGGCGTGGAGGCCGTTTGCGATCATCCCGCCGAGCGCGCCGAAGACCTCCTGTTCCCGCGAATCGAGGGTAGTCTCGGCGGTGCCGTACACGCCGAGCAGTCCGTAGCGACGCTCGCCGTAACACAGCGGGACGACCAACAGCCGCCGCGCGCCGACGGTCGACGGATCGAGGACACCGCCCTCGCCGTCGGCGGCCGAGCAGCACTGGAGCCCATCGGTGTCGACGGCTGCGCCGACCGCCGAGGGGAGCGCCGCGAGCGGCGTCGGCTCGGGGGGGACTTCCTGCAGCCCGCTGCTGGCCGAGACGTCGAACTCGCTCTCGTCGGTGCTGACGGTGCCGATCCACGCGGCCGCGTACCCGGTTTCCTCGGCGATCGTCGAGGGGACCCGGCGTTCGATCTCGTCGCGATCGGTCGACTCGACGAGTACACCGGAGACCGCACGCAGCAGTCCGTCGACACGGTCGAGCACCCGCCGGAGCGTGCGGCGTTCGTCGGCGAGGGTGTCGGCCCGCTCGGCGGCCAGCGCCTCGGCCTTGTGGCGGTCGGTCACGTCGATCTGGAAGCCGACGTAGCCGGCGAGCTCGCCGTCGTCGTGGATCGGCGCGACCGTGAGTTCGTTCCAGAACGGCGTGCCGTCCCGACGGTAGTTGCGGATCTCGACGTTCACCGGCTCCTCCGCTGCGATCGCCGTCGCAAGCCGGTCGACCGTTTCGGGGTCGGTTTCGGGACCCTGCAACAGCCGAGGGTTTCGGCCGAGCAGTTCGTCGGCCTCGTAGCCGGTCAGCTCCTCCCACGCCCTGTTGACGTAGACGAGCGGATAGTCGGCCAGCGAGGGATCGCTGAGGCTGACGCCGATTGGGGCCGCCTCGACCGCCCTGACGAGCTCCTCGGTCGTTGGTTCGGCGTCGGAAACGTCCCGCTGTGGCTCAGTGGGTTCAGGTTCCGATTCGATCCCCATCGTTCTCACTTCATCAACGAGCCGGTCGACCGACTCCGCGCCGTTTTTCCGCACGTAGCTGTCGCACTCCGAGCTAGCGGTGACCGAGCCGTCGACGGTCTCGCTGTCGGTAAACAGGACGAACGGGAGGTCGGGCTCCAGCCGCCGGACGGCCGACCGGAGCGTGAGCCCGTCGTCGCCCGGCAGCTCGAACTCGCTGACCAGACAGTCGGGGTCCTCGGTCGACAGCCTCGCAACAGCGTTCGAGGCCGTCTCGACGGACAGGACTCGACAGCCCGCTGTCTCGAAAGCGGCTCGCAGCCGATCGCGTCCGTCGGAGGGATGGACTAAGAGAACGCGGGGGGCTGACATAGCGACCTGTTAGCACGCGACCGTGTTAAATATTTCCGCCAAGCAAACGTATATATAAGATATTAAGTCGGTAAGCGGAGGTTTCCGACCCGGACCTGACTAGTAAGGGTGTGCTGTTTAGCGGGCGACCGTCGACTCTCCGGTCGGACCATGATCGCAGCTACAGCCGAACTACTGACGGTCGCACAGGCCGACCTGACCCAGCCGGAGATCTATCAGCGCGTCGTGGAAAACGGGTCGCTGAACCTCTCGTTTTGGGCCAACATCGCTTTGGCAGGGCTCTCGATCCTGCTGTTCGTTTATATGGGCCGCAACGTGACGGATTCGCGAGCACAGTTGATTTTCGTCTCAACGCTGATGGTGCCGCTGGTCTCGATTTCGAGCTATCTGGGGTTGGCCTCCGGACTCACGATTAGTTTCCTCGAGATGCCATCCGGCCATGCACTCGCCGGTGAGGCAGTCCTGACCATGTGGGGGCGGTATCTCACGTGGGCGCTGTCGACGCCGATGATCCTGCTGGCCCTTGGGTTGCTTGCGGGGTCGAACCTCACCAAACTCTTCACGGCCATTGTGATGGATATCGGGATGTGCATCACGGGACTCGCAGCCGCGTTGACCACCTCCTCGTACGCCCTGCGGTGGTTCTGGTACCTCATTAGCTGTGCGTTCTTCGTGGCGGTCCTCTACGTCCTGCTGGTGGAGTGGCCCGAGGACGCCGAAGTCGCTGGAACAACCGAGATATTCAGTACACTCAAAACCCTGACCGTCGTGTTGTGGTTCGGCTACCCGATCTTCTGGGCGCTCGGTGCCGAGGGGTTCGCAGTCATCGGCGTGGCGACCACGTCGTGGGCCTACAGCCTGCTGGATATCGGCGCGAAGTACGCCTTCGCGTACCTCCTGCTGCGGTGGGTCGCCGCCCACGAGGGGACGATCGGCGATCTCACGACCAGCCGAACCGGCTCGGCGGCCGCCGTCGACGACTAAGCGGGCTGGGTCATACCGAGTTCGGCTTCGAGTTGGGCCGCCCGCTGCCGACAGAGCGCCGGGAGATCGCTCGCTGACACGCCGTCGACGGCCGGCGGCGAGGCCGCCCGATACCAGCCCGTCTCGATACCGAACCGTTCCAGATACGCCCGGACGAGTATGGATGACAGCCCGTGCCGTATCGCTTCGCTGGTGTAGATCGCTCGCCACTCCGGGGCGGGCAACACCACCCGATCGGCGTCAAAGCCGTTGCCGAACGACTCGATACTGAGCCGCCGCGTCGAGGCCTCCTGGAGGATCGTTGTGATATCGGCGATCAGGTCGACCAATAGTGTCGGCGTCGTCGCATCCAGCGACCGCCACTCGATCCGCGAGCCGCCGTCGAGCCACGCGACCGGCTGCCGGTCGGTCGACGCTTGCGTCGGGGTGTCGTGGTCGCCTGCAGTGCGATACCGACCCGTAGCACCACTGTGAGACAGCGACGGCCGCCCACAGGCGTACCGCTGGCCGCCGTCGACGCGGCTGGTCGTATTTACACAGGTGAAAGCGGGATCGAGCGCCAACAGCGTGTTGTAGCAGTCGGTCGACGCGGCCGCCTCGGGTTCGAAGACGACACGCGTCCCGGCGGTGGCCGATGGCGGCGGCTGCCCGGCCGGAGAAGGGGAGTCGTCGGCCAGTAGGTCCGGCCGAACCCCGAGTGTGAGCAGCCGACAGCCCCTGTCGTGGGCGGCGGTGACGGTCGACCGAAGCCGATCCCAGAGCGCTCTGCGGAGTTCGGCACAGCTCTCACAGGCCGGCGTCTCGACCGCGAGGCTGTGCGGCGAGTCGGTACCGGCAGCACCCGGCAGGTCGGCCACCCGGCTTGGATCGGCGAGCCGACCCGTCTCGTTGATAACCCAATACTCGGTGGTGAGTGTCGTCGACAGCGGACCCAGTGCGGCAGCCGCCGACTGCTCGCGGTGAGGCTGCTGGCGGCCAGCCGATCGGTGTGTCGCCACATCATTCATTATAAATCGTAGTAGAAAGACGGTCGACGGCCTCTAATCTCTGGTTACCAGCGGCGAGCCAGCTACTGGCCAGTCTGTCGTTGGGTACTCAAAAAACGGGAGATCGATCCGGCGTGTGAACAGGCGTCGGTCGATGGTCGACAGCGGTTCGACGGTGGGTCAGAGAGGCAGTGTAAGTTGGCTAAGCGCCTACGTTTACATTGCGCCGCCCATGCCACCCATACCGCCCATGCCGCCCATGCCGCCGCCCATTCCGCCGGCAGGCATGTCGCCGTCGTCATCGTCGTCGCCGACCTGGCCGCCTGCCAGATCGCCAGCGGCGATCACGTCGTCGATCCGGAGGATCATCACAGCGGCCTCGGTGGCCGACTCGATGGCCTGCGTTTTGACCTGGAGCGGTTCGACGACACCCTCGGCCTCCATGTCGATCACGTCGCCAGTGTAGGCGTCGAGACCGGCTGCGAACTCGCCGCTGTCGTGCTGCGAGCGGAGTTCGACGAGCGAGTCGATGGTGTCGAGACCCGCGTTCTCGGCCAGCGTGCGCGGGATAACTTCGAGTGCCTCAGCGAAGGCTTCGACGGCCAGCTGCTCGCGGCCCCCGACGGAGTCGGCGAAGTCTCGGAGCTGGAGTGCGAGTTCGGTCTCGGGTGCGCCGCCGCCGGGCAGGACCTGCCCTTCGAGCAGCGTCGACCGGACGACACCCAGCGAGTCTTCGAGGGCGCGCTCGATCTCGTCGACGACGTGCTCGGTACCGCCGCGGACGATCAGGCTGACGCTCTTTGCATCTTCGACGTCTTCGACGAACAGTCGCTGGTCGCCGCCGATGTCCTTCTGGGCGACGCTGCCTGCGTGTCCGAGGTCCTCGCTGCTGAGGTCATCGAGGTTCGCAACGACGCGAGCGCCGGTCGCGCGGGCGACCGCCGTCAGCTCGGAGCTTTTGACGCGTCGGGCTGCGATGATGCCCTCTTCGGCGAGGTAGTGTTTGGCCATGTCGTCGATGCCTTCGCCGACAAAGACGACGTCGACGTCAGCTGCGACGAGCTGGTCGACGAGCTCTTTGAGCTGTTTTTCTTCCTCGTCGATGAACTCCTGGAGCTGCGATGGGTCAGTGACGTTGACCTCGGCGTCGATCTCGGTCTCGGCGATTTCGAAGGCGCCATCGAAGACGGCGATGTTGGCGTCCTCGGCGATGAAGGGCATGTTCTCGTCGACGCGCTCTTTGCCGACGATGACGCCCTCGACGAGTTCGGACTGGTCGATCGAGCCGCCGACGACCTTCTCGACGGCGACGTTGTCGAGATCGATGCCGTCGTCGTCCTGGACTGCGAGGACGGCGTCGACGACGAGCTCGGCGAGTAGGTCCTTCGAGCCCTCGGCACCTTTGCCGGTCATCGCGGTCTCGGCGATCTGGATGAGGGTTTCGCGGTCGTCCGCGGAGACGTCGATCGACTCGCCTTCGAGGATCTCCTTGGCTTTCTCGGCGGCCTGACGATAGCCCTGGGCGACCGTCGTGGCGTGGATGTCCTGGTCGATGAGCTCCTCGGCCTGATCGAGGAGTTCACCGGCGACGACGACGGCGGAGGTGGTGCCGTCGCCGACCTCGGTCTCCTGGGTCTCAGAGACCTCGACGATCATATTCGCGGCGGGGTGGTCGATGTCCATCTCCTTGAGGATGGTGACGCCGTCGTTGGTGACGACGACCGACCCACCACTGTCGACGAGCATCTTGTCCATCCCCTTCGGACCGAGTGTGGTCCGAACGGACTCGGCGACGGCTTTGCCGGCTGTGATATTCATAGACTGCGCGTCCTTTCCGGAGGTTCGCTGACTGTCCTCGGAAAGTACGATCATCGGCTGGTTACCCATGCGTTGTCGCTGAGACATAATCACCTCGTGATTGTTTGTGATTCTATATAAGCCTTTTG
>Ga0208138_100018_pt1 | contig 153391 bp, 147 predicted proteins | sample AntRauMetaRauer3_FD_184786 | JGI IMG/M metagenome (GOLD analysis project Ga0208138, IMG submission 184786) | Saline lake microbial communities from Rauer Lake, Antarctica, in enrichment culture - Antartic Rauer Lake 3 Metagenome Rauer3 (SPAdes)... ... | reverse complement strand
TCAAAGCGTCTTCGAAAAACCCAAATGGAAACAAGCACTTCCACCACCATCACCGCCTGCAACGTTTGCCCGTTGCCGGCAGCGGATGCGTACTTTACGGATTTCCCCGGGACCGCGCAAGGCCTCGGCGAAGAAAAATGTCAGGGCCGTGTCGCGGCGGTGACGTGGCGATGAGCGACGCGCCCACCGAGCCTTATCCACACCGCCCTGCATCGCCTCTCCAGCACGACCGGCTATGGATAGATAAGCCGCTGGCCGGACACACGAACGCCCGCGCAGGGCGGGCGTTCATGGAAAGCATTCGTCGTGAGAGCGCGAGGCTTGCCGACTCAGCTGGTGGAAGGCGAATGCTTCAGCTTGCGCATCAGTGCCATGACCGGCCCGGAGGCCACATAGGCGCCGAACAGCAGCAGCAGCATCACCGAGGGCTCGATGGAGATCACCACGAAGCCCAGCACGATGGCCAGCAGGAAGACGAAGGGTACCGGCCCCTTGAGATCCACATCCTTGAAGCTGTAATAGCGGATGTTGCTGACCATCAGCACCCCGGCGGCTGCCACCACGAAGAGCATCAGCAGCTTGAAGCCGAAGGCCTCGGCATCGAAGCTGTGGAAGGTCCAGACGCTGGCCGCTACCAGGGCCGCCGCCGAAGGGCTCGGCAGGCCGATGAACCACTTCTTGTCGACGCTGCCGATCTGCACGTTGAAGCGCGCCAGGCGCAGGGCGGCGCAGGCCACATAGAGAAAGGCGACCACCCAGCCGGTCTTGCCGATGTCCTGCAGGATCCAGATGAAGGCCACCAGACCCGGCGCCACGCCGAAGGAGAGCATGTCGGAGAGGGAGTCGTATTCGGCGCCGAAGTCGCTCTGTGTGTTCGTCATTCGGGCCACCCGGCCGTCCAGTCCATCCAGCACCATGGCGATGAAGATGGCGATGGAGGCCATGGTGAAGTCGCCGTTGACGGCGGCCACCATGGCGAAGAAGCCGGAGAACAGCGCCGAGGTGGTGAACAGGTTGGGCAGCAGATAGATCCCCTTGCGGCGAATCTTCTTGCCGCCCTCCTCGGCCTCCTCGATGACCTCCGACTCGCGCACGAAGGTCGTTGCCAGGTCCTCCTCGCCCGTGTGGCCTGGCTCATGCTCGCTGCTGTGCGGATCCCGACTCATCTGTCTCTTCCATCGCCTTGGGTGTCGTTCCATTCTACACACACCGTGACGAAACACTCACGGGGGCGCCACTCTCTACGTCCTTCCTGGCACTCCCTACGCCTTTCCTGGCACTTTCCCGGGCCCCGAACGCAGAAAGGGCGCGGATGTCCGCGCCCTCGAGTCGTTGAAACGGATCCGCAGATCAGTTCTTCGACTTGTCGACCAACTGGTTGGCGGCGATCCACGGCATCATGCCGCGCAGCTTCTCGCCGACCTGCTCGATCGGATGCTCGGCGTTGAGGCGACGACGCGCGGTCATCGAGGGGTAGTTGGTGCTGCCCTCGTTGATGAACATCTTGGCGTACTCGCCGGTCTGGATGCGCTTGAGCGCATTGCGCATGGCCTCGCGAGACTGCTCGTTGATCACCTCGGTGCCGGTCACGTACTCGCCATACTCCGCGTTATTGGAGATGGAGTAGTTCATGTTGGCGATGCCGCCCTCGTACATCAAGTCGACGATCAGCTTGAGCTCGTGCAGGCACTCGAAGTAGGCCATCTCCGGCTCGTAGCCCGCCTCGGTCAGGGTCTCGAAGCCGGCCTTGACCAGTTCCACGGCGCCGCCGCACAGCACGGCCTGCTCGCCGAACAGATCGGTCTCGGTCTCATCCTTGAAGGAGGTCTCGATGATGCCGCTGCGCCCGCCGCCGATGGCTGCGGCGTAGGAGAGCGAGAGCTCCTTGGCGCTGCCGGTGGCATCCTGGTGGATAGCGATCAGGTCCGGGATACCGCCGCCGCGCACGAACTCGGAGCGCACGGTGTGGCCCGGGGCCTTGGGCGCGATCATCACCACGTCCAGGTCCTGGCGCGGCTCGATCTGGTTGTAGTGGATATTGAAGCCGTGAGCGAAGGCCAGAGTGGCGCCCTGTGCCAGGTTCGGCTCGACCTGGGTCTCGTAGATCGCCTTCTGGTTTTCGTCCGGGGCCAGGAGCATCACCACGTCGGCGCTCTTGCTGGCGTCCTCGACGGAGGCGACCTTGAGGCCGGCGGCCTCGGCCTTGGCGGCGGAGGAAGAGCCTGCGCGCAGGGCGACGGTGACGTCGACCCCGGACTCCTTGAGGTTGTTGGCGTGAGCATGACCCTGTGAACCGTAGCCCACGATGGCGACTTTCTTGCCCTGGATGAGGGAGAGGTCGCAATCCTTATCGTAGTAAACGCGCATGACGTGCTCCTGAAACGGAAAATGGTGTCGATCGATGTTCAAAGTTGGCGTTCAGCGTTGATGGCCACCCGTGCCGTCTGTCGCGGCACTGGGGTTCGATGCAGCCGATGAGTTCACCTTACGCCAGCGCCCGCGTTGCGTAAAACGCTATATTTGCAATGCAATATCCCGATTTATGCAATAATGATCTCCATGGACATGCGCCCCCTCAAGCACTTCCTCGCCCTGGCCGAGACCCTGCATTTCGGTCGCGCCAGCGAGGCTTGCCACGTCAGCTCCTCGACCCTCTCCCGCACGATTCGCCAGCTCGAGGAGAGCCTGGGCGTGCCCCTCTTCGAGCGCGACAACCGCCATGTGGCGCTGACCCGCCAGGGCCGCACCTTCCTGGCCTATGCCCGAGAGGCCCTGGAGGAGTGGGAGCGGCTGCGCCAGTCGCTGATGAGCGAGGCGCGCACCCTGACCGGCGAGATCAGCATCTACTGCTCGGTGACCGCGAGTTACAGCTTCCTCTATGAGCTTCTGAGCGAATTCCGCACCCGCTATCCAGGGATAGAGCTCAAGCTGCACACCGGCGATCCGGCCCAGTCGATCCAGCGGGTGCTGGCCGGCAACGAGGACATGGCGATCACCCCGCGTCCCCGCCAGTCGCCCGACGCGCTGGGCTTCAAGTCGCTGACTCGCTCGCCGCTGGTGTTCATCGCGCCCCATGAGGCTCACGACTGGATCCCGACCACGCCCGAGTCGCCGTCTGCCGAGCAGTGGCGCGAGGTGCCGATGATCCTCTCCGAGGCGGGCCTGTCACGCCAGTACAGCGACACCTGGTTCCGAGCGCTGGGCGTGGCGCCGCGCATCTACGCCCAGGTAGCCGGTCACGAGGCCATCGTCAGCATGGTGGGGCTGGGCTTCGGCCTCGGCGTGGTGCCGCGGATCGTGCTCGATACCAGCCCGCTGGCGGAGCGCGTGCGCATCCTGCCGGTCAAGCCGGAGCTGCCCCACTACGATGTCGGCCTGTGCGTGCTCGAACGGCGACTGAAGAGTCCGCTGATCGCCGCGCTCTGGGACGAGGTCGCCGAGCGCTTCTGATCGCCGGGCATCGTGCCTGACCTCCGGAGACAACTTCTGCCCCCACACACAACAACGCCGCCCCGAAGGGCGGCGCTGTCAGGCGTCGAGCTTGTGGCACAAACCACCGACGCGCGGTCGTGCAGGCGCTAGAGAGAGAGCACCTTGTCGCCCCGGGCGATGCCCGAGACCCCGGTGCGCGCCACCTCGAGCAGGCCCACCGGCGCCATGGCCTGCAGGAAGGCATCCAGCTTGCCCGCATCGCCGGTGATCTGCACCGTGTAGAGGCTCGGCGTCACGTCGACGATCTGCGCGCGGAAGATGTCCACGGTGCGCTTCACCTCGTCACGGGCCGCGCCCAGGGCCTTGACCTTGACCAGCATCAGCTCGCGCTCGATGTGGTTGCCCTCGGTCAGGTCCACCAGCTTGACCACGTCGATCAGCTTGTTGAGGTGCTTGGTGATCTGCTCGATCACCCGATCGTCCCCGACGGTAGTCACGGTCAGCCGCGACAGGCTGGGGTCCTCGGTGGGCGCCACGTTCAGCGTTTCGATGTTGAAGTTGCGCTGCGAGAACAGCCCCACCACGCGAGACAGGGCGCCCGGTTCGTTTTCCATCAGAATCGAGATGATATGGCGCATCAGGTCCGCTCCGTCTTGGAAAGCAGCATGTCACGCATGGAGCCCAGGGGCACATGCATCGGATAGACGTGCTCGTGCGGGTCGACGAGAACATCGAGAAACACCAGCTCGTGCTTGTCGGCAAAGGTCCTTTCCAGTGCCGGCTCGAGATCCGCCAGTGTCTCCACCCGCAGCGCGGTGAAGCCATATGCTTCGATCAACTGCTGGAAGTTGGGCAGCGACTCCATGTAGGAGTGCGCATGGCGGGACTTGTAGTTGAGGTCCTGCCACTGGCGCACCATGCCAAGCGAGGCGTTGTTGAGGTTGACGATCTTCACGCCGCCCCCGAACTGCTTACAGGTCGACAGCTCCTGCATCATCATCTGGAAGCTGCCCTCCCCGGTCACGCAGATCACCTGCTCCTCCGGGAAGTTGTGCTTGATGCCCATGGCCGCCGGGAAGCCGAAGCCCATGGTGCCGAGCCCGCCCGAGGTGATGAAGCGGTTGGGCTTGTCGAACTTGTAGTACTGGGCCGCGAACATCTGGTGCTGACCCACGTCGGTGGTCACGTAGGCCTCGCCGCGGGTCGCCCGGCACAGCGCCTCGATGACCTCCTGGGGCTTGATCGGCTCGTCGGGTTTCGACGGCTCGTAGAGTCGACCCTGGCGTTCCTCGCGCCAGCCATCGATCTGCGTCCACCAGTCGGCCAGCTCCTCGGGGTGAGCGATCTCCTGGCCCTGCACCAGGCTGATCATCTCGTTGATCACGCTGCTCGCCGGGCCGACGATGGGCACGTCGGCGCGCACCGTCTTGGAGATGGAACTCGGATCGATGTCGACGTGGATGATCTTGGCGGTGGGGCAGAACTTGGAGGTGTTGTTGGTGACGCGATCATCGAAGCGCGCACCGATGGCGATGATCAGGTCGGCATGGTGCATGGCCATGTTCGACTCATAGGAGCCGTGCATGCCCAGCCACCCCAGGCACTGCCGATCGCTCTGCGGATAGGCGCCGATGCCCATCAGCGTGGTGGTGATCGGATAGCCCAGCCGCCGCACCAGGTCGGTCAACCCCTCGCAGGCGTTGCCGGTGACCACGCCGCCGCCGGTGTAGAACACCGGGCGCCGAGCCTTGAGCATCAGCTCCACGGCCTTCTTGATCTGGCCGGTGTGGCCGCGAGTGACCGGGTTGTACGAGCGCATCTTGACCTTCTTGGGGTAGACGTACTCGTAGCGTTCGGTGGGCGCGGTCATGTCCTTGGGAATGTCCACCACCACCGGACCGGGGCGCCCGGTCGCGGCCAGGTAGTAGGCCTTCTTGAGGACTTCGGGAATCTCGGACGGATGCCGGATAGAGAAGCTGTGCTTCACGATCGGCCGGGTCACGCCGACGATGTCGGTCTCCTGGAAGGCGTCGTCACCGATCAGGTGGCTCATCACCTGGCCGCACAGCACCACCATGGGAATCGAGTCCATGTAGGCGGTGGCGATGCCGGTGACGGCGTTGGTCGCCCCGGGCCCGGAGGTCACCAGCACTGTGCCGGGCTTGCCGGAGGCCCTGGCATAGCCGTCGGCGGCATGCGTGGCGGCCTGTTCGTGGCGCACCAGGATGTGCTTGACCTTATCCTGACGAAACAGCGCGTCGTAGATGTGCAGCGCCGCCCCGCCGGGATACCCATAGATATATTCGACGCCCTCATCCTGGAGGAAGCGGGCAATCATGTCTGCGCCGGAAAGCAGTTCCACAGATGTATCTCCCCTGGAGGTCTCGAGTGCGCTCCGTGTCCACCGTGGGGACACGAAGTCGAGTGCGGCGGTATGCCGCTGCCGGCCGTGCCGGCACCTGATGCCAAACCCTGGCAGTAAGGGCCCTGTTGGGGCCTGCACTCTCATCACGGCGGGTTGCCGCGTCGGGGCGTTGGCCGGGCCGGGCGGTTAGCCCGGACCCGGAAGTCCTTCGGCGGGTAGAGGCACTCGGCCTACCCTTCGCGCGGGGATGGGGGGTGGCCCGCTGGCATCCGCGCCCGTTATCAGGAACGCTCAAGATTCCATTAGCGTTGTTGGCGTGTCAACCGCGGAAACCACGTGGGTAGCCCATGGAGGGCGATTCGGCAAGTCGGGACGATCACGCTGAGCCAGCATGGCACCCGTTGCATGGCACCCATAAAAGAGCCCGTCGGCTCACGGGGGAGCGACGGGCAATGGGGGTTACAGGACGCAACCTGAAATTCAGTCTAGTCCGTTGTCGCCCGGGCGGCGGGCGACAACGGTAACGCTTTGTGGCGCTTTGTGGCGCTTTGTGGGCCCGACGCGACGGGCTCCAGACCAGGCCCTCAGCGCTGGAACACCAGCTGGTCGCCTTCCGCCTCGACGCGGATGACGTCGCCGGGCGAGAACTTGCCGGCCAGCAGGTCCTGAGCCAGCGGGTTCTCGATGCGGCTCTGGATCGCCCGCTTGAGCGGTCGCGCGCCGAACACCGGATCGAAGCCGGCCACGGCCAGCTGCGCCAGGGCCGCGTCGCTGACCTCGAGCGACAGCTCGTGCTCGACGAGCCGTGTGCGCAGCCGCTCGAGCTGGATGCCGGCTATGGCCTGGATCTGCTCCTGGCCCAAGGCGTGGAACACCACCACCTCGTCGATGCGGTTGATCAGCTCCGGACGGAAGTGGTCACCCACCACCGCCATCACCATCTCCTTCATCTGGGCGTAGTCCGAGTCATCGCCGCCCATGCGCTGGATGATGTCCGAGCCCATGTTGGAGGTCATCACGATCACCGTGTTGCGGAAATCCACGGTGCGCCCCTGACCATCGGTGAGACGACCGTCCTCCAGCACCTGCAGCAGGATGTTGAAGACGTCGGCATGCGCCTTCTCCACCTCGTCGAGCAGCAGCACCGAGTAGGGCTTGCGGCGCACCGCCTCGGTCAGGTAGCCGCCCTCCTCATAGCCGACGTACCCGGGGGGCGCGCCGATCAGCCGGGCCACGGAGTGCTTCTCCATGAACTCCGACATGTCGATGCGCACCATCGCCTCCTCGGTGTCGAACAGGAAGTTCGCCAGCGACTTGCACAGCTCCGTCTTGCCCACCCCGGTCGGACCGAGGAACAGGAAGGAGCCGTTGGGGCGATTGGGGTCGGCGAGCCCGGCCCGGGAACGGCGCACCGCGTTGGCCACGGCGGTGACCGCCTCGTCCTGCCCGATCACCCGCTCGTGCAGTGCCTCCTCCATGCGCAGCAGCTTGTCGCGCTCGCCCTCGAGCATCTTGGCCACCGGGATGCCGGTCCAGCGGGAGACCACCTCGGCGATCTCCTCCTCGGTGACATTGGAGCGCAGCAGCTGGTGCTTGGCGGTATCGGCCTCGGCCTCGCCGGCCTCGGCGATCTTCTTCTCCAGGCCGGGAATGACCCCGTACTGGATCTCGGACATGCGCGCCAGGTCGCCCTGGCGGCGGGCCCGCTCCAGGTCGATACGCGCACGATCGAGCTCATCCTTGAACTGCGCCGCCCCCTGGATGCTGGCCTTCTCGGCCTTCCAGATCTCGTCGAGGTCGGCGTACTCGCGCTCGAGCTCCTCGATCTGCCCCTCCAGCCCCTCGAGGCGCTTCTTCGAGGCCTCGTCGGTCTCCTTCTTGAGGTGCTCGCGCTCCATCTTCAGCTGGATCAGCCGGCGATCGAGGCGGTCCATCTCCTCCGGCTTGGAGTCGAGCTCCATGCGGATGCGCGAGGAGGCCTCGTCGATCAGATCGATCGCCTTGTCGGGCAACTGGCGATCGGTGATGTAGCGGGTCGAGAGCTTCGCCGCGGCGATGATAGCGCCGTCGGTGATGTCGACGCCGTGGTGCACCTCGTAGCGCTCCTTGAGGCCGCGCAGGATCGCCACGGTGTCCTCCTCGGAGGGCTCATCGACCAGCACCTTCTGGAAGCGGCGTTCCAGCGCCGCATCCTTCTCGATGTACTTGCGGTACTCGTCCAGAGTGGTGGCGCCCACGCAGTGCAGCTCGCCGCGGGCCAGGGCCGGCTTCAACATGTTGCCGGCGTCCATGGAGCCCTCGGCCTTGCCGGCGCCGACCATGGTGTGCAGCTCGTCGATGAACAGGATCACCCGCCCCTCTTCCTGGGACAGCTCCTTGAGCACCGACTTGAGGCGCTCTTCGAACTCACCGCGGAACTTGGCGCCGGCCAGCAAAGCGCCCATGTCCAGCGACAGCACGCGCTTGTTCTTGAGGCCCTCCGGCACCTCGCCGTCGACGATGCGCTGCGCGAGCCCCTCGACGATGGCCGTCTTGCCGACGCCGGGCTCGCCGATCAGCACCGGGTTGTTCTTGGTGCGCCGCTGCAGCACCTGGATGGTGCGGCGAATCTCGTCGTCGCGGCCGATCACCGGGTCGATCTTGCCGCTGGCCGCCCGTTCATTGAGGTCCAGGGTGTACTTTTCCAGCGCCTCGCGCTGATCCTCGGCGTTGGGATCGTCGACCTTCTCGCCGCCGCGCACGCTGTCGACGGCGGTCTCCAGCGCCTTGCGGGTCAGTCCGGCCTGGGTCAGCAGCTTGGTCAGCGCGCCGCCCATCTCCAGCGCGGCGAGCAGCACCAGCTCGCTGGCGATGTACTGGTCGCCGCGCTTCTGGGCCTCGCGGTCGGTGAGGTTGAACAGCTTGATCAGATCACGGGAGGGCTGCACCTCGCCGTCGAAGTTGGCGACCTTGGGCAGGTCGTCGAGATGGCCCATCAGGCCATCGCGCAGCCGCGCGGCATCGGCGCCGGCCTTCTGCACCAGCGCCTTGACGCCGGTATCGGTGGCATCCAGCAGCGCCAGCAGCAGGTGGCCGGGCTCCAGCTGGTTGTGACCGCGGCCCACGGCCAGGGACTGGGCATCGGCCACGGCGTTCTGCAACTTGGCGGTGAACTTGTCGAATCGCATGGGAGTTCCTCCATCGGGGTGGCGGCGCGTTCGGACGCGCCGCGTGGCCCTGTCAATGTGTCTTGAGGGCTTCAATGGAGTCAGCGTGGTCGGCTTTCAAGTCACCGACCAGGGAAAGGAGAGCGGGAGTTGACGGTGATCAAGCGGCCAAGCGCCCAAGCGGCCAAGCGGCCAAGCGGCCAAGCGGCCAAGCGGCCAAGCGGCCAAGCGGCCAGCAAGATGAAACCCTTCAGAGCAAAAGCCAATCCCGAAGGTCACAGCCTTCAGGACTGGCTTGAAGCTCGGCGCTTGTAGCTTGGCGCTATCTTAACCAGATCACGCTGGCCATGCGGCCGGTGACGCCGTCGTCGCGGCGGTGGGAGTAGAAGCGCGGCTCGCAGGCGGTGCAGAAGTGGCCGCCGCTGATATGCGACACGCCGAGGCGCTCCAGGCGCAGGCGGGCGAGCTTGTAGAGGTCGGCCATGTAGTGACCGAGCCGGTAGGGGCTCGGGTCGAAGGCCGCCTCGGCCTCGGGGTGCACGCCGACAAAGGCCTGCTGTACCTCGGGTCCGACCTCGAACTGGGCGTTGGAGATCGCTGGGCCCAGCCAGGCCATCAGCGCCTCCGGCGCCAGGCCCATCGCCCCTACCGTCGCCTCGATCACGCCGCCGGCGAGCCCACGCCAGCCCGCGTGGATGGCCGCCACACGGGTGCCGTGGCGGTCGCAGAGAAAGATCGGCAGGCAATCGGCGGTAAGCACCACGCAGGCATAGTCAGGGCTCATGGCCACGGCGGCATCCGCCTCGGGCCTGGCAGAGGAGTAGGCCTGCTGCACCCGGGCGCCGTGCACCTGGTCGAGCCACAAGAGCGGCCGGTCGCCGCCGACCTCCTTCTCCAGCTGACGACGGCACAGCGCCACGTGGTCCGGGTTGTCGCCCACGCGATCGGCCGCATTGAAGGCGGCGAAGGCGCCCTGACTGGGGCCGGTCTCGCGGGTGGTGACGAAGGCTCCCACGTTTTCCGGGGCGGGCCAGTCGGGCAGGATCGGCGTCGGGCGCAGGTCGAAGGTATCGCTCATCACGGGGTCCTTGGCACGGAGCCTTAGCGCATGGTCTCGCCGTCTTCGCGCAGAAAATCGAGCAGCATCAGCAGGTCGTCCGGCAGCGCCGCGCGAAAGGCCATCCGCTCGCCGCTGGCCGGGTGCACGAAGGCCAGCTTGCGGGCATGCAGCGCCTGACGCGGAAATTCGCGCAGGATCTCCTTGAGCTGGTCGTCCGCGCCGGCCGGCAGCTTGAGGCGCCCGCCGTAGACCGGATCGCCGATCAGCGGATAGCGCACGTGCGCCATGTGCACGCGGATCTGGTGGGTGCGGCCGGTCTCGAGCTTGCAGCGCACGTGGGTGTGGGCGCGAAAGCGCTCGACCACCCGGTAGTGGGTCACCGCCGGCTTGCCCGAGGCGTTCACCGCCTGGCGCTTGCGATCACGCGGATGGCGCCCGATGGGGGCATCCACGGTGCCGCCGGCGGTCATCACGCCGACCACCACGGCATCGTACTCCCGCGACACGCTGCGTGCCTGCAGCTGTTCGACCAGCGTCGTCTGGGCCGGCAGGGTCTTGGCCACCACCATCAGGCCGCTGGTGTCCTTGTCCAGGCGATGCACGATGCCCGCCCGGGGGATCGTCGCTAACTGGGGGTCGTGATGCAGCAGCGCATTGAGCAGGGTGCCGTCGGGATTGCCGGCCGCGGGGTGGACCACCAGGCCGGGCGGCTTGTCGATCACCAGCACCTCGTCATCCTCGTAGACCACCGTCAGCGGAATGTCCTCGGGCTCGAAGCGGGTGTCGTCGGCAATCTCGGCGGCAAGCACCAGGGCCTCGCCGCCGTAGACCTTGTCCTTGGGCTTGGCCGGCTGGCCATCGAGGGTCAGGGCGCCGCTCTTGATCCAGGACTTGAGCCGCTCCCGGGAAAAGTCGGCGAAGAGCTCGGCGGCGGCCTGGTCGAGGCGCTGGCCCGCCATGCGATCGGGAACACGATGCTGGGCTTCGAGGGTCTGGGACATGGGTCGGAACGGGGCTCCGTGCGCACCGGGTGCGATGACTGCGTTTCGCCGCAAGGTGCTTTATAGTGGGCGGATATCGGCCGATTCTATCACGGCCGCCCGGGTTGTTAGACACGAGGATCACGATGCGCGTTATCACCTCCCCCGCTCGCCTGGCCGTTCTGATGCTGGCCGGCACCCTGCTGGCCGGCTGTGCCGGCACCCCCGAGGAAGAGGAACTCGACGGCGTCGCCGAACGCCAGCTCTACGAGGAGGGACGCGAGGCCCTCGAAGAGAGCAGCTACACCACGGCGATCAACCGGCTCGAGGCCATCGACACCCGCTATCCCTTCGGCGAGCATGCCGAGCAGGCCCAGCTCGAGCTGATCTACGCCTACTACCAGACCGACGACTGGGAGAGCGCCCGCGCCGCGGCGAGCCGTTTCATCCGCCTGCACCCGGATCACCCCCAGGTCGACTACGCCTACTACATGCGCGGCCTGGCCGCCTGGCAAGCGGGCCGTTTCAGTCTGGAGCGCCTGCGGGTCATCGATATCTCCAAGCGCGACCTGGGCGCCACCCGCGACGCCTACGCCGACTTCAGCGAGCTGATCCAGCGCTACCCGAGCAGCCAGTACGCCCCAGACGCCAAGCAGCGCATCGTCTACCTGCGCAACGTCCTGGCGCGCCACGAACTGCACGTAGCCGATTTCTACCTGCGCAAGGGCGCCTACCTCGCCGCCGTGGAGCGCGGTCGCTGGGTGCTGGAGAACTACCCTCAGACGGAAGCCAGCCGCGACGCCCTGGCGACGATGGTCGAGGGCTACCTGGGCCTGGGCATGCGCGACCGGGCCGGCGAGACCCTGCAGGTGCTGATCGACAACGCCCCGAACCACGACCGGCTGCGCGGTCGCACCTTCCGACCGCAGCACGTCAAGGCCGAGTCGCTGTCGGCCTGAGGCTGAAAGCGCCGAGCGCCGAGCGCCGAGCGCCGAGCGCCGAGCAGGATAATGCCGGTGTCGAACCAGGCATCCAAAAGAAACCCCGCCCAGTCAAAGCTCGGCGGGGTTTCTGTTTTCAAGCTGGATACCGAATGCCCGTCACCGAGCAGCTTGGCGCTTATAGCTCGGCGCTCGGCGCTGCCCGAAGGGCTTATTCCCCCGGCTGCCAGCCGTTGACGATGGGATAGCGACGATCGCGCCCGAAGCCACGGCGGGTGACGCGCACCCCCACCGGCGCCTGGCGACGCTTGTACTCACAGCGGTCGACCAGCTGGACCACCCTGTAGACGTCCTCACGGTCGAAGCCCGCCGCGATGATTGCCTCGGCGCTCATGTCACCCTCGATGTAGCGAACCAGGATGGCATCGAGCACGTCGTAGTCCGGCAGGCTATCGCTGTCCTTTTGATCGGGGGCCAGTTCGGCGGAAGGCGGTCGCTCGATGACCCGTTCCGGGATGGCCGGCGACTCCGTGTTACGCCAGCGCGCCAGGCGATAGACCCAGGTCTTGTAGACATCCTTGATGGCGTTGTAGCCGCCGACCATGTCGCCATAGAGGGTGGCGTAACCGACCGCCATCTCGCTCTTGTTACCGGTGGTCAGCACCATCAGGCCCTTCTTGTTGGAGAGCGCCATCAGCAGCACGCCGCGACAGCGCGACTGCAGGTTCTCCTCGGTGGTGTCGCGCTCGGTGCCGGCGAAGCTCTCGGAGAGGGTCTCCATGAAGGCCTCGACCATCGACTCGATGGGCAGCACCTCGTAGTCGACCCCCAGCATCTCGGCCTGCTCGGCGGCGTCCTGCTTGGAGATATCCGCCGTGTAGTGATAGGGCATCATCACCGCGTGGACCCGCTGCGGGCCCAGGGCATCGACGGCGATGGCGAGCGACAGCGCTGAGTCGATACCGCCGGAGAGCCCCAGCACCACGCCCTCAAAGCCACTCTTGTTGACGTAGTCGCGAAGGCCAGTGACCAGCGCACAGTAGAGGTTCTCCTCCGGCGCCACCTCGGGCTCGGTCTCGCCGGCGCGCGGCACCCAGCGCTGCTTCTCGCGCACGAAGGCGACCGGCATCAGTCCCACCGCCCAGTGGGGCGCCTGCACCATCAGCTCGCCTTCGGCATTCACGCAGGCCGAACCGCCGTCGAAGACCAGTTCATCCTGGCCGCCGATCTGGTTGACGTAGACGATGGGCAGTGCCACCTCGCGGGCGCGCGCCTCGAGCAGCGCCAGGCGTTCGGCGGGCTTGTCCTGGTGGAACGGCGAGGCGTTCAGGGTGACGAGGATCTCTGCGCCGGCGTCGCGCGCCTGGCGCACCGGCGTCTCGCTCCAGATGTCCTCGCAGATCAGGATGCCGAACTTGGCGCCCTTGTGCTCGATCACCAGCGGCTGGCTGCCGGTGGCGAAGTAGCGCTGCTCGTCGAACACCTCGTAGTTGGGCAGTGCCTGCTTGGCGTACTCGCCCAACCACTCACCGTTGAAGAGCACCCCGGCCAGGTTCCAGTTCTGCCCCTCCCGGCGCCCCGGGTAGCCGACGATGACCATGACATCGCGGGCCATCTTCTCGGCCATGCGGGCGCGAGCGTGACGCAGGCGGGTCTCCATGGAGGGTCGCAGCAGAAGGTCCTCCGGCGGGTAGCCGGTCAGGAAGAGCTCGGGCAGCACCACGATGTCGGCACCATGCTCGATGCGTGCCTCGCGTACCGTCTCGATGGCGCGGTCGGCATTGCCAGGAACGTCACCGACCAGCGGGTCGAGCTGAGCCATCACCAGGGTCAGGTCTTGCATGGGCTTGGAAATCTCTCGAGAATCGATGGATAGTCGCCATTGTCCCGCAAGGGCGGCCGAGTGGCAAAGCCGGCCACCTCTCTCTGGGAGACCCACAAGGAATGAACCTGTTGCTGATTCGCCTGATCATCTTCGCCGTGCTGTTCTTCGCCGGCCTCAAGCTCTACCGCATGTACCGGGAATGGAAACTGGACCGGGACGGCCCGCAGCAGGAAGGCGACGAGGCGGGCAACCGCATGGTGCGCTGCCGCTGGTGTCAGGTGCACCTGCCCGAGGACGATGCGCTGCGCGAAAGGGGCGACTGGTTCTGCTCCGGCGACCACCGGGACAAGTACCTGTCGGAGCAGACGGAAGAACAGAACAAGGAAGACTAGGGACAAGACAGGCCGGTCGTTGACTCTTGCCTGCCATCACGATCGGCCGCCCTCACAGCGACGAGAAGAGCGTCACTTATAGAGGAACACGTCGCCCTTCCCGTCTTCTTGGCGCACAGCCCCTGTACGATATCGCCTACAGCGGTAATGGCCCGCCCGGCTAGCCTGAAGAGTGATCCCACCATTCAGGCCATCGCCGGGAGAGCCTCATGCGCCCTGCTTTACGCTCTGCTTTTCGTCGTCCCTCCCCTTACCGCCAGCGTGGCCTGACGCTGATCGAACTGCTCGTCACTATCGCCGTGCTCGCCATCATCGCGACGATAGGCCTTCCTAACTTCCAGCAGTTCGCGGCACGAAATGAGGTGGCGGCCGAGGTGATGCGGCTCAAAACTGCGCTTGCGCTGACTCGCAGCGCGGCCATTGCCCGCCGCTCCACCGTCACCCTCTGCCCCACCCTGGATATGGCCAAGTGCCAGGATGGAAAAGCCTGGCTGGAGACTCTGGCCATTTTCGAGGGGCGTGGCGAAAAAGGCGACAAGCTTCTGCGCGCCTTCGGCGAGAGCCGGCTGCCATCCCTCACCTACCGCAACGATGACAAACCGGTGCGCTATAAGGCACTGGGGCGCTCGACGGGCTACAACGGCACCTTCCGGCTCTGCGGGCGTCAGGAGGAAGGCGCCAGTGTCATCGTCAACAACGTCGGCCGGGTGCGCGTCGAGCCGTCTCTTCCCACCGAGTGTTAGCCTCTAGATGTAGAGATCAACTCCCTGAGAGACTCTTCAGGCCATCTCGACAAAGTGAGAGCGTACCAATATAGGTGCCGCGCTCAACACTCGGAGCCCTACCACGCTAGTAGCACACGACCATCCCCGCCGAGTGAAAGGCGGCAATATATCGAAACAACAATGGTGCCGCTGGAAAATTTGTGTCTAAGCATCTCAGCTCAGCGCAGGTGAGAACAAGGCGTCCGACCGGTCACATAAAAGAATCCGTTCGCGGCAGCACCGGCACTGATCGGCAATAAAAAAACCTCTTGAGTATTGTCAAGTATATCAACTTCGGTGGAGCGCCAATAAGCGAGGTGTTTTCGTACCGCTACTCCTTTGGAAGGCCCGATACCGGATGCATGACACTCAGGCAGTCATCAGGAAAACCTAGTAGCGGCGCTAACGGCCGGGGAAGGCGGGCCAAAAAGTGACTACCGTAGCCACTAGACAAGTCGACCGAGTCGATTTTTCGGTAACGTGAAGACCATGCGTGCCTTTCACATATTGTCAAATTATTGCCAACTGCCTATAATCCACTCGCCACTATTTCCCGAACCAGAATTTCCAAAGAATTCTTCCAAAGTGGTATCGGCAACTGCTAAGGCCTCCTTCACTTTCTCTTCATGGAACCAAACCGTCCCCTTATTTCCCCCGCCATTCAACTTCACCTTTTCTACAGAATCAAGATCATCGGCTGACCAAGATAGCTCGCCACCCTCTCTCCCCAAGTTAAAAACAACCAAGACGCCCTGGACATCAGCATTGCCACCTATCTGTACATCTCCATTCATAACGACATGGACACCTTCTAGAGTACCATTACCCGTTTTCTTTAAACCATTCTCATAAAAACACAATCCAGAGCACTCACTGCCGCCAGAAACGCCACCGGAAGATAAATAATAATCATAAAGATTTTTAATCAAATCCAACCTAGCCTGTATATCACTACCGAAATATTCTGCATTATTATTAGTTAGCGCCGCCTTCTCACCCAGATTCAATATCTTATCCATATCATAATAAGCCAAGCCTTCTTCAAACATAAAGGCACTCACTTGGATATCTTTACCATCGCTCTCATAGCTCCCTCCAGAGAGCTCACTACCAGAGGAGCTCGGGAACTGAATAGCACCATCATCAATGCTTCCAATCACACTAGTGGATGCAAAGTTCCCACTACCGATTGAGGAAAAAACCTCAACAACCACAGGCTCACTTACTGAGACAGCACCTTCACCAACTCCGGCCATTGCAACAATGTAATACTCATCGTCAAATTCTACGTAACGATAGTAGCAACTCGATTTATCACAACCTCCCGAAAAAAGCTTCCCATCGTCAAAATTCTCTTCATTGTTAAAACCTTCCCAAACCATCCCTCCTAAATAATCAAGCGATGTAGGGGAAAATTGACCAGTGTTTTTAACAGCTTTCAAGCCTTCAGAAGCGGCCTCCTCAGCCGCCATTTGCGCTTGTGACGCAGCCTTATAATTACCCGCCAGCCGCTCATCAATCTGCGAGGTCTGCATGCTTGACAGGCCGACCATCAGCGAAACGGTCAACAACGAAAGAACCACTATCAGCGCTGCACCTTTTTGGCGTTTCATCATTATGCTCCGGGAAGCCATGCCATTCATCGATACAACATAAAATCAGGGGATTACTGCTGCCGTGCGATTAACGGCGTGGAAGACCAAGGAATCAGATGCTCCACTGTCATCGTCAGTTGCCATCAAATCAAAATTGACAACCCATACTCCTTCATTCGCACCGCTATCATTCACATCAAACCCATTAGATGTAAAAGCTGAAACGATCTCTGAAAAACCAGAGACCGGCGGCACTGATGAACACACCTGTGCGACCTCAAGAGCCCACCCTCTGCTATCCGACTCATCCAATCGATATGTCTTTGAAACATCTTCGCCAGCACCACAGCTTGTAACAGCCATGTCTCTACTATTGGAAACAGTCATTTCCAGTGTGGGAGTGCCTCCACCCTCTTTCCACTTTATGGTATCCGGATCCGCACGCCTAATATCCCTAAGAAGAGTTTCCACAGCAAAGTTTACCGCCGCTTGCTTTTCACTAAGCCGCTCGACCTGGCGATTAGTCTGGAAAACCGTCAGAAAAAGCTGCCCGGATCCCAAGATGATAATCAAGCCAATCACCATGGCCACCATCAGCTCGACAAGGGAAAAACCAGAATTATGCTTCATTATCATTCCCCGGGAAGTCTTACAGTATATGGAAATGTCTCGACACTTTCCCCAAACCTTTTCTCAGTCCATTTCACAGTTATTGAAAAATCGCAGCCACTCGCCGGGGAAATAGAGGAGGATTGAGAAAAACCAGGCAAAAAATCGTTCCAACCAGCCACCTTCCAATCTGCCAATGCACCGCTAACCTCGCCTGAAGTCAAACACTCTAAAGAACCTTTAGCAGCCAGCTCGGACCACAGCCTCTCCTGCGCATCCTGCGCTGCCAGGGAGGCAATGGAACGCTGATAGGCGGCATGCGCGCCTTGAAGGGCCTTTAGCTGCATCGCAGCCACACCCAACATGCCGATGGAGAGCACCAGCAATGCAATCAGCGCTTCGATGAGGGTAAAGCCGCGTTGCTTTAAAGCTTTATCACGATTCACGATGAGCCTCCGCTTACTCGGCCCAAAACATTGACATTCAAAGTACGGTCTTCTGCATAGCTGGATGTATTGGTCAAGGTAAAACTGCAGTCAGAATCACAGCTCACCCTTTTTCCCAGCGCATTGAACGTTACCGTGAAATCCTCATCATCGAATTTCGTGGTGGTATCTCGGCCGCTACGAATTCGAACCGGGTCAGTGACACCATTCACGGTCACCTGATACGCCCAAGGAGAAGTAGCAGTCACATCGAAGGTAACTTCCTCACGCCGCTTGATCGCCTCGCTTCTGGCATAGTTTAGGCCGGAAAGCACTTCATTGTAGTCAGAAGCTACACGATTCACCGCCATCATTCGCTGAAAGCCCGGCACGGCGATGGTCGCCAGTATCACCATCACTGAGACGGTGACAAGTAGTTCTATTAAAGTAAAACCAGCGTGCCTGATTTTTATCACCAACAGCCTCCATCATCTGGCGACTCATCCGCACTGGCTGAACTTGGTGCAGTGCCAGAACCCCGCTGCCCCAAACTATCGACCCAAACAGTCCCACAGTCTTCTGGCACTCTCCCAGAACCAGTCGCTGTTATTACAAAACGAGTACCACTGGAATAAATATCGGGACTCCCCACCGAATACGGGTTATTTTCGCTTAAATCAACACCAAGATTAATAACTTCATATTTATAACTTGTCGTATAATGCCTTTCCATCCGTCCCGCCGCTTCCATCAACGCCGATTTTGCTTCAGCCAGATTTGACCGTTCCACATATCCCTGATAACTCGGATACGCAATCGACGCCAGAATGCCGATGATGGCGACCGCAATCATCAGTTCGATCAACGTAAAGCCGGCGCTGCGCTGGGGGTTGCCTGTGGGGCTCTGAGGCTTGGGTCGGGGCTCTGTGAAGGTCACGCCGCGCGTCTCCCTGGGAGTCAAGGCATTTGTTTCAGTATGTATCAAGACTTAGCGCTCTGATAGGGTACACGATCAAAAACGTCATGCGCCGTACATGAGGAGTGCCCCGCGCGACTGCGTCAACGGGGTGGCGTTTCAGCGCGACGAAGGCTCCCCCACACCGCCATGGCTTCTCGATGGCTTACGAAAATGGCGTATCGCCGCCCTACCCTGGGATGCAGAAACGCCGCCGTCAGGTTCCTGACAGCGGCGTTTCTATCTCGGCACGAGGAAGTGTTCACTACTCGCTGGCGATGACCCGCTCGCGCAACTCCCGCGGCATGGAGAAGGTAATGGTCTCCTCACGGCCGGCGAGTTCCTCGGGGGCCGTGGCGCCCAGCCCCTGCAGCCGCTCGATCACACCCTTGACCAGCACCTCCGGCGCGCTGGCACCCGCGGTCACGCCGATGGCGCCAACCCCCTCGAGCCAGGCGGAGTCGACCTGGTCGGCGCTGTCGATCAAGTAGGCCGGGGTGCCGACCCGTTCCGAGAGCTCGCGCAGGCGGTTGGAGTTAGAACTGTTGGGGCTGCCCACCACCAGCACCAGGTCACTGCCGGCGGCCAACTCGCGCACGGCGTCCTGACGGTTCTGGGTGGCGTAGCAGATGTCGTCCTTGCGCGGCCCCTCGATCTCGGGGAACTTGGCGCGCAGGGCGTCGATGACCCGGGCGGTATCGTCCATGGAGAGCGTGGTCTGGGTGACGAAGGCAATCCGGCTCGGGTCCTTGACCTCGAGCCTCGCGACGTCCGCCTCGTCCTCGACCAGGTAGATCTGCCCGCCATAAGACGTGTCGTAGCGGCCCATGGTGCCTTCCACCTCGGGATGCCCCTCGTGACCGATCAGGATGCACTCCTGGCCGCGGCGGGCGTAGCGCAGCACCTCCATGTGTACCTTGGTGACCAGCGGGCAGGTGGCGTCGAACACCTTGAGGCCGCGCTCTTCGGCTTCCTGCTGCACGGCACGGGAAACGCCGTGGGCGGAGAAGATCACGATGACGTCGTCGGGCACCTCGTGAAGCTCCTCGACGAACACCGCGCCCCGTTCGCGCAGGCTGTCCACCACGAAGCGGTTGTGCACCACCTCGTGGCGCACATAGATCGGCGGACCGAAGACGTCCAGCGCGCCATTGACGATTTCGATGGCACGATCGACCCCGGCGCAGAAACCGCGCGGATTGGCCAGCTTGATTTGTATGGCGTTGGGTTGCATGGAGCCTTGCCTTGATGCCGCAGCACCGTTGCATTGGATAAATCGAGAGACACCGCTATCGCGCTGCAAGCAGCGCTCCTACAGGTGCTTCGGTGATCCACCAAACATTGTAGGAGCTTTGCTTGCAAAGCGATGGGAGTCAGTGGGTAGTGGCGGGCTTCACATCCAGCACTTCCACCTCGAAGGTCAGGGTACGCCCCGCCAGCGGATGATTGAAGTCCACCTCCACCTGCTCGCCTTCGATGCTCTTGATCACGCCGGGCAGCTCGCCGCCGGCGGCATCGGCGAAGGACATCACCATGCCCACTTCCGGCTCGTCGCTCTCGAAGTCGTCGCGCTTGAGCATCTGGATGTTCTGCGGGTTGTGCTGACCGAAGGCGTGCTCCGGAGTGATCTCAAAGGTGCCGCTCTCACCGGTGGAAAGTCCCTTGAGCGGGTGCTCGAAGCCGGGCGGCAGGTTGCCATCGCCCACCTTGAACGTCGCTGGCGCCTTGTCACGGGTGGAGTCCACCACGGTGCCGTCTTCCAGGCTGAGGGTGAAGTGAAGGGTCACTTCCATGCCCTCGTCGATACGGAGTTCCTGGGATTCCTGATGGCTCATGGCGTGTCTCTCAATCAGTGCGTGCGATGGGTGCGTGCGCGAAAGATCGCGATCGTCTCAATGTCGATGATCCGGATATCGGGGCGCCGAGCCGGATTCTCAACCGCGCCGCCGGGCCCGGCGGCGCTCGGCGAAGAGCGATTCCCAGATCAGGCCGATGGCGCCGAGGGTGATGCCGATATCCGCCACGTTGAAGGCCGGGTAGTACCAGCCGGCCGCATGGAAGGAGAGGAAGTCCACCACGTAGCCGTGCACCAGCCGGTCGTAGAGGTTGCCCAGCGCCCCGCCGATGATCAGCCCGAGCGAGACGCCGAGCAGCGTCTCGTCGGCCTTGAGGCGGCGCATCCACACCGTCAGGCCGATACTCGCCCCCACGGCGATGGCGGCGAACAGCCAGCGCTGCCAGCCGGGGTGGCCGGCGAGGAAGCTGAAGGCCGCGCCGGTGTTGTGCAGCAGCGTCAGGTTGAAGAACGGCAGCACCTCCACCGGCCGGGCATACTCGAGCATCCCGCTGGCCAGGTACTTGGTGCCGAGATCCAGCACGATCACCGCCACGGCCAGCCAGAGCCAGCGCAGCGGCTGGCGCATGGGGGCCGTATGATCCTGGGCTGACTGCCGCTCGCTCATGCGCGCCTCGCCTTCCTGGGACATCGAACTTCTCCTGCGTGAGCCTTAGGCAAACTGGCGCGTCTCGCCGGCACCGTCCGGCAGGTTGCTGATGCAGCGCCCGCACAGGTCGGGGTGCTCGGCGTGAGCGCCCACATCCTCGCGATGGTGCCAGCAGCGCTCGCACTTGGCGTTGGCGCTCTCGGCCACGGCCACCTTGAGCCCCGCAAGCTCGGTGACCTCGGCCGCCTCGCTCGCTTCGGGCTCTTCGCTATCGGACAAGGGCGCCAGGCGCACTTCGCTGGTCAGCATCACGAAGCGCAGCTCGTCGCCCAGCCGGGACAGGGTCTGGCGCAGCTCATCGTCAACGTACAGAGTGACCTCGGCGGCCAGGCTGCCCTTGATCGCCTTGGCGTTGCGGGCATCTTCCAGGCACTTGTTGACGGCCTGCTTGACCTCGAGCACCCGCTCCCAGAAGTCGCGACCCATGGCGGCGTCATCCGCCAGGGTGTCGAGCCCGGTGTAGTACTCCTCGAGCAGAACGCTGTTGCCGCGCTTGCCGGGGATGTTCTCGAAGATCTCCTCGGCGGTGAAGGAGAGGATCGGCGCGACCCAGCGCACCAGCGCCTCGACCACGTGGTAGAGCGCGGTCTGGGCGCTGCGACGCGCCACGGAATCGGCCTGGGTGGTGTACTGGCGATCCTTGATCACGTCCAGGTAGAAGCCGCCGAGCTCCCGGGCGCAGAAGCCGTGCACCTGCTGGTAGACGTCGAGGAAGCGGTACTCCTCGAAGGCCACCTCGATGCGTGCCTGCAGCTGGGCGGCGCGATCGACCACCCACTGGTCCAGGGCCAGCATCTCGTCGAAGGGCAGCACGTCGCGCTCGGGCTCGAAGCCATTCAGGTTGGCCAGCAGGAAGCGCGAAGTGTTGCGGATGCGCCGGTAGACGTCGGCGGTGCGCTTGAGGATCTCGTCGGAGACCGCCATCTCGCCGGAGTAGTCGGTGGAGGCGACCCACAGGCGCAGGATATCGGCACCCAGCTTGTCCATCACCGCCTGGGGCGCCACCACGTTACCCAGCGACTTGGACTGCTTGCGGCCCTTCTCGTCCACGGTGAAGCCGTGGGTCAGCAGCTGCCGATAGGGCGCGTGGCCGTCGATGGCGGCGCCGGTGAGCAGCGAGGAATGGAACCAGCCGCGGTGCTGGTCGGAGCCCTCGAGGTACAGATCGGCGATCGGTCCCTCGGCGTGGCCGTGCGGGTGCGAGCCGCGCAGCACGTGGCGATGGGTGGTGCCGGAGTCGAACCAGACGTCCAGGGTATCGGTGACCTTGTCGTAGTCGCCGGCCTCCTCGCCCAGCAGCTCGGCGGGGTCGAGGCGGAACCAGGCGTCGATGCCCTCGGCCTCGACGCGCTTGGCGGCCTCTTCCATCAGCTCGAGGGTGCGCGGGTGCAACTCACCGGTGGCCTTGTGCAGGAAGAAGGGGATCGGCACGCCCCAGTTGCGCTGGCGCGAGATGCACCAGTCCGGGCGGTTGGCGATCATGCTGTGCAGGCGCGCCTTGCCCCAGGCCGGGGTGAAGGCGGTGGACTCGATGCCATCCAGCGCCCGCTCGCGCAGGGTCCGGCCGTCCTTGCCCTTTACATCCATGCCCACGAACCACTGGGCGGTAGCGCGGTAGATCACCGGCGTCTTGTGGCGCCAGCAGTGCATGTAGCTGTGCACGATCGGCGTATGGACCATCAGCGCGCCGACTTCCTCGAGCTTGGCGACGATCTGCGGGTTGGCTTTCCAGATCATCTGGCCACCGAAGAACGGCAGGTCGTCGACGTAGACGCCGTTGCCCTGCACCGGGCTCTCGATCTCGTCGAAGCTCATGCCGTGGGCGCGGCAGGTGACGAAGTCGTCGACGCCATAGGCCGGGGCCGAGTGGACGATGCCGGTGCTGCCCACTTCGGACTCCACGTAGTCGGCCAGGTAGACCGGCGACAGGCGGTCGTAGAAGGGGTGACGGAAGCGGATGCCGTCGAAGGCCTCGCCCTTGGCCGTGGCGATCACCTCACCCTCGAGGCCGTAGCGCGACAGGCACGACTCGACCAGCTCCTCGGCCAGCACCAGCAGCCGCTCGCCGGTATCCACCAGGGCGTAGGTGAAGTCCGGGTGCATGTTCAGCGCCTGGTTGGCCGGGATGGTCCAGGGGGTGGTGGTCCAGATGACCACGGCCGCGGCCTTGGGCAGCGTCTTCAGGCCGAAGGTGGCGGCCAGGCGGTCGGCGTCCTCGATCGGGAAGGCGACGTCGATGGCGTCGGACTTCTTGTCCTGATACTCCACCTCGGCCTCGGCCAGGGCCGAGCCGCAGTCGAAGCACCAGTTGACCGGTTTCAGGCCCTTGAAGACGTAGCCCGCCTCGACCATGTCGGCCAGCGCGCGGATCTCGCCCGCCTCGTTGACGAAGTCCATGGAGCGATAGGGGTTGTCCCAGTCGCCGATCACGCCCAACCGGATGAAGCCCTGGCGCTGGTCCTCGATCTGCTCGGCGGCGTACTCGCGGCACAGCGCGCGGGCCTGCTCGGGCTCGAGGTGCTTGCCGTGAGTGGTCTCGACCTTGTGCTCGATGGGCAGGCCGTGGCAGTCCCAGCCGGGCACGTAGGGAGCATCGAAGCCGGCCAGGTTCTTCGACTTGACGATGATGTCCTTGAGGATCTTGTTGAGCGCATGCCCCAGGTGAATGCTGCCGTTGGCGTAGGGAGGGCCGTCGTGGAGCACGAAGAGTTCCCTGCCCTGGCGCTCCTCGCGCAGGCGATGGTAGAGATCCATCTCCTTCCACTGTTCCACCCGGGCGGGCTCGCGCTTGGGCAGCATGCCGCGCATGGGGAAGTCGGTTTCTGGCAGGTTCAGAGTGTGCTTGTAGTCGCTCATATCCTGGGGGTCAGCCGTCGTCGTGGTCGGCGGGCTCACCCGCCGAGGAATCGGAAGTCACGGCCTCGCGCGCCAGCGGCGCCGATGCCAGAGGAAGAGAATCGTCGTGCGTATCGCCCGCCGGATCACTCGAGGCCGCGTCGGCCGCGACATGGGCACCGGCAGCGGGGTGCTGTAGACAGTTGGCACCGGCAGCGGGGTGCTGTAGACAGTCGGCACCGGCAGCGGGGTGCTGTAGACCGTCCGAACCGTCAGCCGGGTGCTGTCGAAAATAGTCCCGAGCCCGCGCCAGGTCGCTGCGGATCTGCGCCTTCAGCGCCTCGAAGTGCGCGAATTTCACCTCGCCGCGCAGCTTGGCGCAGGGCAGCACCGTCAGGCGCTTGCCGTAGAGGTCGCCATCGAAATCGAACAGGTGCGCCTCGAGCACCGGCCGCTCGCTGCCCACGGTGGGACGCCAGCCGATATTGGCCACGCCGTTCAATCGGCGACCGTCGGGAAGCTCGGTCACCACCGCATAGACGCCCTGCAGGGCCAGCGAGTGGGTCGGCTGGGGCAGGTTGGCGGTGGGCACGCCGATGGTACGGCCGAGCTGTCGGTCCGGCACCACCCGGCCGCCCAGCCGGTAGGGGCGGCCCAGCAGGCGCGCGGCGGCGGCGAAGTTGCCGCTGGCCAGCAGGGTGCGCACCCGGGTGCTGGAGACGCGCTCGTCGGCGATGGTGAAGGTGCGGGTGTGTTCAACGCCGAAGCCCCTCTCCTGCCCCACCTCGGTCAGCAGGTGGAAGTCGCCGCGCCGATCGCAGCCGAAGCGGAAGTCGTCCCCCACCACCAGGTGGCGCACGCCGAGCCCGTCGATCATCACGCGGTCGATGAACTCGCCGGCGGTGAGGCTGCGCAGGGCATCGTTGAAGGGCAGGCAGAGGATGCGATCGACCCCGCACTCGCCGAGCAGCGCCACCTTGTCGCGCAGCCGGGTCAGCCTGGGCGGCGCCTGGGCGCCGGCGAAGAACTCCCGCGGCTGGGGCTCGAAGACCACCACGGTCACCGGCAGACCGAGCCGGGCGGCCTGCTCGCGGCACTGCTCGAGGATCGCCTGGTGCCCGCGGTGCACGCCATCGAAGTTGCCGATGGTGGCCACGCAGCCGCGATCCTCGTCGCGCAGGTTGTGCAGACCTCGAATCACTCGCATGGGCGTCATCACGCTGGGAAATAAAGTGTTCGATTATAACGGACCGAGGGCCCCTTGACAGCCGGCGCGGCTTGGTCTTTCCCCACTGTCTATGTTTGGCGCCGTGCTCGCACGGCGATGGGCGGCGTTCCCGACACGGCCCGACCCGTTACCCCCGCATCCGGAAGTGGCGAAGACGCAGGCCGAAGGCCGCCAGCCAGGCGAAGTAGACCGTCGCGCCGACCGCCACCAGCCCCGCCATCCAGGCGGCGCGGGTCCAGACGCTCCAGCCGAGCCAGGCCTGCCAGTCCGGTGCGAGCCACCAAAGCCCGCCCCCCATCACCGCGCAGCCGCCGAGCAGCTGCACGGCGTAGCGCCCCCAGCCCGGCTGGAAGACCAGCACGCCCTGCTTTCTGAGCAGCCAGCCGAGCAGCCCGGCGTTGAGGAAGGCCGACAGCGCCGTGGCGAGCGCCAGGCCGGCGTGGGCCAGCGGCCAGATCAGGATCAGGTTGAAGACCATGTTGGCGACCATGGCGACGATGCCGACCTTCACCGGCGTCTTGGTGTCCTGGCGGGCGAAGAAGCCCGGCGCCAGCACCTTGATCAGCATGAACGCCACCAGCCCGACGGCATAGGCGCGCAGGCTCATGGCGGCCATGGTGATGTCGCGCTCGGTCATGGCGCCGTAGTGGAACAGCGAGATCAACAGCGGCTCGGCCAGCACGGATAGCGCCACGGCGGCGGGCAGGCCGAGCAGCAGCACGGTGCGCAGCGCCCAGTCGAGCATCGCCGCGAAGTGCTCGCCGGACTGCTCGGCGTGGCGCCGGGAGAGCGCCGGCAGGATCACCGTGCCGATGGCGATGCCGAACACCCCCAGCGGCAGCTCCACCAGGCGATCGGAGTAGTAGAGCCAGGAGACGCTGCCCGCAGCCAGCAGCGAGGCCAGCACGGTGTCGAGCAGCAGGTTGATCTGCGACACCGAGACGCCGAACAGCGCCGGCGCCATCAGCCGGAGGATGCGCCGCACCCCGCTGTGGGCGAAGTCGGGCCAGGGTCGCGGCAGCAGCCCCAGCCGCGCCAGAAACGGCACCTGGAAGGCCAGCTGGGCGCCGCCGGCGATCAGCACGCCCCAGGCCAGGGCCATGGCCGGCTGCTCGAACAGCGGCGTCAGCAGCAGCGCGGCACCGATCAGCGACAGGTTGAGCAGCACCGGCGTGAAGGCCGGCACGGCGAAGCGGTTCCAGGTATTGAGCGTGCTGCCGGCGAAGGCGGTCAGCGAGATCAGCAGCAGGTAGGGAAAGGTCAGGCGCAGCATGTCGGCGGTCAGCGCTAGCTTTTCCGGGTCGCGGCCGAAGCCCGGCGCGAAGGCCCACACCAGCCAGGGGGCCGCCAGCATCGCCAGCGCCGTGATCAGCGCCAGCACCGCCGTGAGGCTGCCGGCCACCGCATCGAGCAGCTCCCTCACCTCGCGCTTGCTGCCGCGGGTGGCGTACTCCGAGAGCACCGGCACGAAGGCCTGGTTGAAGGCGCCCTCGGCGAACAGCCGGCGCAGGAAGTTGGGGATCTTGAAGGCGACGAAGAAGGCATCGGCGCCGTCGCCGGCCCCGAAGAGGGTCGCGATCACCACGTCACGCACCAGCCCCATGACCCGCGAGAGCATGGTCATGACGCTGACCACCAGGCCCGAGCGCATCAGGCCACCCGCCTTGGGCACCACGGCACGGTCGTCGTCGGCGACTACCGGCGTAACGTCGGGCGCGGTGGACTTGTCGTCCCGGGACTCGGGGGGCTGCTCGTGATCCATCACCGTCTACTCCTCGTGCGGCGCGCTCGGCAAGAATAGCGGACACAAAAAAACCGGCCGCAGCCGGTTTTTCTGCTGGCGCTCGGCTGGCTTACGCCGCGAGAGCCTTGACGCGCTTGTTCAGGCGGCTCTTCATGCGAGCAGCCTTGCGCTTGGACATCACGTCCTTGTCGGCGATGCGGTCGATGACCGGCTGCGCCGCCTTGAAGGCACCCATCGCCTCGGCGTGGTCACCGCTCTGGATGGCCTTGATGACGCGCTTGACGTAGGTACGAACCATGCTGCGCTGGCTCGCCTTCAGTACACGACGACCTTCTGCCTGACGGGCACGCTTGCGGGCTTGCTTGCTGTTAGCCACTGACTGTCTCCTTGGAGAAAGTTGTTGCCACCGACTGCGGGTGGCATTTGATAACGTTTTGATCCAACAGGGAAATAAAAAATCCCCGCCGGCCTGGCCATCTTTCCCGACGGCGCGCTTTCGCGCCATCGTCTACGGGCCGAGTCTGAGAGGATGGCGTATCCTATCACGCGCCCCCAGGGCTTGCCAGCCCTGAACACCGGCAGCCCGGACGCCGCCAGCCCGCACCGCGCGCGGCCCGGGCGGAGCGCCGGATCACCCGGCAGCGCCCTGAAGCGGCCCTAGAGCACGACCAGGTTGTCGCGGTGAATCAGCTCCGGCGCTTCCATGTAGCCGAGGATGGCCTCTATCTGGTGGCTCGGCTTGCCGACCAGCAGGCGAGCCTCATCGACGCCGTAGTTGACCAGCCCCTTGGCCACGCGATGACCGTGCTCATCGACGCAGAGCACCATGTCGCCGCGGCGAAACTCGCCGCTGACGCCGGTCACGCCCACCGCCAGCAGGCTGGAGCCACTGCCCTTGAGCACCTTCACCGCCCCGGCATCCAGGATCAGGCTGCCGCGCACCTGCAGCTGCCCTGCCAGCCAGCGCTTGCGCGCCGCCATCGGCGCCTGCTCCGGCAGCAGCAGGGTACCCAGCCGCTCGCCCTCGGCCAGCCGCGTGAGCACCGCCGGCTGGCGCCCGCTGGCGATCGCCGTGACCGCCCCGGAGCGGGCCGCCAGCCGAGCGGCCCGCACCTTGGTGGCCATGCCGCCGCGCCCCAGCGCGCCGCCGCCGCCGGCCACCGCGGCCAGGCTCGGATCGTCGGCGCGCCCCTCGGCGATCAGCGTCGCCGCGGGGTTACTGCGCGGGTCGGCATCGAACAGCCCCTCCTGATCGGTGAGGATCACCAGGGCATCGGCCTCGAGCAGGTTGGCGACCAGGGCGCCGAGGGTGTCGTTGTCGCCGAAGCGGATCTCGTCGGTGACCACGGTGTCGTTCTCGTTGACCACCGGCACCACCCGCAGGCCGACCAGGGTGCGTAGCGCCGAGCGGGCGTTGAGGTAACGCTTGCGGTTCGAGAGGTCGTCGTGGGTCAGCAGCACCTGGGCGGTCAGCAGGTCGTGGCGCGCGAAGTGGCCTTCATAGCACTCGGTGAGGCCGTTCTGACCCACCGCCGCCGCGGCCTGCAGTTCATGGACCGCCGAGGGCCGCACCTGCCAGCCCAGGCGCACCATGCCGGCCGCCACGGCCCCGGAGGAGACCAGCACCACCTCGATGCCGCGACGGTGCAGCTCGGCGATCTGGTCGACCCAGCCGCCGATGGCCGCCTCGTCGAGGCCGCGACCGTCGTTGGTCAGCAGCGCGCTGCCGATCTTCACCACCACCCGGCGGGCGCGCTTGAGCGCCTCGCGACCGATCACCTGCTCGTTGTCTTCCATCCGACCCTCGGTTCACCGTCGACAGGCGCTCGGCCTGCATGCTGCCTCAGGGAGCGTACTCGATCTCGACGTCGTGATCGTCGTCGTCATCGAAGTCGTCGTCATCGTCAACGTGCGGGCGCTTGCGACCCAAGCGGGCCTCGGTGCGCGCCACGGCCTCTTCCTCCATGCGCGAGCGCATCTCGCGTACCCGCTCGGCGGCCTCCTCGTCCTCGTGCTCCAGCCGGCGCTGCTCGGTGAGCCAGCGATAGGCGGTCTGCACCAGGACATCGGTGCCGTCGCTGGAAATCGCCGAGACGCGAAACACCGGACCCTGCCAGCCGAGCCGGCGCACGATCTCGTCGACCGTCGACTCGCGCTCCTCGACCGGCAGCAGGTCGAGCTTGTTGAGCACCAGCCAGCGCGGCAGTTCGGCCAGCGCCGGCGAGAATTCGCCCAGCTCGTGGATGATCGCCTCGGCGGCCTGCACCGGATCGGACTCGTCGAAGGGCGCGACGTCCACCACGTGGAACAGCAGCCGGGTGCGGGTCAGGTGCTTGAGGAAACGCAGCCCGAGGCCGGCGCCGTCGGAGGCCCCCTCGATCAGGCCGGGCACGTCGGCCATCACGAAGTGCTCGTGCAGGCCGAGCTTCACCACGCCGAGGTTGGGCACCAGGGTGGTGAAGGGGTAGTTGGCAACCTTGGGCTTGGCCGCCGACACCGAGCGGATCAGCGTCGACTTGCCGGCATTGGGCAGGCCCAGGAGGCCCACGTCGGCCATTACCTTCATCTCCAGGCGCAGGTTGCGCCGCTCGCCATCTGTGCCCGACGTAGTCCGCCGCGGCGCACGATTGGTGGAGGACTTGAAGTGGATGTTGCCGAGCCCGCGGCGTCCCGCCTGGGCCACCATCACCACCTGGCCGATCTCAGTGACGTCGGCGATCACCTCGAGGGTATCCTCGTCGATCACCGTGGTGCCCACCGGCACCTTGACGTGCAGGTCCTCGCCGGCGCGCCCGCTCATCTGCCGACCCCGGCCGGGCTGACCGTTCTGCGCCTTGTAGAAGCGCTGGTACTTGAAGTCGATGAGGGTATTGAGGGCATCGTCACCGATCAGGTAGACGTTGCCGCCATGCCCGCCATCCCCTCCATCGGGGCCACCCTTGGGGACGTACTTCTCGCGGCGGAAGCTCAGGCAACCATTGCCGCCATTGCCGGCTTCCACGATGATCGAGGCTTCGTCGACGAACTGCATCTGTCACTCTCCAGGCGGCCTATGCCGCCATGATACAAGAAGGCCCCGCCTGGGCGGGGCCTTCTCGCTGCAAGTGCCGGTGGTCTCAGGCAGAGACGATACTGACGAACTTGCGGTTCTTCGGGCCCTTGGTCTCGAACTTGACCACGCCTTCGTCCAGGGCGAACAGGGTATGGTCCTTGCCGATACCGACGCCGGTGCCGGCGTGGAACTTGGTGCCACGCTGGCGCACGATGATGTTGCCCGGGTTGACGACCTGGCCGCCGAAGAGCTTCACGCCGAGGCGTTTGGATTCGGAATCGCGACCGTTACGTGTGGAGCCCGCTGCCTTCTTATGAGCCATTGCAAATACCTCGCTCGTTCAGGGGGTCAGCCGCTTACGCGGAGATCCCGGTGATCTTGACTTCAGTGAACCACTGACGGTGGCCCTGACGCTTCATGCTGTGCTTACGGCGACGGAACTTGATGATGGTCACCTTGTCACCACGGCCGTGAGACACGATCTCGGCCGCCACCTTGGCGCCCTCGACCAGCGGAGCGCCGATCGTGACGTCCTCGTCGTTGCCCACCAGCAGGACCTCATCGAACTCGATGGTGTCGCCGGTCGGCACTTCCAGCTTCTCGAGCTTGAGAGTCTGGCCTTCCTGAACGCGGTACTGCTTGCCACCGCTCTTGATCACTGCGTACATGCTTTTCTCTCCAGGACTCATCGGGTGTTGGCTCTTCATCGACCTGCTGCGAGTGGCGCCTCTCTTGGCAGCCATCTGACAGGGAGCATGATGAGTGGGGTCGCGGATTATAACCGCGCGCGAGATCGCACACAACCCGCACCGCGTGCCCCTCCACACGCCGCCGCGACCCGCTCGAGCCCCGCCGCCGCCGCGCCTTGACGCCCCCATGGGGGGCCCATAGCATGACCGGCAACCCAAGGCCACCAGGGCTATCTCGCCCCGGCCCCACCTACTCGTCGATACCGCCTCCATGCCAGCCAACGCCCCGCCCCAGTCGCCCAGCGCCACCGCCAACTCGTCGCTTCATGCGGTCGTTGCCGACGACTTCGCCGCCGTGAACCGGACCATCCTGGACCAGCTCGCCTCCCGCATCCCGCTGGTGGAGACCATCGGCCAGTACATCATCGAGAGTGGTGGCAAGCGGCTTCGCCCTCTGCTGGTGCTGCTGGCGGCGCGCTCGCTTGGCTATGAGGGCGACCGGCACGTGACGCTCGCCACCCTGGTCGAGTTCATGCACACCTCGACCCTGCTGCACGACGACGTGGTCGACGAGTCGCACATGCGGCGCGGCAAGGCCACGGCCAACGATTCCTGGGGCAACGCCCCCTCGGTGCTGGTGGGTGATTTCCTCTATTCGCGCTCGTTCCAGATGATGGTCGGGGTCGGCTCCATGCGCATCATGGAGGTGCTCTCCCAGGCCACCTGCACCATCGCCGAGGGCGAGGTGCAACAGCTGACCAACGTCGGCAACCCCGACACCGACGAGGCCGCCTACTTCGAGACGATCCAGGGCAAGACCGCCATGCTCTTCGAGGCGGCCTCCCACAGCGGTGCCATCCTTGCCGACGCCACCCCGGAGCAGGAGACCGCCCTGCAGCATTATGGCCGCTACCTGGGCCTGGCCTTCCAGCTGATCGACGACCTGCTCGACTACCAGGGCGACGCCGAGGCCATGGGCAAGAACGTCGGCGACGATCTGGCCGAGGGCAAGCCGACCCTGCCACTGATCCAGGCCATGGCCGTTGGCACACCGGAGCAGCGCACGCTGATCCGGCGGGCGATTCGCCAGGGCGGCCTCGACCACCTGGATGAAGTGCTGGCCATCGTGCGCGACACCGGCGCGCTAGAGTACACCCGGGCTCGCGCTGAGGAGATGGCCGACAAGGCGCTGGCACAGCTCGACGCCCTGCCCGAGAGCCCCTACCGCGACAGCATGGCCCACCTCGCCCGCCTGGCGGTGGATCGCCAGAGCTGAACGACGGCAACGGCACGAAGCCGCCACGGGGGCTTGCACCCCGGCGCGGTTTGCGTATAATGCCGATCCGTCGCCAGCAGTTACGGCGAACATCGGAGTATAGCTCAGCTTGGTAGAGCGCTGCCTTCGGGAGGCAGAGGTCGTAGGTTCGAATCCTGCTACTCCGACCATAGAATTAAGTAAAAACGGCCACTTAGCTCCTCGGAGTAGTGGCCGTTTTTCGTTGCGCGGCGGCTTGCTCAGGCGCGAGCCACCTTTTACGGCCGAACCTCCGTGCCGATCCGCAGCCCGTGCCGGCGAAGCTTGCGCACCACGCTGGGCTGGCTGATGCCCAGGCGCTCGGCGATGGCATAGGTCGAGGTGCACTCGCCGCACTGCTCGGCCAGGATCGCGCGCTCGGTGCGCGCCAGGGCCGCCTTGAGCGACTCGCCGTCGCGCAGCCCCTCGCCGTCGGGCGCGGCGCGCCTCGCGTCGCCACCGGCCGGCGCGGCCGAGGCGCCCGGATAGCTGGCGGGGACATCGCCCTGGATGACATCGTCCACCGCCGAGAGCCAGGCCCGCTCGAGCCAGTTCTCCAGCTCGCGCACGTTGCCGGGCCAGTCCCGACCCATCAGCGGCTGCCAGACATCCCGCGCCATGATCTTGTCGCGGCCATAGCGGTCATTGAGGCGCCTGAGCTGACGCTCGACCAGCCCCGGGATATCCTCGCGGCGTTCTCGCAGCGGCGGCAGCGTCACCGGAATGACATTGACGCGATAGTAGAGGTCCAGGCGGAACTCCCCGGCCTCCACGCGACGCGCCAGGTCCTGGTTGGTTGCCACCACCAGGCGGAAGTCGACGCGCCGCGGGCGCGTATCGCCGAGCCGCGTGACGCTGCTGTCCTGGATGACCTTGAGCAGCTTGGCCTGCACCGCCAGGGGCAGCTCGCCGATCTCGTCGAGAAACAGCGTGCCGCCCTCGGCCTGCTCGATCAGCCCCGCCTTGCCGCCCGGCGCGGCGCCGCTGAAGGCGCCGTGCCGATAGCCGAACATTTCCGACTCGAACAGGCCCTCCGGGATCGCCCCGCAGTTGACCTCGATGAAGGGACCGGCATGACGGGGGCCCCAGCGGTGCAGCTGGCGGGCGAAGGCGGTCTTGCCGACGCCGGACTCGCCGAGCATCAGCACGGTGGCATCGGTCGGCGCCACCCGCTTGAGCAGCAGCGCCACCTCGCGCATCACCTCGCTGCGCACCTCCAGGTCGCCCAGCCCGGCCTCGAGGCCGGGCTCGTCGGCGATGCCACTGCGCCGCAGATGATCGCTGAAACGCCGCTGCAGCAGGGCATACTCCTCCTGCAGCAGCTGCAGGTCGGTCAGGTCCATGGAGCGGCTGACCACGGCGGTCAGCTTGCCGTCGCGGAACACCGGATGTGCCTGGGCGATGACCCGTCGCCCGGTGCCCGTCACCTGCATCAGCTGCGCCGGCTTGCCGGAGCGTATGACTTCCAGGCTCACCGAGGGCCTGAGCACGCCCTGGGCCTCGAGGGCCTGGACGGTGGTTCTACACAGGTCCTCCCGGGACATGCCGTAGACCGCCGCCGCCGCCGGACTGACATCCCGCACGCGCCCGCCGGCGTCGACCACGAAGAAGTGGTCGTGCGCGGTGTCGATGATGGTGCGCAGGATATCGCTGTCGATCTCGCCCATGCGGTTCTCTCGATACAGAAATGGATCATTGATGCAGGAGTGTATCATTGCGGCCGCACCGACGATCCACTTCTGCATCAACGACTCGGCAACACAAGCGATATCAACACGCTAGGAATTGGCACGTTTCCTGCTAGTAAATACATGACACCCCCATGCGAGACGGAGCCTTTCGTGAGCGACTTCAACCAACCCCTGGGCGGCAACGAGATGCCGCGTTTCGGCGGACCCGCCACCATGATGCGCCTGCCCACCCAGGCGAGTGCCGCCGGCCTGGATGCCGCCTTCATCGGCGTGCCCATGGACATCGGCACCTCGAATCGCCCCGGCACCCGCCTCGGGCCGCGCCAGATCCGCGATGAGTCGCGCATGCTGCGCCCCTACAACATGGCGACCCGCGCCGCGCCCTTCGACAGCCTGCAGGTCGCCGATATCGGCGACGTGCCGATCAACACCTTCAACCTGCCCAAGAACCTCGACATCATCAGCGAGTTCTACGACAGGGTGCTCGCGGAAGACTGCGTTCCGCTGACGCTCGGCGGCGATCACACCCTGACCTGGCCGATCCTGCGCGCCATCGCCAAGAAGCACGGCCCGGTCGGGCTGATCCATATCGATGCCCACGCCGACGTCAACGAGCAGATGTTCGGCGAGGAGGTGGCCCACGGCTGCCCCTTCCGCCGCGCCCAGGAAGAGGGATTGCTCGACGCCAGCCGCGTGGTGCAGATCGGCCTGCGCGGCACCGGCTACGCCGCCGACGACTTCGACTGGTGCCGCGACCAGGGCTTCCGGGTGGTCACCGCCGAGCAGTGCTGGTACACGTCGCTGGCCCCGCTGATGGCCGAGGTGCGCGAGCAAATGGGCGACGCCCCGGTCTACATCTCCTTCGATATCGACGGCCTCGATCCGTCCGTGGCGCCCGGCACTGGCACCGTCGAGATGGGTGGACTGACCGGCCAGCAGGGCCTGGAGATCGTCCGCGGCGCCGCCGGACTCAACGTGGTCGGCGGCGACCTGGTAGAGGTTGCGCCGCCCTACGACCCCAGCGGCAACACCGCGCTGATGGGCGCCACCCTGCTCTACGAGATGCTCTGCGTGCTGCCCGGCGTGCGACACCGCGACTGACAGGCTCGCGATGCGGGCATCGTCGACAGCGCCCGGTCTCGGGCGCTCACCATCGACCACTACTACAACACCAACGAGTGAGTATCCCATGTCATCCCATCTGCGATCCGCCGATAACATCAACACCGAGGGGGGGCCGCTCAGCACCCACGGCCTGATCAAGTTCCTCGTGCCGTCCATCCTGGGCGTCCTGCTGTTCCTGGTGCCCTTCTCGACCGGCGACACCATCAACATCGGCATGGGCCTGATGGCCGAAGGCCTCCAGTCCCTGCTCGGCGAGGCGCTGCCCGCCATCGCCACCCTGGTGCTGTGCCTGTCGGTGCTGCTGACCGGCATCGTAAAGCTGGCCAGGCCGACGTGGGCCCGGGCGGGCGTGCTGCATGAACTGTTCGACGTGGCCCCCCTGTGGGTGATCATGCGTGCCCTCGGCGCGCTGTTCGCGCTGATGACCTATTTCCAGGTCGGCCCGGCCTTCATCACCGCCTCCTTCACCGGCGGCGTGATGCTCAACGACCTGGCGCCGGTGCTGCTGACCTTCTTCTTCTTCGCCGCCATCCTGCTGCCCTTCCTGGTCGACTTCGGCTTCATGGAGTTCATCGGCAGCCTGGTACGCACGCCGTTCCGGATCATCTTCGGGCTGCCGGGGCGCAGCGCCATCGACGCCACGGCCTCCTGGATGGGCTCCGGCACGGTCGGCGTGCTGATCACCACCCAGCAATACGAGCAGGGCTTCTACAACCGCCGCGAGGCCTCGGCGATCGCCACCAACTTCTCGATCGTCTCCATCGCCTTCGCGCTGCTGGTCACCAACTTCATCGGCATCAACCACCTGTTCGTGCCCTTCTACCTCACCGTGGTCGTCGCCGGCCTCGTCGCCGCCGTCATCGTGCCGCGGCTGCCGCCGCTGTCGCGCAAGCCGAACACCTACTACGAACCGGTCGGCTGCCAGATCCAGGAGGAGAACACCGGCAGCCAGAACCTGCTGCGCTACAGCCTAGGCATCGCCGTGGCCCGTGCCGAGAAGGCGCCGGGGCCGGCCAAACTGGCCAAGCTGGCGCTGTACAACGTCGCCGACATCTTCTTCGGCCTGCTGCCGCTGGTGATCGCCATCGGCACCGTGGCCCTGGTGCTGGCCGAGTTCACGCCGCTGTTCACCTGGCTCTCCTATCCCATGGTGCCGGTGCTGGAGTGGATGCAGATTCCCGAGGCCGCGGCCGCGGCGCCGGCGACCCTGGTCGGCTTCGCCGACATGTTCCTGCCGGCGGTACTGGCCAGCGACATCGAGAGCGAGCTGACGCGTTTCGTGATCGCCTGCCTGTCGCTGACCCAGCTGATCTACATGTCCGAGATCGGCGCCCTGCTGATGAAATCCAAGATCCCGCTCAAGCTCTGGGAACTGTTGGCGATCTTCCTGCTGCGCACCGCCATCACCCTGCCGATCATCGTGCTCATGGCCCACTGGCTGGTGGGCTGAGGAATTCTCAATGACGCTTCATGAAGAGACACCGATGACCTGCGCCGAGCTACTGATCCGCCTGCTGCGCGACACCTACGCCACCGACACCGTGTTCGGTATTCCGGGGGTGCACACCATCGAGCTGTATCGCGGCCTGGCGGGCGGCACCGGGGCCGGCGAAGCAACGTCCAGCGGCATTCGCCACGTCACGCCACGCCACGAGCAGGGCGCCGGCTTCATGGCCGACGGCTATGCCCGGGCCACCGGCAAGCCCGGGGTGTGCTTCATCATCACCGGGCCTGGCATGACCAACATCGCCACCGCCATGGGCCAGGCGCTCGCCGACTCGATCCCGATGCTGGTGATCTCCAGCGTCAGCCGCCGCGACACCCTGGGTCGCGGCCAGGGCCGGCTGCACGAGCTGCCGAGCCAGCAGCAGCTGATCGCCGGGGTCGCCCGCTTCAGCCATACGCTGCTCGACCCGGACGCCCTGCCGGAGGCCCTGGCCCGCGCCTTTGCGGTGTTCGAGGGGGCCCGTCCCGGGCCGGTGCATATCGAGATCCCCATCGACCTGTTCGATGCTCAGGTGCGCGCACCACGGCACTGGCACCGCGCGGCCCTGGCCAAGGCCGCGCCCGACCCCGCGGCGCTGCATCAGGCCGGCGAATGGCTCACTGGCGCCGAGCGCCCGCTGGTGCTGCTGGGCGGCGGCTGCGTCGCGGCGCCCGAGGCCGCCCGCAGCCTGGTCGAGGCGCTGGACGCGCCCACCGTCACCACCATCAACGCCAAGGGCCTGCTCGGCCGTGACCACCCACTGGACCTGGGCGCCAACGCCTCGCTGCCCGCGGTGCGGGCGCTGGCCCGGGAGGCCGACGTGGTGCTGGCCATCGGCACCGAGCTCGGCGAGACCGACTACGACGTGGTGTTCGACGACGGCTTTCATCTCGACGGCCGGCTGATCCGGGTGGACGTCGACCCCCAGCAGCTGGCCCGCAACCAGGCCGCCGACCTGGCCCTGGTGGCGGACGCCGGCCAGGCCCTCGAGGCCCTGGCGGCGCGCTTCGCCGAGCAGCGCCTGGCGCGCGGCGGCGCTGTGCGCACCCGCGCCACCCTCGAGGCCCTGGACCTGGCGCAAGACCCGGCCTTCGCCGCCTATGTGCCGCTGTTTTCGACCCTGCGCGAGGCCCTGCCCGAGGCGATCCTGGTCGGCGATTCCTGCGCCACCACCTACGCCGCCAACCATCTGGTCGCCCAGCCGGCCCCGCGGCGCTTCTTCAACGCCTCCACCGGCTACGGCACCCTCGGCTACGGCCTGCCGGCGGCCCTGGGCGCCAGTATCGCCCGGCCCGACCTGCCGGTGGTCGCGCTGGTCGGCGACGGCGGCATCATGTTCACCCTCAGCGAACTGGCCTGCGCGGTGGAAGAGCGGCTGCCGGTGGTGATCCTGCTCTGGCACAACCGGGGCTATGAGGAGATTCGCCGCTTCATGGACGACGCCGGCGTCACCCGCCTGGGCGTCGATCTGACGGCCCCGGACTTCCTGACCGTGGCCCGCGGCTTCGGCTGCCTGGCCACCCGCGTCGCCGCGCCCGGCGAGCTGGCGCATGCCCTGGCCACTCGCCCCACCGATGGCCCCTTACTGATCGAGATCGATGCCCACCGCTGGTCCGCCGGCTGATGGCATGGACGTAACCGCCTGACTGGCATGACTTCATCCCACTCAAGGAAAACAACAATGAGCCAATCCGCTTCTCCCTTCGGCCAGGACACCCTGTCCGCCGATAACGTCGAGCGTAGCCTGGGCATGCCCGGCACCTTCGCCCTGTGGCTAGGCGCCAACGTGGTGGTCACCACCATCCTGACCGGGATGCTGCTGGTCCCCGACCTGAGTTTCCCGCACGCCATGCTGCTGGTGCTGATCGGTTCGGGCGTCGGCATCATCCCTCTGGTGCTGATCGGCGTGATGGGCCAGCAGACCGGCATGACCACCATGGTGCTGGCCCGCGGCACCTTCGGGCGCCTGGGGGCGATGTTTCCGGCCTGGGTCAACCTGTTGGCACTGATCGCCTGGAGCTGGATCCAGGCGCTGCTGGCCGGCATGAGCCTCGACTATGCCGTCTCGAGCCTGACCGGCTATTCCAACGTCGCGCTGTTCACGGTGCTCTGCGAGGCGCTGGTGGTGATGATCACCCTGCGCGGCCACCTGGGCATCGAGAAGGCGGAAAAGTTCGCCGCCGTGCTGATGCTGGCGCTATCCGGCGTGGTGGTGTTCGCACTGGCCCGCAACTACGACCTGCCCTCGATCACCGAGATGGAAGCGACCGGCGCCCTCGGCGCCGGCGTGGCCTTCGATATCATCATCGCCACCGCCTTCTCGTGGATTCCGCTGGCCGCCGACTACAACCGCCACTGCCGCTCGCCCAAGACCGCGGTGCTCGGCACCTGGGTCGGCTACGTCACCGCCACCCTGGTCGCCATGGGCCTCGGCGCCACCGTCTCGGCTCTGTCGATCTCGATCGGCTTCCCGCAGACCTATGACCCCACGCAGCTGCTGAGCAGCTTCGGCTTCGGGCTACCCGCGGCCCTGGTGATCTTCTTCTCGGTGCTGACCACCAACGTGATGTGCGTCTACAGCGCGACCCTCTCCTACATGAGCGTGCGCACGGACACCCCCTTCTGGAAGCCGGCCCTGATCATCGGCGTCATTTCTGTGCTGGGCTCGCTGATCCCGGGTATCCTCGACCAGTTCCAGACCTTCCTGCTGATCATCGGCAGCGTATTCATCCCGGCCTTCTCGCTGATGATCGTTGACTACTTCCTGGTCGGTCGCGAAGGCTATACATCGCAGCGGCTGATATCTGATGCGGCAACGCTGCCGGCGATCAATCCGCAGGCGCTCGGCTGTTACGTGGTCGGGGCGATCCTCGCCTACTACTGGAACTGGGTCTCGCCGCTGAGCTTCGGCGCCTCGCTGCCGGTATTCGTGCTGACCGGGGGCCTCTACTTCGTCACCTGCCAGCTGACCCGCCGCCAGCAGAAGGCCCGAGCATGAGTTCAGCCACGTCACGCCTTGAGCGCATCGAGCCGGATCAGTGGTATCGCACCCAGCGCCTGGCCGATGGTGTCACCCTGATCGACGAGCCTTCGATCAAGCCGTTCTACCGCTGCAACATCTGGCATGTCCGCGGTCGCGATCGCGATCTGGTGGTGGACTTCGGCCTCGGTGCCGTACCGCTGCGCCAGCACGTTGCACGGCTCGCCGAACGGGACATCGTCGCCGTGGCGAGCCATACCCACTTCGACCACATCGGCGCCGCCCACGAGTTCGGCTGCTGCCATGTGCATACCGCCGAGGCCGATATCCTGGCCACCCCGGACAACCGTCGCACCCTGGCCGACACCTTCCTGAATGACGACATGTTCGATGCCCTGCCGCCGGCGCCCTACGCCCACTCGGGCTACCGCACTCCCGCGCCGGCGACGATTGCCCGGCTCGAGGACGGCGACACCCTCGACCTCGGCGACCGGCGCTTCGAGGTGATTCACACCCCGGGGCACTCGCCGGGCGGCATCGCCCTCTGGGAAACCGAGACGGCCACCCTGATCTCGGGCGATGTCATCTACGACGGCGAACTGATCGAGGACGCCTATCACAGCGACCTGGAAGACTATGCGGCCAGCCTTCGCCGCCTGCGGAACCTGCCGATACGCATCGTTCACGGCGGCCACTTCCCGAGCTTCTCGGGCCAGCGTCTCGCCACCCTGATCGATGACTGGCTGCGTTCCCACGGACGCTAGCCCGTTCGCCCACCCCTTTCTGGAGCCTCGCATGCAACGACTGATCAAGCAGTTCATCGACAACCACTGGGTCGAGAGCCAGGGCGCGCGGCGCCTGACGGTCACCAACCCCTATCGCCAGGTACCGATCGCCGAGCTCACCGCCGGCGATCCGGCCGACGTCAACGCCGCGGTGGCCGCCGCCCGTCGCGCCCAGCCCGCCTGGCAGGCGCTGGGCGGCGAGCGTCGCGGCGCCTACCTGGACGCCTTCGCCGAGACCCTGAGCGAGCGCCGCGAGGCGTTGATGCGGCTGTCGGCGACCAACAACGGCAAGGCGCTGGCCGAGACCGCGATCGACCTTGACGATGCCATCGCCTGCTACCGCTACTATGCCGGCCAGGCCCGGGCGCTCGAGGCGCGCCAGGGACGCCTCGTCGAGCACGGAATGGACGGTATCGAGGCCCGCACCTATGAGGATCCCGCCGGAGTCGTCGGCCTGATCACCCCCTGGAACTTCCCGCTGGTGACCAGCGCCTGGAAGATCGCCCCGGCGCTCGCCGCCGGCTGCAGCATCGTCTTCAAGCCCTCCGAGGTGACGCCGCTGCCCGAGCAGGCGGTGGCGGAGATCGCGCTGGAGATCGGCCTGCCCGCCGGCGTGCTCAACCTGGTGCATGGCGACGGCGAGGGCATCGGCGCGCCGCTCACCGCCCACCCCGGCGTCGACAAGCTCTCCTTCACCGGCAGCAACGCCGTGGGCGAGCAGGTCATGCGCGCCGCCGCCGAAGGTGCCCGCGGCGTGTCGCTGGAGCTCGGCGGCAAGTCGCCGATCCTGGTGCTCGACGACGCCGAGGTGGAGGCGGCCGCCGACTGGGTAATGGCAGGCATCTACTTCAACTCCGGGCAGATCTGCTCGGCCACCTCGCGGCTGATCGTCCACGAAACCCTAGCCGAAGCGCTCTACGCGGCACTCGCCACGCGCATCGACGCCATCCGCCTGGGCGATCCGCTGGACGAGGCCACCGACATGGGCCCCATGACCAGCGCCCGCCAGCGCCAGGCCGTGGAGCGCTACCTGGCCATCGCTGCCGAGGAGGAACTCAGCGCCGTGCGCGACGCCCGCCATCGCGATCTGCCGCGCCAAGGCGAGTTCGTCGCCCCGACGCTCTATCGCGATGTGCCCACCGACAGCCGCCTGTGGCGCGAGGAGATCTTCGGCCCGGTGCTCTGCGCGCGCAGCGTTGCGAGCGAGGCCGAGGCCATCGCGCTGGCCAACGACTCCGCCTTCGGCCTCGCCGCCACGGTGATCTCGGGCGACGCCGAGCGCGCCAAGCGGGTAGGGCGCACCCTGCGCGCCGGCAGCATCTGGTTCAACAGCGAGCAGCTGGTGATGCCGGAGGTCAGCTGGGGCGGCTTCGGGATCAGCGGCATCGGCCGCGAGCTGGGGCCCTGGGGGCTCTCGGCCTATCTCGAGGTCAAGCACCTGATCGGCCCCTCCGCGACCTGAATCGACCCGGGACAAGCCGGCGGCCCGCGGCAGCATGCCGCCCTGGGGGAACGGCCGAGAGCATTCTGGACGAGCAGGCCGTGTCGGCGAGCTGGTGCCAGAGCTTAACGACAGCGCCTTCGGCGACTTCCCGGCTATCCTTGAGGGCACGGCATCGTCCCCGCGGCGAGCCGCCGGATCACGGGAGGAGTACCGGGGCCATGGAGCAGATCCATTTCGTGCCGCTGCTGCTGGCGGAGGTCGAGCAGTACCTGCGCGGGCTGATCGCGGCCAGCCCGAGAATCATCGCCGCACTGGTGCTGATCCTGCTGACCTGGGGCCTGGCCCGGCTGCAGGGCTTTCTCGTCACCCACCTGGCGCGGCGGGCCCGCTTGCGTCGCAATCTCACAGAGGTGCTGGTGATGCTGACCGGCCTGATGATCTGGCTGGTCGGGCTGCTGGTCGCCATTACTCTGGTCTTTCCCACGGTCACCCCGGCCAAGGCGCTGACCACGCTCGGACTCGGCTCCCTTGCCGTGGGCCTGGCCTTTCGTGACGTGTTCGAGAACTTCCTGGCGGGGCTTTTGATCCTGTGGCGCGAGCCGTTCAAGATCGGCGACCACATCGCCGTGGAGGAGAAGGATGTCGAGGGCCTGGTCGAGCTGATCACCGTGCGCGACAGCCATATCCGCCGCACCGACGGTCAGCGCATCGTGGTGCCCAATGCTCTGCTGTTCCAGAATCCGGTGATCGTGCGAACCGACCGCGATGTGCGCCGCACCTCGATCATCGTCGGCATCGCCTATGGCGAGGACGTCGACACCGCCCGGGGCGTGATCGAGGACGCGGTGCGCCGCGTCGACTCGGTGCGCGACGACGTGCGCGACATCCAGGTCTTCGCCCAGGCCTTCGGCGAGAGCTCGATCGATTTCGAGGTCACCTGGTGGACCGGCTCCAAGCCGGTAGACATTCGCTCCTCCCGGGACCAGGTGGTCGCGGCGATCAAGCGCGCGCTCGATGAACACGGCATCGAGATCCCCTTCCCCTACCGCACCCTGGTGTTCAAGCCCGACGCGCCGATGGCGCTCTCGCCTGCCCGTCCCGCAGACGACGACTGAGGCTCCCTGCTCCACCGCTCGCCCTGCCGCATTCCCTGCACGCACACACCATTCCCAGATAGCGCTTGCCGGACGACCCGCATCAGCCGCCAAGGTACGCAGCCATGCACCCGGTGCATCGCCGGGAAATAACGATAACGGGAGCGATGACTATGCGGAATTCGATTCGGCCACTGGTGTTCTGGCCGACCTTCCTGGCCACCACCGGCGCACTCAACGACGCCATCCTCGACCATTTCTCCTGGCTCTTCAGCCTGAGCAGCCTCTACCCGCTGGTGCTAGCCGTGGTGGTCTACGTCTCGCCACCGGGCATAACGTCGCTAACTGGCTGGCCGAGCACCTCTGGTCGCGCCTGGGCACCGAGCGGGAGGCCTTCTACACGGTGGACTCGATCGGCACGCCCTTCGCCGGCGGCGGCTTCAACGCCACGCTGCGCGATCTCGGCCGCCTGGGTCAGCTGACCCTCGAGGAGGGACGCCTCGACGGCGAGCAGGTGCTGCCCCGCGCGTATCCGCGAGGGTCGCGCCTAGCGGCCGGCACTCACCTCGAACAGCCCCTCCGACTCAACCTCGAGCCTCTGCAGCGACTCGTCCAGCAAGGCGAGGTACGACCGGGTCAGGCCCGACATCCCCCTCTGCCGCGGCAAGATCACGCTGTATCGATACTGAACCCGAGGCTCGAAGCGCCTGACGACCAGGCCCAGTCGTCGATAGTGCCAGGCCGTGATGGGGTCCACCAACGACACCCCCGACCCCGCCAGCACGAACGCACAGGCGGCATAGTGCAGCTGCGTATCGATCAGCAACTGGCGCTTGACGCCGGCCCGCTCGAAGACGCCATCGATGGTGTGGCGAAGGCTCTGCTCCGACCCCAGCGAGACGAACACCTCTCCCTCGAGATCCTCCGGCACGATGACCTCCCTGTCGGCCAGGCGATGTCCCGACGGCAAGATGCACACCAGCCGGCTGTCGGCCAGGGCGCGCTCCTCCACGGCGGGGTCATCGAGCGGGATGCCGGAGATCACGCCCAGGTCGAACTGCTGCGTGGCCACCAGATCGACCACCTGCTGGGTACTGCGCACCTGCAGGGTGACCGACACCCCGGGATGCTGCTGGCTGAACCGATCCGTCAGATCGGGCAGGAACTCGACCGATGCCGCCGGCATGGACGCGATCCTTAACGAGCCGAGGTGGAACTCCCGAAGCTCTTCCGCGGCGCGCGACAGGTGCTCGAGGGAGACGAAGGCGCGCTCCACCTCCTCGAAGAAGAACCGGGCCTCGGGCGTCGGATGGAGACGGCGTCGACGCCGCTCGAACATCGCCACCCCTACCGTGCTCTCGAAATCGGCGAGCAGGCGGCTCACGGCCGGCTGGGAGACACAGAGGATCTCCGCCGCGCCGCTGGTAGTACCGCTGATCATCACCGCGCGAAACGCCTCGATCTGGCGATAGGTCAATTTCGGCATGCCGGCCCCATGGATAACAACACAATGTTATCAAATCATACATATAAACGATTTGATGTTATATACCGCCCCACCCAACATTGCCGGGTATGCCGTACGGCCCCGGCAGACAACCACAACAAGCGAGAACGGCCCTATGGAACGACTCTTTCGCTACACCCTTACCCTGCTGATCAGCACGGTCGCGCTCTGCCAGTTCATCCAGGTCATTACCCGTTACGTCCTAGAGACGCCGATCATGGGGCTCGAGGAGGTCGCGATCATTCCGACGATCTGGCTCTACATCCTTGGCAGCGTCAACGCGTCACGGGAAGACACCCAGATCCGTGCCAATGTCCTGGATATCTTCCTCAAGTCCGATCGCGCTCGTGCCCTGCTGCAGGCCATCGCCGACACCGTCAGCATCGTGGTCTCGATCTGGCTCACGCTCTGGGCATGGGACTACTTCACCTACGCGCTGCGCGTCGACAAGGAGACCCCCACGCTCTACCTGCCCACGATCATCTATGAATCGGCCCTGTTCCTCGGCCTGGTGCTGATGATCGCCTTTACCCTCTGGCATCTGCTGCGCAATCTCGGCTTCCTTTTCGGCTTCCGCCAGCGCCCGGATCACCCCCCCGAAGATCCCGACTATCCGGAGACCTCCGAGGTGCACGAGTTCCAGGTACTCACCGATTCCCAGAAGGACAACTCCCATGATTGAGATCGCCCTGCTGGCCTTTGCCGTACTGATTCTCTTGCTGACCATCGGCGTCCCCCTGCCCTTCTGTTTCGGCGCCGCCCTGATGGTGATGACCCTGGTCGGGGAAGCCACCATGCGCGGCATGATGGTGTGGGGCTTCAGTCAGCTGACGAACCCGATACTGCTGGCGATCCCGCTGTTTGTCTTCGCCGGCACCCTGATGAGCGTGAGCGGTATCGCCGGTAGCCTGCTGAAGTTCGTCAACGTCTTCGTCGGGCGTGTCCGCGGCGGCCTGGGCGCCGTGGCGGCCGTGAGCTGCGCCATCATCGGCGCGATCTCCGGCAGCGGCCTGACCGGCATTGCCGCCATTGGTCCGCTGCTGATCCCGGAGATGGAGCGCAAGGGGTATCCGCGCGCCTATTCCACCGCCCTGATCGCCAACTCGTCGATCCTCGGCCTGCTGATTCCCCCCAGCGTCACCATGATCGTCTATGGCTGGGTCACAGACACCTCCATCCTGGCGAGCTTCCTGGCCACTCTGGGGCCGGGACTGCTGATCATGTTCAACTTCTGTCTCGTCAACATGGTGATGTCGCGCAAGTTCGACCTGGTCCTGGATGAGCCGCTGCCCTTCGACCAGATGATGCGGGATGCCGGGCGTCGCACGGGCCATGCCCTGCCGGCCCTGCTGATGCCGGTGATCATCCTCGGCGGTATCTACGGCGGCATCATGACGCCGACCGAAGCCGCTGCCGTGGCGGTCATCTATGCGCTGCCGGTGGGTTTCTGGATCTACCGCGGACTGACCTGGCGGACCCTGCTGGAGTCCGGCAAGGAGTCGGCCACCGCCATCGGCGCCATCCTGATCATGATCCTGTTCAGCCTGATGCTCAGCCAGATCTACGTCATGGAGAGCATTCCCCAGGCGCTGGTCGACATGATCTTCCAGATCACCGACAACAAGCTGGTGCTGTTGCTGCTGATCAACCTGCTGCTGTTCTTCATCGGCATGATCGTCAACGACATCACCGCCATCATCCTCACGGCGCCGCTGCTGCTTCCGCTGATGGAAGCGCTGGGCGTCAGCCCCGTGCAGTTCGCCGCCATCATGGGCGTCAACACCGCCATGGGCGGGGTAACGCCTCCCTACGCCAGCATCCTCTACCTGGGTTCCCGAATCGGCAAGGTGCGCTTCACCGAAGTAGTGAAGCCTGCCATGACGCTGATCCTGTTCGGCTACATCCCGGTGGTGGTACTGGTCTCTGCCTGGCCCGACCTGTCCAAGTACCTGCCCGGCCTGTTTGGCTATTGATCGTCAATCCGCTCTCATCAGGAGACAACAATGAAAACCCTCAAGATGAAAACTCTTGTTAGCGCCGTTGCCCTCACGGCCGGCCTGTCCACGGTCGCCGAGGCCACCACCCTGAAGCTCTCCCATGTGCGCCCCCAGGACACGGCCATCGACAAGGCCGCCACGGCCTTCGCCGAGGACGTCTCGGCGGCCACCGACGACGAGCTGAACGTGCGTCTCTTCCCGGCCAACGCCCTGGGCGACTACACGGTGGTGCAGGAGCGCGTCGGCCTGGGCGCCGTCGACATGGCGGTACAGCCGCCGGCGTCCGGCGCCGATAAGCGCTTCCAGCTGGCCTACCTGCCCTATCTCGTGCAGAGCTGGGAAGACGCTCAGCAGGTGTTCCAGGACGGCGCGCCGCTTCGTGAAGAGGTCGAAAAGATCTACGCGGAACAGAACATCCAGGTGCTGGGCGCCTGGCCGGTCTACTTCGGCGGCGTGGCACTGAACAGCGAGGTGGAGAATGCCGCCGACCCGAACGCCGACAAGGGCGCCAAGCTGCGCGTGCCGCCCATGAAGTCCTTCCAGCTGATGGCCGACAACATCGGCTACATCGGCTCGCCGCTGCCGTTCTCCGACGCCTTCACCGCCGTCCAGACCGGCGTGGTGGACGGCGTGATGGGCTCGGGAGCCGAGGGCTACTACGCCTCGTTCCGCGACGTCACCGAGTACTACCTGCCGCTCAACACCCACTTCGAGATGTGGTACCTGCTGATCAATCAGGACATCTACAACGAGCTGGACGAGGCACAGCAGGTAGCGCTCAAGGACGCCGCACAGCGCTTCGAGGCGGCGCGCTGGGAAGGTGCCGAGGCCGACCAGGCACGCAACGAGCAGCTGCTGGAAGAGGCCGGCGCCACCATCGTGCCGGTCTCCGACGAGCAGATCGCCGGCCACGCCAAGCTCGTCCGCGAGAACGTCTGGCCGGTCATCCTCGACGACATCGGCGCCGAATGGGCGAACTCGGTGCTCGACAAAGCCATTCGCTGAAAAACCCCGGCCCGGCCAACCGGCCGGGCCTCCTTCCCCTCTCGACCATCATTCAGGTAACGACGATGACGCCAAGGCCACCAAACGGCTCGCGTAGCGCCGACGCATGCGTGATCGGCGGCGGGCTCGTCGGCATCGCCATCGCCCTGGGACTCCAGCGCCATGGTCTGGATGTCGCCGTGCTCGACGAGGGCGACGTCGCCCTACGCGCCTCTCGCGGCAACTTCGGGCTGGTGTGGGTCCAGGGCAAGGGCGATACCCAACCCGCCTATGCCAGCATCACCCGCCGCTCGGCCCGACTGTGGCCGGACCTCGCCCGACGCCTGCATGAGCAGACCGGCATCGATGTCCAGCTCCAGCAGCGCGGCGGGCTCTACCTGTGCCTCACCGAGGCCGAGCTCGAGGCCAGGCGGCAAATGCTGGCCAAGATGCGCGACGCCGCGGGCGGCGACTATCCCCATGAGACCTTGGACCTCGCCCAGGTGCGCGACTATTTCCCCGACATCGGTGACGAGGTCGCCGGCGCCACCTGGTGCCCCGAGGACGGCCACCTCAATCCGCTGTTGCTGCTGCGCGCGCTGACTCAACGCTTCCGCGCCCAGGGCGGCGTGATCGACAACGGCGGGCGCGTCCAGGGCATCGAACGCCAGGGCGAGGCCTTCCGGGTCACCACCCCGTCCGGCGACTGGTCCTGCGCCAAGGTCGTGCTGGCCGCGGGGCTCGGCAATCGCGAGCTCGCCCCGATGGTCGGCCTGTCGGCGCCGGTCTTCCCCAATCGCGGCCAGGTGCTGATCGCCGAGCGCGTCCGGCCCTTCCTTCACTACCCCACCGGCCATGTCCGCCAGACCGGCGAGGGCACCGTGCAGATCGGCGACTCCAAGGAGGACGTCGGCTTCGACAGCGGGACCACCACCGATGTCATGGCACACATTGCCCACCGCGCCGTACGCCTCTTTCCGCTGCTGCGCGACGTCAGGATGGTCAGGGCCTGGGGCGCCCTGCGCGTCATGACGCCCGATGGCTACCCGGTCTACGAGGCCTCCCGGGATTGTCCCGGCGCCTATCTCGTCACCTGCCACAGCGGCGTAACCCTCGGCGCCCTGCATGAAGGCCCGCTGGCGGACTGGATCGCCCGCGATGAAACCGACCTGCCTCTGGAGGTGTTCCATGCCCAACGCTTCGCCCTTTAAGCGCCTGCCCTGCCGGCCGCAGGCCACGGTGACGGTGTTCGTGGAGGACACCCCCATCGAGGTGAGTCAGCACGACAGCGCCGCCGCCGCGGTGCTGGCCGCCGGCCTGCTGCCCTCCCGCACCACCCCGGCGAGCGAGGCACCGCGAGCGCCCTACTGCCTGATGGGAGTGTGCTTCGAGTGCCTGATCGAGATCGACGGCGCGCCCAACCAGCAGGGCTGCATGATTCCGGTGCGCGACGGCATGCGGATTCGCCGGCAATACGGAGCGCGCGACATGCACGGGGAGGACCACCATGGCGTCGCCTGACTACGACCTGATCATCATCGGCGCTGGCCCGGCCGGCATGGCCGCCGCCGCGGAAGCCGGCCAGCAGGGACTGCGCTGCGCCCTGCTCGACGAGCAGGAGGAGGCCGGCGGCCAGATCTACCGGGCGATTGGCCGGGCGCCCCTGGCCAACGAGGCCATCCTCGGCGAGGACTATTATCATGGCCGCGCCCTTCTCGAGGCCTTCGAGCAGGCCGGCGTGGACTTCCGGCCGGGCACCACCGTCTGGGGCGTCGAAGACGACCTGAGCCTCTACGTCTCACGCCGGGGCGTCAGCCAGCGGCTGCGCACCCGGCGACTGCTGGTGGCTACCGGGGCCCAGGAGCGTCCGGTTCCCTTCCCGGGCTGGACCCTGCCGGGAGTGATGACGGGCGGCGCCGCCCAGATCCTGCTCAAGAGCAGCGCCATGGCCCCTCCCGGCCCCATCGTCCTGGCCGGCAGCGGCCCCTTGTTGCTGCTGATCGCCGCTCAGCTGGCGCGCGCCGGCGTGACCGTCGAGGCGCTGCTCGACACCACGCCGCGCGGCAACTGGCGCCGGGCAGCGCGCCATCTTGCCGGCGCGCTGCGCAACCCGCGGCTGCTGGCCAAGGGCCTGGGGCTGCTCAGGGAGATTCGTCGCGCCGGCATCCCCCACCTCAAGGGGGTAGAGAGCCTGGAGGCCCAGTGCCGCGATGGCGAGCGCCTGACCCAGGTGCGCTACCGGCAAGCGGGGCAGTGGCACGAGACACCGTGCCAGACCTTGCTGGTGCATCAGGGCGTGGTGCCCAACGTCCAGCTGACCCGGGCGCTGGAGCTGGCGCACGACTGGGACGAGGCCCAGCAATGCTGGCGCCCCCGCCTCGATGCCTGGGGCGAGACGTCGCGCTCGGGGATCTTCGTGGCCGGCGACTCCGGCGGCATTGCCGGCGCCATGGCCGCCGAGGAATCCGGACGCCTGTCCGCCCTGGCCATCGCCGAGCAGCTCGACCACATCGACGCCTCGGCGCGCGACCGCCTCGCCTCCCCGCTGCGCAAGCGCCTGGCACCCCAGCTGGCCATCCGCCCCTTCCTGGACGTGCTCTACCAGCCGGCTCGGCGTTTCCTGGTGCCCGAGGACGACACCATCGTCTGCCGCTGCGAAGAGGTCACGGCGGGAGAGCTGCGGCGCATCGCCGATGCCGGCTGTCGCGGCCCCAACCAGGCCAAGGCCTTCTGCCGGGCCGGCATGGGGCCCTGCCAGGGGCGACTCTGCGGCCTGACGGTTTCCCAGGTGATCGCCGACCAGTGCGGCGAGCCGGTCGACGCCGTCGGCTATTACCACATCCGCCCCCCGATCAAACCGCTCAGCCTGGGCGAGCTGGCCAGCCTGAACGAACCCGACACCCCGACGAGGAACTGAGATGACCCTGCAACGCTTCGAGACCGGCGTGCGCATGAGCCGCGCCGTCGTCCACCACGACACCGTCTACCTGTGCGGCCAGGTGGCCGAGGACCGCCACGCCGACATCGCGGGCCAGACAGAGACCATGCTGGCCAAGGTCGACGCCCTGCTGGAGAGCGTCGGCAGCGACCGTGATCACCTGCTGTCCGCCACCCTGTACCTCAAGGACATGGCGCTGTTCGACGAGATGAACCGCGTCTGGGACGCCTGGGTGCCCGAGGGCAAGGCCCCGGCCCGGGCCTGTGTGGAGGCCCGCATGGCAAGCCCGGAGCTGCTGGTCGAGATCTCCGTGGTGGCCGCCCTGGCAAGCTGAACCGGCCGGACGCATCGGCTCCTCCATCGGGCCTCGCGAGCAATCGCGGGGCCCGATGCATTGCACGCCGACGAAAGGCCCAGGCGTGCGCCGCCGGGTCCGTCGAGAAAAAGGTGTCACCGAAGAACAAGGGGCGCAAGCGCGCGATGTCATGACGAGATCTCTCTTACCTCACATAACCTCGCCTCACCCTGCCCTGCTCGCCCAGAGCCGCTGCCCCAGGCTCACCGCGCCCAGCACCAGCGCGCCGACCAGCAGGCCAAAGAGCATGTTGAGCAGCGATGGCCCCAGGCCATGGACCACCGCATCGAGCCCCGGGACGTCGAGTCGGGCCTCGGCCACGCCCTGCACCAGGTGATGCACCGCGGGAATGCCGTGGGTGAGGATGCCGCCGCCGACCAGGAACATCGCCACGGTGCCGACCACCGACAGGCCCTTCATCAGGTAAGGCGCCCCGGCCAGCAGGCCTCGCCCTATCGATTTCGACAGCCCCTCGCGACGGCTCAGATATAGCCCCAGGTCGTCGATCTTGACGATCCCCGCGACCAGCCCGTAGACGCCGACGGTGATCGCGAGGCCGATCCCGACCAGCACCGCGACCTGCATGCCCAGGGTCGCGCCGGCCACCGTCCCCAGGGTGATCACGATGATCTCGGCGGAGAGGATGAAGTCGGTGCGCACCGCGCCCTTGATCCTCTGCGCCTCGAAGGCGCGCATGTCGACCGCCTCGTCAGCCACGGCCGCGAGGCGCTGCCGGTGCTCCTCCTGTGCCTTCTCTCCCTGCAGGAAGGTGTGTGCCAGCTTCTCGACGCCCTCGTAGCAGAGGTAGGCGCCGCCGAGCATCAGCAGCAGGGTGACCGCCCAGGGTATCAAGGCGCTGATCGCGAGCGCTGCCGGAATCAGGATCAGCTTGTTGATGAGCGAGCCCCGCGCCACCGCCCAGACCACCGGCAGCTCCCGGTCGGCCTGGATGCCGGTGAGCTGCTGGGCGTTGAGCGCCAGGTCGTCACCCAGCACGCCGGCGGTCTTCTTGGCCGCCACCTTGGTCATCAGCGAGACGTCATCGAGGAGCGTGGCGATATCGTCGATCAGGGTCAGTAGGCTGCTGCCGGCCAACGCGGTGACTCCTTGAGAGACGGTGGGGCAGTGCGGGGGCGCACTGCCGGAGGAGAGGGAGCCGCAGAGGATGCAGGCCCCGGAGGAAGACGCTGGAGGAAAGGCCCTAATCAACAGACCCTGATCAACCGGCCCCGTCAGGTCACGGTGACCACGGTGCAGCCGGCGGTATGGCTGACCTTGTGGGAGACGCTGCCGAAGACCATGCCGCGCATGTCGCTGACCCCGCGGCTGCCCATGATGATGGCATCGACGCCGAGGGTCTCGGCCGCCTCGTTGATGCGCTCGGCCGGACGGCCCTGGCGCACCACCTCCTCGACCTCGATGCCCTCGAGGTCGACCGCACTGCGGGCCTGGTCGATGATCTTGCGCGCCTCATCCTTCATGCCGGCGGCCAGCTTCTCGCGATCCTCCTCGGAGAACGGCTCGGGGGTGCCGCCGGTGAACAGGCCGATGTTGTCGGGCGGAAACTCGGCCACGGTCATCAGGTGCAGGGTCGCCCCTGCGCCGCGGGCCAGCTGGGCCGCCACGGTGAGCGCCTTCTCGGCATGGGAGGATCCATCGAGCGGGACAAGGATTGACGTATACATGGCGGGTCTCGGTCCTGTGGGGTGGGAAGCGGGCCGCGGCCGGCCCTTTACTCTCAAGACTAGACGCTACCCACATTTCGGCAAATACCGATATATAAAGCACCCGAGTGCCCGACCGGCAGCGAGACGAGGCCGCCGGGTCGCGTGGGGCAAGCACGGTGCGCGCGGTGCCTCACAGGGCGACCCGGGCCTCAGGGGGTCGCGAAGGCCTCCGAGCGAAGCGACTCGATGACGAAGGCCTCCATGGCCTGGGCCGCCGGGGAGAGGCTGCGCTGTCCGGGGCGTAACAGGCCCAGCTCGCGCTCCACCAGCGGGTCCACCAGCGGGATGAAGCGCAGTCGATCGTACTCCTGGGGGAAGGCCAGCCGCGGCAGGGTGGTAATGCCGATCCCCGCCACCAGCATGGCGGTCAGCGAGATCATGTTGGAGATGTCGAAGGCGCTCTCGGCCAGCAGCGGCTCGGCCTCGGTGCCCTCCAGCAGCCGCGAGGTGCCGTTGCGGATCAGCACCTGACCCTGCAGCGCCTCCCAGCCAAGCTCGGCCCGCCCGGCCAGGGGATGATCATCCCGGCACACCACGCCGACATCATCGTGCATCAGCGGCGTGAAGGAGAGCTCGTCGTCCTCCCGCCACAGGCTGGTGAGACCCAGCTCGACCTCGCCGCCGGCCACCAGGCGCCTGACGAAGTCCGCGCTGCCGTCCTGCAGGCTCACCCGCAGGTCGGGATAGCGCAGGATGAAGTCGCTGAGCAGCCGCGGCATCAGCCGGCTGGCCACCGAGGGCACCGCGGCCATGTCGACGTGCCCCGCCTGTTTCTGCACCTGCGCCCAGAGCTCCCGGCTCAGGCGGTCATGCTGGGTAATCAGCTCGCGGAAGCGCGGCAGACAGTAGCGACCGAAGGGCGTGAGGGCCGCCTTGCCGCCCTTCTCGAACAGCGACTCGCCCAGCCGCTGCTCCAGCTCGCGCACCGCCATGGACACGGCCGGCTGGGTGCGGTGCAGCTGGCGCGCCGCGGCGTGGAAGCCGCCCTCGTCGACGATGGCCAGCACGCAGCGCAGCGGTTGAATCTTGAGCTCCGGCAGCATGGCCACCTCCCCGTTTTATGGTAAGAAAAGCTGATCATAGGATCTTTTTTATTGATTATGCTTATCTTGGGCTCTCACCTAGGATGACGGCAACGTCACTAAGGAGGTCTCCATGTCACACGTTCATTCCCTCTACATCGATGGCAGCTGGGTCGAAGGCCAGGACAGCATCGCCAACCTCAACCCGTCCGACACCAGCGACGTGATCGGCCACTACGCCCAGGCCGGCGTCGACCAGGTCGGCGTGGCCATCGCCGCTGCACAGCGCGGCGTGAACGAGTGGCGCCATAGCGGCCTGGAGCAGCGTTACGGCGTGCTGATGGCCATCGGCGACGAGCTGATCGCCCGCAAGGACGAGCTCGGCCGGCTGCTGGCCCGCGAAGAGGGCAAGGCCCTGGCCGAGGGCGTGGGCGAAGTCTACCGCTCCGGGCAGTTCTTCCACTACTACGCCGCCGAGGTGCTGCGCCAGATCGACGAGCGTGTCGACTCCGTGCGCCCGGGCGTCGAGGTCGACACGCGCCGCGAGCCGGTGGGCGTGGTGGGCATCATCAGCCCCTGGAACTTCCCCATGGCCACCGCGGTGTGGAAGATCGCCCCGGCGCTGGCCTTCGGCAACGCCGTGATCTTCAAGCCGGCCAACCTGGTGCCGGCCAGCGCCTGGGCGCTGACCGAGATCATCAGCCGCCAGGCGCTGCCCGCCGGCACCTTCAACCTGCTGATGGGCCCGGGTTCCAGCGTCGGCGATGCGCTGATCTCCAGCCCCGACATCCACGCCCTGAGCTTCACCGGCTCGCTGGAGGTGGGTCGCCGCGTGGCCGGCGCCACCGCCGGCAACCTGGTCAAGTGCCAGCTGGAGATGGGCTCCAAGAACGCCCTGATCGTCGCCGACGACGCCAACCTGGACCTGGCCGTGGAGGCCGCCTTCGCCGGCGCCTACTCCGGCACCGGCCAGAAGTGCACCGCCTCCTCGCGCCTGATCGTCACCGAGGCCGTTCACGACGCCTTCGTCGAGAAGCTGGTCGCCAAGCTCGAGACCATCCGGGTCGGCCACGCGCTGGAAGACGGCGTGCACATCGGTCCCGCCGCGGATGCCCGCCAGCTGGAGTCCAACCTGGCCTGGATCGAGCGTGGCAAGGCCGACGGCGCCACCCTGGCCTTCGGCGGCGAGCGCCTCACGCGCGACACCGACGGCTTCTACATGGCCCCGGCGCTGTTCGTCGACACCACCAACGACATGGCCATCAACCGCGAGGAGGTCTTCGGGCCGATCGCCTGCGTGATCAAGGTGCGTGATTACGAGGAGGCCATCGCCACCCTCAACGACACCCACTTCGGCCTCACCGCCGGCATCATCACCGATTCCCTGAAGCTCGCCAGCGACTTCAAGGCTCGCGCCGAGACCGGCTGCGTGATGGTCAACCTGGCCACCGCCGGCACCGATTACCACGTGCCCTTCGGCGGTCGCAAGAACTCCAGCTTCGGTCCCCGCGAGCAGGGCCGCTACGCCCGCGAGTTCTACACCGTGGTCAAGACCTGCTATGTGAAGGCCGGCTGAGCCGAAGCCTGAGGAGAGCGTCATGTCAAAAGAGATGCTGATCGTCGACGGCCTGCAGTACTCCAACTGGTCGCGGGAGATCTTCGAGCAGATGCGCGAGGGCGGCGTCGATGCCGTCCACGCCACGCTCGTCTATCACGAGAACATCCGCGAGACCCTGACTCGCCTGGGCGAGTGGAATCGCCGCTTCGAGGCCCATGGCGACCTGATCATGCCGGTGAAGGAGGTGGGCGACATCGAGCGCGCCCGCCAGGCCGGCAAGGTGGGGATCTTCCTGGGCGCCCAGAACTGCTCGCCCATCGAGGACGACATCGACATGGTCGCGGTGATGCGCGACCTGGGGCTGCTGATCATGCAGCTGACCTACAATAACCAGAGCCTGCTGGCCTGCGGCTGCTACGAGGCCGAGGACAGCGGCATCACCCGCTTCGGTCGCCAGGTGATCCGCGAGATGAACCGGGTGGGCATGGTCATCGACATGTCGCACAGCGCCGAGCGCTCGACGCTGGAGGCCGTGGAGCTCTCCGAGCGGCCGGTGATCATCTCGCACGCCAACCCGAGCTCCTTCCATCCGGCCAAGCGCAACAAGTCGGACAAGGTGCTCGAGGCGATCGCCGAGTCCGGCGGCCTGCTGGGCTTCTCCGCCTACCCCTTCCACCTGAAGAACGGGCCGGACTGCAGCCTCGAGGACTACTGCGACATGATCGCCCGCACCGCCGACCTGATGGGCATCGAGCATATCGGCATCGGCACCGACCTGTGCCAGGCGCAGCCGACCTCGGTGCTGGAGTGGATGCGCAACGGTCGCTGGTCGAAGGAGATGGACTACGGCGAGGGCAGCAAGGGCAACGCCGGCTGGCCACGGCCGCTCGCCTGGCTGCGCGACAGCCGCGACTTCCCCAACCTGGTCGCGGGACTGCGCCAGCGCGGCTTCGACGAGGCATCAATCGCGCGCATCATGGGCCAGAACTGGGTCGAGCTGCTGGAACGGGCCGCCACGCCGACCCGGGCCGAGGAGACCGCCGCCTGAGATCGCCGCGCGCTTCGGGACAATAATAAGGGCCCCTCAGGGGCCCCCATGCAAAGGCCAACGACATGACACAACATAACGCCACTCATTCCGCTACGCCGACGCGGCGCGAGCACCGCCTGGGCGATCCTGTCGTCCTGGTGCTCAGCGTCGGCTTCATCCTGCTGTTCATCGCCCTGTCGCTGTACGACATCGACCGGGTGGCCGAGGTCATCGGCGCCGGCTTTGCCTGGACCGCCAGCACCCTCGGCTCCTATTTCCAGCTGCTGCTGCTGCTGACCTTCTTCATCGGCATCGGCGTGGCCCTCACCCCCGCCGCCAACGCCCGCATCGGCAACCTCGCCACGCCGGAGATCAGCACCTTCAAGTGGCTGTCGATCATCATGTGCACCCTGCTGGCCGGCGGCGGCGTGTTCTTCGCCGCGGGCGAGCCGGTCTATCACTTCGTGGTCACCCCGCCGGCCTTCGACAGCGAAGCCGGCACGGTCGACGCCGTGGCCGGCGCCCTGGCGCAGTCGTTCATGCACTGGGGCTTTTTGGCCTGGGCGGTGCTCGGCTCGCTGACCGCGGTGGTGCTGGCCCACGCCCACTACGACAAGGGCCAGCCGCTGCAGCCGCGCACCCTGCTCACGCCGATCCTCGGCGAGCGGATCATCCAGGGCACCTTCGGCGGCGTGATCGACGCGCTGTGCGTGATCGCCGTGGTCGCCGGCACCGTGGGGCCCATCGGCTTTCTGGCCACCCAGGTCAGCTTCGGCCTGCACGAGCTGTTCGGGGTCTCCGAGGGCTATGGCACCCAGCTGGCCATCCTCGTCGCGCTGGCCGTGGTCTACGTCACCTCCGCGGTGACCGGCATCCACAAGGGCATCCAGATCCTCAGCCGGTTCAACGTCTTCCTGGCGCTTGCCATTGCCGCGGTGATCTTCGTCTTCGGTCCGACGCTGTTCCTGACCAACGCCTTCACCCAGGGCTTCGGCACCTACCTGACCTCGTTCTTCTCGATGGCCACGATGACCGCCGAGACGGCGCCGGACTGGTGGATGCAGTGGTGGACGGTATTCTTCTTCGCCTGGTTCATCGGCTACGGACCGCTGATGGCGATCTTCGTGGCGCGCATCTCGCGCGGGCGCTCCATCCGCCAGATGATCCTGGCCGTGGCCGTGCTGGCGCCGATCGCCACCACCATCTGGTTCACGCTGCTCGGCGGCTCGGGCATCCACTACCAGCTGACCGGGGTGATCGACCTCACCGAGGCGCTCAACAACTTCCAGTTCGACGTGGCCACCCTCACCGTGGCTCAGGCGCTGCCCGGCGGCACCCTGATGGCCCTGGCGATCCTGGTGCTGACCACCATCTTCGTCGCCACCACCGGCGACTCCATGAGCTACGCCATCGCCGTGGTGGGCTCCGGCCACGATCGCCCCAGCTCGCTGATTCGCGCCTTCTGGGGCATCGCCATGGCCATCATGGCGGGCATCCTGCTCTACATGGGCGCTGGCCAGATCAGCGTGCTGCAGCAGTTCATCGTGATCACCGCCATTCCGGTCTCGCTGGTGCTGCTGCCTTCGCTGTGGACCGGCCCCCAGGCCGCCTACGCCATGGCCCGCGAACAGGGCCTGATCGCCCGCCGCCCAGTGGAGTCCCACGATGCTTGAGTACCGTTACCCGATCGCCGGCACGGTGCCGCTGCGCACCGCCGGCGAGACCATGGACATGGAGCGGCTGGGCAGCCTGCCGGCCAGCCGCCTGAGCTTCGTGCGCAGCCTGGTCCGCCAGATGGCACGCCAGCGCTGGCAGATCAGCACCGCCCGCTTCGACCTGGATGAGCGGGGTCACGGCGTCGCCATCTATCGTCTGCAGACGCCCCAGGGCCGCTATCACGGGGTGATCTTCTCCCAGCAGCTGGCCGACGATCAGCGCTCCGACCGGGTGATCGCCCAGGCCTGGGACGTGACCTTCGGCGTGATCGAGGGCGACGTCGACGACGCCCTGCTCGAGCAGATGGCCGCCAACGTCCCGCTGCAGGAGGCCGGCCGCCAGCACCCGCGGCTGCTGGTGCTGTCTCGCGCCAATCGCAGCCTGCGCAACTTCGCCCACTTCGTGGAGTCGCTGTCCGCCGGTCAGCAGCCCGACCCCGCCTGGCTGACCCGGGTCGGCTATCTCTACCGGACCACGGCGGTCTACGGCAACGGCAAGTTCGGCATCGCCGACTTCGTGCGCCTGCAGGACAACCCCGACTTCCACCGCCCCTTCTCCGCCCAGATGCTGGCGGTCTACCTGCTGCGCCACTTCTCCATCGAGCAGGTGGAGCATATCGCCCGCTGCCAGGCGCCCGAGCAGGCGGTGCCCTTGGCCACCGAGCTGCGCCGCTACCTGGGCATCGGCAACTCCACCGGGCTCGGCATGGCGCCCTTCCTGATCAACCACCCCCAGTTGATCCAGCAGTGGGTGACCTGCCGGGAGACCGCCCTGGCCCTGGCGCTCGGCCAGACGCCCGACGAGGAGCGTCGCCAGCGGCTGATCGCGCTGACGCACCGCGCCATGCGCCACCTCGACCAGACGGTCACCGAGGACGCCGAGCAGGGCGAGCGCAATGCCGCCGTCGTCGCGGCGCTGCCGGAGGTGATCGCCTGGCTCGAGGAGGTGCCGCTGGAGGAGACCCTCTGGCCGCAGCTGGTGGCCTGGAGCGCGCGCACCCTGCCACTGGAGGCCCAGGAGCTGGTCAACACCCTGCTGATCGAGCTCTATCCCGAGCAGGTCGATCCGCTGGAGGACCAGATGGGCATCGAGGAGCGCCTCGAGCTGACGCCGGACATGCCGCTGGTGCGCCTGAAGCAGCTGATCGAGACCCACTACGACTGGGCGCTGGCCGAGGACTTCGAGACGCCCGAGTCGCGCTACTGGTTCTGGTACCGCTCCGCCGAGAAGGAGGAGCCGCGGCTCGGCGTGCGCGGCCAGGAGCCGGGGGCCGAGAAGGAGCTGTCGCTGGCCATCGCGCCGCGGGTCTATCACACCCACGGGGTGCTGTCCGAGTTCCTGGAGGCCAATCCCCGCGCCCTGGTGGTGGAGTTCCTGATCGCCCATCCCCGCCACAAGGATATCGTGCGGCGCATCCAGACCATGGCCGAGACGCCCTACGGCGAGATCCGCGCCAACCTCTGGCATCGCGACATGAAGCCCATGCACCTGCTGCGCACCAAGCTGTCGTTCTTCGGCGCCGGACGCTTCGATCCCAAGTCCGACCGCTGGGTGCGCATCACCCTCTTCCAAGGCGCGCCCCTGGTCGAGGAGATCAACGCCGAGCCCCGGGACCTGGCCGAGGTCGATGACTGGAGCTTCCCGCTGGAGCCCGAGGGGATCATGCACGCACAACGACAAGAGGTAGGAGAGACATCATGAAGGCGTCCTACAACGAGCTGCAGGGTCTGTGCCGCAAGGCGTTCATTGGCATGGGCTTCGAGGAAGGCGACGCGGCCGATGCCGCCGACATGGTCGCTTGGATGCAGTGCTTCGGCCTGGGCGGCCTGGCCGCCCTGAACCGCGGCCTGGACTTCCTGCTCACGGACGACCCCGACGAGATGCCCAGCGTGCTCTATCAGGACGGCGACCTGGCGGTGGTCGACGGCCACGGCCAGAGCGTGCTGCGAAGCTCCACCCTGGCCCTCGAGCTCGGCTTCGCCAAGGCGCGTGCGCGCGGCCTCTCGGTGATCAAGATCCGCCACTGTCACAACCGCCAGCTGATCATGGGCTACCTGGCGCGACTGGCCGGGCGCGGCATGAACGTCACCGCCTTCTGGCGTAACGCCGAGCATCCGCCGACCGAGCAGGTCGTCGGCTTCCAGGCCAACAGCTCGGTCCCCGAGATCCGCGTCTACGCGGTCAAGGAAGTCCCCGAGGAGAACGAGCCCAACGACAGCATCACCCTGGTGATGGCCAACCACGTCGACCTGCTGCCGGCGATGCGCTCGGACTATCGCTACGACCTGCTGGCACGCCACAACGAATCCGACCTGCTGGCCTGCCGCAACCAGTCCCTGGCCGAGGGCATCGAGGTCGACGAGGCCGTCTGGGAACGCCTCAAGCACCTCGCCACCCGCATGCTGGTGGAGGCCACCGAGGCCTCCCGGGAAGGGGCCGGCGCCGGCACCAACGATAACGACTGACCCTGAGACTGAGACGAGACCAACGACATGATTCACCCCGTAAGCACCGACCTCTTCGCCTCCAAGGCACCCCTGGAATGGGCCGTCGTCGGTAACGGCATCCTTTTCACCGCCCAGATCCCCATCGGCGCCGACGGCCAGGTGGTGGAGGGTGGCATCGAGGCCCAGACTCGCCAGACCCTGGACAACCTCGCCCACACCCTGGAGAAGGCCGGCGCCGGCGTGGAGGCCCTGACCCAGGTGCTGATCTACGTCACCGCCCGCGAGGACCTGGCCACGGTCAACAAGGTCTACGCCGAGTACGTGCGCGAGCCCTACCCCAACCGCGCCGCCATCATCGTCTCCGGCTTCGCCCGGGAAGAGATGCTCGTCGAGATGGTGGCCTACGCGGCCGTGGACGCCGACGCGTCCTGAGAAGGGACCAGCCGCCAAACGGGGACGGCGTATCGCGCCGCCCCGCCTCCTCCGACTAGCTCACCACCTGGCTGGCCTCATGGTTTCTCAGGCCGAATGCCTCCGCCACCGCCGTATGGGTGATCCGGCCGTCGTGGACATTGAGTCCCGCCAGAAAATGGGGGTCATCGGCCAGCGCCTGCCGCCAGCCCTTGTCGGCGAGCGCGATGATGTAGGGCAAGGTGGCGTTGGTCAGCGCCTGGGTAGAGGTGCGCGCCACGGCACCGGGCATGTTCGCCACGCAATAATGCACCACGCCATCGACCAGATAGGTCGGCTCGGCATGGGTAGTCGCCTGGCTGGTGGCGAAACAGCCGCCCTGATCGATGGCCACATCCACCAGCACACTCCCCGGCTTCATGTCGGCCAGCATCTCGCGGGTGATCAGCTTGGGCGCCGCCGCGCCCGGCACCAGCACGGCACCGATGACCAGATCGGACTCCCTCACCACCTGCTCCAGCGCATCGGCGGTGGAATACACCGTCTTCATGCGACCCTGATAGCGATCATCGAGCTGCTCGAGCCGCGCGATGGAGGTGTCCAGCACGGTGACCTCCGCCCCCAGTCCCAGGGCCATTCGCGCGGCATTCTCGCCGACCACACCCCCACCGATCACCGCCACACTGGCCGGCGCGACCCCCGGAACCCCGGGCAGCAGGATGCCGGCGCCGCCCTGAGCCTTTTCCAGGCTGTGGGCGCCAGCCTGCACCGCCATGCGCCCGGCCACGGTGCTCATCGGCGCCAGCAGCGGCAGCCCGCCTTGACGATCGGTGATGGTCTCGTAGGCGATGCAGGTGGCCCCAGTCTCCATCAGCCCCTGGGTGAGGCCCTCCTCGGCCGCCAGGTGCAGATAGGTGAAAAGCGTCTGGCCGGCGGACAAGCGGGCCACCTCCTCCCGCTGAGGCTCCTTGACCTTTAGGATCAGCTCGGCGTCTCGCCATAGCGCCTCCACGTCGTGCTCGATCCGCGCCCCGGCCGCCTCGAAGGCCGCATCCGTGAAGCCCGCGCCTTCTCCGGCGCCGACCTGAAGCGTCACGCGGTGGCCACGACCGGCCAGTTCTCGGGCCCCGGAGGGGGTCAGGGCCACACGGTACTCATGATTCTTGATTTCCTTCGGGACGGCGATGTGCATATGCGCTCCTTCTTGTCGTTATTGACGGACAGATTGACGACCTCAGCCTGAGCTCGACCACCACGGGATTAAACTCATGAATCGTTAATCTCATGACAGCAAACGCTTACCTTTCTACCGCCCACCTCTCGCCAGACCCGCCGCCGGTCGATCACAAAGAACGTCGTCGAAAAAGTTTGACCAAGTGGAAAAAAATGCTCTAGATTGAAATTTACCAGTTGGTAAAAACGCGGATCGCGGAAGGCCAGCCGGAACACAGAAAAAGCGCACAACAACAACAGGAGGCGCTGCTTATCATGCTGACCCGTCGGCAGGCGCTGGCGCTGGAAACGGCGCCCGATAGCGAATTCCGGGCTCTCTCCGCTCGTGCGGCCCAGCTGCGTGATACGCACTGGGGCGAGACCCTCACCTACTCCCGCAAGGTCTTCGTTCCGCTGACCAACATGTGTCGCGACGACTGTGGCTACTGCACCTTCGTGCAGAAGCCGGGCTCGGGCTCGGCCCGGGTGATGAATCCCGATGAAGTCATGGCGGTGGTGCGTGAGGGCGAGCGCCTGGGCTGCAAGGAGGTGCTGTTCAGCCTCGGCGAGAAGCCGGAGCTGCGCTATCCAGAGGCCCGGGAGGCCCTGGCGGCGCTGGGGCACGACAGCATGATCGACTACCTCGCCGAGATGTGTACCCGCGTGCTGGACGAGAGCTCGCTGCTGCCCCACGTCAATGCCGGCACCCTGTCGGACGCGGACGTGGCGAGGCTCAAGCCGGTCAGCGTCAGCATGGGCATGATGCTCGAGAACGTCAGCCGGCGTCTGCTGCAGCGTGGCGAGGCCCACTTCGCCTGCCCGGACAAGGTGCCCGTGCAGCGCCTGCGAACCCTGGAGCGGGCGGGCCGCCAGGGCGTGCCCTTCACCACCGGCATCCTCATCGGCATCGGCGAGACCTGGGCCGAGCGGGTCGACAGCCTGCAGGCAATCAACGACCTGCACCTCCGCTACGGCCATATCCAGGAAGTCATCGTCCAGAATTTCCGCGCCAAGCCCGGAACGGCCATGGCGGGCCATCCGGAGCCCAGCCTCGACGACATGGTGCGCACCCTGGTGCTGGCCCGCCTGATGCTGGATCCCTCGATCAGCCTACAGGCCCCGCCCAATCTCGCGGAACGCTTCGCGGCCTACATCGATGCCGGGATCAACGACTGGGGTGGCATCTCGCCGGTCACCATCGATCACATCAATCCCGAGCGCGCCTGGCCCCAGATCGCCTCCCTGCGCCAGGCGACGGCCCGTTGCGGCTTCGGGCTCGAGGAACGCCTGGCGGTCTACCCCCGCTACTTGAGGCAGGCGCAGGAACGGTTCTTCACGCCTTCCATCGCCTCCCGGCTATACGGCATCGCCCGCGCCGATGGCCTGGCACTGCAGCAGTGCCACTGACCACATGCCCCTGAGCAGGAGTGTCCCCATGACTAGCACGTCCCTCAATCTCCACGCCCCCTTCCCCACCGAGCTGTATCGGGCCGGCGTGGGAGCCTCGACACGCAACATCCTGGAGCGCTCGCTGAGCGGGCAGGAGCTGAGTGAAGCCGATGCCGTCCGCCTGTTCGGTGCCGAAGGAGCCGAGCTCGATGCCCTGACTGCCACCGCCGATCGGCTGCGGGAACAGCGGGTCGGCGATGCCGCCACCTTCGTGATCACCCGCAACATCAACTACACAAACGTCTGCTACATGGGCTGTCGCTTCTGTAATTTCGCCAAGCGCAAAGGCGATGAGGACGCCGAGTTCTTCGATCTCAAGGAAATCACAAGGCGGGCCCAAGAGGCCTGGGACCGCGGCGCCACCGAGGTCTGCATCCAGGGCGGCTTGCACCCGGACATTCCGGGCCACTTCTATCGCGACATGCTCAAGGCCATTAAGGGCGCCCTGCCGGACATGCACATCCATGCCTTCTCGCCCTTCGAGATCTGGTTCGGCGCCCGCAAGAGCCGCCTTAGCTACGACGACTTCATCCGCGACCTGGTCGATCATGGCCTCGGCTCCATGCCCGGCACCGCCGCGGAGATCCTCGACACTGAGATCCGCCAGCAGCTGACCCGCGACAAGCTGACCACCGCCGAGTGGGTCGAGATCATCAAGACGGCCCACCGCCAGGGCCTGCCCACCACCTCGACCATCATGTACGGGCACATCGACGGGCCTGAGCACTGGGCCGCCCACTTGGCCCTGTTGCGCGAGATCCAGAAGGAGACCGGTGGCTTCACCGAGTTCGTGCCGCTGGGCTTCGTGCACTACAAGACCCCGCTGTTCCTGGAGCACGAGGGAGTCCGTCCGGGACCCACTCGTCTCGAGCATATTCGCATGCATGCTGTGGCTCGGCTGATGCTGAACGGCTGGATCGACAACATCCAGGCCTCCTGGGTCAAGCTGGGGCCCGACCTGGCCCGCGAGATGCTGGCCGCCGGCGTGAACGATCTCGGCGGCACCCTGATGAACGAGAGCATCTCCCGCGCCGCGGGCGGCGATCATGGCCAGGAGATGCGGCCCGACGACCTGGCCGGCATGATCCGCCAGATGGGCCGCCAGCCGGTGCGCCGCAACACCCTCTACCGTCATCTCGACGTCGTCGATGCTCCGGCGTCCAGCCTGCCCCGGGTGGCGGGAGGCCTGGAATGAGCGGGGGCCAGCCACGCATCACGCTGCTGGCCGGCGGCGTGGGGGGCGCCAAGCTCGCCGTCGGTCTGGCCGCCGTCTGTGAGCCGGAGCAGCTGACGGTGATCGGCAACGTGGCCGACGACCAGGAGTTCCATGGCCTCTGGGTTTCCCCGGACATCGACACCCTGACCTACAGCCTGGCCGGGCTCATCGACCGCGAGAAGGGCTGGGGCCTGGCCAATGAGAGCCACCGCGTGCTCGACGGCCTCGCGCGGCTTGGGCGCGACACCTGGATGTACCTGGGGGATCAGGACTTCGCCACCCACATCTACCGCACCGAGCTGCGTCACCAGGGGGTTCGGCCAAGCGACATCGCCCGGCGCATTGCCCAGCGCCTGGGCGTGACGCTCAACCTGGTGCTGCCCACCGATGATCGCCTGCAGACCCGGATCAAGACACAGGCCGGTTGGCTGGCCTTCCAGGAGTATTTCGTGCGCGAGCAGTGTCGCCCCAAGGTTCTCGATATCCACGTCGAGGGCCTCGCCGAGGCCCGTCCGACCCCCGAGGCCCTGGCCGCCATCGAGCAGGCCGACCTGCTGCTGATCGCCCCGAGCAATCCGGTGGTCAGCATCGCCCCGATCCTGGAGATTCCCGGCATGCGCCAAGCCGTGGAGCGCAGCCGCGCCCGACGCATAGCGGTCTCGCCGCTGATCGGCGGTCGCACGGTCAAGGGCCCCGCCGACCGCATGCTGGTCGCCACCGGCGTCGCCTGCAGCAACCTGGGCGTGGCCGAGCGCTATAACGGGCTGATCGACGGCCTGGTGATCGACGCCCAGGACGCAGGCGACGCCGCTCCCCTGGCCGGGCGAGGCCTCGCGGTCAGGGTCACCGAGACACTGATGCGCGATGCAGCCGACAAGGCACGCCTGGCCCGGGAGGTCCTGGCGTTCGCTGGGGAGCCGCATCCGCACGAGGAGGCGCTGTCATGTCCCTAGACACCCTGATCGTCATCCCGGTCAAGGATTTCGGCGAGGCCAAGAGCCGCCTCGGCCAGGTCCTGGCCCCGGACCGCCGCTCGGCGCTGGCGCGGCGGCTGTGCGAGCGCACCCTGGCCTTCTTTCGCCAGCGGCTGCCCGAGCATGACCTGCTGGTGGTCACCGCCTCACCGGCCATCGCCGACCTGGCGCACCGCTACGAGGCCAGCGTGCTGATGGAAACCCGCCCGCGGGGACTCTCCGCCGCAGCCTCCCTGGCCGCCGACTGGAGCCGCCGGCAAGGCTATGCGGCCCAGCTGCTGATCCCGGCGGATATCGCCCATCTCGACGAGGCCGAACTGCGCCAGCTGCTCGACGTCCCGCGGCCCGGGCCCTCGGTGCTGATCTGCCCGGCCAGCGACGGCGGCACCAACGCCCTACTGACCACGCCGCCCGATGTGCTGCCATTCCACTTCGGGGCGCACTCGAGCAAGGCTCATCGCCAGGCGGCACAGCAGCGGGGCGTACCCTGCCGAATGCTGGACCTCGAACACCTTCGCTTCGACCTCGATACCCCCGAGGACCTCGACACCCTGGACACTCTCGTTCGTCAACGCAGCGGCGACGCGCCGCAGGAGCTGGTGAAGCTATGGAACCTCTGCTCGACACGCCACCTGACCCCGTCATCGATGACGCCCTGGGCCGCCTGGCTGACGACCCCGTGAGCTCGCCCCGGCACGCCGACGTCTCCATGCAGACCGTGGCCGGCATCCCCGACATCGTGCCGGGGGACGATCTGGCGCAGATCCTGATCGAGACGCTGTCGCGTCGCGGCCAGCCGCTGCAAGACGGCGACATCCTGGTGATCGCCCACAAGGTGATCTCCAAGGCCGAGGGGCAGGTCGTGGCCCTGGCCGATATCACCCCCAGTGCCGAGGCCGAGGAGCTGAGCCGCCAGGTCAACAAGGACCCCCGCAAGGTCGAGGCGATTCTGCGCGAATCGACCCGCGTGGTGCGGGCCGTGAAGCGGCCCGAGCAGGACGAGGGCACCCTCATCGCCGAGCATCGCCTGGGGTTCATCTGCGCCAATGCGGCGGTGGACGAGTCCAACGTCGGCGCCGAAGACACCATCATCCTGCTGCCGAAGGATCCCGATGCCAGCGCCCGGCGACTCTGCGAGCGCCTCGGGGCGGCCTTCGGGGTACGTCTGGGCATCGTGGTCACCGACACCTTTGGCCGCCCCTGGCGCATGGGCCTGGTCAACGTGGCCATCGGCCTGGCCCGGGTCCCGGCTCGCATCGACATGGTGGGTGAGCGCGACGCCTTCGGCCGAGTGCTGTCGGTCACCATGCCAGCCCTGGCCGACGAGCTGGCCGCCGCCTCGGGGCTGGTGATGGGCAAGAGTGACAAGACCCCGGTCGTGCTGTTTCGCGGCATCGACTGGCACCCCTGCGAGAGTTCAGCGAACGAGCTGATAAGACCCCAACAAGAGGACCTGTTCCGATGAGCATTGCAATTCTTGGTGGTACCGGCCCCCAGGGCCGCGGCCTGGCCCTGCGTTTCGCCCGTGCCGGCATTCCGGTGGTGATCGGCTCGCGGGACGCCGACCGTGCCCAGGCGACCGCCGACGAACTCCAGGCCAAGCTGTCTCCGGGGGCCGCGGCCATCGGTGGCCACGACCTGCGCGGGGCGGTGAGCGCCGCCGAAGAGATGGTCATCCTCGCGGTGCCCTACTCGGCCCATGACGCCACCCTCGAGGCGATTCGCGACCTGCTGCCCGGCAAGGTGCTGATCGACATCGTGGTGCCGCTGGCCGACGGCGACCCGAAGAAGGTCGACATGCCTGCTGCCGGTTCGGCCACCGAGGCGGCCCAGGCCCTGCTCGGCGATGCCATCCCGGTGGTCGGCGCCCTGCACAACGTCTCGGCGACCACCCTCAACGACCTGGACCACGGCATCAACTGCGACGTGCTGGTGTGCGGCAATGACCTGGCCGCCAAGGAAGGGGTCATCGACCTGATCCGCAAACTGGATGTGCAGGCCTACAACGCCGGTCCGGCCGTCAATGCCCGCTGCATCGAGGCCATCACCCCCATCCTGATTCGCCTCAATATCTCCAAGAAGGTGCCCTTTACCCATGCGGGAATCCGCATCTGGGCCCCCGGCGCCTGAAGTCCCACGCACCGAGATGAGCACGACCAACAATCACAATAGAAGGAGCACCACAATGGAATTCGGCATCTGTTTCAAGGGATTCGTCAGCCCCGACCGCGCCCGCAACCTGGTCAAGCAGGCCGAGGAGGCCGGCTTCGACTACTGCTGGTTCTACGATTCGCACATTCTCTGGCGCGAGTGCTATCCGGCCATCGCCATGTGCATGGAGCACACCACCCGGATGCGCTTTGCGCCCTGCGTCACCAACCCCAATGCCCGCGACTGGTCGCTGGCGGCCAGCCTCTTCGCCAGCCTGGCCAAGCAGAGTGGCGGACGCTTCGACGTCGGCCTGGGCCGCGGCGACAGCTCCGTGCGGGTGATGGGCAAGAAGCCCGCCAACCTGGCCCGCGTGACCGAATTCACCCACAAGGTGAAGGCCATGGTGCGCGGGGAGGAAGTGATCTACGGCGAGTGCCCGGAACCGGTCAAGTTTCCCTGGGCGGATGGCTACGAGCTGCCGGTGCATATCGGCGCCTATGGCCCCAAGGCCCTCAAGACCGCCGGTGAGGTCGGCGATGGCGTGATCCTGCAGATCGGCGATCCCTACCTGGTCGAGTGGCTCGGCAACCAGGCCGTCAAGGCGGGTCAGGAAGCCGGTCGTGACATGGCCGACTACAAGGTCATCGTCGCCGCCCCCGCCTATTTCGGCGACAAGGCCAGCTGCATCGAGTCCACCAAGTGGTTCCCGGCGATGGTCGGCAACCATGTGGCCGACATCGTGGAGAAATACGGCACCGACAGCGGCCTCGTGCCCAAGAGCCTCACCGACTACATCGAGAAGCGCAAGGGCTACGACTACTCCAAGCATGGCCAGAGCGACAACCCCTATCTCGACTTCATCACCCCCGAAATCGTCGAGAGCTTCTGCGTTCTGGGCCAGCCCGAGGACCACGTCACCAAGCTCAGCCACCTCAAGGAAGCGGGCATGACCCACTTCAACATCTACCTGGACAACGGCGACGAGGAAAACATCATCGCCCAGTACGGCGAGCACATCATCCCGCGCTTCCGCGACTGATCCAGATGGCCGGTGGTGACGCCACCGGCCTCTATGCCAACCCAAGATACGACAGGGCCAGCCTCTCCCCAGGCCTGGCGAGGGACCCCTGCGCCCTGTTCACGACTTCGACCACGTTTCGCGAGGCACATCATGCAAGACATCCGCACCAACAAGCAGCGCCTGTGGGACAGCCTGATGGAGATGGGCGAGATCGGCGGCACCGACAAGGGCGGCTGCTGCCGCCTGGCATTGACCGACCTCGACAAGCAGGGACGCGACCTCTTCGTGCGCTGGTGCGAGGCGGCCGGCTGCACGATCAGCGTCGACAGGATGGGCAATATCTTCGCGCGCCGCGCCGGCCAGGACGACTCGCTGCCACCGGTGGTCATGGGCAGCCACCTCGACACCCAGCCCACCGGCGGCAAGTTCGACGGCGTCTATGGCGTGCTCGCCGGGCTCGAGGTGATCCGCACCCTCAACGACAACGGCATCGAGACCCGGGCGCCCATCGAGGCCTCGGTATGGACCAACGAGGAAGGCTCGCGCTTCCCGCCGGCCATGGTGTCCTCCGGCGTCTTTGCCGGCGCCTTCGACCTGGAGTATGGCCTCAGCCGCGCCGACCTGGACGGCAAGACCATGGGCGAAGAACTGGCGCGTATCGGCTATGCCGGCAGCACCGAGGTCGGCGGCCGCCCCTTCAAGGCCTTCTTCGAGGCCCATATCGAGCAGGGCCCGATCCTCGAGGCGGAGGACAAGCAGATCGGCGTCGTGACCGATGCCCAGGGCCAGCGCTGGTACGAGGTCACGCTGACCGGCCAGGAATCCCATGCCGGCCCGACGCCCATGCCGACGCGTCGCGATGCCCTGGTGGGCGCCGCCCGCATCGTCGACATGGTCAACCGCATCGGCATGGAGAACCAGCCCAATGCCTGCGCCACGGTTGGCCTGATGCAGGTCTTCCCCAACTCACGCAACGTCATTCCCGGCCAGGTGTTCTTCACCGTCGACTTCCGCCACCCCGATGCCGAGGTCCTCGCGCGGATGGACCAGGCGCTGCGGGAAGGCGCCCGGCGCATCGTCGAGGACCTCCGGCTGGAGATGGACTTCGAGCAGATCTGGCACTCGCCGCCGGTGCCCTTCGACCGTGACTGCGTGGCCTCGGTCCGCAAGGCCACCGAGTCCCTCGGTCTCAGCCATCGGGAGATGGTCAGCGGCGCCGGCCACGACGCCTGCTACATCTCGCGGGTCGCGCCCACCTCGATGATCTTCGTGCCCTGCGAGGACGGGATCAGTCACAACGAGCTGGAGCGCGCCGATGCCGATGACCTGGCCGCCGGCTGCGACGTCCTGCTCAAGGCGGTGCTGGAACGCGCCAACGATTGATGACGAGTCCTTAGGGACCCTGGAGAACAACAATGCGACTATCCGTCATGCGGGAGCGTCATCCTGGCGAAGCCAGGGTGGCCCTGACCCCCGCGAACGTCTCGGCCCTGACCGGCCGTGGCTGTCAGGTCTTCGTGGAAACCGGCGCCGGCGACGCCGCCGGCTTCCCCAATGCCAGCTATCGCGAGGCCGGCGCCGAGATCCTCGAGACGCGCGCCCAGCTGCTGGACAAGGGCGAGATCATCCTCTGCGTCGACGCCTCCCACGAGGAGGGTCTGGCCGACCTGCGGGAGGGACACGTCTGTATCGGCCTGATGGATCCGCTCAGCCATTCCGACCGCTTCAGCGATCTGGCCAGGCGCGGCATCACGACCCTCGCGCTGGAGCTGGTGCCCCGCATCAGCCGCGCCCAGAGCATGGACGCCCTGTCTTCGATCGCCACCCTCGCCGGCTACAAGGCCGTCCTGCTGGCCGCCGCCCAGGCGCCACGCATCTTCCCGATGATGATGACCGCCGCCGGCACCCTGAATCCCTCCCGAGTATTCATCATGGGTGCCGGGGTCGCCGGGCTGCAGGCCGCCGCGACGGCCAAGCGGCTGGGGGGCGTGGTGGAGGCCTATGACGTCCGCCCCGCCGCCCGGGAACAGATCCTTTCGGTGGGCGCCAAGCCGGTCGAGCTGGACCTGGACACCTCGGCCGCCGAGGGAAAGGGCGGATACGCCAGCGAACAGGATGATGCCTTCCTCGATCGCCAGCGCGCCCAGATGGGGGCGGTGCTGGCCCAACAGGACGTGGTCATCACCACGGCGGCGATCCCCGGCGCCAAGGCGCCGGTGCTGATCACCGAGGAGATGGTCAAGGGCATGAAGGCCGGCGCCGTGATCGTCGATCTCGCCGCCGAACGCGGTGGCAACTGCGCGCTGAGCCAGCCGGGCGAGATGATCAGCGTCTATGGCGTCACCATCATCGGCCCGCGCAACCTCGTCGCCACCCTGCCCCACCATGCCAGCCAGATGTACGGCCGCAACCTCGAGAACCTGCTGCGCCACCTGCTGGATGAGCAGGGGGGGCTGCACCTCGACTTCGAGGACGAGATCCTCGACGAGACCGTGGTGACCCACGCGGGCGAGGTTCGCGCCACACGCATACGCGAGCGCCTCTCCCTTCCCGTCAAGGCCAGCGAGGAGGTGGCGTGATGGACATGATAATCATGCAAGTGTCGCTGTTCGTGCTGGCCGTGATCCTGGGGGTCGAGCTGATCACCAAGGTCCCGGCCACCCTGCATACCCCGCTGATGTCGGGGAGCAACGCCATTTCCGGCATCACCCTGGTGGGGGCCCTGCTCGCCGCCGGTTCCGGGGAGGTCGGCGGCCTCTGGGTGTCGGTGCTCGGCATGATTGCCGTGACCCTGGCCACCATCAATGTGGTGGGTGGGTTCATGGTCACCAACCGCATGCTGCGCATGTTCAGTCGGAGGGGCTAAACCATGAGCCTGTCATTCGTGAATCTCTGCTACCTGCTCTCCGCCGTGCTGTTCATCGGCGGCATCAAGGGCCTGACGCGGCCACGCACCGCGGTGCGTGGCAACCTGATGGCGGCCATCGGCATGCTGTTGGCCGTGGTGGTGACCCTGCTCGATCAGTCGATCCTGTCCTATGGCTGGATTCTCACCGGTGCCATCATCGGGGCCACGATCGGCGTGCTGCTGGCCACCCGCATCCAGATGACCGCCATGCCACAGATGGTGGCGCTGCTCAACGGCTTCGGCGGGGGTGCCTCCCTGGCCGTAGCCGTGGCCAGCTTCCTCTCCACCAGCGGCCCGGTGGCCGCATCCGGTATCGTCGGTCTCACGGCGATCGGCCTGACGGTGCTGATCGGTGCCGTGACCCTGACGGGCAGCGCGGTGGCCTTCGGCAAGCTGCAGGAGCTGCTGCCCGGCAGCCCCATGGGCTTCCGGGGCATCACGCTGTTCAACGGCGCGCTGCTCGTCGCCGCACTAGCCATCGTCGCCACCCTGGCCGCGGGTAACGGCGGCATCGGCCTGGTGCTGGTGCTGACCGCCATTGCCCTGGTGCTGGGGGTGACCCTGGTCGTACCCATCGGCGGGGCCGACATGCCGGTGGTCATCGCCCTGCTGAACTCCTATTCGGGCATCGCCGCCGCCGCCGCCGGCTTCATCATGGGCAACACAGTGTTGATCGTGTCCGGGGCCCTGGTGGGCGCTTCCGGCCTGATCCTGACCCGCATCATGTGCGTGGCCATGAACCGCTCCTTGGCCAGCGTGCTGTTCGGTTCGCTCTCCGAGGAAGGCGGTGAGGCCATGGACGCCGACGAGGTCTATGCCGGCAAGGTCAAGTCCTCCTCGGCGGAGGAAGTCAGCATGCTGCTCGAAACCGCCCAGCGGGTGGTGATCGTCCCGGGCTTCGGCATGGCCATGGCCCAGGCCCAGCACGCGGTCCGCGACCTGGCCGATACGCTGGAGCGCCGCGGGGCGGAGGTGATCTACGGCCTGCACCCGGTGGCGGGACGCATGCCGGGGCACATGAACGTGCTGCTCGCCGAGGCGGAAGTCGACTACGACAAGATGCAGCCCATGGAGCAGATCAACCCGCATTTCGCCCAGACCGACGTGGTGATCGTGATCGGCGCCAACGACGTCACCAATCCCATGGCCCGCGAGGACAAGGGTAGCCCCATCTATGGCATGCCGATCCTCGACGTCGACCTGGCGCGCACCGTGGTCGTGGTCAAGCGCAGCCTCAGCCCGGGCTTTGCCGGCCTACCCAATCCGCTGTTCGCCAAGGACAACACCTTGATGCTCTTCGGCGATGGCAAGCAGGCGATCCTCGACCTCACGGGGGCCCTCAACGAGGCCGCCTGAGACGGGTCGTCACACGAGCGGGGGCCCGGCCCCCGCGTTCCCTCCGTGAACCTCCCGCGCAGGGTCGTTCACGACAATAACGACAAGAGACGCACCATGACGCACTGCAAGCGCGGTATCGCCATCGCCTGCCTGACGATCGCCGGTATCTCCTCGGCCCAGGCAGAGAAACTGTTCTCCGATTCGAGTATCTCACTGTTGCACAGCGACCAGTACCAGGCCTTCGGCAGGGAGCAGCAGGAACAGACGTTCTTTACCTTCGAGAACGTGACGGCCCACAACTGGGGCGGCACGTTCTTCTTCGTCGACGTCAATCAGGGACACGGCAGCGCCAGCGACCAGGACGATGTCTACGGCGAATTCTCCCCCGCGCTCAGCCTGAGCTGGCTGAGCGGGCGCGACCTGAGCCTGGGGCCGATTCGCGACCTGTCGTTGGCGGCCACCTACGAGTTCGGCGGGGAGACCGACCTCAACAACTACCTCACCGGCGTCAGCCTGGCGTGGGATGTGCCCGGGTTCCAGTACGTCAACACCACCTTCTACTACGTCAACAACAGCGAGGTCTCGGATGATCTCCAGCTGACGTTGACCTGGGGCTCGCCCTTCGAGATCGGGCCGGCTCGCTTCCTGTTCGATGGTTTCCTGGACTACTCCACCGGCGAGGCGGATCACTCGTCGGAGCTCAACTTCACCCCCCAGCTGAAGCTGGATCTGGGCCACTTCAACGGCAACCCCGGGGTCCTCTACGCCGGTATCGAGTACGCCTACTGGCGCAACAAGTATGGCTTGAGCGATGAGGTCATGGACACCGAGAGTTCGGTCAGCGCGCTAGTCAAGTTCCACTTCTGAGCCACGGTGACCCGCTAGAGCAGGACGGTGTCCCCCGGGACACCGTCTTTTTCATGTGGCCTTGTCTAAAGCCATCAGGCCGGGCGATACGGCGCCGGCAAACCGCTCAGGACTCGCGCTCCAGCAGGCCCGTGCCCTTGAGAATCACATGGACCAGGAAGTCACCGGCTCGCCGGAAGTCCTCCTCGTCCAACGTTTCCTTGCCCAGCGCCATCCCGATCTGCGTGGAGAAGTCGGCATAGGTCTGCGTGGATGCCCAGATGGTGAAGAACAGGTGCTCGGGGTCTATCGGGTCCATCAGTCCGTCGCCTATCCAGCTTCTCACCAGCGCGATATCCGAATCGAGCTGCGGCAGCAGGTTATTGCGCATATATTCCTGCAGGTGCGGCGCGCCGCTGATCATCTCGTTGGCGAATACCTTGGAACCGTTGGGCCGGGTACGGGAAATCTCCAGCTTGCCGCGGATGTAGTTCTCGAGCATGGCTCGAGGGCTGTCGCCCTCCTGTTCGAGCAGCGCCATCTTCTCGATCCACAGATCCAAGGTATTGCGGATCACCTGGTGGTAGAGGCTCTCCTTGGAGGGAAAGTAATAGAGCAGGTTCTGCTTGGAGAGGCCGGCCCGCTCGGCGATCGTCTCAAGAGAAACCCCGTGGTAGCTCAGATGGGCAAAGGCCTCCTCGGCCGCGGCCAGGATCTTCGCCTCCTGCGCCTCTCGGGCGGGCGATGGTTTTCTGGGTCGAGCCCTGTGCTGATGTTCATTCATCCGGTGTCCAGCTCCCTATGCTGCAGTTCCATGGGCAAGAAGCCATCTGGCACTCAAGCATGCCCCGTCCCGAGGCTGCTGCCTCGTCTTTTTTGGCCAATGCTACCATAGCCCCTCACTATCAATGGGGCGCAACAGCGGCGAAGGACAACGGGAAGGACGACCGCAAAGGGCGATCAGGAAGGACAGGGTGTCACACCGGAGGGGAGAAAAGACTGGCGGGGAGGCATCCCCGCCAGAGAAGGGACGATCAGCGTTCGACCGCCTGGGGCTCGTGGAGGGCGCGCTGCTTGGCCATGGCCTCGAACACCGGGGCAAAGGGCGGACGGTGCAGGTAGCGACCGGCCCCCCGTTCGGCCCTCAGCTCGCCATTGCACCAGGCGATGCGGCCACGGCTGAGCGTATGCGAGGGGATGCCGGTCACGGTACGGCCCTCGAAGATGTTGAAGTCCACGTTCATGTGATGGGTCTCGGCGGAGATGGTACGGGAGCCTTGCGGGTCCCAGACCACGATATCCGCATCCGCCCCCACCGAGATGCTGCCCTTGCGTGGGTAGAGGTTGAACAGCTTGGCGGTATTCGTCGAGGTGACGGCGACGAACTCGTTGGGCGTCAGGCGCCCCTTGTTGACGCCTTCGTCCCAGAGGATCGCCAGGCGATCCTCGACCCCAGCCGTGCCGTTGGGAATCTTGGTGAAGTCATCGCGACCGGCTGCCTTCTGCTCGGTACAGAAGCAGCAATGGTCGGTGGCCGTCGTCTGCAGGTTACCCCCCTGAAGCCCCTGCCAGAGGGCCTCCTGGTGCTCCTTGGGACGGAAGGGGGGGCTCATCACATGGGCGGCGGCGAAGTCGAAATCCTTGCTGCGATAGACACTGTCGTCGATGGTCAGGTGACCCGCCAGCACCTCGCCATAGACACGCTGGCCAGAAGTTCTCGCCCGGGTGATGGCATCCAGGGATTCCTTGCAGGAGACATGGACCAGGTAGATCGGAACGTCCATGGCGCGGGCGACCTGAATGGCGCGATTCGCCGCCTCGCCCTCGACCAGCGGGGGACGTGACAGGGGGTGGGCCTCCGGGCCGGTGATGCCCTTGTCCAGCATCTCCTGCTGCAGCTGGTAGACGAGCTCACCGTTCTCGGCATGCACGGTGGGCATCGCACCGAGTTCGACCGAGCGCCGGAAGCTTTTCACCAGCGTCTCGTCGTCGGCCATGATGGCGTTCTTGTAGGCCATGAAGTGCTTGAAGCTGTTGACTCCGTGGTCGCGCACCAGGGTTCCCATGTCCTCGCGGACCGAGTCGTCCCACCAGGTGATGGCCACGTGAAAGGTATAGTCGGCGGCGGCTTTCTCGGCCCACTCTCGCCACTGCTCGTAGGCTTCCATCAGCCGCTGTCCCGGCTTGGGGATGACGAAGTCGATGATGCTGGTGGTGCCGCCGGCCAGGGCGGCGGCGGTGCCGGTATAAAAGTCGTCGCTCGCCACGGTCCCCATGAAGGGAAACTGCATGTGGGTGTGGGGATCAATACCCCCCGGCATCACGTACTGCCCGGCGGCGTCGATCACCTCGGCCGAGGCTGGCACGCTGAGGTCCTCACCGATGGCGGCGATACGGCCATCTTCGCAATAGACATCGGCCCGGAAGCTGTGGTCGGCGGTGACGACGGTGCCACCCTTGATCAGAACGGACATGGATCGCTCCTTTCTTTTTGTCGTAGATTATTGACTGTGATTATCGTTGGGTTGACATATTGGCAGTGGCGGGTTGACTGATTCGCATCAGTCCCAGATATACGATGGCGCCAATTGCGACACCAACAAACCAGGCGTAGTTGTAGATGGTAGAGAAAATGGTAGGCACACTTTCTACAAGGCCTGCCGCCGAGAGAAAGCCAGGCAGATTAGGTAGAACAGCTATGACAAAGGCAATCCATGCCATGGAATTCCAGCCATTCCCATAGCTATATATTCCATTTTTCTTGAAAAGATCATCATGCGACAGCTCTGTTTTTCGGAGCATCAAATAGTCGGCGAGCATGATACCTGCCAGCGGACCAAGCAGTGCGGAGTAGCCGATCAGCCAAGTAAAGATGTAGGCGCCTGTAGTTTCCAGTAGCTTCCAGGGCATGATGGCAATGCCCAGGCCAGCGGTGATATAGCCGCCCATGCGGAAGGAAATTTTACCCGGTGCCAAGTTGGCAAAGCCATTAGCAGGGGCGATCACGTTTGCTGCTAGATTGGTAGTCACTGTTGCAATGATCAGTGCCAGCAGGGCAATGACGACGGCCAACCCACCCATGCGCTCGGTAATGCCTACCGGATCCCACAATGCTTCGCCATAGATCACGACGGTAGCAGAGGCCACTGCCACGGCGATGAAGGCCAGGATGGCCATGGGAATCGGTAGGCCCAGAGCCTGACCTACGAGCTGGTGCCGCTGACTCTTGGCAAACCGAGTAAAGTCAGGAATGTTCAAGGCTAGAGTCGCCCAGAAACCGACCATGGCAGTCAGGCCTGGCCAGAAAGCCAGCCAGAACTCGCCTTCTCGAGCCCCGCCTTCTACGAACTCTGAGGGAGTAGAAAGCATGGGGCCGAAACCGCCAGCCTTCGTAACAGCCCAGATCAGCAGCCCAAAACACATGGCAATCAGAAAGGGAGCTGCATAGGTTTCCAGAAAGCGAATGGACTCGGTGCCGCGTGCGATAAAGTATACATGCATGCCCCAAGAAGCTAGGAAACAGAAGAGCTGGGCCAGATCGATGCCCAGCAACGGTATGGGGTTGCCCACCAGGGCGCTGTCAGTAAGGATGTTCAGAATCGCATAGATGGCAGAGCCGCCGATCCATGTCTGGATGCCGAACCATCCACAGCCCACCACGCCACGCATCATGGCAGCCAACTTGGCACCGGATGTGCCGAAGGAGGCCCTAAGCAGAACGGGGAATGGTATGCCATGCTTAGTTCCTGCATGCCCTAGCAGCAACATGGGAACAAGAATTATGGTGTTGGCGAGGAAAACAGTTAGTACCGCCTGCCACCAGGACATTCCCTCGGGAATCAGGCTTGCCGCCAGCATGTAAGCCGGGACACAGACGACCATCGACACCCACAGGCTGGCAATGTTCAGCCAGGACCACGTACGCTCCTTTTGCTCTACCGGCGCCAAGTCCTCATTCCACAACTCTGAACTATAACCGGCTTTCATCTTGGCTTTGCTTATTGTTTCGCTCATGGATTGACTCGCTGTTTTATTATTGTGATATCAAGGGGAAGAGACTCCCCGTGTATAGACATGATTATCTTTTAGCACTCTCCCAGCTTGTCATAGGATTCCGGGCGCCGATCACGGAAGAATTGCCAGCCGTTTCTCACCTCGCGAATCAGATCCAGATCGATCTCGTGCACCAGGAGTTCATCCTGATCTTCGCTGGCCTGTGCCTCGATCTTTCCCAGCGGATTGACGATGTAGCTCGAGCCGTAGAATTCGCCCATCTGCTCATCCCAGGGCGCCTCCTTCCCGACGCGGTTGATCGCCCCGATGAACACGCCATTGGCGGCCGCGGAGGCGGGCTGCTCAAGCTCCCAGAGGTAACGACTCTTTCCCGACACCGTGGCAGAAGGATTGACGATATATTCGGCACCATTCAGTGCCAGCGCTCGCCAGCCCTCCGGGAAATGACGGTCATAGCATATATAGACGCCGAGCTTGCAATAGGCCGTGTCGAAGACGGGGTAGCCACTGTTTCCCGGCTTAAAATAGAGCTTCTCCCAGAAGCCCGGTGCCGTATCGGGGATATGATTCTTACGATACTTGCCCAGGTAGGAGCCATCGGCATCAATGACGGCCGCGGTGTTGTAATAGACGCCGGTGATATCTTCCTCGTAGATCGGCACCACGATCACCATCTGATGCTTTTTCGCATATTCCTGCATCAGACGAGTGGTCGGGCCTTCGGGAATTCGCTCCGCGGCGTCATACCATTTCTTGTCCTGGCTAGGGCAAAAATAAGGCTGGGTAAAGACTTCCTGAAAACACAGGACCTGGACGCCCTGCTGGCCGGCCTCGTCGATCAACGGAAGATGAGCCTCGATCATCCGTTCCGTGATCTGCTCGGGACGCATGGAGGCGTCGCCCTTGAGGCCCATCTGGATCAGGCCGCACTTTAACTTTCGCATTCCAATACCCTCTTGTTCTTATGGGCTTTATCTTGTCTATCCGGATCACTTCTCTTCGAGTGATCCAAGAAATCATTAGAAAAACATCATCCTCATCTTGATACATGGGCAACAAAGAGCTGATGACGGTAGATGGCAACCCGGGTCCCGATCGGACAAGAGATCAGATTCATCCTTGCGGCTTCATGACCGAGTGAAAGCTCATTAGCCCACGAAAGACAGGATGTTACCGCCTGACCAACATTGCCTCTTCGTCGCTACACAGTCTTTTACCACTTGGTAAAGGTAAGAGCCGATTTTCGGCGGGTCAAGGACAAATTTTCCCAAAAGGTAAAACGCTAGCGAGGTGCCCCAACATGGCGATGGGCTCGCCGGAGGCGCACCATGGAGAGGCAAGACCCGGCACGTTCATTGGCACGATGCAGTGCAATGGCCGAGCGACTGAACACGGAATTAGCGGGCGCTTTCCCCTTCCACCCGCAGGCCGAGCTCCTCGAGATAGCTCTCCAGCACCAGATTGGGCGGGGCCCCCTTGCGGGTGATGGCGCTGTAGCGGGTGACGTAGCGGCAGGTGTCCGGCCTCAGCGCGCGCATCCTGCCGTCGCGTACCCAGCGCTCGGCAAAGTGCGTCGGCAGATAGCCGACATAGCGGCCGGAGAGGATCAGGAAGGCGATGCCCTCCCGATCCGTGGCCGAGGCGGTGGCCGTGAGCGATTCGTGCTGCGCCTTGATCTCAGGACTCTGGGCATAGGCCGGCGTCACGGCATCGCTGCTCCCCAGCTGCGCCTCCGTCACGGTCACGGCGTCGAACAGCGGATGTCCCTGCGCGCAGTAGAGCTGCGACGTCTCCTCGTAGAGCGAGAGGTAGTGCAGCCCGGGCAGGGTCTTGATCGCCGGCACCACGCCGGTGTGCAGACGGCCATCCAGCACGCCGAGCTCGATGTCATGGGGCGGGATCATGCGGATATTGATGCGCACGTCCGGACCGCGCACCTTCAGCGCGCTGAGCGCGTCGGTGATGTGCATCTCCGGCATGGTCACCAGGTTGTCGGTGATGCCGATGTTCAGCTCGCCCTTGAGCCAGGCGTGGAGGCTATTGACGCGGGTGCGAAACCCCTCCGTCGCCGCCAGCAGCTGCAGCGTGGCCTCATAGACCTCGGCGCCCTCGTCGGTCAGCGCGAAACCGCTGCGGCCGCGCTGGCACAGCCGCAGGGCCAGGCGCGTCTCCAGGTCGTTCATCGCCATGCTGATGGCGGCGCGGCTGATGTTGAGTTCCACCTCGGCGGCCGAGAAGCCGCCGCATTCCACGACCTTGCGATAGATCCGCAGCAGCCGCAGGTCCGCATCGCTGAGCTGTCCCGTCAGGGCCTCCTTGCGACGTGCCATGGTCTCTCCCTCCTCGCAGTGATGTGTCTCCCGCAGCCTATTCCGGGAAGGGCAAAAAGTTAACTCAACGCTTACATGAAATTAAATAAGCCTAGATTTAACTTAGCTCGGACCTAAGCCACGCTGCCTTACAACGCCGCCAACAAGACGATGACAACAGAGGGTGCTGCCATGTCAGATCTTTCTCCCCAGCAGACCGCGGGCCTGACCGCCGAGCAGCTGGATGCCTATTGGATGCCCTACTCCGGCAACCGCCAGTTCAAGCGCGACCCGCGGATCATCGTCGGCGCCGAGGGCAGCTACTACACCGCGGCCGACGGTCGCCAGATCTACGACGGCCTCTCCGGCCTGTGGACCTGCGGCGCCGGCCACTGCCGCCCGGAGATCGCCGAGGCGGTGTCTCGGCAGCTGCGCCAGCTGGACTACGCGCCGGCCTTCCAGTACGGCCACCCCAAGGCCTTCGAACTGGCCCACCGCATTCGCGAGCTGACCCCCAACGGCCTCGATTACGTGTTCTTCACCGGCTCCGGTTCCGAGAGCGCCGACACCTCGCTGAAGATCGCCCGCGCCTACTGGCGCAAAAAGGGCAAGCCCACCAAGACCAAGCTGATCGGCCGCGCCAAGGGCTATCACGGCGTCAACTTCGGTGGCATCAGCCTGGGCGGCATCGGCGCCAACCGCATGATGTTCGGCCAGGGCATCGATGCCGACCACCTGCCCCATACCCTGCTGAAGGAGAATGCCTTCACCCGCGGCATGCCCGAGCGCGGCGCCGAGCGGGCCGACGAGCTGCTGGAGCTGATCGCCCTGCACGATGCCTCCAACATCGCCGCGGTGATCGTCGAGCCCATGGCCGGCTCGGCAGGGGTGATTCCGCCGCCCGTGGGCTACCTCAAGCGGCTGCGCGAGATCTGCGATGCCAACGACATCCTGCTGATCTTCGACGAGGTGATCACCGGCTTCGGGCGCATGGGATCGATGACCGGCGCCGAGGAGTTCGGCGTGGTCCCGGACATGATGAACGTCGCCAAGCAGCTAACCAACGGGGCAGTGCCCATGGGCGGGGTCATCGTGCAGGGCGAGATCTACCACACCTTCATGGAGCAGGGCGGCCCCGACTACATGATGGAACTGCCCCACGGCTACACCTACTCGGGGCATCCGGTGGCCTGTGCCGCGGCCCTGGCCGCCCTGGACGTGCTCGAGCAGGAGCGCCTGATCGAGCGTGTAAAGGAAATGGCACCGATCTTCGAGAATGCCCTGCATTCTCTCAAGGGCGGCCCCAAGGGCAGCCGCTATATCAGCGACATCCGCAACTATGGCCTCGCCGGCGCCCTGCAGATCGAACCCTACCCCGGCGAGCCGGCCCGCCGCCCCTATGAGATCGCCATGAAGTGCTGGGAGAAGGGCTTCTACGTGCGCTACGGCGGCGACACCATCCAGCTCGGCCTGCCCTTCATCGTCGAGCGCGACGAGATCGATCGACTCATCAACGCCCTGGGCGACGCCATCGGCGAGCTGGACTGAACGAAGTCACCGTCGTGGCGAATGACGAGGGGCCGCGAGGCATCGGCCCCGAGTGACTCCGCCTGCGGCAATCGGACAACAGAATGAAGACCTCAACCTACAATATCCTATTAGAGAGGTAGCACATGACCACGCTTGGCCATCTGATCAACGGCACCCGCATCGACGGCGACGGGCGCACCCAGGACGTCTTCAACCCCTCCACCGGCGAGGTCGCCGGCCAGGTCAGCCTGGCCAGCAAGGCCACCGTCGAGCAGGCGATCGCCGCCGCCCAGGCCGCCTTCCCGGCCTGGCGCGACACCCCGCCCGCCAAGCGGGCCCGCGTCATGTACCGCTTCAAGGCGCTGCTGGAACAGCACGCCGACGAGAGCTGCCGGCTGGTCGGCCAGGAACACGGCAAGATCGTCCACGACGCCAAGGGCGAGCTGGCGCGCGGCATCGAGAACGTCGAATACGCCTGCGGCGCGCCGGAGCTGCTCAAGGGCGAACACAGCAAGAACACCGGGCCCGGCATCGACTCCTGGAGCGAGTTCCAGCCGCTCGGCGTGGTCGCCGGCATCACGCCGTTCAACTTCCCGGCGATGGTACCGCTGTGGATGTATCCCATGGCCATCGCCTGCGGCAACACCTTCGTGCTGAAGCCCTCCGAGCGCGACCCCACCTCCTCGCTCTTCATCGCCGAGCTGGCGCTGGAGGCCGGCCTGCCCGCCGGGGTGCTGAACGTGGTCAACGGCGACAAGGAAGCCGTCGACACCCTGCTCGACGACGACCGCGTGAAGGCCGTCAGCTTCGTCGGCTCCACGCCGATCGCCGAAACCATCTACAGCCGCGCCAGCGCCAACGGCAAGCGCTGCCAGGCCTTGGGCGGCGCCAAGAATCACGCCATCGTGATGCCCGACGCCGACATGGACAACGTGGTCAGCTCGCTGACCGGGGCAGCCTTCGGCTCCTCCGGCGAGCGCTGCATGGCGCTGTCCGTGGCGGTGGCCGTGGGCGACGAGGCCGCCGATGCCCTGATCGCCAAGATGCAGGTGCAGATGAAGACCCTCAAGGTCGGCCCCTTCCATGACGCCGAGAACGACTTCGGCCCGGTGATCACCAAGGCCCACCAGGAGAAGGTCTGCGGCTATATCGACAGCGCCGAGCAGCAAGGCGCCGAGATCGTGGTCGACGGCCGCGACGTGCAGGTGCCCGGTCACGAGCAGGGCTTCTATGTCGGCGGCACCCTGATCGACCGCGTGACCCCCGACATGACCTGCTATCTGGAGGAGATCTTCGGTCCGGTGCTGCTGGTGGTCCGTGCGGGCTCCATGCAGGAGGCCATGCAGCTGATCGACGATCACGAGTACGGCAACGGCACCTGCATCTATACCCGTGACGGCGAGGCGGCCCGCTACTTCAGCGACCACATCCAGGTGGGCATGGTCGGGGTCAACGTGCCGCTGCCGGTGCCGGTCTCCTACCACAGCTTCGGCGGCTGGAAGCGCTCGCTGTTCGGCGACCTCTCCGCCTACGGGCCGGATGCCGTGCGCTTCTATACCAAGCGCAAGACCGTCACCCAGCGCTGGCCGTCGGCCGGGGTGCGCGAGGGCGCGCAGTTCTCCTTCCCCTCCTGATGCCATGACCGACGGCGGACGACACCCGCCCCGACGCAGCCGAACCGGGCCCCCTGGTTCGGCTGTTTGCGTTGTGGATGACTCGGGATATCGCGCCCGCCGGCCTAGAGCGTCAGGCCGTCGTGGGCGAAGTGGACGCCGGGGGGCAGCGGCGGGGCCTCGGCCAGCCGTTCGGCATCCAGGTCGTGGCCGATGTGGGTGAGGTAGGCGCGCGGCGCCTCGAGTCGCTCGAGGATCTGCAGCGCCAGGGGCAGGTTGTTGTGGTTGCGCGGCGCCAGGTGGGCGGCGGGATGGGTGGCATCGAGCACCACCACGTCGGGCCGCCAGTCGCGCAGGAAGCGCTCGGTCTCCGTCGGCAGCCCCAGGGTGTCGGTGAGGTAGGCCAGCCGCTGGCCGCCGTCGTCCAGGCAGTAGCCCAGGGTCGGCTTGCTGTGGTTGAGCGGCACCGGCGTGACCGTGAGCCCCGGCAGCCCGAGCGGGCGGAACGGCTTGAGCCCGGGCCGGAAGTCGAGCACCCCGGGATTCCGGTAGAGGTCCGCGCAGCCGTGGGCATCCTTGGGTCCGTGCACCGGGATCGGCGCGCCGGTGCCCCAGCGCAGGTGGAAGAGCCCCTGCACATGGTCCGCATGGTAGTGGGTGACCAGGATCGCCGCGGGGCGCTCGGCCTCGCAGCTGTCGGCCAGGTCGGTGCGTCCGGCGTCGAGCAGGATGCGCTGGCCGTCGAGGCGTATCTCGGCGCAGCAGGCGCCGCGCCGGTGGCTGGTCAGCACCCGGGCCCGGGTACAGGCCGGGCAGTCGCAGCCGAAGCGCGGCACCTGGGCGCTGTCGCCGGTGCCGACGAAGCGGAACTTCATGCCCGGCACTCCTCGGTCAGCCGCGCGCGCAGCGCCGCCAGGGTCTGCTCGAGCGTCCCGCCGTTGTCCACCCGGGCCACCTCGGGCAGCGCGGCGGCGAGCTCCCGGTGGCGCGCCAGGCGGGCCTCGATCTGCGCCTCGTCCTCGCGCCCTCGCCGGCGCAGCCGCTCGGCGATCACCGCCTCGGGAGCGGTGACCAGCATCGGCGAAAGCGCCTCGCCGAAGCGCGCCCGGGCGGCGGGCAGGGCGCGTCGGCTGCCATTGACCAGCACCGTCTGGCCGCGGGCCAGCCAGGCCTCGAGTTCGATGCCGAGGCCGTAGTCGAGCGCGTGGGCCTGCCAGGTCAGGCAGAACAGCCCCAGGCGACGCCGCGAGGCGAACTCGTCCGGGGTCAGCGCCACGCCATTCTCGGTGCCCCCGCTGTCGCGGGTCACGTAGCGGTGCGCCACCAGCCAGTCGGAATGGCGGGCCCGGGCGGCGTCGAGCAGGGAGTCCTTGCCGACGCCACTGGCCCCCATCAGGTAGACCAGGCGGCCCATCAGTGCACCTGCCTGCCGTCACTCCACACCCGCTGCACCAGGGGGTGGCCATCCACCAGGCGCGTGCGCAGCAGATCGGCGCGCAGCCCCTCGGCCAGCCGGCCGCGGTCGTCCAGGCCCACCGCGGCGGCGGGGGTGCTCGTCGCGGTGGCCACGGCGCGGGGCAGCGAGTAGCCCTCCTCCATCGTGGCGACCCGGAACACGGCGTCGAGCAGCGCCGCCGGATAGTAGTCCGAGGAGAGGATGTCGAGCACGCCCAGGCGCACCAGCTCGGCCGCGGCGATGTTGCCGGAGTGGGAGCCGCCGCGCACCACGTTGGGCGCGCCCATCATCACCGCCATGGCGTGGCGGTGGGAGGCCTCGGCGGCCTCGCGGGTGGTGGGGAACTCGGCCACCCGGGTGCCGTATTCGAGGCTCTCCGCCACGTGGGCGATGGTGGCGTCGTCGTGGCTGGCCAGCGCCAGGCCGCGGGTGCGGCAGCGCTCGGCGATCAGGCGACGGTGCTCGGCGCTGTAGCGCTCGCTGTTGGAAAGCTGGGTGGCGATGAAGGCCTCCAGCGCACGGTCATCGAGGCCGTGCTTGCCCTGGTAGTAGGTCCGATAGGCGTCGAGGCTGACGAACTGGCGCTGTCCCGGCGCGTGGTCCATCAGCGAGACCAGCCCGAGCAGCGGCGCGTCGGCCAGCTCGTCGAAGCGGGCCAGGGTCTCGGGGTGGCAGACCTCGCAGCGCAGGTGCAGGCGGTGATCGACCCGCGCCAGGCCGTCATCGACGATGCCGGAGAGCGCCGCGACCATCTCGTGCAGGGCGCCGTGGCGCATGCTCTGCTCGTCGACGTCGCCGATCGACACCGCATCGAACACCGTGGTGATGCCGCTGGCGGCCATCTGGGCGTCGTGGGCGAGCGCCGCCTGGCGGCTCGGCCAGGCCACCTTGGGCCGCGGCTGGAAGTACTTCTCCATGTTGTCGGTGTGCAGCTCGATCAGGCCCGGCAGCAGGTAGTCGCCGTCGCAGTCGATCGCCCCGGGCGCCCGGCTCGGCGCCGCGTCGAGACCGGCGATGCGACCGTCGCGCATCACCAGGCTGCCGGTGACCACCTCGTCCTCGAGCACCAGGCGGGCATTGGTCAGGATCTGTTCGTTGGCACTCATCGGGGTGTCTCCTTCGGATCGTCCTCGGCGGCGCGGGTGCGCGCCTGCATGTGGCGGTCCAGCGGCAGCAGGCGATCGGCGACCCGCTCGCGCACGTCGTCGTCGTGGAAGATGCCGAGCATGGCGGTGCCGCGGGCCTTGGCCTCCTGGATCATCGCCACCACCACGTCGCGGTTGGCGGCATCCAGCGAGGCGGTGGGCTCGTCGAGCAGCAGCAGCGGGTGCTCGCCGATGAAGCCCCGGGCGATATTCACGCGCTGCTGTTCGCCACCGGAGAAGGTGCCGGGGGGCAGCGACCACAGCCGCTCGGGCAGGTTGAGGCGCGCCAGCAGCGCCTCGGCCTTCGCGCGCGCTTCATTGGCATCGCCGCCGCGCGCCAGCAGCGGCTCCATCACCACCTCCACGGCGGGCACCCGAGGCACCACGCGCAGGAACTGGCTGACGTAGCCGATCACGTCGCGGCGCAGCGGGTGCCAGGCGTGGGCCGGAAGCGACTCGAGCGCAAGCTCGCCGTCGTCCTCCCCGTCACGATCAAAGTGAAGGCGCAGGCGGCCCCCGGAGACGCGGTAGCTGCCGTGCAGCATCTTGAGCAGGGTGCTCTTGCCGATGCCGCTGCGCCCGGCCAGCACCAGGCACTCGCCCGGCGACAGGGTCAGCGACAGGTCGCGCATCACCTCCAGGCGCAGGCCGTCCTGGCCGTGCAGCACGAAGGTCTTGTCGAGGGATTCGACGCTCAGGAAGGGGGGTGTCATCGCGGTCATCTCGGGCTCCTCAGGGCGTCAATACCGACGACACCAGCAGCTGCGTATAGGCATGCTGCGGGTCGTCGAGGATCTGGTCGGTCAGGCCGGCTTCGACCACCCGGCCGCGGCGCATCACCATCAGCCGGTCGGCGAGCAGCCGGGCGACGGCCAGGTCGTGGGTGACCAGCACCACCGAGAGGCCGAGCTCGCGCACCAGGGTGCGCAGCATGTCGAGCAGCCGCGCCTGTACCGAGACGTCGAGCCCGCCGGTGGGCTCGTCCATGAATACCAGCCGCGGCCGGGTGACCAGGGTGCGGGCGATCTGCAGGCGCTGCTGCATGCCGCCGGAGAAGTGCTGGGGGGCGTCGTCGATGCGCTGGGGATCGAGCTCGACGCGGCCCATCCAGTCCTGGCCGGCGGCACGCAGCTGGCCGTAGTGGCGCTCGCCCAGCGCCATCAGCCGCTCGCCGATATTGGCGCCGGCGGAGACGCCCAGGCGCAGGCCGTCGCGGGGGTTCTGGTGGACCAGGCCCCACTCCATGCGCAGCAGCGCCCGGCGGCGGGCCTCGCCGATGGCGTAGAGGTCGAGCTCGCCCTCATGCGCGTGATAGACGACCTGCCCGGCGTCCGGCGACTCCATGCCGCACAGGGTGCGCAGCAGGGTCGACTTGCCGGAGCCGGATTCGCCGACGATGCCCAGCACCTCGCCGCTGTGCAGGGCGAAGTCGATGCCCTCGCAGCCCTTTCCGGGACCGTACAGGCGGGTGAGATCTCGGGCCTCGAGCAGGGCAGGCCGATCGAGCTGTGGGCACTTCATGCCACCTCCTCCTGACGGTTCTGGCAGTAGTCGGTATCCGAGCAGACGAACATGCGTCCGCCGCGGTCATCGGTGATCACCTCGTCGAGAAAGCTGTCCCGGGCGCCGCACAGCGCGCAGGGGGCGTCCCACGCCTGGATCTCGAAGGGGTGATCCTCGAAGTCCAGGCTCTCGACGCGGGTATGCGGCGGGATGGCGTAGAGGCGCTTCTCGCGCCCGGCGCCGAACAGCATCAGCGAATCACTCATGTGCAGCTTGGGATTGTCGAACTTGGGGATCGGCGAGGGATCGGTCACGTAGCGGCCGTCGACCTTCACCGGGTAGGCGTAGGTGGTGGCGATATGGCCGTGGCGGGCGATGTCCTCGTAGAGCTTGACGTGCATCACCCCGTACTCTTCGAGGGCGTGCATCATGCGCGTCTCCTCTTCGCTGGGCTCGATGAAGCGCAGCGGCTCGGGGATCGGCACCTGGAAGACCAGGATCTGCCCGGCGGTCAGCGGCGTCTCGGGGATGCGGTGACGGGTCTGGATGACGTCGGCCGCGGCGGTGGCGGTGGTGGTCTCGACCCCGGCCACCCGCTCGAAGAAGGCGCGGATGCTCACCGCGTTTGTGGTGTCGTCGGCGCCCTGATCGATCACCTTGAGCATGTCGTCCTCGCCGAGGATGCTGGCGGTGAGCTGCATGCCGCCGGTGCCCCAGCCGTAGGGCATCGGCATCTCGCGGCCGCCGAAGGGAACCTGGTAGCCGGGGATCGCCACGGCCTTGAGCAGGCCGCGGCGGATCATGCGCTTGGTCTGCTCATCCAGGTAGGCGAAGTTATAGCCATTCATGCCTGCTGCTCCTCTGCTGTCGTCGCGGCGCGAGCGGCGCTGTCGTCGGTCGCTGTCCGCGCGGCGTGGGCGCGGCGCAGCCGGCGCAGCAGCTCCAGCTCGGACTGGAAGTCCACGTAGTGCGGCAGCTTGAGGTGGGAGACAAAGCCCGAAGCCTCGACGCTGTCGGCGTGGGCCAGCACGAACTCGGCCTGCTGGGTGGGGCTTTCCACCGGCTCGCCGAGCTCCTCGGCGCGCAGCGCCCGGTCGACCAGCGCCATGGCCATGCTCTTGCGCTCGTTGCGCCCGAAGGCCAGGCCGTAGCCGCGGGTGAACTGCGGGGCGGCCTCCCGCGAGCCGCCGAACTGGTTGATCATCTGGCACTCGCTGAGGGTGATCTCACCCAGGCAGACCGGCTCGTCGCGCTCCTCGACGACGATCTCCACCTCCACGCCGCCGATGCGGATCTCCCCGGCGAAGGGGTGGTTGCGGCCATAGCCGCGCTGGGTCGAGTAGCCCAGCGCCAGGAGATATCCCTCGTCGCCCCGCGCCAGCATCTGCAGGCGGGTGGCGCGATCCACCGGGAAATCGGGTGGGTCGCGGGTGATGTCGTAGGGCGCGGCGCCGTCGTCCACCTCGCGCTCGACCAGCCCCTCGTCGTCGAGCAGCTCGAGGATCTGCGGGCAGGCCTCCAGAGCCTGCTCGGCCCGCGCGGGCTCGGGGGTCTCGCCCTCGGCCAGCTGCATGAAGTCGAGCAGCCGGTGGGTGTAGTCGTAGGTCGGGCCGAGCACCTGCCCGCCGGGGATGTCCTTGTAGGTGGCGCTGATGCGACGCTCGACCCGCATGGCATCGGAGTCGACCGGCACCGTCTCGGCCAGGCGCGGCAGCGTGGTGCGGTAGGCGCGCAGCAGGAACACCGCCTCTACCAGGTCGCCGCTGGCCTGCTTGAGGGCCAAGGCGGCGAGCTCGGGATCAAAGAGCGAGGCCTCGGCCATCACGCGATCCACGGCCAGGTTGAGCTGGCCGGCCACCTGGGCGACCGAGAGCTCGGGCTGCTCGCGATCGCCGCGGCGGCGATCCGCCAGCAGACGGTGGGCGTTGGCGATGGCCTGCTCGCCGCCCTTTACTGCGACATACATGGGCTGTCCTCCTGACGGGGTTCGAGGGTCGGGGCCTCGAGTCGGGTGCTGCGGGGAATCGCCGCCAGGCGCCCGCCGCAGGTGAGAATGGCGTCCAGGCCCCGCGGGAAGCGAGCCCGGTTGGCGGCGAGAAGGCTCATCAGCGGCGTCGCCTCGCCGACCTCCAGGGCCCGGCTGCCGGGAATGCCCGGGCCGGCGAGCCGCCAGGCGCCGCCCTCGGCCAGGGTGTCGAGCACCACCAGCAGGGTGGTGCTGCGATCCGGGTAGTCGTCGCTGCCCTCGGCGAAGGTCGGAGCCGGCGCGCGCAGGGTGTCCGGGGTGACCAGGGCGAAGTCGGCCTCCTCGGGCGCCGCGGTGATCCGACAGCCGGTATGAAAGCCCAGCGCCTCGGCGAGCCCGCCGGCCTCCAGGCCCGGGGCGATCCACAGCCGGGTGTCGAGGTCGCACAGCGCGAGCAGGGTCGCCCACAGGGCCGCGCCGATGGCCGCCTCAGCGGGCACCGCGGGCGCCTCGGCGCTGTGCAGGGTGCCCGGCTCGGCCATGGCGGCGAGCACCCGGCGGAACTGACGTTGGCCGTCGTGGACGGCATCGGGAAAGGCGTTCCAGCGCATGGTCATCGGTGTCGTCCTCATTCGCTCGGCGTTCATTCGCTGCGCACCATGGTGAAGAAGTCGACGCGGGTCGCCGCCGCCGTGCGCGAGGCGTCCTCGCGGCCCTCGTCGAGCGAGGCGGTCAGAGGGTCGATCAGCTCGGCGTCGATGCGCGCCGCCCAGTCGGGCCGGCTCGCGCAGGCATCGACCAGGGCGATCAGCTCGGCGTGGCGGTGGTCGCGACCGGCCACCCAGCCGTGGCCCAGCGCACCGCCGTCCACGACGGCGTCATCGAGCGCTACGCTGGCCCGGCTCAGGGTCATCTCGCCGAGATTGAAGGCGTTGCCGGTGCCGCCCATGCGGCCGCGCACCATGGCCATGCCGGTCTCGGGGCCGCGCACGCAGCGATAGTCGGCGGCGAGGGCCAGCGCGGCCCAGCGCGCCTCGAGGCGCTCGCGGGGCGTCAGCGCCAGGATGCGCTGGCGCTCGGCCGGGGTCCTGGGAGAAGGCGTCTGCTTCATGGGAAAACCTCGTCGGGGGTCGTCGAAGAAAGGGGGTGATCGAAGTCGATGTGGTAGGCCAGGCGGTCGGCCCGGGCCCGGCCTTCCGAGACCTCCACCAGGGCGCCCTCGGCATCGACGTTGTCGCTGGTCAGCGCCAGCAGCGCCGCCCGGTGGGCGCACTGCAGCAGGCGGCTGTCGTCGGGGTCGGCCGTGAGCGCCTCGATGCGCACCCGGCGACGCTGCAGGCTCAGGCCGTAGTGCTGGTCGAGCAGCGCGCGGGTGGAGCCGCCGCGATAGCGCGCGCACCAGTCCGGCACGCGGCCCGGATCGAACCAGTGGCGCAGCCGCAGCAGCGGGGCGTCGTCGACGTGGCGCAGCGTCTCCACGCAGAGCAGGGGCTCGCCCTGGGCCAGGTCGAAGCGCCGGGCGATGGCCTCGGGGGGCTCGCGCAGGCCCTGGTCCAGGCAGCGGGTCGCGCTTGCCAGGCCCTGCTCGGCGAGGTTGTGGGTGACCTTGCTGGCGGCGGTGACGGCGTAGTCGAGGCGCCGATCGACCACCTGGGTGCCGCGCCCCTGGTGGCGAGTGACCATGCCGGCGGCGACCAGCTCGTCCAGGGCGCGGCGCACGGTGTGGCGATTGACGCCGAAGCGCCGGGCCAGCAGGGCCTCGCCGGGCAGCAGCTCACCGGGGGCGTAGTCGGCGCGGACCTCCCGGGCCAGGGTCTCGGCCAGGGTGCGGTAGCGCGGCGCGGGGACGACTTGTCTAGACATGTCGGCTCCTGAAAAACAGCGCTTCAGATGAAGCGCTTGCGGACGAATTGGGAGGCCATGTCGAGCAGCGTCACCGCGACGATGATCACCAGCATGATGGTGGCCGTCTCGGCGTACTGGAAACCGCGCATGGTCTCCCACAGGGCCACGCCGATGCCGCCGCCGCCGACCATGCCGAGCACGGTGGCCGAGCGGATGTTCGACTCGAAGCGGTAGAGGCTCACCGAGATCCACAGCGGCAACACCTGGGGAATCAGCCCGAAGACGATCTCCTCGATGCGCCCCGCGCCGGTGACGCGGATGCCCTCCATGGGGCCGGCCTCGCTGGCCTCGACGGCCTCGGAGAACAGCTTGGCGAGCACGCCGGTGGTGTGGATGAACAGCGCCAGGGTGCCGGCGAAGGGGCCGAGGCCGACCGCCACCACGAAGAGCATGGCGAAGACCAGCTCGTTGATGGCGCGACAGGCATCCATCAGCCGGCGCACGGGCTGGTGGACCCACCAGGGGGTGAGGTTCTCCGACGACAGCAGGCTGGCCGGGATGGCCACCAGCACCGCCAGCAGGGTGCCCCAGATGGCGATCTGGATGGTCACCATCATCTGGTCGACGTAGTGGCCGAGGTTGCCAAACTGCGGCGGGAAGAAGTCGCCGATCAGCTCGCCCATGTTGTCGGCGTTGGTGACCAGCAGGGAGGGCTGCATCTCGGCGCCCTGCCAGGCCCAGGAGAGCACCCCCAGGGTGATGGCCCAGCCCAGCAGGGAGGACCAGCCGCGCTTGCCGGCCGCGGCGTCGCTCAGGGTGGAAGAATGACTCATATCGCGTGGCTCCAGCGGGGAGGGGCACGCCCCTCCCCGATTGCGGTATCGGCTCAGCTGGCCTGGGCGTGGGTGGCGGCGTCCTGCTCGGCCTGGGCCGCCTCGAGGCGTGCGTTCAGCTCGTCGAGGCGCGCGTCAAACTCGGCCAGGGCGGCCTTCCGCTCCTCCTCGGTGAGGCTCTCGTCGTTCGCCACCTGGGCGCGCTCCTTGAACAGCTCGAGCTGGCGGATCGGCAGCAGCTGATCGTTGGTCGAGGGGTCGAAGCCGGACCACTGCAGGGCCTCGAGGATGGCCTGCTGCTGCTCGGTCTCGCCGTAGGCGTAGAGGAAGTCGCGCAGCTCGTCCTTGAGCTCCTCGGAGAGGTTCTCGCGCCACACCAGCGGATCGGAGGGGATCAGCGGCGACTTCCAGATCACCTTGAGCTGCTCGGCCTTGTCCGGGTGGACGGCCTCCAGGCGCTCCATGCTCTCGGTGTTGAAGGTGGCGACATCGACCTGGCCGTTGGCCACCGACAGGGCGTTGGTCTCGTGGCTGGAGTTCAGGGTGCGCTTGAAGGCGGTGGCGGCATCGACGCCGTTCTGGGCGAAGACGTAGTAGCCCGGCACCAGGAAGCCGGAGGTGGAGTTCGGGTCGCCGTTGCCGAAGATCAGCTCATCGGCGTTGGCCAGCACGTCGTCGACGTTCTCGAGCGCGCTCTCCTGGTGGGTGATCATCAGGCTCCAGTAACCCGGCGCGCCATTGGCGGCCACGGTCTGGGCGAAGATCTCGCCGCCGGCGCGGTCCACGGCCTCCATGGCCGACTTGTTGCCGTACCAGGCCATGTCGATCTGATCGAAGCGCATCGCCTGGATGACCGCCGCGTAGTCGGTGGCGAAGAACGGTTCGACCTCACGATCCAGGGCGTCGGACAGGTCCTCCAGGAAGGGCGCCCACAGCGGCGCCATGTTCTGGCTCGACTCGGTGGAGATGATGCCGAACTTGAGCGGCTCCTCGGCGGCGACGAAGGGACTGGCCAGCAGGGTCGCGCCGGCGATCAGCGGCAGGGACAGGCGACGCAGGGACGTAAAGGACATGGTGGATCTCCTCGGGTGATGGGACCGGGTGGGAATCAGCCCAGGGCGCCGATGGGCGCCGTGAGGTCGATGGAGGGGGTACGCGCCTTGAGCTCGTCGAGCCCGGCGTTCTCGTAGAGGGCGGTGAGTCGGGCATCGGTGAGCGCCTCGATGGGCCCATCGAAGTAGAGGCGGCCATCCTTGAGGGCGATGGCGCGCCGGCAGAAGCGCCGCGCGACCTCGACCTGATGCAGGGTGATCACCACGGTGCGGCCGTCTTCCTCGTTGATGCGCGCGAGGATCTGCATGACCTCCTGGGCGCTGCGCGGATCCAGCGAGGCGATGGGCTCGTCGGCGAGGATGACGTCGGCGTCCTGCATCAGCACCCGGGCGATGGCCACCCGCTGCATCTGCCCGCCGGAGAGGGTGTTGGCACGCTGGTCGGCGAGCGCCTCGATGCCCACCCGGGCCAGCGCACGACGCGCCATGGCCCGCTCCTCGGCGGTGAAGCGCCCGAGCAGGGCACGGCCGCGGGGCATCGAGCCCAGGCGGCCCACCAGCACGTTGGTGAGAACGCTCAGACGGCCCACCAGGTTGAACTGCTGGAAGATGTAGCCGGTGCGGCAGCGCTGGGGACGGGTGGCCCGCGCCAGCCGGCCGCCGGCCTGTACCTCGCGGCCCTGCAGGCGAACGCGTCCGCTCCCGTGGCGGTCGCCGCGAGTCAGGCCGATCAGGTGACGCATCAGGGTGGACTTGCCGGAGCCGGACGGCCCGATCAGGGACACCATCTCGCCGGGGTGGATCTCGAAGTCGATATCGCGCAGGACTGCATGCTGCCCGAAGGTCTTGCTCAGTCGCTCGACGATGATGCTGGGAATCGACATGACGCCTCTCCTCTTGGAATGGCATCAGTGTCGCGGCGGGAGATGAAGGCCACTTGTCTAGACAATGGCAGTCTGGTGACAATTTCGGCCGCCCCCGCCGACGGCGGGACGCGACCTAACGGCACAAGGCTAGGATATTCAACGGGTTAGGAAGGCGTGTCATGCAACCGACACACCGATGACACCGCTTCGTCACCGAATGGCGAGCGGGGACCGGGTCGGGTCGGCCTGTGTCGGCCTGGATGGGCTTATGTTCGTCGAGCGAGATCGGCCCGCCCCGGCGGCGCCGAGGCGAAACCGAGGCGGAAAACCGCTACTCCTCGCCGCGGCGCTGGGCCAGCGCCTTGCGCGCCTTGTTGCGCCGATAGAGCCGCACCAGGGCGATGCCCAGGGCAAACGCGACCATCCCCGCCAGGGTCCAGCCCTGCCAGGGGCGTGCGGCATCGCCCATCAGGGTCTCGAGGGTGAGGATCAGGATGAAGCCCAGCGCCTGGCTGGCGATGGCCAGGGCGCGCAGGGTATCGAAGGCCGGTCGTGTCATGGAGGCTCCCGCTGGATGACAGCCCTGCCCGCCGGCAGTAGGCTTGGCGAAACGAATCCGCCCAGTGTAACCGCTGCGGCCCCCGCCGCCGACCTCCCGGAGTCACCGCCACGACATGGATGCCATCGCCCTGGGGCCCGTGCTGATCGCGCTGCCGCGCCTCTATGCCCTCCTCGCCGCCCTGCTCCTGCTGGGCGCCAGCGTCGTCCTCCTCGGCCTGCCGCGCCGCCGCCACGCCCGCTGGTTCAACGGCCTGCTGGTGGCCTGGCTGGTCGGCGCTCGCCTGGGCCATGTGCTGATGAACGCCGGCGCCTACGTTGATGCCCCGCTGGACGTGCTCAAGTTCTGGCAGCCCGGCTACCACGGCCTCTGGGGCCTTCTGGCCGCGCTGGCCTGGACGGCCTGGACGCTCAGGGACCGGCTGGGCGCCATGCTCGGCGGTATGGGCCTGGCGCTCGGCGCCTCGCTTGCGTGGCTGGCGCTGGTGACCCTGGCGCCGCTGGGCGGCGGCATGGCCATCCGCGAGCTGCCGGACCTCACCCTGGAGAACCTCGAGGGGGAACCGGTGAACCTCGCCTCGCTGAGCGGCGAGACGGTGGTGATCAACCTCTGGGCCACCTGGTGCCCGCCCTGCCGGCGCGAGATGCCCATCCTGGCCGAGGCCGATGCCCGCGACGACGTGAGCGTGGTGATCGTCAATCAGGGCGAGACGCTGCTGCAGGCGGTGCGCTACCTGGACGAGCAGGGCCTGGATTTCCGCCATGCGCTGCTCGACCCGCGCCAGCGGCTGATGGTGCTGGCCGAGTCGCCGGGCCTGCCCACCACCCTGCTGTTCGACGCCGAGGGCCACGCCCGCGAGCAGCACGTGGGCGAGCTGACCCGCGCCCAGCTCTCGGCCTGGCTGGACGATCGCTGAGCGGCCCGGGGGCAATCGCCACCTGATCGGTGCCAGGGCTATCGCCGTTGGCATTGTCGCTCGGGGCTGCTCCGTCGACAGGTCTACAAGGAGGCGCTGTAGACCCGTCCCTGGGCGCTACTTTTTCCCTCCCTGGCAAAAGACCTCCTCTTCGACCTGCCCCCGGCGCCCCTCATCATGCCCAACAGCAATTACCCGGTGATCGGCACCTGGACGCTTAAGCCGCGTCGGGCTTTGCTGTAAGATACCGCGCCCTGTCGCCGCCGAGCCGGGTGTGGCCCGCGGCAACGACCCGATCCCAAGCATCCCCCGAGGCACCATGAGCGACTTCTCTCCCGGCCAACGCTGGATCAGCGACGGCGAGGCCGAACTCGGCCTGGGCACTATCCTCAACGTCGACGCACGCAGCGTCACCGTGCTCTTCGGCGCCAGTCAGGAAACCCGCACCTACAGCAGCCGCAACGCGCCCCTGACCCGCGTGGCCTTCGGCAGCGGCGACCGCATCCAGTCCACCGAGGGCTGGCAGATGACCGTCGACGACAGCAAGGAGGTCGGCGGACTGATCGTCTACATCGGCGAGGACGACGCCGGCGCGCTGTGCGAGCTGCCCGAGGCGCGACTCGCCGACACCATGCAGTTCGATCAGGCCCGCGACCGCCTGCTCACCGGCCAGGTCGATCGCAACGACTGGTTCGACCTGCGCTTTCGCACCCTGCATCACCATCACCGGATCGAGCAGAACCCGGCGCTGGGCCTGGCCGGGCCGCGCATCGACCTGATCCCCCACCAGCTCTACATCGCCGACGAGGTGTCTCGCCGCCATGCACCGCGCGTGCTGCTGGCCGACGAGGTGGGGCTCGGCAAGACCATCGAGGCCGGGCTGATCCTGCATCGGCTGCTGCTCACCGGCCGCGCCGAGCGGGCGCTGATCCTGGTGCCGGCGAGCCTGACCCACCAGTGGCTGGTCGAGCTGCTGCGCCGCTTCGCCCTGGAGGTCACCCTGCTCGACGAGCAGCAGAGCCAGGCCCACGGCGACACCAACCCCTTCGAGGCCGGCCAGCTGGTGCTGGCGAGCCAGGACTGGCTTTTCGCCAACCCCCATCGCCAGCAGCAGGCCCAGGCCTGCGACTGGGACCTGCTGATCGTCGACGAGGCGCACCACCTGGACTGGAGCCCCGAGCAGAGCGGGCCCGGCTACGCCTGCGTGGAGCACCTGGCCGCCCGGGTACCCGGCATGCTGCTGCTCACCGCCACCCCGGAGCAGATGGGCCTGGCCAGCCACTTCGCCCGCCTGCGCCTGCTCGACCCCGACCGCTACCAGAGCCTCGAGGCCTTCCGCGAGGAGGAGGCCCACTACGTCGAGGTCGCCGAGGCCATCGATGCCCTCGACCGGCTGCCCGGCGAGGCGGCCGACCGCGAGCGGGTCGCCGCGATGATCCATGAGCCCGATAGCCTGGCGCTGCTCGACACCCTGGCCGACCCGGAGCGCGGCGACGACCAGCGCGCCGCGGCGCGGGATCAGCTGCGCGACCAGCTGCTCGACCGCCACGGCACCGGCCGGGTGATGTTTCGCAACGGCCGCCGCCACGTGGGCGGCTTCCCGGAGCGTCGCCTGCACATCGCCGAGCTCGAGGCGCCCTCCGCCTACCGGCGCGTGTTTCGCCGCCTGGACCGGGACGAGGACTATCTGGACGAGCTGCTGATCGAGACCGGCCTGGATCACCCCGAGGTGCTGATCTATCCCGACGCCATGTACCGGGAGATGACCGACGACCCGCTCAACACCGAGCCCTGGTGGCAGTTCGATCCGCGCGTGAGCTGGCTGCTGGAGCGCCTCGCCGACGACGGCGAGACCGGCTTCGCCGGCGACAAGGTGCTGGTGATCGCCCACGATCGTGCGACCGCCACGGGGCTCGCCGAGGGCCTGAGGGTGCTCGGCGGCTACCAGGCCCCGGTGTTCCACGAGGGGCTCTCGCTGATCGAGCGCGACCGCGCCGCGGCGGCCTTCGCCGACGAGGAGGAGGGCTGCCAGGTGCTGGTGTGCTCGGAGATCGGCTCCGAGGGGCGCAACTTCCAGTTCTGCCGTCACCTGGTGATGTTCGACCTGCCGCTGCACCCGGACCAGCTCGAGCAGCGCATCGGCCGCCTCGACCGCATCGGCCAGCGCCACGCCATCGAGATCCACGTGCCGGTGTTCACCGGCAGCCCCGGCGAGAAGCTGTTGCGCTGGTACGATCAGGGCATGGACGCCTTCAGCGCCCCGCATGGCCTGGGCAGCGAGATCCATACCGCCTTCGGCGACACCCTGGCCGACAGCCTGCTCGACGAGGAGAGCCTCGACGAGGTGATCGAGGAGACCCGCGCCCTGTTCGATGCCAAGCTCAAGGAGCGCGACGCCGGCCGCAATCGCCTGCTCGAGCTCAACGCCTGCCGCCATGAGCGCGCCGATGCGGTCACCGCCGCGATCCGCGAGCTCGACGCCGACAAGGCCCTGGCCCGCTACCTGGACCAGGCGCTGGACATCTTCGGCGTCGACAGCCAGGACATCGGCGGCGGCATCCAGCACCTGCAGCCCAGCCCGCAGATGCTCGACGGCCTGCCGGGCCTGGTGAAGGGCGAGGAGGGCTTCTCGGCCACCTTCTCCCGGGAGCGCGCCCTGGCCCGGGACGACGTCCAGCGCCTCTCCTGGGAACATCCGCTGCTGCGCGAGATGATGGGCCGGATCCTCGGCGGCGCCATGGGCAACACCGCCCTGGCGCTGCTCAAGCACCCCGCCATTCCGGCCGGCCGGCTGATGGTCGAGCTGGTCTTCCGCACCCACTGCCCGGCGCCGAAGCGCCTGCACCTCAATCGCTTCCTGCCGCCCACCGCAGTGCGGGTACTGCTCGACGAGTCGGGGGCTAACCTGACCGCCAAGATCTCCTTCAGCGGGCTCTCCAAGGCGGTAAAGAAGGTCAAGAAGGCGGTCGCCCGCGACCTGATCAAGAGCCGCCTCGACCAGCTTCGCGAGCTGCTTGACGGCGCCGAGACCGAGGCCCAGCGGGAGCTGCCGAGCATCGTCGAGGCCGCCCAGGGGCGCATGCGCGCCGAGCTGGACGCCGAGCTGAGTCGCCTCGAGGCGCTCTCACGGCTCAACCCCGCGGTGCGCGCCGACGAACTCGAGGCGATGCGCCGCGAGCGCGCCGAGCTGGATGCCGCCATCGAGGCCACCCGACTGCGCCTGGATGCGGTGCGGGTGATCGTCACGGTGGGTGACGACGCGCGCTGATCGAAAGTGGCCTTCGATGCACAGGGGACCCGCCGGCAGTGCCGGCGGGGCCCCTGTGCGTTCGGGCATAGAGCCCTCAGCTGAGCTTGACTGGGGAGCCCTCAGCCGGGTTTCACTGTGAAGCCCTCAGCCGGGCTTGACTCTGGAGCCCTCAGCCGAGGATATCGGCCAAGGCCCTATCCAGAGTCGGGAAGCGGAACTCGAAGCCGGCCTCCTGCAGCCGCGCCGGGCGCATGTCGGCGCCGGTCAGCAGCAGCCGTGACATCTCGCCGAAGGCAACTTCCAGGGCGATGGCCGGCATCGGCATCAGCGCCGGGCGACCCAGCTGCTTGGCCAGGGTGCGAGAGAACTCGGCGTTGGTGACCGGATGGGGGGCACTGCCGTTGAAAGGGCCCTCCAGGTCGTCGCGCTCGAGCAGGAACAGGATCGCGCCGACCAGGTCCTCGCGATGGATCCACGGCATGAACTGCTTGCCGTCGCCGAAGCGCCCGCCCAGCCCCATCTTGAAGGGCGGCAGCATCTTCTCGAGGCTACCGCCGCCGACGTCGAGCACCAGGCCGATGCGCAGCAGGGCGAGCCGCACGCCGAAGTCCGTCGCCTCGCCGGCGACCTCCTCCCAGCGCTTGCAGAGCCGGTGGGCGAATTCATCGTGGGGCGGGGTCTCTTCGGTGACCTCACGATCGCCCTGATCGCCGTAGTAGCCCATGGCCGAGGCCGAAACCATTACCTTGGGCATGCGCCCTTGGCTGGCCTTCAGCTGCTCGCAGAGCATCACCAGGTCGCCGGTGACGTTGACCCGGGAGTCGATCAGCCGCTCCTTCTGGTCCTCGCTCCAGCGCTTGGCGGCGATCGGCTCGCCGGCCAGGTTGACGATGGCGTCCGGCGGGGTATCGACGAAATCCAGCACCGAGCGCCGGATGTCGCTGCCCTCCGGCAGGCGGTCGCGCACCGCGTCGGGTTCCCGGGACACCACCAGCAGCTGGTGCCCCGCCTCCTTCAACCGCCGGCATAGACGCTGCCCGACGAACCCACTGCCGCCCGTGATCAGCACTCGCATCCGGAATCCCTCCCAAGCCGTCTGTGGCAAGCCGTGACGACAAGCCATCATGAGTTATACAGCCGTTGTACACTTCTGCTAGTCTAGCGATGAACGCCGTTGACTGCACGAGAGGCCCATGCCCCACTCCCCCGCTCCCATCGCCATTATCGGCGCCGGCATCGCCGGCCTCGCCTGTGGACAAGCCCTGCAGGCCCACGGCCTGCCGGTGCGCCTCTTCGACAAGGCGCGCGGACCCGGGGGGCGCATGTCTAGCCGCCGCCTCGAAGAGGCCGCGATCGACCTGGGGGCCCAGTTCTTCAGCGTGCGCGATCCGGCCTTCCGCCGCCAGGTCGATGCCTGGCGCGAGGCGGGCGTCGTCGCCCCCTGGCCCGACTCCCTGTGGGAGGCGAGTGAATCCGGCTGGCATCGCCATCATGACGACGTCGAGCGCCTGATCGGCGCACCCCGCATGAGCGGGGTCACCCGCCACCTGGCCAACGGCCTCGAGGTGGAGGCCGGCACCCGCATCGAGCGCCTCGAGCGGCAGGACAACGAGCACGGCCAACGACACTGGTGGCTGGTGGACCAGCACGACGTTCACCACGGCCCCTTCGCACGAGTGGTGCTCGCCCTGCCCTCGCCCCAGGCCCAAGCCCTGCTCGAACCCCACGAGCCGACCCTCGCGGCCGCCTGCGAGGCCGTCATCCAGCGCCCCTGCTGGGCCGCCTGGGCCTGCCTCGATGCGCCGCTGCCCGCCCTGCCGAATGTCGACGACGACTGGCAGGCGGTGCGCCTGGCCCCCGGTCCCAACCGGCCGACGGCCGAGCAGTCGCTGCGCTTCGTCAGCCGCAACGATCACAAGCCCGGGCGTCACGGCCAGGGCGAGAGCCTGAGCCTGCTGGCGCGGCTGGAGTGGAGCGAGGCGAACCTGGAGCACGACGCCGATAGCGTCGCCCGGCGCCTGCTCGAGGCCTTCCGCGCGCACCTGCCGGCGGGCGTTACGCTGCCCGCACCGACCTCGCTGGGCGCCCACCTCTGGCGCTACGCCCAGCCCGACGTCTTCGCCGGCGGCGAGGCGATCAATCTCGACCACCGCCGCTCGCCCACCGGGCTCTCGCTGTGCGGCGACGCCTGGCGCGGGCCGCGGGTCGAGGACGCCTGGCTCTCCGGTCACCATCTCGGCGAGGCCCTGGCGGCCGACGCTTCCTGACTCCCTCTTCGCGACTGGAGACTTCCATGTCCTATGCCCTGATCCTGCTCGCCCACGGCTCCAGCGACCCGAACTGGCGAGCCCCCTTCGAACACTTCGCCAAGGCCCTGACCGAGCGGCTGTCGACCCCGCTGCGCCTGGCCTACATGGAGCTCAGCGAGCCGTCGCTCGAGTCCACGGTGGCCGAACTGGCCGAGGCCGGCATCGAGCGGGCCGAGATCCTGCCGCTGTTCTTCGCCGCCGGTCGTCACCTGCGCCGCGACGTGCCCGGCCAGGTCGAGGCGCTGACCGCCGCCCATCCGAGCCTCGAGCTGACGCTGCTGTCACCGGTCGGCGAGCACCCGGCCTTCGTCGAGGCGCTGGCGGCGGTGGTCGCCGAGCAGGCAGGGGAGTCGGCACGCTCATGAATGACGAGGCAAGGCGTCCGGCCGACACCCCGCTCTACCCGATCCGCGAAGTCTCCCGGCTGACCGGCGTGAACTCCGTGACCCTGCGTGCCTGGGAGCGTCGCTACGGGCTGATCCAGCCCCAGCGCACCCCCAAGGGCCATCGCCTCTATGCCCGCGAGGACATCGAGCGCGTCGAGCGCATCCTGCAGTGGCTCAACCGCGGCGTGCCGGTCAGCCAGGTCCGCGAGCTGCTCGACCAGCCGGAGACGGCCGAGACCCCGGCGCCGGCGGCCGGCGACTGGCCGGGCCAGCGCCGCCAGCTGATCGGCGCCCTGCAGGCGCTCGACCTCGACCGCCTCGAGGCGCTGTTCAATCAGTCGCTGGCGCTCTACCCGGTGCCGACCTGCCTGGCCGAGCTGTGGCAGCCGGTGGTGCGCCAGCTCGAGGAGGGCTGGGGCGAGCAGCTGGGCGATACCCTGCAGCGCCGCACCCTGGAGGCCTTCCTGCGCACCCGCATCGGCACCCGGCTGCTGCACGCCAACCGGCTCACCGAGGGCCCTACGCTGATCGTCGCCCCGCTGCCGGACGACCCCTCGCCGCTCTGGGTGCTGCTCGCGGCGCTGGCCGCCAGCGACCGCGGCTATCGCATCCGGCTCTTCGATGCCCCGCTGCCCTTCGGCGAGGTGCCGCTGGCGGTGGAGCGCTTCCAGGCCGCCGGCCTGCTGCTGGCTAGCGGCAAGGCCGAGAAGGCCGAGCTGATCCGTCGCCAGCTGCCGCGGCTGGCCGAACAGCTCGAGGTGCCGCTGATGGCCTGCGGCCCCATGGCGCGCATCCGCGAAGCCGACCTGGAAGAGACACGAGTAGAGCTGCTCGGCGACGATCTCGACGAGGCCATGCAGCGCCTCCAGGCCCGACTCCCCGCCCGCTGACCCGGAGCCGTCCATGTCCACTCCCGCCATCGTCTGGTTTCGCAGCGACCTGCGCGTCCACGACAACACCGCCCTGGCCGCGGCCGCCCGCCGGGGCCCCGTGATCGCCGTTTTCCTGCGCTGCCTGCCTCACTGGCAGCGCCACAGCCACGGCGCCAACAAGCTCGACTTCTGGGGCCGCGGCGTGGCTGCCCTGAGTGAGAGCCTGGCGGGCCTCGGCATCCCGCTGCTGCACCGCGATATCGACGACTTCGCGAAGGCACCTGCCGCGCTGCTCGAGATCGCCCGGGAGACGGGCGCCGACGCCCTGCACTTCAATCACGAGTACCCGCTGGACGAGCAGCGCCGCGACCGCGACGTGATCGCCGCCTTCCAGGAGGCGGGCCTCGCGGCTACCGGCCATCACGACGCCGTGGCCTTCGCCCCCGGCGAGCTGCTCACCGGCAAGGGCGACTATTACGGGGTCTTCACCCCCTTCGCCAAGGCCTGGCATCGCCAGCTGAGCGCGGAGCGCATCGCCCTGCACGACGCCCCCGCGCCCCAGGCGGCGCTCGGGATCGCCGCCGATCCGCTGCCCGAACTCCCCGAGCTCGATGACACCCCGATCGACGGCCGGCTATGGCCCGCCGGCGAGGGCCCCGCCGCCGATCGCCTGGAGCGCTTCCTGCGCTTCCGTGGCCGCCACTACCAGCGCCAGCGCGACTTCCCGGCGATCCGCGGCACCAGCGAGCTGTCGCCCTACCTGGCGCTGGGCATGATCTCCCACCGCCAGTGCCTGCAGGCGGTGCTCGCCGAGAACGACGGCGCCCTGGCCGAGGGCGATGCCGGCCTCACGGCCTGGGTCAGCGAGCTGGTGTGGCGGGAGTTCTACCGCCACGTGGCCGTCGGCTTCCCGCGGGTCTGCCGCCATCGCGCCTTCCAGCAGCATACCGAGGCGCTCGCCTGGCGCGACGACGAGGCGGGTTTCGCCGCCTGGTGCGAGGGGCGCACCGGCTATCCCATCGTCGATGCCGCCATGCGCCAGCTGGTGGCCACCGGCTGGATGCACAACCGGCTGCGCATGGTCACCGCCATGTTCCTCAGCAAACACCTGCTGATCGACTGGCGTCGCGGCGAGGCCTTCTTCCTGCGCCACCTGGTGGACGGCGAGTTCTGCGCCAACAACGGTGGCTGGCAGTGGGCGGCCTCCACCGGCACGGACGCCGCCCCCTACTTCCGCATCTTCAACCCCACCACGCAGTCCACGCGCTGCGACCCCGACGCCACCTTCCTGGCGGAGTGGCTGCCGGCGCTTGCCGAGCTGCCCAAGAAGGCTCGACACGCGCCCTCGGGCGACCTGCTCGGCGGGGCCGACTACCCGGCGCCCATCGTCGATCACCGGGCCGCCCGGGCACGCGCCCTCGAGGCCTTCAAGGCCCTGAAGACAGACTGATCACCCACTCGCTGCAGGAGACCCAGGATGCACCCGACGGCGAATCTGGAGGCCTTCTGCGCCTTCTTCAACAAGCTAGACAAAACCTGTACAAATAAGCTCAGCGAGGTATACACTGCCGAGGTGAGCTTCACCGACCCGCTGCACCATATAGAGGGCAGAGAGGCGCTCGAGGGGTACTTCCAGAACCTGTACGACAACGTGACATCGTGCTGTTTCACCTTCCACGAGCGGTTGCAGCAGGGGGAATCGGCCTTCGTCACCTGGACCATGCGACTGGAGCATCCCAGGCTCGACGGGGGCAGGCGCATCGAAGTCGAGGGCTGCTCGCACCTGAGTTTCGCCGCGGACGGCCGAGTCGCCAGGCATCGAGACTACTTTGACGCGGGGGCCCTGCTCTACGAGCGCCTGCCCCTGCTGGGCGGCGTGATACGCCGGGTGAAGCGACAACTGGGCCAGTGACGGCCCATCGACGACGGGGAAAGCGCATGACCTACGCGAGCAACACACAGCGCATCTGGCTGACGGGGGCTACCTCGGGCATCGGCCGCGCCCTGGCCGAGCGCCTGCTCGAGCAGGGACATCGGGTGGCGCTGAGCGCGCGCAGCGCGTCGGCCCTGGCCGAGCTTTGCGAGGGCCATGATAATGCCCTACCACTGCCTCTGGACGTCGCGGATCGCCAGGCCGTCAAAAAGGCCGGTGAGCGCCTGGCCGAGGCCTTCGGAGGCCTGGATCTGGCGATCCTCAACGCCGGCACCTGCGAATATCTGGACGCTGGCGACTTCGACGTCGACCTTATCGAGCGAGTCTTTGCCCCCAACTTCTTCGGTGCCGTCTACTGCATCGATGCGGCCCTGCCTCTGCTGCGCCGAGCCCGCGAGGAGGGCGGCCATCCGCTACTCGCCGCCACCTCCAGCGCCGCGGCCTACCTGCCGCTGCCCCGGGCCGAGGCCTACGGGGCCTCCAAGGCGGCGCTGAGCCACTTCATGGAGTCGCTGCGCCTGGACCTGGACGGCGAGGGCATCGGGGTCAGCCTGATCCACCCTGGCTTCGTGAAGACGCCGCTCACCGACCGCAACGACTTCGACATGCCCATGCGCGTCTCCACCGACGCCGCTGCCGAGGCGATCCTCACAGGCCTCGAGCGTCGCCGCCTGGATATCCACTTCCCGCGCCGCTTCACGCTACTGGTGCGGCTGATGGGTATCCTGCCCCCCGGCCTGCGCCACCGTCTGGGCCTGCGCATGACCCGACAGGATTCGCCCGCGGAGGCCCGCCGATGAACGCGCCGATCCGTACTCCTCATGACGCCTCCCAACGGAGTGCCGCCCAACGCATCGCCGTGATCGGCAGCGGCATCGGCGGCATGGCGGCCGCCTGGTACCTGTCGAGCCGCCACGAGGTAACGCTCTTCGAGGCCGAGGACCGCCTCGGTGGCCACACCGCAACGATCGACGTCTCGCTCGACGGCCGAGACTACGCCATCGATACCGGCTTCATCGTCTTCAACGACTGGACCTATCCGCACTTTCAGCAGCTGCTGGAGCGTCTCGAGGTCGCCGACCAGCCCACCGAGATGAGCTTCTCGGTGCACGAGACGGCCCGCGACTTCGAATACAACGGCCATACCCTGGCGAGCCTCTTCGCCCAGCGGGGCAACCTGCTGCGCCCCCGCTTCTATCGGCTGCTGCGCAACATTCTGCGCTTCAACCGCGAGGCAACCCAGGCGTTGGAGGAGGGCCGGCTCGACCCGACCATGACGCTGGGCACCTGGCTCGACGCCGGCGGCTACGACGACGATTTCCAGCAGCGCTACCTGCTGCCCATGGGTGCGGCCATCTGGTCGGCGAGCATCCGCGACCTGCGCGACTTCCCGCTGCTGTTCTTCGTGCGCTTTTTCCGCCATCACGGCCTGCTGTCGGTCAACGATCGCCCCCAGTGGTACACCCTGATCGGCGGTTCGCGGGCCTACATCCCGGCCCTGACCGCCCCCTACGGCGAGCGCATCCGGCTCTCGACCCCGGTGCGCGGCATTCGCCGCCACGCCGACCGGGTCGAGGTGCGAAGCGACGCCGGCGTGGAGGTCTTCGATCAGGTGGTGCTGGCCTGCCACGCCGACCAGGCCCTGGAAATGCTCGACGACGCCAGCGCCGCCGAGCGCGAGATCCTCGGCGCGATGCCCTACCGTGACAACGAGGTGATGCTGCACACCGATACCCGCCTGCTGCCGCGTCGGCCGCGCGCCTGGGCGAGCTGGAACTACCGGCTCGACGGCCGCGGCGACGAGGCGCGCGTCTCGGTCACCTACGACATGAACATCCTGCAGCGCCTCACGGCCCCGCACACCTTCTGCGTGACCCTGAACGACAGCGCCTCCATCGACCCCGCCAAGGTGCTGGGCCGCTTCACCTACGCCCACCCGCAGTTCACCCTGGCCGGCCAGGCGGCCCAGGCTCGCCACGATGAGATCTCGGGCCCCATTCAGCGCACCCACTACTGCGGAGCCTACTGGCGCAACGGCTTCCACGAGGACGGCGTCTGGAGTGCCCTGCGGGTCGCCCGCGACCTGGGCTGCGACGAACAGGGCCCTGGCGCCGAGCGCACCGCCACTAGCTCGCCGGCCAGCGAGGAGAACCTGGCATGAGGCGCACACCGCGCTCGCGGATCTACCGGGGCAGCCTGCGCCATCGCCGCTTCCTGCCCCGCCCCCACGCCTTCAGCTACGACGTGTGGATGGCCTGGCTCGACCTGGACGAGCTGCCCGAACTGTTCGACGGCGTGCCCGCCTTCAGCGCTCGACGACCGGCCCTGGCGCGCTTTCGCCGCCACGACTACCTCGGCCCCCACGACCGCCCGCTGAAGCAGGCCGTGCGCGAGGAGCTCGAGCGCCAGCTCGGCAGCGCCCCGGACGGTCGCATCTGCGTGCTGACCCAGTTGCGCACCCTGGGGCTCGGTTTCAACCCGGTCTCGCTCTACTACGCCTTCGATGCCCGCGGCGAGCTTCGCGCCCTGCTCGGCGAGGTGAGCAACACGCCCTGGGGCGAGCGCACCCGCTATGCCTGCGCCGTGGAGCCCCGGCGCCATGGCCACACCGCCGAGTTCGACAAGGCCATGCACGTGTCGCCCTTCAATCCCATGGACATGAGCTATCGCTGGCGCTTCGATACGCCCGGCGAGTCGCTGTCGATGCACATGGAGAACTGGAAGGAGGGCCAGCGCCACTTCGACGCCACTCTGACCCTGCAGGGCCGCCCGGCGACCCGCGGCGTGCTGCTCGCCACCCTGGCGCGCCAGCCCTGGATGAGCCTGAAGACGCTGGCCGGCATCCACTTCGAGGCGCTGCGGCTGTGGCTGAAGCGCATCCCGGTCCATGACCACCCCGGACAAGACCCCCCTTCCCGTGAGGAGAGCTCGCCGTGAACACGCTTCGCTCCGCCACCGCCCGTCCCCTGGCCGCCGAGGGTGATCGCCTGACTCGCTGGCTCAAGCCGCGGGTCATGGCCCAGCTCGACCGCCTGGAGGGCGGCACCATCATCCTGACCGACGGTCACCAGCGTCATCGCCTGGGCCAGGGCGGGGCGCTGCGCGTGACGCTGGTGGTCCGCCATCACCGCGCCTGGAAGCGCCTGGCCCTGGGCGGCACCGTGGGCGCCGCCGAGGCCTACATGGACGGCGACTGGGACGCCGACGACCCGGTGGCCCTGGTGCGGCTGTTCGCTGCCAACCTCGAGCGGGTCAACGGCGAGATGGAGAACGGCACCGCGCGGCTCGGCCGCTGGCTGCTGGGCGGGCTCTACCGCCTGCAGCGCAACAGCCTGAGCGGCTCGAAGCGCAATATCGCCGCCCACTACGACATCGGCAACGCGCTCTTCTCCACCTTCCTCGACCGCGACCACCGCATGTACTCCAGCGCGGTCTTCCCCCACGCCGAGGCGAGCCTCGAGGAGGCCTCGACCCACAAGCTCGACCTGATGCTCGAGAAGCTCGACGTCCAGGCCCACCACCACCTGCTGGAGATCGGCACCGGCTGGGGCGGGCTCGCCATCCACGCGGCGAAGACGCGCGGCTGCCGGGTCACCACCACCACCATCTCCGCGGAGCAGCACGCCTTCACCGCCAAACGCATCGAGGAGGAGGGGCTCGGCGATCGCATCACCCTGCTGCAACAGGACTATCGCAAGCTCGAGGGGCGCTTCGACCGGCTGATCTCGGTGGAGATGATCGAGGCGGTGGGCCACCAGTACCTCGGCACCTACCTGGCAACGCTGGATCGCCTGCTCACCGACGACGGCCAGGCGATGCTGCAGGCGATCACCATCCGCGACCAGCGCTACGAGGAGGCCAAGCGCGAGATGGACTTCATCAAGCGCTACATCTTTCCCGGGGGCTTCCTGCCCTCGCATCGCGCCATCCTCGACGGTGTGACCCGCCACACCTCGCTCAACCTGACCGACCTGGACGAGATCGGCCTGCACTACGCCCGCACCCTGCGCGAGTGGCGCCACCGCTTCGAGGCGAGCCTCGAGACCGTGCGCAAGCTCGGCTACGACGAGCGCTTCATCCGCATGTGGCGCTACTACCTCTGCTACTGCGAGGGCGGCTTCATGGAACGCAGCATCGGCACCTGCCAGCTGCTGCTGGCCAAGCCCGGCGCCCGGCCGGCACCGCTGACGGGGGACCTGTGAGGCTCAACCTGCCCGACGGCGCCGGCCGGCTGCTGTTCAACCTGGCCGCCTTCCAGGCGGGCTGGTTCGCCTGCGTGATGGGCGGCTCGCTGGTCGGGCTGCTGGTCGTGGGGCTGATCGTCACGCTGCATCTGGCCTGGCTGGGTCGCCCCGGGGAGTGGCGCTGGCTGGCGGCATTCGCCGCGCTGGGGCTCGCCGTCGACGGCGTGCTGGTACTGGCCGGCGGCTTCGCGTTTCCCGACGGCACGTTCGCCATCGCCGGCATGCCGCCCTGGCTGTGGCTGCTCTGGCCGCTGTTCGCCACCCTGATTCATCACTCGCTGGCCTGGCTCTGGCAGCTCCCCTGGCTCGCCGCGCTCGGCGGCGCGATCAGCGGCCCGCTCTCCTACTACGCCGGCGCTCGACTCGCCGGGGTCGAGCTGGCCCCCTGGCTGCTGCCCGTCGAGGCGCTGGCCTGGGCACTGATCTGCCTGACGCTAAGCCGTCGCCTCGGCCACTCGCTGGCCCTGGCGCGCTCCCGCTGAGGCCTGCGCCAGCCACTCGGCCTCCAGTCTCGCTGCGGTCTGGGGCCTGGCATAGAGGAACCCCTGAATCTCGGCGCAGCCATGGGCCAGCAGGAAGTCGCGCTGCGCCTCGGTCTCCACACCCTCCGCCACGACCGCCAGCCCCAGCCCCTCGGCCATGGCCAGGACGGCACAGACGATGGCGGCATCCGCGCGATCATCGGGTAATGCACGGACGAAGGCGCGATCGAGCTTGAGCTTGTCCAGCGGCAGGTGCTTGAGGTAGCCCAGCGACGAGTAGCCGGTGCCGAAGTCGTCGATGGCCACGCGATGGCCCTGCCCGCGCAGCCGCTCCAGCCGCGGAGCGATGTCGCCGGCCCGCTCGTCGAGCAGCACCGATTCGGTCAACTCCAGCCCCAGCAATCGCGCCGGCACCCGATGACGGGCGAGGCCGGAGGTAAGCGCCGTCTCCAGGTCGCCCTGGAACAGCTGCATGGCCGAGATATTGATCCACACCACCGCCTCCGGCAGGCCCTTGCGCTGCCAGTGAGCGAGCTGGGCCAGCGCCTGGTCGATCACCCAGTCGCCGAGGGTCGACATCAGGCCGTGGCGCTCGGCCAGCGGGATGAAGTCGCCGGGCGAGATCATGCCGTCCCGGGGGTGCTGCCAGCGAAGAAGCGCCTCCAGCCCGACCAGTCGATCGTCTCCCAGGCGGTACTGCGGCTGGTAGTGCAGCTCCAGCTGGCCGCCGACGGCCAACGCGTTGCGCAGGTCGTTGAGCAGGCCCAACTGCGGGCTGTCCTGGACGTCGAGGGCGGGTCGGAAGCGCTGGCTGTGATTGCGGCCGTTGCGCTTGGCGCTGAACAGGGCCGATTCCAGCCGCTGAAAGAGCTCCCCGGACTCCCGGCCATCCTCCGGGCAGCGACAGCTGCCGATCGTCAAGCCCAGCCGCAGGCTGTGATTGTCGATCTCGAAGGGCTGGCCGAGATGCTCCTGCAGCCCCTTGATCCAGCGATCATGATCGTCGTAGGTCGTGATGCGGATCACCATGAATTCGTCGCCACCCAGTCGACCGACCACGCCCCCGGCCACGTGCCGTGCCAGCCGCTGCCCGAAGCGCGCGAGCAGCCGATCGCCGAGCTCCACCCCGAGGCCGTCATTGATCTCCTTGAAGCCATCGATGTCGATCAGCGCCATGTCGAGGCTCTCGCCCGCCCGCAGGTGGCGCAGCCGCGAGGCCAGCAGGTCGTTCAGCCGCCGACGGTTGGGCAGGCCGGTCAGCGGATCCTCGAAGCCGATGCGCTGCAGATCGCGCTCGCGAGCCTTATGGACGGAGATATCGGTGAACAGGCAGACGTGGTGGGTGACGCGGCCCGTCTCGTCGGCGACGACCCGGGCCCGCAGCCATTCGGGATACTCGTCGCCCTGCTTGCGCCGGCTCCATATCTCCCCTTCCCAGCGGCCGGTGCTGTGCAGGACCTGCCAGTAGTGCTCGTAGAACGCCTTGTCGTGGCGCGGGGCCGACAGGGAGCTGGCGACGCGGCCGCGCACCTCCTCGAGGGTGTAGCCGGTGATGCGGGTGAACGCCGGGTTGACGGCCTGAATGCGGTTGGCGGCATCGGTGATGATGACGCCCTCATCCGAGAGCGAGAGCGCCTCCTCCCCCAGGCGCGAGCGCTGGTGCTCCAAGCGCACCTGGCGCCAGGCATCCAGCAGCCCGAGCGCCACCAGCACGGCCGCGGCCAGGCGCAGCGGAATGCCGGGCAGCCAGATGCTGGCCGAGAAGGCCGAGAGGGCCATCCAGGCCATCGGTCGGTTGAGAGAGAAGGCTGGCCACATGGGCTGACGCTCACTTGGTGGATGGAGTGACGCCGCGGCACGCACCGGGGCTGTGAAGGAGTTATCGGCCATCTTCGCGGGAGCTGAAGCCCTCCTCGACGGGCGAAGCCCCCGGCCGGCGGCGATCGCCACGCCTCCCACCGGGCAAGCCCGCCGCGACGCGGCTCGCTCCAGGGTCGGCCGCGCGCGGCGCTACCTCGGGCCCCGGGGCGGCCTGGCGACCCACTCGGCGTGCATTCGGCGTGTGTGGACAGTAGACTAGGCACAGCCGCCCGGCGGCCCCAGGCCGCTTTCGGCAGACCATGATCCCGACACTCGGAACGATTCAGTGACCAAGCAACACTCCTTTGATCGCGAAGAACTGCTGGCCTGCTCGCGCGGCGAGCTGTTCGGTCCGGGCAATGCGCAATTGCCGGCCCCCAACATGCTGATGCTCGATCGCATCATGCACATCCACGAGGAAGGTGGGGATCACGGCAAGGGCGAGTTGATCGCCGAGCTGGATATCCGCCCCGACCTGTGGTTCTTCGACTGCCACTTCCCCGGCGATCCGGTGATGCCCGGCTGCCTGGGCCTGGATGCCATGTGGCAACTGGTCGGCTTCTACCTGGGCTGGCTCGGCCACCCCGGTCGCGGTCGCGCCCTGGGCTGCGGCGAGGTCAAGTTCTCCGGCCAGATCCTGCCCGAGGCCGAGAAGGTCACCTACCGCATCAACATCAAGCGCATCATCACCCGGCGTTTGACCCTGGGCATTGCCGACGGCACCGTGTGCGTCGACGGCCGCGACATCTATCAGGCCAACGACCTCCGCGTCGGCCTGTTCACCTCCACCGCGAATTTCTGAACAGGAGGCTCCCATGCGACGAGTGGTAGTCACCGGCCTGGGCATCGTGTCCTGCCTGGGCAACGACGCACAGCAGGTTCTGGAGGCGCTCAGGAACGGGCGCTCGGGCATTCGCTTCAAGGAAGAGTATGCCGAGCGCGGCTTCCGCAGCCAGGTAGCCGGCAGCGTCGACATAGACCTGGACGCCCTGATCGACCGCAAGCTTCGCCGCTTCATGGGCGATGCCGCGGCCTATGCCTATGTCTCCATGGCTCAGGCCATCGAGGATTCCGGCCTCACGCCAGAGCAGGTCTCCAACGAGCGCACCGGCCTGATCGCCGGCTCCGGCGGCGCGTCCAGCGCCAATCAGGTCGAGGCCGCCGACGTCATGCGCGAGAAGGGCCTGCGCCGCGTGGGCCCGTACCGGGTCACGCGCACCATGGGCAGCACCGTCTCGGCCTGCCTGGCGACGCCGTTCAAGATCAAGGGCGTCAACTACTCGATCTCCTCGGCCTGCGCCACCTCGGCGCACTGCATCGGCAGCGCCGTCGAGCAGATCCAGCTGGGCAAGCAGGACGTGGTGTTCGCCGGCGGCGGCGAGGAAGAGCACTGGACCCTGTCCTGCCTGTTCGATGCCATGGGCGCGCTGTCGACCCAGTACAACGAGACGCCGGACAAGGCCTCGCGCCCCTATGACCAGGCCCGTGACGGCTTCGTCATCGCCGGCGGCGGCGGCATGCTGGTGCTCGAGGACCTGGAGCACGCCAAGGCCCGTGTCGCCAAGATCTACGCCGAGGTCGTCGGCTACGGCGCCACCTCAGACGGCTACGACATGGTGGCTCCGTCCGGCGAGGGCGCGGCGCGCTGCATGCGTCAGGCCATGGCCACGGTCGAGGGCGACATCGACTACGTCAACACCCACGGCACCTCCACCCCGGTGGGCGATGTCGCGGAGCTGAAGGCGATCCGCGAGGTGTTCGGCGACCAGACCCCGGCGATGAGCTCGACCAAGTCGCTGACCGGCCACTCGCTGGGCGCCACCGGCGTGCAGGAGGCGATCTACTCGCTGCTGATGATGGAGAACGACTTCATCACCGCCTCGGCCAACATCGAGCACCTGGACGAGCAGGCGGCCGGCTTCGACATCGTCACCGAGCGCCGCGACGGCGTGACGGTCGATCGTGTGCTGTCCAACAGCTTCGGCTTCGGCGGCACCAACGCCTGCCTGGTGCTGGAGAAGTTCAGCGACTGAGCGCAGTAACTGGACTCAGCCACTGAGTTCGACGCGTCGCATCGAACCAGGCCAGAACGCAAGAAGGCGCCCCGAGGGGCGCCTTCTTGCGTTGGCCATGCGGTGCGTTGACCACGAGGGGTCGAGCCCGGCTCAGGCCGGGCGCTTCACCGGCTCGGCCGCCGTCTCGGGCCGCGGCACCTCGGAGATCTCGGCCAGGCGCGCCTCGATCCAGGCCTCCGCCTCGGCCATCACCTCATCAGCCGTGCGGCCCTCGGTCTGGATCGGCGGACCGACCTCCAGCGACAGGCGCCCCGGTTTCTTGACCCAGTGGCGCCCCGGCCAGCGCTCCCCGGCGTTGTGAGCCACCGGCACCACCGGCATCCCGGCGCGACAGGCGATCACCGCGCCGCTCTTGTTGTAGCGCACGCGCGTCCCCGGCGAGACACGGGTCCCCTCGGGGAAGATCAGCACCGAGAGCCCTTCCTCGAGGCGCGACTTGCCCTGAGTAAGCACTTGCTTCATCGCTCGGGCGGGCCGCGAACGGTCCAGGGCGATGGGGTGCAGCAGGCGCAGCGCCCAGCCGAAGATCGGGATGTTCAGCAGCTCGCGCTTGAGCACCGTGCAGACCGGCGGATGCAGCAGCTGAAGGTAGACCGTCTCCCACTCGGACTGATGGTTGGAGAGGATCACGCAGGGGCCGTCCGGCAGGCGCTCATGGCCGCGAAACTCATAGCGCACGCCGCAGATCAGGCGGAACCAGGCGATGATGAAGTGGTTGTAGAGGTTGAGCAGCCGATAGCGGGACTGCAGCGGCAGGAAGGGGGCCGGGGGCAGGAAGAGCACCCCGCAGACCAGCATGGCCAGGACATAGCCGACATAGAAGATCAGGCTGCGGATCACATTCATTGCGGCGTGGACTCCTCGGCCCTGACCAGGCACCAGGCATCCAGCATGCGGCCGACCTCCAGGCGCCAGGGCTTCTGATGGACGCCGAACACGTCCAGCACCCGCCGGCAGTTCAGCACCCGGCGCAACGGCTGGTCGTGATGGTGTTTGAGCGCCTTGGCGTTGCCCAGCGCGACCCGCTCGCCGCGCCCCTCGAGGCGCGTATCGAGCTGGGTGCGCACCATCGAGACGAAGGTGAAGGCGCTCACCGGCTCGGTGCCGGCCAGGTGATAGCTGCCCCAGGCGTCGGCGCCGCAGTGCTGCTGCTGGAGCATGCCGATCAGCGCGATGGCCACGGCATCCGCCGAGGTCGGGCAGAAGATCACGTCGGACTCGGCGCGCACCTCACCGCCCTCGATGAAGGTATCGAGCAGCTCACCGAGCCAGGCATGACTGCCTTCCAGGGCGAACAGCGGCCCCAGGCGCACGATCAGGTGCTGGGGGCACTCGGCGCGGATGCGGTCGCCGGTGCGCACCAGCCGCCGCAGGCCGTCGTCCCGGGGCTCGGGGATCACGTGCTCGTCGATGGGGACGTCGAAGCCGTCCTCGTAGAGCTGGTCGGAGACGCACCACACCAGCGGGATGCCCGCCTCGCGACAGGTCTCCATGCAGGCCTCGACCGCCTCGGCGTGGGCCGTGACGGCCGCCGGCTCGGCGCTGAGCGGCCGCGACAGCGGCGGGATCACCAGCGCATCCGGGCGCAGCGTCTCGAGCCGCGTCGGCGTGGTCTGCAACGCCGGCTCGATGGTGAGCTCGGTGTCGCTGCGCCGGTTGGCCTCGCGGGCCATCGCCAGGCTCAGGCAGTGGCCGGCCTCCAGAATCAGCAGCTTCACGACATCTCCTCGGCTAACGCTCGCTTAGAACGGGATCTCGTCGTCGAAATCATCGAAGCTGCCCGGATCCGGGGCGCCGTAGTTGCCGCCCTGCTGGCCGCCCTGCTGGGGCGGTGCCGGCTGCGGGGCCGGACGCTGGGGCTGACCGCCACCGTACTGGCCGCCCTGCTGAGGCGGCTGCTGACCGCCGCCGAAATTGCCGCCCTGCTGCGGGGGCTGGCCGCCGCCGTACTGACCGCCCTGCTGCGGGGGACGACCGCCGCCCTGCTGGCCGCCGCCGAAGCCGCCGCCCTGGCCGCCGTCACCGCGACCGTCGAGCATCTGCATATCGTTGGCGACGATCTCGGTGCTGTACTTGTCCTGGCCGTTCTGGTCCTGCCACTTACGGGTCTGCAGGCGGCCCTCGATGTAGACCTTGCTGCCCTTCTTGAGGTACTGCTGGGCGATCTCGGCGGTCTTGTTGAACAGCACGATCCGGTGCCACTCGGTGCGCTCCTGGCGCTGGCCGCTCTGCTTGTCCATCCACGTATCGCTGGTGGCCAGGTTGAGGTTGGCAACGGCGGTGCCGGAGGGCGTGAAGCGCACTTCCGGGTCCTGGCCGAGGTTGCCGATGAGGATGACCTTGTTGATACCACGGGCCATGGGGAACTCCTTGCTGTCATGAAATGCGTTATACGGCGATCGAGCGGCACCCAGGGCGCCCTTTCCGGATCATACGCGGCTCAGGCGCCGCTGTGGGGATTACCGGAGCCGGTGAGGCGCGCCAGGGCCTGCTCGTCGAGGCGCTGCCGATCGACCTTCAGATAGGCCAGGCGCTCCTCGGGAACGACCAGCACGTCCTCCACCCCGGCCACGTCGGCGAAGCGCGCCATCAGCGTCTCCAGGGCGTCATCCTGTTCATTGTCGTCGAGCGCCACCACCTCGCTGGAGAGGTGGCGGGGAGGTGTCATGCCGACCATCGCCGCCAGCCAGGCCAGGCCCAGCAGGCCGCAGCCGATGAAGACCGCGGAGAGCCCCCACTGCTGGGCGAGCCAGCCGCCGAGCACCCCGCCGAGGAAGGCGCCCAGGAACTGACTGGTGGAGTAGACGCCCATGGCGGTGCCCTTGGCGCCGGCCGGGGCCAGCTTGCTGAGCATCGAGGGCAGGGTCGCCTCGAGCAGGTTGAAGGCGATGAAGAACAGCAGCAGCCAGCCGAACAGCGCCCAGACCCCCTCGCCGAGGCCCGCCAGCCCGAACAGGCTCAGGGTGATGCCGGTGATCGCGGAGAGACACATGGCCTTCATGCGGCGCTGTTTCTCGGCGACGATCACCAGCGGCACCATGGCCACGAAGGCCAGCAGCATGACGCCCAGATAGGTCAGCCCGTGCTGCTCGACGGCGATCCCCGCCTCCACCAGCCGGAAGGGCACGGCGACGAAGATCGCCATCAGCACCAGGTGCAGGGCGAAGATCGAGAGATCCATGCGCCACAGGTCACTGCGCGCCAGGATGCTGCGCAGCTGCTCGCGGTCCATGCCCACGTCGCGGTGACGCACGCGGCGCGGCGCCGGCGGCACCAGCTTCCATAGTACCGCCAGGCCCAGCAGCCCCAGGGCGGCGGTGAACCAGAAGACGCCCGACAGGCCGTAATCCGCGGCGATCCAGGGCCCCAGCACCATGGCCACGGCGAAGGCCACGCCGATGGAGAGCCCGATGGTGGCCATGGCGGCGGTGCGCACCTCCTCGCGGGTCTGGTCGGCGAGCAGCGCCATGATGGCTGCGGCCACGGCACCGCTGCCCTGCAGGCAGCGCCCCAGGATCACCACGCCGATGGAGTCGGCCTGGGCGGCCACAAGGCTGCCGAGCATGAACAGCACCAGGCCGACGGCGATCACCGGCTTGCGCCCCAGGCGGTCGGAGAGCAGCCCGAAGGGGATCTGCAGTACGGCCTGGGTGAGGCCGTAGATGCCCAGCGCCAGGCCGACCAGCAGCGGCGTGGCCCCCGCGAGGTCGTCGGCATACAGGGCCAGCACCGGCAGCACCATGAACAGCCCGAGCATGCGCGTGGCGTAGAGCCCGGCCAGCCCGGTGATGGCTCGACGCTCGGTGGCTAACAGCAGTCCTGAGACCTTTCGCATAGCGATTCGATATTCCGTGGGCGGGCCCTGGGGCCCGGAGATGGACCGCATATTCTAGCGGCTCGCCACCCCCCAGGGAAAGCCGAGGACGGCGGCGCTTTGCCGCCGGTGCGGCCCGCCCCGTATAATCGAGGTTTTGCCGCGTCCGGCGAGGTGCGAATGGACACAATTCTGGTCAGGGGTGCGCGCACCCACAACCTGAAGAACATCGACGTCGAACTGCCCCGCGACAAGCTGATCGTGGTCACCGGGCTTTCCGGTTCGGGCAAGTCGTCGCTGGCCTTCGACACCCTCTATGCCGAGGGCCAGCGCCGCTACGTGGAGTCGCTCTCCACCTACGCGCGCCAGTTCCTGTCGATGATGGAGAAGCCCGACGTCGACCACATCGAGGGGCTGTCGCCGGCGATCTCCATCGAGCAGAAGTCCACCTCCCACAACCCGCGCTCCACCGTGGGCACCATCACCGAGATCTACGACTACCTGCGCCTGCTGTTTGCCCGGGCCGGCACTCCGCGCTGCCCCGAGCACGGCGAGGACCTCGAGGCACAGACCGTGTCGCAGATGGTCGACCAGGTGCTGACCCTGCCCGAGGGCAGCAAGCTGATGCTGCTGGCCCCGGTGGTCAAGGGGCGCAAGGGCGAACACCTGCAGCTGCTGGCCGAGCTGCGCGCCCAGGGCTTCGTGCGCGCCATGGTCGACGGCCAGGTGCTGGAGCTCGACGACATCGCCCCGCTGGACAAGAACAAGAAGCACGACATCAGCGTGGTGGTCGACCGCATCAAGGTCCGCGAGGGGCTCCAGCAGCGCCTGGCGGAATCCTTCGAAACGGCGCTCAACCTCGCCGACGGCACCGCCATGATCCACTTCATGGACGGCGAGGCGGAGGACCTGGCCTTCTCGGCACGCTTCGCCTGCCCGGTATGTGGCTACTCCATCGCCGAGCTCGAGCCGCGCATGTTCTCCTTCAACAACCCCGCCGGCGCCTGCCCGACCTGCGACGGCCTGGGCGTGCAGCAGTTCTTCGATCCCGACAAGCTGATCAGCCACCCCGAGCTCTCCCTGGCCGAGGGGGTGATCAAGGGCTGGGATCGGCGCAGCGTCTACTACTTCAACCAGCTGCAGGCCGTCGCCGACCACTATCGCTTCACCCTGGAGACGCCCTGGCAGGACCTGGCGCGCCACGAGCGCGAGGTCATCCTCCACGGCAGCGGCAGCGACGACATCGCCTTCCACTACGTCAACGACCGCGGCCGCAAGGTCACCCGCGAGCACCCCTTCGAGGGCGTGCTGCCCAACATGCAGCGCCGCTATCGCGAGACGGAGTCGAGCATGGTGCGCGAGGACCTGGCCCGCCACATCGCCGTGCAGCCCTGCCCGACCTGCCACGGCTCGCGGCTGCGTCGGGAATCGCGGCACGTCTACATCGACGACAACACCCTCCCCCAGCTCGTCCGGCTGCCCATCGGCGAGGCGCTGGCCTACTTCGGCGAGCTCAGCCTGCCGGGGCGCCGCGGCGAGATCGCCGTGAAGATCGTCAACGAGATCCACGCGCGCCTGGAGTTCCTGGTCAACGTCGGGCTCGACTACCTGAATCTCGAGCGCAGCGCCGAGACGCTCTCCGGCGGCGAGGCCCAGCGCATCCGCCTGGCCAGCCAGATCGGCGCCGGCCTGGTCGGGGTGATGTACATCCTCGACGAACCCTCCATCGGCCTGCACCAGCGCGACAACGACCGCCTGCTGCAGACCCTGGAGCGGCTGCGCGACCTGGGCAACACCGTGATCGTGGTCGAGCACGACGAGGAGGCCATCCGCGCCGCCGACCACGTGCTCGACATCGGCCCCGGGGCCGGCGTCCACGGCGGGCAGATCGTCGCCCAGGGCACGCCCCAGGACATCATGGCGACCCCCGATTCGCTCACCGGCCAGTACCTGTGCGGCAGCCGGCGCATCGAGGTGCCGCCGTGGCGCATTCCCGGCAACCCCGAGAAGGTGGTGCGCCTCTCCGGCGCGCGGGGCAACAACCTCCAGGAGGTCACCCTGACGCTTCCGCTGGGCCTGTTCGTCTGCATCACCGGCGTCTCGGGCTCCGGCAAGTCGACGCTGATCAACGCCACCCTGATGCCCATCGCCGCCCGCGAGCTCAACCGCGCCACGTCGCTGAGCCCGGCGGATCACGATCGTCTCGAGGGCCTCGAGCATCTCGACAAGGTGATCGACATCGACCAGAGCCCCATCGGGCGCACGCCGCGCTCCAACCCGGCCACCTACACCGGCATCTTTACGCCGATCCGTGAGCTGTTCGCCGGCACCCAGGAGGCGCGTTCCCGGGGCTACAAGCCCGGCCGCTTCTCCTTCAACGTCAAGGGCGGCCGCTGCGAGGCGTGCCAGGGCGAGGGCATGATCAAGGTGGAGATGCACTTCCTGCCGGATATCTACGTGCCCTGCGACGTCTGCAAGGGCAAGCGCTACAACCGCGAGACCCTGGAGATCGCCTACAAGGGCAAGAGCATCCATGAGGTGCTGGAGATGACCGTCGAGGAGGCGCTGGCGTTCTTCTCGCCGGTGCCGGCCATCGCGCGGCGCCTGCAGACCCTGCTCGACGTGGGACTCTCCTACATCCGCCTGGGGCAAAGTGCCACCACGCTCTCCGGCGGCGAGGCCCAGCGGGTCAAGCTGGCCCGGGAGCTTGCCAAGCGCGATACCGGCAAGACGCTGTATATCCTCGACGAGCCGACCACCGGCCTGCACTTCGAGGACATCCGTCAGCTGCTCACGGTGCTGCACCGCCTGCGCGACCACGGCAACACCATCGTGGTGATCGAGCACAATCTGGACGTGATCAAGACCGCAGACTGGCTGATCGACCTCGGCCCCGAGGGCGGCTCCGGCGGCGGAAGGATCGTCGCCGAGGGCACGCCGGAGCAGGTGGCGCGACACGAGGCGTCACACACGGGACGCTTCCTGAAGCCCCTGCTCGAACGCAGCAAGGCCGGCGACGACACCGTCCCGGCCTGATCCCCGCCCTTGCGCGGCCGCCCCTCGCCGGCGAGCGGCCGCGCACCGGGGCATCCCTCAGACGTCCCGCTCCGGCTCACCGCCGGAAGCCCCGCGGCGCAAGCGCCAGTGTGCTAGCTTGAGGTCAGAAACGCTCACCGCCCGCACAGCGCGCCTCGGAGGAATGCCCATGGCTCCCGCCGCCCGCCCCTCTCGCTTCTCTCCTGTCGCGCGCCTGCTCGCCGTGACGGTGCTCTGCCTGGCACTGCCGGCCACCCAGGTCGCCGCCGAGACGACGGCGTCCTTCTTCCTCTGGGCCAACGATGTCGACCAGAAGCTGGAGGGCGGCACGCGGCTCGAGACCGAGGAGAGCTTTACCGATGCCACCCTCGACGTGCGCGGGCACTATGCCTACACGCCATACGGGGGCTCGCCGTTCATGCTCGACGTCGACACCGGCAGCACCGAGCCCGCCCTGCACGCCGTCACCGGCATCGAGTATGCCTGGGGGGCCAGCAGCGGCACCGCGGCCTATCGCCACATGACGTGGAGGGTCGACGACCACGACTATCACGAGCCGGTCATCTACGAGGGTCCGCTGCTGGCCTTCCGCTACCGCTTCTGATGTCGACTCACACCCGGGCACAAAAAAACCGGCTCCCTGAGGGAGCCGGTTTGGGTCTCGGTACGCGAGGGTCACCGGACGAGGATCACTCCTCGGCGGCTTCCTCGACGACCGGACGGTCGACCAGTTCGACGAAGGCCATGGGGGCGTTGTCGCCGGTGCGGAAACCGCACTTGAGGATACGGACGTAACCGCCCGGACGCTCGGCGTAACGCGGACCCAGCTCGTTGAAGAGCTTGCCGACCGTTTCCTTGGAGCGGGTACGGCTAAAGGCCAGACGACGGTTGGCGACGCTGTCCTGCTTGGCCAGGGTGATCAGCGGCTCGATGACGCGACGCAGCTCCTTGGCCTTGGGCAGGGTTGTCTTGATCACTTCGTGCTCGACCAGCGAGACAGACATGTTCTTGAACATGGCCTGACGATGCGTGCTGGTACGATTCAGGTGACGACCACTCTTACGATGACGCATGGTTGTGATTCCTTACCAAACTGGGACTCGAGTCGAGGCTCACGCGGAGGCCTTGTCGTCCTTCAGGCTAGCGGGCGGCCAGTTTTCCAGCCGCATGCCCAGAGAAAGCCCGCGGGCGGCCAACACGTCCTTGATCTCATTCAGGGACTTCTTGCCGAGATTGGGGGTCTTCAGCAGCTCCACCTCGGTGCGCTGGATCAGATCCCCGATGTAGTAGATGTTCTCGGCCTTCAGGCAGTTGGCGCTGCGAACGGTCAACTCGAGATCGTCTACGGGGCGCAGCAGGATCGGATCGATATGATCCTCTTCCTCCACCACTTCCTGTTCCTTGTCGGCTTCCAGGTCGACGAACGCGGCCAGCTGCTCTTGCAGGATGGTAGCGCTGCGACGGATCGCCTCTTCCGGATCCAGGGTGCCGTCGGTTTCCAGGTTGATGATCAGCTTGTCGAGGTCGGTGCGCTGTTCGACACGCGCGGCCTCGACCGAGTAGGAAACCCGGCGCACGGGGCTGAAGGTAGCATCCAGCTGCAGGCGACCGATGGCGCGGGACTCGTCGTCGGCGTCGCCACGGGCGTCCGCGGGCTCATAGCCGCGGCCGCGAGCGACCTTGAGCTGCATCTTCAGCTCGGATCCCTCGTTGACGTGGGCGATGACATGCTCGGGGTTGACGATCTCGACGTCGTGGTCGAGCGCGATATCCCCTGCCGTCACGACGGCCGGCCCCTGCTTGTTCAGCGAGAGCACTGCCTCGTCGCGGCTATGCATCCGGAGCGCCACGTCCTTGAGGTTCAGGAGGATTTCGATGACATCTTCCTGGACGCCCTCGATCGCGCTGTACTCATGCTCGACGCCGGCGATCTCGGCTTCCACCACGGCACAGCCGGGCATGGACGAGAGCAGGATGCGACGCAGGGCATTCCCCAGCGTGTGGCCGAAGCCACGCTCGAAAGGCTCGAGCACGATCTTCGCGTGGTGTGCGCTGATCTCTTCGACCTTGATGTCGCGAGGACGGAGAAACTCTGTCACTGAACGCTGCATATGAACACCTATCAGGCTGCCAAACGGATTGTCGGTACTCCAGGCCGCCCCCGCGGAGAGGGGCGACACGACGCGGGCGCCGCTTACTTGGAGTACAGCTCGACGATCAGGTTTTCGTTGATGTCGGCAGACAGGTCACCGCGTTCAGGCAGGGCCTTGAAAGTGCCTTCCATCTTCTTGGCATCGGTCTCGACCCACACCACGTCGCCGCGGTTGGCGGCGATGGCCAGGGAAGTCTGGATGCGCGCCTGGTTCTTCGCCTTCTCACGGACGGAGACCACGTCACCCGGCTTGACCTGGTAGGACGCCACGTTGACGGTCTTGCCGTTGACGGAGATCGCCTTGTGGCTGACCAGCTGACGTGACTCCGAACGCGTGGAGCCGAAGCCCATGCGGTAGACGACGTTGTCCAGTCGGGATTCGAGAAGCTGCAGCAACAACTCGCCGGTCGCGCCCTTCAGGCGGGCCGCTTCCTTGTAGTAGTTGCGGAACTGCTTCTCGAGTACGCCGTACATGCGACGTACTTTCTGCTTCTCGCGAAGCTGCAAGCCGTAGTCGGAAAGACGCTGACGGCGCTGGCCGTGCACACCCGGGATCTGCTCGGATTTGCACTTCTTCTCGAAGGGAGTGACACCGCTCTTGAGGAAGAGGTCGGTCCCCTCACGACGAGACAGTTTGCACTTCGGTCCAATGTAACGAGCCATGAATCTGTCTCCTTAAACGCGGCGTTTCTTCGGCGGACGGCAGCCATTGTGCGGAATGGGCGTCGCGTCGGTGATGCTTTGCACGCGGAAGCCGGCGGCATTGAGCGCGCGCACGGCAGATTCACGGCCAGGACCGGGGCCCTTGACCAGCACGTCGACGTTTTTCACACCATACTCGGCTGCAGCGGTCGCTGCACGTTCGCTTGCCACTTGAGCAGCGAACGGGGTGCTCTTGCGAGAACCACGAAAACCCGAACCACCGGCAGTCGCCCAGGAAAGGGCGTTGCCCTGGCGGTCTGTGATCGTAATGATCGTGTTGTTAAAAGAGGCATGGATATGCGCAACGGCATCCACGACCTGCTTTTTAACCTTTTTACGGTTGCTACGCGGGTTAGCCATGTTGATGTCTATTCCTGTCTTTACGCCAGAACGTGCGTGTTATTTGCGGATCGGCTTGCGCGGGCCCTTACGGGTACGCGCATTGGTCTTAGTACGCTGACCACGCAGCGGAAGACCACGACGATGACGCAGACCACGATAGCAACCCAGGTCCATGAGACGCTTGATGTTCAGCGTCACATCACGACGAAGGTCACCTTCCACGGTGTACTTGCCGACTTCAGAGCGCAGGGTATCCAGATCTTCACTGGACAGCTCCTGGATCTTGATGGTCGGCGCGATGCCGGTCGCGGCACAGATCTCCTGCGCGCGAGTACGGCCAATCCCGAAGATATAGGTCAGCGAGATCGCCGCATGCTTGTTGTCCGGGATATTGACGCCTGCAATACGGGCCATCAGCTTACTCCGAAATTTGAGCGGCTTGCTCGATTAATCATCTACAAAAGGCGCAACAGCATACCCCTTTCCTCGCCTGAGGACAAGGGGCATGCCGGCACCCGGTTCAGTGCAGCGTCGGGTATTAACCCTGGCGCTGCTTGTGCCGCGGCTCGCTGCAGATGACGCGCACGGCGCCATTGCGACGAATGATCTTGCAGTTGCGGCACATTTTCTTCACGGAAGCTCGAACTTTCATCGTTCTCTCCAAATCGCCAGCGGCGCGCCTCAGCGCATGATGCCGCCGCTACCGTAGCCTTTCAGGTTGGACTTCTTCATCACCGACTCATACTGATTCGACATGAGGTGCGACTGCACCTGGGCCATGAAGTCCATGATGACCACTACCACGATCAGCAGCGAAGTGCCGCCGAAGAAGAACGGCACGTTCCAGGCCACGATCAGGAACTGGGGCATCAGGGAAACCGCAGTGATGTAAAGCGCGCCGAACAGGGTCAAGCGGGTCATGACCTTGTCGATGTAGCGAGCGGTCTGCTCGCCGGGGCGGATGCCCGGCAGGAAGGCCCCTGACTTCTTGAGGTTGTCAGCGACATCCTTGGGGTTGAAGACCAGCGCTGTGTAAAAGAAGCAGAAGAATACCACCGCCGCGGCGAAAAGCAAGATGTAGAGCGGCTGTCCCGGACCGAGGGCCTGGGACGCGCTCTGCAGCCATTCCATGCCATCGCCGGCACCTACCCACTGTCCGAGCGAGGCCGGGAACAGCAGGATGCTCGAGGCAAAGATCGCCGGAATCACGCCCGCCATGTTGACCTTGAGTGGCAGATAGCTGCTCTGGCCGGCATACATCTTGTTGCCTACCTGGCGACGCGGATAGTTCACGGTGAGGCGACGCTGGCCGCGCTCGATGAACACCACGAACGCCACGGTGGCGATGCCCAGCACGGTCAGGGCCAGCAGCGGCAGGACGTTCCAGGCACCCTCATTGCGGGCCAGCTCGAAGGCCTGCCCCACGGCGCCCGGAAGGCCGGCGACGATCCCCGAGAAGATCAGCAGCGAGATGCCGTTGCCGATACCCTTCTCGGTGATCTGCTCACCCAGCCACATCAGGAACACCGCCCCGGTGACGAAGGTCACGATGGCGGTGAAGTAGAAGCTGAAGTCGGCCGAGTAGGCGATCCCCTGGCTGGCGAGACCCACCGACATGCCGGTGGCCTGCACCAGGGCCAGCAGTACCGTACCGTAGCGGGTGTACTGGCTGATCTTACGACGGCCGGCCTCACCTTCCTTCTTCAGCTGCTCGAGCTGAGGCGAGACCGCAGTCATCAGCTGCATGATGATCGACGCCGAGATGTAGGGCATGATGCCCAGCGCCATGATACTCATGCGCTCCAGGGCACCGCCCGAGAACATGTTGAACATGCCCAGGATGGTGCCCTGCTGCTCCCTGAACAAGGCAGCAAGCTGGTCAGGATTGATACCGGGAACGGGGATGTGGGCACCGATACGGTAGACCACGATGGCGAGGAGCACGAAGCGCAGACGCGCCCAGAGTTCACCCAGACCGCTACCCATCGCCGGCATGTTTCCTGACTTAGCCATTTAGTCCTCTACCTTGCCGCCGGCGGCTTCGATCGCGGCACGGGCACCCTTGGTGACCTTGAGACCGCGGACCGTGACCGCCTTGTTCAGTTCGCCGGAAAGGATCACCTTGGCATGCTTGGTGGCATCCTTGAGCACGTTGGCTTCCTTGAGGGTGTCCAGGGTGACGTCGTCACCCGCGACCCGGGCCAGCTCGGCCAGGCGGACTTCCTCGGAAACCAGCGACTTCGCGGAGGTGAAGCCGAACTTCGGCAGGCGCCGCTGCAGCGGCATCTGACCGCCCTCGAAACCGGGCTTCACGCTGCCGCCGCTGCGCGACTTCAGGCCCTTGTGGCCACGGCCACCGGTCTTGCCCAGACCGGAGCCGATGCCACGACCGACGCGCTTCTCGGCGTGCTTGGAGCCCGGTGCCGGGCTCAGGCTATTGAGTTTCATGGATTACTCTCCCTCAACACGCACAAGGTAGTTGACCTTGTGGATCATGCCGCGAACGGCAGGGGTGTCTTCCAGCTCAACCGTGTGACCGATGCGACGCAGGCCGAGGCCCTTCATAGTGGCCTTGTGCTTGGCCAGTACGCCGATGGTGCTGCGGTTCTGGGTAACCTTGATCGTTGCTGACATGGTGTTTACCCCGTGATCGCTTCGACAGGCAGACCGCGCTTGGCGGCTACGTCTTCCGGCGACTGCAGGGAGGCCAGACCGTTGACGGTCGCCCGCACCACGTTCACCGGGTTGGTGGAGCCGTAGCACTTGGCCAGGACGTTATGCACGCCAGCCAGCTCGAGCACGGAGCGCATGGCACCGCCGGCGATGATCCCGGTACCGTCGGAGGCCGGCTGCATGTACACCTTGGAGGCGCCGTGACGGGCCTTGACCGGGTACTGCAGGGTGCCACCGGTGATGTTCACCTTGACCATGTTGCGGCGCGCCTGGTCCATGGCCTTCTGGATCGCGACCGGCACTTCACGTGCCTTGCCGCGGCCGAAGCCCACACGACCGTTACCGTCACCCACGACGGTCAGGGCGGTGAAACCGAAGATTCGGCCACCCTTGACCACCTTGGCGACACGGTTGATCTGCACGAGCTTTTCCTGCAGATCGCCGTTTTGCTGTTCGTTCTTCGCCATCGTAAAACCCTTTAGAATTCCAGGCCGCCTTCACGAGCGGCGTCAGCCAAGGCCTTCACACGACCGTGGTACTTGAAGCCGGCACGATCGAAAGCCACCTGGGTGATGCCAGCCTGCTTGGCACGTTCGGCAATCAGCGCGCCCACCTTGGAGGCGGCGTCGGCGTTGCCGGTCGCACCCTCGCGCAGGGCCTTGTCCAGCGTGGAAGCGCTGGCGAGGACCTTGCCACCATCCGGCGAGATGATCTGCGCGTAGATGTGGCGGGGGGTACGATTGACGCACAGGCGATACACGCCCAGCTCGCGGATCTTGGCGCGAGCACGGCGGGCACGACGGAGACGAGATTCTTTCTTCGCGTTCATAACCCTGCCTTACTTCTTCTTGGCTTCTTTGCGACGCACCTGCTCGTCGGCGTACCGGACACCCTTGCCCTTGTAGGGCTCGGGCGGACGGAAGGCGCGGATTTCCGCAGCACACTGGCCGAGCGCCTGCTTGTCCGCGCTCTTCAGCACGATGACGGTGTTCTTCGGCGTTTCCGCCGTGACACCTTCAGGCAGGGTGTAGTCGACCGGGTGCGAGAAGCCCAGTGTAAGATTGAGCGTCTGGCCCTTGGCCTGGGCACGATAACCGACGCCGATGATTTCGAGGGTCTTGGTAAAGCCCTCGCTGACACCGGTGACCAGGTTCTGAACCAGGGCACGGGTGGTACCGACCATTGCCCAGCTCTTCGCGCTTGCGCTCGGCTGGAAGGTCAGCTGTCCCTCTTCCTGACCGATCACCACATCGTGATGAACGGTCATGGACAGGGTGCCCTGGCTGCCCTTGACGGACAGCTGGTCAGCGTCGAGTTTGACCTCGACGCCTGCGGGCAGTTTGACCGGATATTTGGCTACGCGGGACATTCCAAACTCCTAGAATACGGTGCAGATGACTTCGCCACCGACACCCGCCTGACGAGCCGCGCGATCCGTCATCACCCCATTGGAGGTAGTGACGATGGCGACGCCCAGACCTTCGGCGACCTTCGGCAGCGCGTCCTTGCCCTTGTACTGGCGCAGGGACGGCTTGGAAACCCGCTGCAGGTGCTCGATGACCGGCTTACCCTCGAAGTACTTGAGGGTCACGGTCAGTTCGGGCTTGGCGGACTCGCTGACGGCGAACTCGCCGATGTAGCCCTCTTCCTTCAGCACGCGGGCCACCTCGACCTTCAGCTTGGAGGACGGCATGGAAACCGTCTCCTTGGTGGCCATCTGCGCATTGCGGATACGGGTAAACATATCCGCCAGAGTGTCTTGCATGCTCATTTACGTTGCGCTCCTGATGATTCTACGTGGCGTTACCAGCTGGACTTCTTGAGTCCGGGCACATCGCCACGCATGGCGGCTTCACGCAGCTTGTTGCGGCCGAGGCCGAACTTGTTGTAGTAGCCGTGCGGACGGCCGGTGATACGGCAGCGGTTGCGCTGACGCACCGGGCTGGAGTCACGCGGCAACTGCTGCAGCTTGAGCTGCGCGTCGAAGCGCTCTTCGTCAGAAGCGTTCACGTCCTGGATAAGCGCCTTGAGCTCAGCGCGCTTGGCGGCATACTTCGCCACCATCTTGGTGCGCTTCGCCTCACGCTCTACCATGCTTTTCTTTGCCATGATCCCACCCTTATTTCTTGAACGGGAAGTTCAGCGCGCCGAGCAGCGCACGACCTTCTTCATCGGTGTTGGCGGTGGTGGTGATGGTGACATCCAGACCACGGATCCGATCGATCTTATCATACTCGATCTCCGGGAAGATGATCTGCTCACGCACCCCCATGGAGTAGTTGCCACGACCGTCGAAGGACTTCGGGTTGAGACCACGGAAGTCACGCACGCGGGGGATCGCGATGTTCACCAGGCGATCGAGGAAGTCCCACATGCGCTCGGAGCGCAGGGTCACCTTGATCCCGATCGGCCAGCCTTCGCGCACCTTGAAGCCCGCGATGGACTTGCGTGCCTTGGTCACCAGCGGCTTCTGACCGGAGAGCTTCTCCAGGTCGCCGATGGCGTTGTCGATCAGCTTCTTGTCGCTGGTCGCCTCGCCGATCCCCATGTTCAGGGTCACCTTGGTGACCCGGGGTACCTGCATCACGTTGGCGTAGCTGAACTGCTCTTGGAGTTTAGCCACCACCTCGTTCTGATAACGTTCTTTCAAGTTCGCCATTTTGCTATCCGACTCGCGTTAGCCGTCGATCTGCGACTGCGTCGACTTGTAGATACGTACCTTGGTACCGTCTTCCTGAACCTGGAAGCCGACGCGATCCGCCTTGCCGGTCTCCTGGTTGAAGATGGCCACGTTGGACGCGTGAATCGATGCCTCGCGCTCGACGATACCGCCCTGGTTGCCCGCCATCGGGTTGGGCTTGGTGTGACGCTTGATCATGTTCACACCGGACACCACGAAACGGTTTTCGAGAACCCGCTTCACGGTGCCACGCTTGCCCTTGTCCTTGCCGGCGATGACGATGACTTCATCGTCACGTTTGATCTTTTGCATATCCGCCTCGCTCCTTACAGCACTTCAGGCGCCAAGGAAATGATCTTCATGAACTTCTCGTTGCGAAGCTCACGCGTCACCGGCCCGAAGATACGGGTACCGATCGGCTGATCGTTGGTGTTGTTCAACAACACAGCCGCATTTCCATCGAAGCGGATCAGCGAACCGTCGCTACGACGGACGCCACTACGGGTGCGAACCACCACCGCTTTGAGGACCTGGCCCTTCTTGACCTTGCCACGCGGAATGGCTTCCTTCACCGTGACCTTGATGACGTCGCCGACGTGCGCGTAGCGGCGGTGAGAACCGCCCAGCACCTTGATGCACTGCACCCGGCGCGCTCCGCTGTTGTCGGCGACATCCAGCATTGTCTGAGTCTGAATCATCGGTTTTCTCCAAACCTAATCTGACTGCACTGGATTAACCGGCGTGAGCCGATCAACCCTTGGCCTGTTCGACGACTTCGATCAGGGTCCAGGACTTGTTCTTCGACAGCGGACGGCACTCCTGAATGGAAACCGTGTCGCCGGCCTTGGCCTGGTTCGACTCGTCGTGGGCGTGCAGCTTGGTGGAGCGCTTGACATATTTGCCGTAGATCGGGTGGCGCTCACGACGCTCGATCATGACAACGATGGACTTGTCCATCTTGTCGCTCACCACCTTGCCGGTGAGCGTACGGGCTTTCTTCTCTTCGACCATCTCAGTCACCTGCCTTCTCGTTGAGCACAGTCTTCACGCGGGCGATATCCCGACGAACCTGCTTGAGCAGATGAGTCTGGCTCAGCTGACCGGTGGCCTTCTGCATGCGCAGGTTGAACTGCTCGCGGAGGAGTTCGAAAAGCTGCTCCTGGAGCTGCTCTGCTGACTTTTCACGAATTTCCTGGGCTTTCATCACATCACCGTCCGTTTCACAAAGGTGGTGGAGACCGGGAACTTCTGGGCGGCCAGGTCGAATGCCTCGCGAGCCAGCTCCTCGGAAACGCCTTCGATCTCGTACAGGACCCGACCCGGCTGGATCTGAGCGACCCAGTACTCGACGGAGCCCTTACCCTTACCCATGCGGACTTCCAGCGGCTTCTTGGAAATCGGCTTGTCGGGGAAGACACGGATCCAGATCTTGCCGCCACGCTTGACGTGACGCGTGATGGCACGACGGCCGGCTTCGATCTGACGGGCGGTGACACGGCCCCGGCCAGTGGCCTTGAGGCCATACTCGCCGAAGCTCACCTTGCTTCCGCGATGCGCCAGGCCACGGTTGCGGCCTTTCTGCATCTTGCGGAACTTCATACGCTTAGGTTGTAACATCGACTCGCTCTCCCCTTACCTGGAACCTTTCTTCTTGGAGGGTGCGGCCTGCGGCTGCTTCGCCTTGGCACGGACCTCCTCGATGCCCCCGAGGATTTCACCCTTGAAGACCCAAACCTTGACACCGATGATGCCGTAGGTGGTCTTGGCTTCGTAGGTGGCGTAGTCGATGTCCGCGCGCAGCGTGTGCAGCGGGACGCGACCTTCGCGGTACCACTCGGTGCGGGCGATTTCCGCGCCGCCGAGGCGACCGGAGAGCTGCACCTTGATGCCGCCGGCGCCCAGACGCATGGCGTTCTGCACGGCACGCTTCATGGCACGACGGAACATCACGCGGCGCTCGAGCTGGCCGGCGATGTTCTGCGCGACGAGCTGGGCGTCGAGTTCCGGCTTGCGGACTTCCTCGATGTTGACGTGCACGGGCACGCCCATCATCTGAGTGACGTCGCGACGCAGGCGGTCGACATCCTCGCCCTTCTTACCGATCACGATGCCCGGACGGGCAGTGTGAATGGTGATGCGGGCGTTGTTGGCCGGACGCTCGATAGTGATCTTGCTCACGGAGGCGTTCTTCAGACGCTCCTCCAGGAAGCGACGCACTTCGAGATCGCTGTTCAGCTTGTCGGCATAAGCGCCGCGCTCGGCATACCACACCGAGGTATGGTCTTTGACGATACCCAGGCGAATGCCTGTTGGATTGACTTTCTGACCCATCTGGTCGACTCCTACTTCTCGGCTACCTTGACGGTGATGTGGCAAGTGCGCTTCAGAATGCGATCCGCACGGCCCTTGGCGCGCGGACGGATGCGCTTGAGCGTCATGCCCTCATCGACGCAGATGGTCGAGACACGCAGCTCGTCGATATCCATGCCGTTGTTTTCTTCCGCATTCGCGATGGCGGACTGCAGCACCTTCTTGACCAGCTTGGCTGCCTTCTTCGGGGAGAAGGTCAGCAGGTCGAGCGCCTCGGCGACCGGTTTATCGCGCACCTGGTCAGCCACCAAACGGGCCTTCTGGGCGGATAAACGAGCGCCACGCAGCTTTGCTGTGACTTCCATCTCTCAATCCTCTCTGGCTTACCGTTTGGCTTTCTTGTCCGCCGCATGGCCGCGATAAAGGCGGGTAGCAGCGAATTCGCCCAGCTTGTGGCCAACCATTTCCTCGGAGACGTGCACCGGGACGTGTTGGCGACCGTTATGGACAGCAATGGTGAGCCCGACCATGTTGGGCAGGATCATGGAGCGACGCGACCAGGTCTTGATCGGTTTGCGGTCGCTCTTCTCCACTGCAGTCTCAACCTTCTTCAACAGATGAAGGTCAATAAAAGGACCTTTCTTCAGTGAACGTGGCACAGCCGTTACCTCTTAATGTCTTGGCGTTGGATCTTATTTCCGGGCCTTGCGGCGACGGACGATCAGCTTGTCGGTGCGCTTGTTCTTGCGGGTCTTGTGGCCCTTGGTGGGGATACCCCACGGAGACACCGGGTGACGACCACCGCTGCTGCGGCCTTCGCCGCCGCCGTGCGGGTGATCCACCGGGTTCATGGCCACGCCGCGAACGGTCGGACGCACGCCTCTCCAGCGCTTCGCACCGGCCTTGCCAAGTTGACGCAGGCTGTGCTCAGAGTTGCTCACTTCGCCCAGGGTCGCGCGGCACTCGGCCAGCACCTTGCGCATCTCGCCGGAGCGCAGACGCAGGGTGGCGTAGTTGCCTTCGCGAGCCACCAGCTGGGCGCTGGTACCGGCGCTGCGAGCGATCTGTGCGCCCTTGCCGGGCTTCAGCTCGATGCAGTGCACGGTGGAACCCAGCGGGACGTTGCGCAGCGGCAGCGCGTTGCCCTTCTTGATGGGCGCGTTGACGCCGGACTCGAGACGGTCGCCGGCACTCACGCCACGCGGGGCGATGATGTAGCGACGCTCGCCGTCCATGTACTTCAGCAGCGCGATGTGGGCGCTACGGTTCGGGTCGTGTTCCAGGCGCTCGACGATGGCCGGAATGCCATCCTTGGTGCGCTTGAAATCGACGATCCGATAGTGATGACGATGACCACCGCCCACGTGGCGGGTGGTGATGCGACCGTAGTTGTTACGGCCACCGGACTTGGACTGCTTCTCGAGCAGCGGCGCGTACGCGCGGCCCTTGTACAGTTCCTCACCAACGATCTTGACGACGTGGCGACGACCGGCGGATGTGGGTTTAGTCTTGACGATTGCCATGATCCGTACTCCTGCCCTTATTCGGCGCCAGAGAAGTCTTCAAGCGTCTCGCCGGCGGCTAGTGTCACGTACGCCTTGCGATAACCCTTGCGCTGACCCAGACCCTGCGCGGTGCGCTTGGTCTTGCCCTTCATGTTCAGCACCTGAACACGGTCGACCTTCTTGCCGAACAGCTCCTGCACGGCAGCCTTGATCTCGGGCTTGGTCGCGTCGCTTGCCACCTTGAACACGTACTGGTTGCGCTCGGCGGCCATGGCGGCCTTCTCGGTCACGTGCGGACCGAGCAGAACCTTGAATACACGTTCCTGGTTCATGCCAGCTTCTCCTCGAATTTACGCAGAGCGGAGACGGTGACCAGCACCTTGTCGAAGGCGACCAGGCTCACCGGATCAGCGGCGGCGACGTCCACCACATCCACGTTCGGGATGTTGCGGGCGGCGAGGTACAGGTTCTCGTCGACCTCTTCGGTGACGATCAGCACCTTCTCCAGACCCAGCTCCTCGAGCTTGGCGACCAACTGCTTGGTCTTGGGCGCCTCGACGGCGAAGGCATCGACAGCCACCAGACGTTCCTGACGGACCAGCTCGGAGAGAATCGAGCGCATGGCCGCACGGTACATCTTGCGGTTGACCTTCTGGGAGTGGTCCTGGGGACGCGCCGCAAAGGTCACACCGCCGCCACGCCAGATCGGCGAGCGAATGGTACCGGCACGGGCACGACCGGTGCCCTTCTGGCGCCACGGCTTCTTGCCGCCGCCACGCACGTCGGAACGATTCTTCTGGGCGCGAGTACCCTGGCGACCACCGGCCAGATAGGCAGTGACGACCTGGTGCACCAGGACCTCATTGAATTCTTTGCCAAAGGTGGCATCGGCTACTTCGACAGCACCGGCGCCTGCACCTGCAAGATTCAGATTCATCGGTAAGTTCCCCTTCAGCCTGCTTTGACGGCGCTGCGCACGATGACATCACTGCCGGTGGCGCCAGGCACGGCACCCTTGATCAGCAGCAGATTGCGTTCGGCGTCGACACGGACCACTTCCAGGCTCTGGACGGTGCAGCGAGCATTGCCCATCTGTCCGGCCATCTTCTTGCCCTTGAACACGCGGCCCGGCGTCTGACACATGCCGATGGAACCCGGTGCGCGGTGGGCCAGGGAGTTACCGTGGCTGTTGTCCTGGGTGCGGAAGTTCCAGCGCTTGACGGCGCCCTGGAAGCCCTTGCCCTTGGAGGTGCCGGTCACGTCGATCATCTGACCAGCTTCGAAGAGGGATACGGTGAGTTCGCCGCCCACTTCCGGAGCCTCGTCACCTGCTGCCAGGCGGAACTCCATCAGCGAACGACCGGCCTCGACACCTGCCTTGGCGAACTGCCCGGCTTGGGCTTTCGACAGATGCTTGGCCTTGCGGGAGCCGGTTGTCACCTGAACCGCGGCATAGCCATCGGACTCGACGGACTTGACGCGAGTCACACGGTTAGGTTCAACCTCGATCACGGTTACGGGCACGGATGCACCGTCTTCGGTGAAGACACGGGTCATACCGGCCTTCCTACCGACTAAACCGATAGTCATTCTCAGTCTCCTATAGTGTACGGGGCTATCACCCGCTATGGCTGCCCTTTCCAGAGCATTCCACTAGCACGTTGTGTGGCGCCATCCCGGCGCGGCGGCTGCTGAACACCTTCCTGAGGAGAGGGCGAACGCTGGGCCGCGAGTGTCTAGTGAGGTATCAGTCGAGCTTGATCTGCACGTCCACGCCGGCGGCGAGGTCGAGCTTCATCAGGGCATCAACGGTCTTTTCAGTGGGCTCGACGATATCGAGCACCCGCTTGTGAGTACGAATCTCGTACTGATCGCGCGCGTCCTTGTTGACGTGCGGAGACACCAGCACGGTGTAACGCTCGCGATTGGTCGGCAGAGGAATCGGACCACGGACCTGGGCGCCGGTACGCTTGGCGGTATCTACGATCTCCGCGGCGGACTGGTCGATCAGGCGATGGTCGAAGGCCTTCAACCTAATGCGAATCTTCTGGTTCTGCATTTGCCCTAACTCCAATGGATTCTGACGGCGCGAGCCGTCAACCCACGCATTCAAAGGATGCGCATTATATGCACGCCGACAGTGAGAGTCAAACACTCACTTCCGGTGCGCAGAAAGGGGGCTCCTGGCGGAGCCCCCTTCGATCGATCAAGCGGCGAAGCGCTTACTCGACGATCTTGGCCACGACGCCGGCGCCGACGGTACGGCCGCCTTCGCGGATGGCGAAGCGCAGGCCGTCGTCCATGGCGATCGGAGCGATCAGGTTGACGACCATCTTGACGTTGTCGCCCGGCATGACCATCTCGACGCCTTCCGGCAGTTCACAGGTACCGGTGATGTCGGTGGTACGGAAGTAGAACTGCGGACGGTAGCCCTTGAAGAACGGAGTGTGACGACCACCCTCGTCCTTGGACAGCACGTACACCTCAGCCTCGAACTTGGTGTGCGGGGTGATGGTGCCCGGCTTGGCCAGGACCTGGCCACGCTCGACGTCGTCACGCTTGGTGCCGCGCAGCAGCGCGCCGACGTTCTCACCGGCACGACCTTCGTCGAGCAGCTTGCGGAACATCTCGACGCCGGTGACGACGGTCTTGACGGTGTCCTTGATACCGACGATCTCGACTTCTTCGCCAGCCTTGACCACGCCGCGCTCGACGCGACCGGTGACCACGGTGCCGCGGCCAGAGATGGAGAAGACGTCCTCGATCGGCATCAGGAACGGCTGGTCGATGGCACGCTCCGGCTCCGGGATGTACTCGTCCAGGGCCTTGATCAGGTTGGCAACGGCGGTGGTACCCATGCCGTTGTCGTCCTTGCCTTCCAGGGCCATCAGGGCGGAACCGGTGATGATCGGGGTGTCGTCGCCCGGGAAGTCGTACTCGTCGAGGAGTTCACGAACTTCCATCTCGACCAGCTCCAGGAGCTCCTCGTCATCGACCATGTCAGCCTTGTTCAGGAACACGACGATGAACGGAACGCCAACCTGGCGAGACAGCAGGATGTGCTCGCGAGTCTGCGGCATCGGGCCGTCGGCAGCGGAACAGACCAGGATAGCGCCGTCCATCTGGGCGGCACCGGTGATCATGTTCTTCACGTAGTCGGCGTGACCCGGGCAGTCGACGTGCGCGTAGTGACGCGTCTCGGACTGGTACTCCACGTGAGAGGTGGCGATGGTGATACCACGCTCACGCTCTTCCGGGGCGTTGTCGATGGCGTCGAACTCGCTCCAGTCACCGCCGAACACCTCGGCAGAAACGCGAGTCAGGGCCGCAGTCAGCGTGGTCTTGCCGTGGTCGACGTGACCGATGGTACCGACGTTGATATGCGGTTTGGAACGTTCAAATTTTGCCTTAGCCACTGCTATAACCTCTTTACGTTAGCTAACGGTTAACCGTTCTGGTTGATGACGGCTTCAACGACGCTGGACGGCGCCTCTTCGTAGTCCGCAAACTCCATGACGTAGCTTGCGCGGCCCTGGGTCTGAGAGCGAAGATCGGTCGCATAACCGAACATCTCAGCCAGAGGTACCGTGGCCCGGATGATCTTGCCCATGGCAGTGTCATCCATGCCCTGGACGAGGCCACGACGGCGATTCAGATCGCCCATGACGTCACCCATGAAGTCCTCGGGGGTCACGACCTCGACCTTCATCACCGGCTCGAGGAGCACGGCCTTGGCCTTCCTGGCACCTTCCTTGATGGCCATGGAAGAGGCCACCTTGAACGCGGTCTCGTTCGAGTCCACGTCATGGTAGGAACCGTCGAACAGCGTGACCTTGACGTCAATCATCGGGTAGCCCGCGATGACACCGTTCTTCAGCTGCTCGTAGGCCCCCTTCTCGACGGCCGGAATGTATTCCTTCGGAACCACGCCGCCAACGACCTCCGAGACGAACTTGAAGTGCATCTCCTCGTCGTCACCCTTGTCCTCGGCAGTGAGCGGCTCGATACGCAGGTACACGTGACCGAACTGACCACGACCACCGGACTGGCGGACGAACTTGCCTTCCTGCTCGACCTTGCCACGAATGGTCTCGCGGTAGGCTACCTGCGGCTTGCCGATGTTGGCATCGACCTTGAACTCGCGACGCATGCGGTCGACGAGGATATCCAGGTGAAGCTCACCCATGCCGGAGATGATGGTCTGACCCGTCTCCTCATCGGTACGCACCTGGAAGGAGGGATCTTCCTGGGCCAGCTTGCCCAGCGCGATACCCATCTTCTCCTGGTCGGGCTTGGACTTCGGCTCGACGGCCACCGAGATGACCGGATCCGGAAACTCCATGCGCTCGAGCACGATCTTGTCGTTCAGATCGCACAGGGTGTCACCGGTGGTGACGTCCTTCAGGCCGATGCAGGCGGCGATGTCGCCGGCCAGCACTTCCTTGATCTCCTCGCGGGAGTTGGCGTGCATCTGAACGATACGACCGACGCGCTCCTTCTTCTGCTTGACGGAGTTGTAGACGCTGTCGCCCGACTTCAGCACGCCCGAGTAGACGCGAATGAAGGTCAGGGTGCCGACGAAGGGGTCGGTGGCGATCTTGAAGGCCAGGGCGGAGAAGGGCGCCTTGTCGTCCGCCTCGCGGGTGGCGACCGTACCGTCCTTGTCGTCCAGCTCGCCTTCGATGGCCTTGACCTCGGTGGGCGACGGCATGTACTCGATGACGCCATCCAGCACGGCCTGCACGCCCTTGTTCTTGAACGCGGAGCCGCAGGTGACCAGGACGATCTCGTTGTCGAGGGTACGACGACGCAGGCCGGCCTTGATCTCCTCGATGGACAGGTCGCCCTCTTCGAGGTACTTGTCCATCAGCTCTTCGGAGGCTTCGGCGGCCGACTCGACCATCTCCTCGCGGAACTTCTCGGCGGTCTCCTGGAGCTCGGCCGGAATGTCGACGAGGTCGTAGTTCATCCCGAAGTTGTTCTCATCCCACAGGATGGCCTTCATCTGGATGAGATCGATGACGCCCTTGAACTCGTCCTCGGTGCCCCAGTTGATCTGGATCGGCACGGTGTTGGCACCGAGACGCTCCTTCAGCTGGTCGATCACCATGAAGAAGTCGGCGCCGGTACGGTCCATCTTGTTGACGAACACCATGCGCGGGACTTCGTACTTGTTGGCCTGACGCCAGACGGTCTCGGTCTGCGGCTGAACGCCCGAGGAGCCACACAGCACCACCACAGCGCCGTCGAGCACACGCAGGGAACGTTCGACCTCGATGGTGAAATCGACGTGTCCCGGCGTATCGATGATGTTGATACGGTGCTCATCGAACTGCTTGTTCATGCCCTGCCAGAAGCAGGTGGTCGCCGCGGAGGTGATGGTGATACCACGCTCCTGCTCCTGCTCCATCCAGTCCATGGTGGCAGCGCCCTCATGGACCTCGCCGACCTTGTGAGACAGGCCGGTATAGAACAGGACGCGTTCGGTGGTGGTGGTCTTGCCAGCGTCTACGTGCGCAACGATGCCGATGTTGCGGTAGCGATTTAGCGGAGTCTTGCGAGCCACGTTGGAACTCCCCGTTGGTTGGCGGTGCGTCGGTGACGACGCACTTAGAAGCGGTAGTGAGAGAAGGCCTTGTTGGCTTCTGCCATACGATGCACGTCTTCACGCTTCTTGACGGCCGAGCCCTTGCCTTCGGCGGCATCGAGCATCTCACCAGCGAGGCGCTGCACCATGGTCTTCTCGCCACGGCGACGGGCCGCGTCGACCAGCCAGCGCATGGCCAGAGCCTGGCGGCGCGAGGGGCGAACTTCCACGGGCACCTGATAGGTCGCGCCGCCGACGCGGCGGGACTTGACCTCGACCATCGGCTGGATGGTTTCCAGCGCCTTGTCGAAGATCTCCAGCGGCTCTTCCTTGCTACGCTCGGCAACCCTGTCCAGCGCACCGTAGACGATGCGCTCAGCTATGGACTTCTTGCCGCTGACCATCAGGTGGTTCATGAACTTCGCCAGGCGCTCACTTCCGAACTTGGGATCCGGCAGGATCTCGCGCTTAGCCGCAACTCTTCTTCTAGGCATGATAAGCCCTCATCAAAGGATCCTTCAGGTAAACCCGAGACGCGCGACCTCTCGCCATGCGATAGACCGTGCTCGACCTTACTCTTATCAGACCGTGGTCAAATTAGTGTAACTGCTGCGTGCGAGGCCGATCAGGCCTTCGGACGCTTGGTGCCGTACTTGGAACGGCCCTGCTTACGGTTCTGCACGCCGGAGGTGTCCAGGGCGCCACGCACGGTGTGATAACGCACACCGGGAAGGTCCTTTACACGACCGCCGCGAATCAGGACCACGGAGTGCTCCTGAAGGTTGTGGCCTTCACCACCGATGTACGAGGAGACCTCGTAGCCGTTGGTCAGACGAACGCGGCACACCTTACGCAGTGCGGAGTTCGGCTTCTTCGGGGTGGTGGTGTAGACGCGGGTGCAGACACCGCGACGTTGCGGGCAGGCCTGCAGCGCAGGCACGTCGCTCTTGGCGGCCTGGCGCTTGCGCGGCTTGCGCACGAGCTGATTGATCGTTGCCATGGTGTGTAGCTGACTCCAATGGGTTGCCTTGCCTTACTCAGCGGGTGCGGGCGTACCCGCCCCACTGTTAAAGGCTGCGCATTCTAATGGCTGACGCGCCACGTCGTCAAGCCTGCGCCCCCGGGAGGGCGCAGGCAGCGACGCGAACGTCAGATCTCGTCGTCGTCCGAGTCCAGCGCGGTGAGCTGGGCGCCCAGCTCCTGCTCGACGTCGTAGGCCGACGGGTGGAGCATCCGCTCGGCGTCTTCACGCTTGCGGCGACGCTCCGCGTGGTGGGTGAGGCCGGTACCGGCCGGGATCAGACGACCCACCACCACGTTCTCCTTCAGGCCGCGCAGGTAGTCACGCTTGCCGGTCACCGCCGCCTCGGTCAGCACCCGCGTGGTCTCCTGGAAGGAGGCCGCGGAGATGAACGACTCGGTGGCGAGGCTCGCCTTGGTGATACCCAACAGCAGCCGCTGGTACTTGGCCGGGAACTTCTCTTGCTGCTCCAGGCGGGCGTTCTGCTCGAGCACACGCACCAGCTCGGCCTGATCGCCCGGGATGAAGTCGCTGTCGCCGGCGTCGGTGATCTCCACCTTGCGCAGCATCTGACGCACGATCACTTCGATGTGCTTGTCGTTGATGCCAACGCCCTGCAGGCGGTAGACGTCCTGCACCTCGACGGTGATGTACTTGGCCAGCTCGGCGATACCCAGCAGGCGCAGGATGTCGTGCGGATTGCTCGGGCCGTCGGAAATGACCTCGCCCTTCTCCACCGACTCGCCCTCGAAGACCGCGATCTGGCGCCACTTCGGGATCAGCATCTCGAACGGGTCGCCGGCTTCCGGGGTGATCGTCAGGCGACGCTTGCCCTTGGTCTCCTTGCCGAAGCTGATCACGCCGCTGATCTCGGCGAGGATCGCCGGTTCCTTCGGCTTGCGCGCCTCGAACAGGTCGGCCACGCGCGGCAGACCACCGGTGATGTCCTTGTTGCCGGTCGCCTCGACCGGGATACGCGCCACGACCTCACCGACGCCGATACGCGCGCCGTTGTCGGCGGTGATGATCGCCTTGCCGGGCAGCGGATACTGGACCGGCGTGTCGGAGCCCGCCACGGTGACCGCCTTGCCCGCCGCATCGGTGAGCATGATCAGCGGGCGCTTGTCACGGCCGGCCATGGGGCGCGCCGCCGACTCGATCACCTCGATGGAGGAGAGACCGGTCAGCTCGTCCACGCTGCGGTGCATGGTGACGCCTTCGTCGAGGTCGGCGTACTGCACCTGGCCCTCGGCCTCGGCGACGATCGGGTGGGTGTGCGGATCCCACTTGGCCACGGCCTGGCCGGCTTCGACCAGGTCGCCGTCGCGGACGTCCAGCTCGGCGCCGTAGGGCAGCTTGTAGTACTCGCGCTCGCGGCCGTGGTCGTCGGCGACGGCCAGGGCGCTGGAGCGGGAGACCACCACCAGCTTGCCGTCGCCACGCTCAACGTGCTTGATGTTGTGCAGGCGCACCTTGCCGCCGTGCTTGACCTGGACGCTGTCCACCGCGGAGGCCCGTGAGGCCGCGCCGCCGATGTGGAAGGTCCGCATGGTCAGCTGGGTACCCGGCTCGCCGATCGACTGGGCGGCGATGACGCCGACGGATTCGCCGATGTTGACCTGATGACCGCGCGCCAGGTCGCGACCGTAACAGGACGAGCAGACGCCGTGGGCGGTCTGGCAGGTGATGGTCGAACGCACCACGATCTCGTCGACGCCCATGGTGTCGAGCTCGGCACACCAGGCCTCGTCGAGCAGGGTGTCGCGCGCGATCAGCACCTCGTCGGTGGCCGGATCGACCACGTCCTGGGCGACCACGCGACCGAGCACGCGCTGGGCCAGCGAGACGATGATGTCGCCGCCCTCGATGACCGGGTGCAGGGTCAGGCCTTTCTCGGTGCCGCAGTCGGGCTCGGTGATGACCATGTCCTGGGCCACGTCGACCAGGCGGCGAGTCAGGTAACCGGAGTTGGCCGTCTTGAGGGCCGTATCCGCCAGGCCCTTACGCGCGCCGTGGGTCGAGATGAAGTACTGCAGGACGTTGAGGCCTTCGCGGAAGTTCGCGACGATCGGCGTCTCGATGATCGAGCCGTCCGGCTTGGCCATCAGGCCACGCATGCCCGCCAGCTGGCGGATCTGGGCGGCACTACCCCGGGCGCCGGAGTCGGCCATGATGAAGACGCTGTTGAAGGAGTCCTGCTCGACCTCCTTGCCATTGCGGTCCACCACGGTCTCCTTGGAGATACCGGTCATCATCGCCTTGGCGACCTGGTCGTTGGCCCGCGCCCAGATGTCGATGACCTTGTTGTACTTCTCGCCGGCGGTGACGAGACCGGAGGAGAACTGGTCCTCGATCTCCTTCACCTCGTCCTCGGCCGCCTCGACGATCTCGGCCTTCTCGTCCGGGATGACGAAGTCGTTGACGCCGATGGAGGCGCCGGACCAGGTGGCCATGCGGAAGCCGGTGTACATCAGCTGGTCGGCGAAGATCACCGCCGGCTTGAGGCCGGCGCGGCGATACACCTCGTTGATCAGCTTGGAGATGGCCTTCTTCTTCATCGGCTGATCGACCAGCTCGAAGGGCACGCCATCGGGCAGGATGCGGAACAGCAGCGCGCGACCGACGGTGGTGTCGTAGATGCGACGATGCTCGCTCTTCTCGCCGGTCTCCTCGTCGATCTCGACCTCGTCCAGGCGCACCTTGACGCGGGCGTGCATCGCCACGTTCTGGGTGCCGAAGGCGCGCTCCACCTCGTCGAGGCCGGAGAACACCATGCCCTCGCCGTTGGCGTTGATGCGCTCGCGGGTCATGTAATACAGACCCAGCACCACGTCCTGGGACGGCACGATGATCGGCTCGCCGTTGGCCGGTGACAGCACGTTGTTGGTGGCCATCATCAGCGCACGGGCTTCGAGCTGGGCTTCCAGGGTCAGCGGCACGTGCACCGCCATCTGGTCACCGTCGAAGTCGGCGTTGTAGGCGGCACACACCAGCGGGTGCAGCTGGATCGCCTTGCCCTCGATCAGCAGCGGCTCGAAGGCCTGGATGCCGAGGCGGTGCAGGGTCGGGGCGCGGTTGAGCAGCACGGGGTGCTCGCGGATGACGTCGGCGAGGATGTCCCACACCTCCGGCAGCTCGCGCTCGACCATCTTCTTGGCGGCCTTGATGGTGGAGGCATAGCCGAGAGACTGCAGCTTGGAGTAGATGAACGGCTTGAACAGCTCCAGCGCCATCTTCTTCGGCAGGCCACACTGGTGCAGACGCAGGGTCGGACCGACGGTGATCACCGAGCGGCCGGAGTAGTCCACGCGCTTGCCCAGCAGGTTCTGACGGAAACGACCCTGCTTGCCCTTGATCATGTCGGCGAGCGACTTCAGCGGGCGCTTGTTGGACCCGGTGATGGCCCGGCCGCGACGACCGTTATCGAGCAGCGCATCCACCGACTCCTGCAGCATGCGCTTCTCGTTGCGCACGATGATGTCCGGCGCATTGAGGTCGAGCAGCCGCTTGAGGCGGTTGTTGCGGTTGATCACGCGACGGTACAGATCGTTGAGATCGGAGGTCGCGAAGCGGCCACCGTCCAGCGGCACCAGCGGACGCAGGTCCGGCGGCAGCACCGGCAGCACCTCCATGACCATCCACGCCGGGTCGTTGCCCGAGCCCTGGAAGGCCTCGAGCAGCTTGAGGCGCTTGGAGAGCTTCTTGATCTTGGTCTCGGAGTTGGTCTGCGGGATCTCCTCGCGCAGGCGACCGATCTCCTCCTCGAGATCGATGTCCTTGAGCAGCGCCTGGACCGCCTCGGCACCCATGCGGGCGTCGAAGTCGTCACCGAACTCCTCGAGGGCCTCGAAGTACTGCTCGTCGTTGAGCAGCTGGCCACGCTCGAGGGTGGTCATGCCCGGATCGATGACCATGAAGCTCTCGAAGTAGAGCACGCGCTCGATATCGCGCAGGGTCATGTCGAGGAACATGCCGATGCGCGACGGTAGCGACTTCAGAAACCAGATGTGCGCGACGGGGCTCGCCAGCTCGATGTGGCCCATGCGCTCGCGGCGTACCGCGGCCTTGGTCACCTCGACGCCGCACTTCTCGCAGATGATCCCGCGGTGCTTCATGCGCTTGTACTTGCCGCACAGGCACTCGTAGTCCTTCACCGGGCCGAAGATCTTGGCGCAGAACAGGCCATCCCGCTCCGGCTTGAAGGTACGGTAGTTGATGGTCTCCGGCTTCTTGACCTCGCCGTAGGACCAGCTGCGGATCATGTCCGGCGACGCCAGGGTGATCTTGATCGCGTCGAACTCTTCGGACTGCGACTGCGATTTGAGGACTTTCACCAAATCTTTCATGGGGGTCGGCTCCGTTGCGGAGTTGTCATGGGCGGGGGCGTTGCCACCCCCGCGGACCGTCATTCTGTGAAGCGCAGGCGGTACGGCCTCAGCTTTCCAGCTCGATATCGATACCCAGCGAGCGGATTTCCTTCACCAGCACGTTGAAGGATTCCGGCATGCCCGCCTGCATGGTGTGGTCGCCGTCCACGATACTCTTGTACATCTTGGTGCGACCCTCCACGTCGTCGGACTTGACCGTGAGCATCTCCTGGAGCGTATAGGCCGCGCCGTAGGCCTCCAGGGCCCAGACCTCCATCTCCCCGAAGCGCTGGCCCCCGAACTGCGCCTTGCCGCCCAGCGGCTGCTGAGTGACCAGCGAGTAGGAGCCGGTGGAACGCGCGTGCATCTTGTCATCCACCAGGTGGTTGAGCTTCAGCATGTACATGTAGCCCACCGTGACCGGACGATCGAAGGCGTCGCCGGTACGCCCGTCGTACAGGGTCGTCTGGCCGGAATCCGGCAGGTCGGCGAGGCGCAGCAGGTGCTTGATCTCGCCCTCCTGGGCGCCGTCGAACACTGGCGTCGCCATCGGCACGCCGCCCTTGAGGTTCTTCGCCAGGGCGATCACCTCCTCGTCGGTGAGCAGGTCGAGATTCTCGACGCGAGTGCCCTCGCTGGCATTGTAGACCTGGCCGAGGAACTCGCGGATCTGGCCGACCTGCTGCTCACGGGCGTCGCGCAGCATGTGCTCGATCTTGACCCCGAGGCCGCGGGCAGCCATGCCCAGGTGAGTCTCGAGGATCTGACCGACGTTCATCCGCGACGGTACGCCCAGCGGGTTCAGCACCACGTCGATGGGCTCGCCGTAGCCGTCGAAGGGCATGTCCTCGATCGGCATGATCGCCGAGATGACACCCTTGTTACCGTGACGGCCGGCCATCTTGTCGCCCGGCTGCAGGCGACGCTTGATCGCCAGGTAGACCTTGACGATCTTGAGCACGCCCGGCGCCAGGTCGTCGCCCTGGGTGAGCTTGCGCTTCTTGTCCTCGAACCGCTCGTCCATCTCCTTGCGACGGTTCTCGAGCTGTTCGTCGGCCTGGGCCAGCAGCTCGTTGAGCGTCTCGTCCTGCATGCGCAGCTTGAACCACTGCTGACGCGGCAGCTCCTCGAGGTAGCTGTCGGAGAGCACGTCGCCCTTCTTCAGCTTCGGCCCGCCGTTGACGGCCTGACCGACGAGGGTGCGCTGCAGGCGCTCGAAGGTGGCATCCTCGGCGATACGGTAGGTCTCCTGCAGGTCCTTGCGGACCTCATCGAGCTGCATCTGCTCGATGGACAGCGCTCGGGAGTCCTTCTCCACGCCGTCACGGGTGAAGACCTGGACGTCGATGACGGTGCCCTTCATGCCGGTCGGGGCACGCAGGGAGGTGTCTTTAACGTCGGAGGCCTTCTCACCGAAGATCGCACGCAGCAGCTTCTCTTCCGGCGTCAGCTGGGTCTCGCCCTTGGGCGTGACCTTACCGACCAGGATGTCGCCGGCACCGACCTCGGCACCGATGTAGACCACGCCGGCCTCATCCAGCTTGCCCAGCGCCGACTCGCCGACGTTGGGGATGTCGGAGGTGATCTCCTCCGGCCCCAGCTTGGTGTCGCGCGAGACGCAGGTCAGTTCCTGGATGTGGATGGTGGTGAAACGGTCTTCCTGGACCGCCCGCTCGGAGAGCAGGATGGAGTCCTCGAAGTTGTAGCCGTTCCACGGCATGAAGGCGATGCGCATGTTCTGACCCAGGGCCAGATCGCCCATGTCCACGGAGGGACCGTCGGCCAGGATGTCATCGCGGCTCACCCGGTCACCGGGGCGCACGATCGGACGCTGGTTCTGGCAGGTGTTCTGGTTCGAGCGCAGGTACTTGGTCAGGTTGTAGATATCAACGCCGGCCTCGCCGCCGATGATCTCGTCCTCGCTGACCCGCACTACGATGCGCTTGGCATCGACCGAGTCGATCACGCCGCCACGGCGCGCCACTTCGCAGACGCCGGAGTCACGGGCCACGAAGCGCTCCATGCCGGTGCCCACCAGGGGCTTGTCGGCACGCAGGGTCGGCACCGCCTGACGCTGCATGTTCGCCCCCATCAGGGCGCGGTTGGCGTCATCGTGCTCGAGGAAGGGGATCAGGGCCGCGGCCACGGACACCACCTGGCGCGGTGACACGTCCATCAGGGTGACCTGATCGGGACGCATGAAGGTGGTCTCGCCGCGGTGACGCACCTGCACCAGGTCGTCGACCAGCTTGCCGCCCTCGTCCACGGTGGCGGAGGCCTGGGCGATGACGAAGTCGCCCTCCTCGATCGCCGAGAGGTGCACCACGTCGTCGGTCACCTGGCTGCCCACGACCTTACGGTACGGCGTCTCGAGGAAGCCGTAGCTATTGGTGTGGCTGTAGGTGGCCAGGGAGTTGATCAGGCCGATGTTCGGCCCTTCCGGCGTCTCGATCGGGCACAGGCGCCCGTAGTGGGTGGCGTGTACGTCACGCACCTCGAAGCCGGCCCGCTCACGGGTCAGGCCGCCCGGCCCAAGCGCGGAGACGCGGCGCTTGTGGGTGACCTCGGAGAGCGGGTTGTTCTGGTCCATGAACTGCGAGAGCTGGCTGGAACCGAAGAACTCCTTCACCGCCGCCGCGACCGGCTTGGCGTTGATCAGGTCCTGGGGCATCAGGCCTTCGCTCTCGGCCATGGAGAGGCGTTCCTTGACCGCGCGCTCGACGCGCACCAGGCCCACGCGGAACTGGTTCTCGGCCATCTCGCCGACGCAGCGGATGCGGCGGTTGCCCAGGTGGTCGATGTCGTCGACGTCGCCGAAGCCGTTACGGATGGCGATCATCTCGCGCAGCACGTCGAGAATATCGCGCTGGTCGAGGACGCCCGAACCGGTGTCGCTGTCGCGACGCAGGCGACGGTTGAACTTCATGCGGCCAACGCCCGACAGGTCGTAGCGGTCTTCGCTGAAGAACAGGTTGGTGAACAGCGTCTCGGCGGCCTCCTTGGTGGGCGGCTCGCCGGGACGCATCATGCGATAGATCTCGACCAGCGCCTCGAGGCGGGACCCGGTGGTGTCCAGCTTGAGGGTGTCGGAGATGAAGGGGCCACAGTCGAGATCGTTGGTGTAGAGGGTCTCGAGGCTGGTGACGCCTGCCTGGCCGAGCTTTTCCAGCAGCTCCGGGGTGATCTCGCTGTTGCAGGAGCAGATCAGCTCGCCGGTGTTGGGATCGACCTGATCCTTGGCCAGGGTCTTGCCGAAGAGGTAGTCCATCGGCACGTCGAGGCGCTCGAGACCGGCCTTCTCCAGCTGGCGGATGTGCTTCTGGGTGACCCGGCGCCCCTCCTCGACGATGACGTTGCCATCGCCATCCTTGATGTCGAAGGTGGCAGTCTCACCGCGCAGGCGCGACGGCACCAGCTCCACGGAGAAGCCGGACTTCTCGATGTGGAAGGTGCTGAACTCGAAGAACTCGGCGAGGATCTGCTCGGCGCTCATGCCCAGGGCGTGCAGCAGCACCGTGGCCGGCAGCTTGCGGCGACGGTCGATGCGCACGAAGACGCTGTCCTTGGGATCGAACTCGAAGTCGAGCCAGGAGCCGCGGTAGGGAATCACGCGGGCCGAGTAGAGCAGCTTGCCAGACGAGTGGCTCTTACCCTTGTCGTGATCGAAGAACACGCCGGGCGAACGGTGCAGCTGGGAGACGATGACCCGCTCGGTACCGTTGATGACGAAGGTACCGTTCTCGGTCATCAGGGGGATTTCCCCCATGTAGACTTCCTGCTCCTTGATGTCCTTGATCGCCTTGTTCGACGAATCCTTATCATAGATGATCAGGCGGACCTTGACGCGCAGGGGGGCCGAATAGGTGACGCCACGCAGCTGGCACTCCTTGACGTCGAAGGCCGGGGTGCCGAAACGGTAGCTGACATACTCAAGGGCCGCGTTGCCGGAGAAGCTCGCGATCGGAAAGACCGACTTGAAGGCGGCGTGCAGGCCGATCTCCATGCGTTCTTCGGGTGAGCGATCCTGCTGGAGAAACTCGTAGTAGGAATCAAGCTGGATGGCCAGCAGGTAAGGCACATCCATCACTTGGGGCAGTTTGCCGAAATCCTTGCGGATGCGTTTTTTCTCAGTGTATGAGTAAGCCATCTGTATTCCCCAGCTTGTTCACCATGGGTGACCGATGCGTGTCGGCGTCACCCGACGGGTACGGCTCCGTCAGGCGCTGACGGCAAGCCTCCACCAGGAGGCTCGCCGTCGGAATTCGGCTAGCGGTTGCCCGAGGGGGCGACCGTCTAGTTACAACAGAAAAAGGCCGGCAGCGGGTGACCCGCCACCAGCCGTGGAAGCTTACGCAGCGCGTGAAGCCATGGGCACAAGGGTTACTTGAGCTCCACGCTCGCGCCGGCTTCTTCCAGCTTCTTCTTCGCCTCTTCGGCGTCGTCCTTGGACATGGCTTCCTTGATGGTCGCCGGTGCGCCGTCGACGGCACCCTTGGCTTCCTTCAGGCCCAGGCCAGTGATCTCGCGGACGGCCTTGATGACGTTGACCTTCTTGTCGCCGGCGCCGGTCAGCACCAGGTCGAATTCGGTCTGCTCTTCCTCGACGGCGGCTTCAGCGCCACCCGGGCCGGCCACGACGGCAGCGGCAGCAGAGACACCGAACTTCTCTTCCATGGCCTCGATCAGCTCGGCCACTTCCATCACGGACATGTCGGCGACGGCGTTGATGATGTCTTCTTTGGTCAGTGCCATTGTCTAGATTCCTAACTTTGCGGGAGCCTCGGCATCGCGATGGCTCGGGGATTCAATGTTCGATTCAGGCTGAGCGCAAGAGTTCGCCGTTCAGGCGGCCTCTTCCTGCTTCTGGTCGCGCAGCGCAGCGAGGGTACGGACCAGCTTGCCGGCAGAAGCTTCCTTCATGACGGACATCAGCTTGGCGATCGCCTCATCGTAGGTCGGCAGGGTTGCCAGACGGTCGATGTCGCTTGCCGGGATCAGCTCACCTTCGTAGGCCAGCGCCTTGACCTCAAACTCCTTCTGACCCTTGGCGAATTCCTTGAACAGGCGGGCGGCGGCGCCCGGGTGCTCGTAGGAGAAGGCCAGCATGGTCGGACCGGAGAAGGTCTCGTCCAGAATCTCCCAGGGAGTTCCGGACAGGGCGCGGCGTGCCAGGGTGTTGCGAACAACACGGATCTGCACGCCGTTCTCGCGGGCCTGCTTGCGCAGGTCGGTCATCGCGCTGACCGCGACGCCACGAGAGTCGGCAACTACGACGGAGAGCGCATCCTTGGCCGCTTCACTGACCTCGGCAACAATTGCCTTCTTGCCTTCAAGTGCTAGTGGCACAGTGATCACTCCTTCGTGCCGGAACCTCGCGAGAGGATTCCGGTGGTTACCATCTCTCCCGACCGGAGGTCGGGAGTCCTGGGTGATGGTGCTCACCAGAGATCTGGCGGCCACACCATCTGCGCAGGCCTTCCCGAGGGAAGATTAAGCCGCTCTTCCGAAGAGGAGCGGCACCTGCGGTCTTTGACGGTGCCCCGCCGGCGAGGATAGCCCGGCACGGGGACCGCAAAGTTCCTGCAATCGTCTCGATCGACGCCCGATTAGACCAGGGCGGAATGATCGATGGTAAGACCCGGGCCCATGGTGGTGGACACGGTGAACTTCTTGAAATAGATACCCTTGGACGTGCTCGGCTTGAGCCGCTTCAGGTCGGCGACCAGCGCTTCCAGGTTGCCCTGGATGGCGGCGGCGTCGAAATCGACCTTGCCCAGAGTGGTATGGATGATGCCGTTCTTGTCGGTACGGAAGCGCACTTGGCCGGCCTTGGCGTTCTTGACCGCGGTGGCGACGTCCGGGGTCACGGTACCGACCTTCGGGTTCGGCATCAGGCCGCGCGGACCGAGGATCTGGCCCAGCTGACCGACGACGCGCATGGCGTCCGGCGAGGCGATGACCACGTCGAAGTCGAGCTGGCCCTTCTTGACCTGCTCGGCCAGGTCGTCCATGCCGATGATGTCGGCGCCGGCTTCCTTGGCGGCATCGGCGTTGGCACCCTGGGTAAAGACGGCAACACGCACGTCCTTGCCGGTACCATTGGGCATGACGGTGGCGCCACGCACGACCTGGTCGGATTTCCGCGGATCGACGCCGAGATTGATGGCGACGTCCAGGGATTCCTTGAACTTGACGGTGGAGAGCTCGGAGAGCAGTGCCACGGCCTCATCGAGGGAGTAGGCCTTGCTGGCGTCGACCTTCTCGCGAATCTGCTGTGCGCGCTTGGACAGTTTAGCCATGATCAGAGACCCTCCACGTTCAGGCCCATGCTGCGGGCACTACCGGCAATGGTACGCACCGCGGCGTCGAGATCGGCAGCCGTCATATCCGGCTCCTTGGTCTTGGCGATCTCTTCGAGCTGTTCGCGGGTCACGGTACCGACCTTGGTCTTGTTCGGCTCACCGGAGCCGGACTTGATGCCAGCGGCCTTCTTCAGCAGGACCGCCGCGGGCGGGGTCTTGGTGACGAAGGTGAAGCTGCGGTCGGAGTAGACGGTGATGACCACGGGGGTCGGCAGACCGACCTCGATGTCCTGCGTCGCGGCGTTGAACGACTTGCAGAACTCCATGATGTTGACACCGTGCTGACCCAGAGCCGGGCCCACGGGGGGACTCGGATTGGCCTTGCCGGCTGCCACCTGCAGCTTGATATAAGCCTGTACTTTCTTGGCCATGATGGACTCCAGTTGGGTAGTAGCGCCTTGCGGCTCCCCGGATTACACGACCACCCTCGAGTGGCCGCCACGAAAACGATGAGGACGGAAGGTTATTCCTTCTCGACCTGGGCAAACTCCAGCTCGACGGGCGTGGAGCGGCCGAAGATCAGCACGCTGACCTGCACACGGCTCTTGTCGTAGTTGACCTCTTCGACGACGCCATTGAAGTCGGCGAAGGGTCCGTCGGTGACGCGAACCGACTGACCCGGCTCGAACAGCGTCTTGGGCCGCGGCTTGTCGGTGCCATCCTTTACTCGGCTGAGGATAGCTTCGGCCTCACGCTGAGTGATGGGCGCCGGCTTCTCCTTGGTGCCGCCGATGAACCCCATGACGCGCGGGGTCTCGTTGACCAGGTGCCAGGTCTCGTCATCCATTTCCATCTCGACCAGCACGTAGCCGGGATAGAACTTGCGCTCGCTCTTGCGACGCTTGCCGTCACGCACCTCGACGACTTCTTCGGTGGGCACCAGGATCTCGCCGAAGCGATCCTCCATGCCATACATCTTCACGCGCTCGGTGAGCGAGCGCATGACATGCTTTTCGAAGCCGGAGTAGGCGTGGACGACATACCAACGCTTGGACATGAAAACTCCTAACCGATGACGCCGGACATCGCCCAGCCAAGAAGGGTATCAATCAGCCAGAGCATCAACCCGACCACCAGCACAGCCACCAGCACGATGGCGGTGGTCTGGATGGTCTCGGGCCGTGTCGGCCAGACGACGCGCTGAATTTCCTTCTTCGCACTCCTGGCGAGCTCGAGCAGATCACGACCCTTGGTCGTGGTCAGCGCCACCAGCGCCGCCGCCACGCTGAGCACGACGACACCGAGCACACGATAGAGAAGTGCCTGATCGGCAAAATAGGTATTGCCGACCACGGCAAGGACCAGCAGAGTGACGACAACCGCCCACTTGAGCCCGTCGTGGCGCGACTCTTGCACCTCGGCGTTATGCTTCATGAAAACGAGACTCCTCAGGGTGCGGCAATCGAAACATGAAAGTATATGAGATATCGCCAGCCTGGGGAAGACTGGCAGGCCAGGAGGGAATCGAACCCCCAACCTGCGGTTTTGGAGACCGCTGCTCTGCCAATTGAGCTACTGGCCTGTACCTGCTTCCGCAACCGCCCTTTGCAGGCGGCCTTCACGATAGCGGGCGCCATAATAGCGAAAGATGCTCCGCCTGGCAACCCCTCCCCCGACACATCGCCGCCCGAGGGAGAAAAAGAAAAGGCGAGCCGCGGCTCGCCTTCTCAATATGGAGCTCATGGACGGAATTGAACCGTCGACCTCACCCTTACCAAGGGTGTGCTCTACCCCTGAGCTACATGAGCACAACTCGTGGTATCAGCCTTCGATACCTGGAGCGGGCAGCGGGGATCGAACCCGCATCATCAGCTTGGAAGGCTGAGGTTCTACCATTGAACTATGCCCGCCTACCCACTCTTGCTGCCTGCACCCGACGCATCGCGTGCGGCGAAACTTGGTGGAGGGGGAAGGATTCGAACCTTCGAAGCTTTCGCGGCAGATTTACAGTCTGCTCCCTTTGGCCACTCGGGAACCCCTCCAACTGGCGATGTATTCTACCGCCTTTGTTTCCGGTGTCAAGCTTCTGATTTATCAGGATCTTGATGATACGTGCCGAACGAGCCGGCGCGTCTTCCCGGAACGCGACGCATTCTGTCAAAGCAGCATCGAGAATGCAAGCGCCGCTCGAATCTTTTCCATCGACACCGGCGCGGGCACCTGCGGCGCCCCGGAGAGTCGGCCGGCCCGCTCTGAGGCCGTCAGCGGGAAACAGGCCTCGAGCCCGCCATAGACCATGTCCGGCCACACCGCATGAGGGGCTTGTACGCCGCGCGACACCACCCGCGCATCGCCACCCGTCAGCAACAGGGGAAGCGCGACGCCCTGCTGCTCGCACACCTCGCTGTAGATGCGATTGACCGCGCTGACCGCCGCCATGTAGATGCCGTGATTGACTGCTTCGACCGTGCGCCGCCCCGGTTCCAGCAACTCTTCCGCCTCGCTGTCCGGATCGATGGCCACGTTGCGGGTGCCAAGCTTGAGACTCTCCTTCATCAGGCGCAGCCCCGGCAGGATATAGCCCCCGAGGTGCCGCCCGCCGGGCAGCACGAAATCGATAGTGATGGCGCTACCGCAATCCACCGCACAGCAGCCGCCCACCAGCTGGTAGCCCGCCAGGGCCCCCATCCAGCGATCGACGCCCAGCCTGGCGGGCTCCTCATAGCCGTTGGAGACGCCCAGGGCCTCATGGGTGGAGCGAGCCACGTGGACGGTGCCCACACGGCGACGCAGCAGCGCCACCGTCTCGTCCAGGACCGCCCGGCGTGCCACGCTGGAAATGCGCACCGCCTCGACCACGTCGAGGTCCGGGATATCGGCGCCGGGCCTCCACTCCTCACGGGTCCAGACCGCCCCGCGCGAGCGGATCTCGCTGCTGTCGCCATCCTTGAGGCGCCACTTCGACAGGGTATTGCCGATATCCAGATCCAGGATCATGCCCGCCTCCGCACGCTGATTTCACCGCCGGCTAGCCGCAGCTGCCTCTCGCCCTGGCGCACCCATAGATTGCCGGCCTCATCCACATCGCCGGCAATCGCCGATTCACGCTCGCCCCGCTGCAGGACCTCCACCTCACAGCCGGCATAGGCGTGCCGTGCGTTCCAGGCATCTTGCCAGGCGGCAAAGCCTTGCTGCTCGAAGCCCGCCAGCAGGGGCAGCAGCTCGTCCAACAGCGCCGCGGCCAGGGCATTGCGTGACAGCCCCGGCGCCTGGTCGTGCACCGCGGCCACGGGCTGATCGATACTCTCGCGAAATGCCTGGGGCAGATCGACGTTGATGCCCATGCCGACCACCACCTCGCAGGGCCCGGCGGCATCCCCGCTGATTTCGACCAGGATGCCAGCGAGCTTGCCCAGCTCCCCGTCGCGCCCCTTCAGCAGCACGTCGTTGGGCCACTTGAGCCGGGGCGTGGCACCGTGCCGCTCGAGAACCCGGGCCAGCACCACGCCGAGGGCCAGGCTCAGCCCCTCCAGGGCGGCCACACCGGCTTCTACTCGCCAGCCGATCGAGAGCATCAGGGTCCGCCCCCAGGGCGTGACCCAGGCGCGTCCTCGACGCCCGCGCCCTTCGCTCTGCTGCTCCACCAGGCAGACCTCGCCATGCCCGGCGCCCTGGGCGAACCGCTCGCGCAGGTAGGCATTGCTGGAGGGCAGGGTCTCTTCGACGAACAGCCGTGTCAGATGAGGACGAGTCTCCCGAGACAGGTCCGCGATCACGGCGCGCCCATCAAGCAGTTCCAGACGCTCCATCAGACGATACCCCTGCCCCTTCACCGCCTCCATGGGAATGCCCAGGGACTCCAGTTTCTGCAGCTGTTTCCATACCGCCGCCCGCGAGACGCCGAGCTGCACTCCCAGCTGCTCGCCGGAGTGGAACTCGCCGTCGCTCAACAGGCGGATCAGGTCACCGATGGTCATGCTCATGCCCCAGACGGGAAATGAGCCATTCTAGCGGATGGGGGCAGGCCCCGGAAATCGCGGTGCAGCAATCACGCCCCCGACAAACGGGTGAGATCGCCACACGCGTGCATTCCAACGGCCCCTGAGGCCACCAGGCATCGGCAGACGGGCACCAAGACACCAGATCGAGGTGATATCGCGCTCGTGCCCCGAGCCGCTTCTCCACGCGACTCGCGCCGACTCCCTGAACCCGTGCGTGAGCCGATGCCTGGAAGGGGCGGATACCGCCCCTCCCTTCCCGTGTGTCGCAGCGAGGCGCCTCTCTCGGCCGACTGTGCCGCCCTCCCCCGCCGGGCCCGCATTGGCTTTCCCGGGTTTCATACGCCATGCTTCATACGCCCATACGAAAACGCCCCCGCCTCGAATGAGGCGGGGGCGTTTGGATAGGGGGCGGCGTATCCAGGGTGGCACCTCTGGGACGGCGGCTTGATGGAACGACGGAGCGTATCTGGCAGGGGGGAATTGCCCTGTCGGGCCAACCGCCGTTCGCCCACATGAAAAAACCCCGAGCTCATTGAGCTCGGGGTTTTCTCGGAATAGGTGCCTGACGATGACCTACTCTCGCATGGGGAGTCCCCACACTACCATCGGCGCTGATCGGTTTCACTGCTGAGTT